>Ga0302324_100011161_pt1 | contig 18486 bp, 13 predicted proteins | sample Palsa_T0_1_FD_201949 | JGI IMG/M metagenome (GOLD analysis project Ga0302324, IMG submission 201949) | Peat permafrost microbial communities from Stordalen Mire near Abisko, Sweden - Palsa_T0_1 | ecosystem: Environmental > Terrestrial > Soil > Palsa > Peat permafrost | place: Sweden: Abisko... | reverse complement strand
ACCATCCGCACCGCCTTATGCCCGGGCGGGCGCGAGCGCCTTTCGCGGCTGCTTAGGCTGATCGAGTACGGCCGCATCGATCCCACCCCTATGACCACTCATCGGTTTCCGTTTTCACAGGTCGAGCATGCCTTCCACATGATGGAGACCAAGGAAGACAACATCATCAAGCCGCTCATCACCTATTGAGTCCCCAGGCACGGCCCATCCAGGAACGTCGTGTCGGACACGTGGTAGAGAAAGCCGCTGTCGTGAGTCCCAACAGGAACCATCTATAGGTGGTTGCTCTCTGGCGGCGAATGACGCCGACAGGTTTGTCGCCGATGCCAGGCCGCGACGACGCCTATAGGTTGTTCTTGTAGTCGTCTTCGACGAACGCGTCGATCTGCTGCGCGAGATCATCCTGTGCCGCGGCGGATTGAGGCGCACCGGTCTCATGCTTGGCGGGTTCCTGGACTGCCTGCATCTTTGCCGCCAAGTACTTGCCGAATGAGATCTTGATCGGGTTGGGCCATTTCTCGTGCTTCCACAGCTCCGATCGGATAAAGGCCTTCGCGCAGTGAAAGAAGCATTCGCGTACCGTCACTCGAATAGCCAGTTGAGCGGGCTGGCCGCGCGCCGCTAGCCGCTCCAGAATTTCAGGATCGACGACCAGTTCTGCCGTTCCGTTCACGCGCAGCGTTTCACTCGTAGGCGGCGTGATGAACAGAATCCCCACGCGCGGATTATCGAGAATATTTTGCAGCCCGAATAGCAGCTTGTTGCCCGTGCGGTCGGGAATCAGCAGCGTGTTGCGATCCTCGATCACCACGAAGCCCGGAGCGTCGCCCTTGGGCGAAGCGTCCTGGTTGCCGGCGGCGTCGGCGGTTGAGAGCACCAGGAAGGGCGATCGCCCGATGAAGTCGATAGCGTCCTCGTCGAGCGCCGTCAGCAACTTTAGCGGCGTGAGCTTGCCGGGCTCTCCCATGATAGCGCGGAGCTGCTCGATATTGGTGACGCGAAAGTCATTGGCGACGCGATTGTCGGGCGCATTCTGCATGGCGGCGGTCCTCCCCGATTCTGGTCCCGAGCGCCTCCAGCGTAGCGGATCACACTAGTGAAGCGAAGCGAGCCGAGCACTGGGCGAGCCTGCGAGCCGAGCTAACGAGTCTGAGAGGTGCGCATATATTAAACTCTGAGAGTCTGCGGCGTGCGCATAAGTAAGACCCTGATATGGAAGGTGAAGAAAGAGGAAGAAGTGGTCGAGGAACTAAGAACTAGAGCCTCCTTCGGAGACTGAAACAGTACCTGACGCACCTCGCAGACTCGTTAGCTCGGCTCGCAGGCTCGCTTAGTGACAAGGTTTCAGACTTCCCATTAGGTAAGGCAACTGTGACAGAGCGCCGAAGACTGCCGTAGCCGGGCCCGATGTTCGCATAGCCTCAACTCGCTCCGCCTGCGGCTCCACTGGTTTAGCTGATCGGCGCCGGCGGCTTATGCGCGGGCGGCGGCGCCTTATCAATCGTCTTTTCAGTTCGGCTTAGCCATCTCACCGACGAGTATGCGCCCATCCATGAGCCTGCGGCCGCGAATAGCGCATAGACAGGATTTCCTGTGTAGCTGATCACCGCGAAGGCCGCGAGCAGGTACCACATGCTGCTCCAGGTCGCCGCGCGCGCCGGACGCCGCGCATTCACCGCCGACGTGAACATGACGTAAACGGCATCGGTCGCGGCGGTGGTGACTACTACGCCGGCCGCAATCAGTGGATTTATGTTTAACGTCACGCCGCCTTAACTACTCGCTTATCCTATTCCCGCAGCTCATTGTCTGGTTTATGCGCACGTCGCAGAATCTAAGAGCCTTACCCATGCGCACCTCGCAGACTCGTTCGCTCGTTACGCTTCGCTTCACTAGTGATGGGAAGTCTGAAACCTGGTCACCAGGCGAGCTTGCGAGCCGAGCTAACGAGTTTGCGAGGTGCGTCAGGTACTTCAGTCTCCAAAGGAAACTATAAGTTCTTCGTTCCTCGACCACTCTTAGTTGTTAAATCTTATTCCGCGCGATGAGGCCGCGAGCGATTACCAGCGCCTGTATCTCGTTGGTGCCTTCGCCGATCATCATCAGCGGCGCGTCCCGATAGAACCGCTCGACCGGGAACTCCGCCATGTAGCCATAGCCGCCGAGCACTCTGAGCGCGTCGAGTGAGATCTTTGCGCACGCCTCCGACGCGAACAGCTTAGCCATCCCCGCTTCGACGTCGCAGCGCTCACCCGCGTCCTTTTTCTGCGCCGCATTCTCGACCATCAGGCGCGCCGCCTGCAGCCGCGTCCCCATATCGGCGAGCAGCAACTGCACCGCCTGATGTTCACAGATCGGCTTGCCGAACGCCGTCCGCTGTTGCGCGTAGCGAATCGCATTCTCGAAGGCCGCCTCGCCGACGCCCACCGCCCGCGCCGCGACGTTGATTCGCCCGACTTCCAGCGCGCTCATCACCTGCTTGAAGCCCTGGCCCTCCGCGCCGCCGATCAGGTTCGCCGCCGGCACTTCAAGGTCCTCGAACAGCACCTCGCAGGTGTCGATTCCCTTGTAGCCGAGCTTCTTCAGCGGCTTGCTGACCGCCGGCCCGCGATCGCTCTTTTCGACGGCGAACATGCTGATCCCGGCATAGGCCGGCTTGGCCGTCGTATCGGTCTTGGCCGCGACCGCTAGCATCGTGCCGTTGAGCGAATTGGTGATGAACATCTTCGCACCCGACAGCACGTAGTTGTCCCCGTGCCTTGTCGCGATCGTCTTGATCGACTGCACGTCGCTCCCCGCATGAGGTTCCGTCAGGCCCAGCCCGCCGCGCTTTTCACCCGCCGCCATCCCCGGCAGGAAGTAGTCCTTCTGGGCTTCCGTGCCGTGGTTCGCGATTATGTAGCACATTATCAGATGGCTGTTGATTACGCCCGCCAGCGACATCCAGCCGCGCGACAGCTCCGCCATAATCCGCGCATAGTTCACGAAGCTCAGGCCCAGGCCGCCGTATTGCGCCGGAATCGTCGCCCCGAACAGTCCCAGTTCCTTCATTCGCGCGACCAGCCGATGCGGGTATTCGTCCTTATGTTCGAGGTCGCTGGCTACTGGTATAACGTCGCGATCGACGAAGCGGCGCACCGCCTCGACTACTTCACGGCCTATCGATTCGTCAACTTCATGCATCACTCAAAACTTCCTTTCCATTTGCGAGCGGGTTTCCCGCCAAGCCCAACCCACGATATCAAAACCAGCGCCGCCCCCGCCATGCAACGCATTTCACTGACCTACAAAGTTATTACCGGGACTTTACCCGGTTTGATCGCCGTGGGTGTTGGAGCGGTCTCCATTCTTGCTATTGACAGGGCGTTGCGGCTATCTTCGGCTAACACCCATATCGCTGGTAAATAGTCGATTGATTAAACGAATTCTGATGCCGACCGATCTCTCCCCGGTGTCGCTCGGCGCACTCGACCCGCTATCGACTTCGCCCAGCCTAGCCAGGCCGAGATCGTGATCGTATTCGTAATCGAGCCAGTCCAGTACGATGTGTACCTCAGCTCCTGATTAAAGAGCGGAAAAAGGAGATTCAGGAAGAATTAGATCGCATGTCCGCGAAGGTTGCCAAGCGCTTCGCATCGCGCGTTAACTTTTTCTGCACGCAGCTCGCAGACTCGTTAGCTCGGCTCGCAAGCTCGCCTGGTTGGCGCGTTGCGCTTCGGCTCCCCATGGTATAGCGGCTTCGGCTCCACTGATGCTTTTACCTAATGGGAAGTCTGAAGCCTTGCCACTAGGCGAGTCTGTGAGCGAGCTAACGAGTCCGCGAGGTGCGTCAGGTACTGTTTCAGTCTCCGAAGGAAGCTTCAAGGTTTTCGTTCCTTGACTATCTTATTCACGTCTCCGATTGTCGATTTCGCGCGCTTCGCAAAGTCCCAGAGTCATGTGCGCACGTCGCAGACTCCTTTGCTCGTTCCGCCTCGCTCGACTAGCGGTTGTGCTCGTTTCGCTTCGTTCGAGCCGGCGAGCCCGTTTCGCCTTCGACCCAGCTAGCGTCCATTACCCCATTGGGTAGTGTTGTCTAAAGCTCTCCAGAAGGTGGCTACGAAGCGTGGTTTCAGCCGCTTTGTCTGTCCCCGGCAGTGGATCGCGGAACACTGGGGAGTCAGAAACGCCTAATTACAAGAAGTCGCGCAGCCCAGGCGGGCGGGCGGGTCTGGCGCGGCTTCCCGGCGAGATGGAATAATTGCGGGCTACTCGCGAGGCGTTCATCATGGGAGAGAAGGAGGGGTAATCGTGGAGACGCGGCGGCTCGGAAAAACCGGATACATGGTCAGTGTACTCGGATTCGGCGCGTCCGAAATCGGCTATCAGGGCGTGGCTGCGAGCAAAGTCAAAGAGCTGCTCAACTGCGCGCTCGATGGCGGCCTCAACGTGATCGATACCGCCGCCTGCTACGAGACCAGCGAAGAACTGATCGGCGCCGCGGTGGCCGGCCGCCGGTCCGAGTATTTTCTGTTTACGAAGTGCGGCCACGCGAGCGGGTTGCCGCTGAAGGACTGGACGCCGGCGCTGGTCGAGCAAAGCCTGGCGCGAAGCCTCAAACGGCTGCGCACCGATTACGTGGACCTGCTGCAATTCCACACCTGCACGGCCGTCGAGATGCGCCACAACGGTCTTATCGAAGCGCTGGTGCGCGCGAAGGAAAGGGGACTCGCGAGGGCGATCGGCTATAGCGGCGACGGTGCCGATGCGCTCTACGCGATCGAGACCGGGGTCTTCGACACGCTGCAGACCTCGGTGAGTATCGCGGATCAGGAAGCGATCGAGCTCACGATTCCCGCCGCCGTCGCACGCGATACGGGGATCATCGCCAAGCGACCGATCGCGAATGCGGCCTGGCTCTTCAGCCGGTGGCGCGTCGGGGACTACGAAAAACCGTATTGGCGCCGCCTTAAAAAGCTCGATTACGATTTTCTCCACGGCGATCCGGGAACGGCGGTCGAGACCGCGCTGCGCTTCACGCTCAGCGTCCCGGGGGTGGGGACCGCAATCGTTGGAACGTCGAAGCCGTCGCGATGGGCCGAAAATGCCGCATTGGCGGCCAATGGAGAACTCGAGCGATCACGCTTCGAGGCGATTCGCACTCGTTGGCGCGCCGCCGCCGATCCGGGCTGGATCGGCCAGCGTTAGGCAAAAATGGGGGTGTATAGATGAAGGCGAAAGCGATCCTGGTCAATCAAATTGGCGGGCCCGAAGTGCTTCAGTTTGCCGAGGTCGAGGTGCCTGCGCCCGGCCACGGCGAGGTCCTGCTCCGTCATCGCGCGATCGGGCTGAATTTCGTCGAGATCTACTTCCGATCGGGTGTGTATCCTGCGCCGTCGATGCCGTTTACGCCGGGGAGTGAGGCCGCCGGCGTGGTCGAAGCCGTTGGACCGGGCGTTACCGACCTGAAGGTGGGAGATCGCGTCGCTTACGCCGGTGGTCCGATGGGGGCCTATGCCGAGGCTCGCACGATCGCGGCGCGGTTCCTGGTCAAGCTGCCCGATTCAATCGATGAGGCGACGGCGGCCGCTGCGATGCTGAAGGGCATGACGACACACGCCCTGATCTTCTCGGTGTATGCGGTCAAGCCGGGTGACACGATACTCGTGCAGGCCGCGGCGGGAGGCGTCGGTCTGATCTTGTGCCAATGGGCCAAACATCTCGGGGCGACGGTGATTGGCTGCGTTGGCAGTGATGAAAAGGCGCGCCTCGCGCAGGCTCACGGATGCGATCACACCATCGTTTATACCCGGGAGGATATACCGGCGCGGGTCAAGGAGATTACCGGCGGGGCGATGCTGCCGGTGGCCTATGATTCGGTCGGCCAGGCGACCTTCATGAAATCGATTGATTGTCTGCGGCCGCGCGGCCTGATGGTCGCGTTCGGGCAGGCCTCCGGTATCGTGCCGCCTTTCAGCGTCAACATCCTGAGCGCTAAAGGCTCGTTGTATCTAACGCGTCCGACGTTGCAGACCTACACCGCCAAGCGCGAGGAACTGGTCGAGCGCGCCAATGCGCTCTTCGCGGTGATCGCCGACGGTACCGTCAGGTGCGAGGTGCAAAGGCGCTTCGCCTTGCGGGACGCCGCCGAGGCTCATCGCGCGCTCGGCGAACGGAGTACCGTCGGATCGAGCGTATTGGTGCCGTAACGGGCCTCGTAGAAATTAACCTTAATGCGCACGTAGCAGACTCTTTTCTTCGACGCAGCTCGCAGAGTCTCAGAGTCTAATTGTGCGCACGTCGCAGACTCCTTTGCTCGCTCCGCCTGCGGCTCCGCTAGTGTGTCGGCTCGCTTCGTCTGCGGCTCCGCTAGTGTGTCAGCTCGTTTCGCCTGCGGCTCCGCTAGTCTGCGCTCCGCTAACGCGGGCAATCCGCCGGCCCAGGATTGTTGCCGCCCGGTTAATTGTCGAGTGGGCTTTGGCTTGCGCATTGGCTCTCCGCTACCGTGTCAACTGCGTGGGGGCTTCGTCGGCGCGCGCTGATTGGTGATGAAAATCCTCGTGTTCAATTGCGGCAGCTCGTCGCTCAAATTCGAATTGCTCGAACTTGGGACGGACGGCGCATTGCGTCATCGAATCGCGCGTGGCGTCTTCGAGGAAATCGGCCCGCAGGCGCATGCCAAAATGACGGGTGCGGGCGGGCGTAAGTTCGATGCGGCAGCGCCCGTCGCCAATCATGCGGAGGCCGCGTTGCAGGCGATCAAATGGCTGCACGAAGGGCAGGGCGATCCGCAAATTGAGGCGATTGCTCATCGAATTGTCCACGGTGGCGATCGGGTCAGCGAACCGGTAGTCGCCGACGAGAAGGTTATCAAAGAACTCGACGAGGCCTCCCGCTTCGCGCCGCTGCATAATCCGCCGGCCATCGCGACGCTGCGCGCGGTACGCGATCAGTTTCCCGCGATACCGTCGATCGTGGTCACCGATACCGCCTTTCATCGGACGCTGCCGCCGGCAGCGCGCACTTACGCGATACCGAAGGCGATCGCCGCCCGCCACGAAATTCATCGCTACGGTTTCCACGGCATCGGGCATTCGTGGATGCTCGATCGCTACGCGGAGATTACGGGACGCCCTGCCGCGAAGCTCAACCTGATCACGCTGCAACTCGGAGCGGGATGCTCGGCCGCGGCGATTCGCGAGGGTAAATCGATCGACACTTCGATGGGGCTGACGCCGCTCGAGGGCCTGATGATGGCGACGCGATCGGGCGATCTCGACCCGGCAATTTTCAGTTTTCTCGCAGCCAGCGAAAGCCTGTCGCCGAAGGAAGTCGAGCGCATTCTCAACCAGGACTCTGGGCTGATCGGCGTTGCGGGTATTTCCAGCGACATGCGGGAACTCGAAGCGGCTGCGGGCACAAACGCGGACGCGGCGCTCGCGATCGAGATGTTTTGTTATCGCGTGCGGAAATACATCGGTGCATACGTGGCGGCGATCGGCCGCGTCGATGCGATCATTTTCGGCGCCGGCATCGGAGAGCATTCCAACAACGTCCGTGCGCGAGCCTGCATGGGACTCGATGCGCTCGGAATCGTGATCGATGACGCGCGCAACGCCGCTGCCAACGGCCGGGAGGCCCGCTTCAGCGCGGATGAATCGAAAATCGCGCTGTGGGTCGTGCCGCTCGATGAGGAACTGCAGATCGCGCGCGCCTGCGTTGGTCTGATCGCCAAGCCGGGACCACACACTTAAGACCGCGCAGCTAAATCGAGGCCTGACGTAATCCGATGCCGGATATCATTGCAGCGCGATCGCAGATGGCGATGTCGCTGGCCTTCCATATCATCTTTTCCTGCATTGGAATCGCGATGCCGCTGTTGATGGTGACCGCGGAGTGGCTTCATCAACGCACCGGCGACGACGTTTACCTGCTGCTGGCGCGGCGCTGGGCGATCGGCACGGCGATCATGTTCGCGGTCGGCGCGGTCTCGGGCACGGTGCTTTCATTCGAGCTCGGATTGCTCTGGCCGCATTTCATGAAGTGGGCCGGCGCAATCATCGGGATGCCATTTTCGCTCGAGGGCTTCGCGTTTTTCACCGAGGCGATTTTCCTCGGCATTTACCTTTATGGATGGGACCGGGTATCGACGCGCGCGCATATCGCTGCCGGTTTGATGGTGGCATTTTCGGGAATGATTTCAGGCATTTTCGTCGTGATCGCCAACGCCTGGATGAATACGCCGGTGGGGTTTCGGCTGGTGAACGGCCTTCCCACCGATATCGACCCAATCGCGTCACTGACCAATCCGGCGGCGCTGCACGAGACCGTTCATATGACGATCGCGGCATATGCGGCGACCGGTTTCGTGGTCGCGGGAATTCACGCAGCGATGTGGCTGCGCGATCGCGGCAACCTGTTTCATCAGCGTGCGATTACGATCGCGTTTGCGGTCGGCGCGATTGCGGCAGTAATTCAGCCGCTTAGCGGCGACGTGTCGGCGGTCGCGGTCGAGCGCCTCCAGCCTCTCAAGATGGCGGCCTTCGAGGGCCTCTTTCAGACCGGATCGCATGCGCCGCTGGCGATCGGCGGTATCCCGGACTTGAAAAATCGCAAACTGCTCTATGCAATCGAATTGCCCTCGATGCTGAGCCTGATGACGTTCCATAGCGTCGATGGCGTGATCCGCGGGCTCGATTCGTTTCCCGAAAAGGACTGGCCTGCGCCGCTGATCGTGGTGCATCTGGCTTTCCAGGTGATGGTCGGAGCCGGCTTCGCGATGGCCGGACTGGCGATGTGGGGTGGATTACTGATCTGGCGCAAGCGCACGGTTTTCACTTCGATCTGGTTCATGCGCGCGATGGTCGCGGCGGCGCCGCTGGGTCTGATCGCGGTCGAGGCGGGGTGGGCGGTGACCGAGGTCGGACGCCAGCCCTGGATCATTTACGGGGTGATGCGCACGGCGGACGCGGTCACGCCGATGCCTGGACTGGCCGTGACCTTTGCGCTCTATACGGTGCTGTATATCTTCCTGGGATCGACGGTCGCTTACCTGCTCTGGCGTCAAGTGATGCAGAGTCCGACGCGCAGCGAAGTCGTTACGCTCACGGCGGCGGCGCGCTGATGAATGAACATGTCACATTGTTTTTTGTTTTAGGTGCGCTGCTGGTGTCGCTGACGCTTTACGTTCTGACCGGAGGCGCCGATTACGGCGGCGGCGTGTGGGACCTGCTCGCAAGCGGGCCGCGGGCCGCCGCGCAGCGCGATTTGATCGAGCGGGCGATCGGACCCATCTGGGAGGCCGATCACGTGTGGCTGATACTCGTCGTGGTGATCCTCTTCGACGCTTTTCCGCCGGCGTTCGCCGAGATCATGACCGCGATGCATATTCCGGTCACGCTGATGCTGGTCGGTATCGTGCTGCGCGGATCGGCTTTCAGCTTTCGCAGCTACGGCGGTGGGCATCACCGGGCGCAACTCCTGTGGGGCAGGGTGTTTTCAATTGCCAGCCTGCTAACGCCACTATTGCTGGGCGTGATTATCGGCGCGATCGCGTCCGGGCGGATGCCGAAGAATCCCCAGCGCATCGGCGACTTCATCTGGCCCTGGATGACGCCGTTTTGCTTCGGAGTGGGAATCTTTGCAATCGTCCTGTTCGCCTACCTGGCCGCAATCTACGCGACGATCGAAGACGCTGACCTGGAAGTGCGCGAGGATTTCCGCCTGCGTGCGCTCGCCACGGGAATTGCAGTCGGGGTGATCGCGGGCGTCGTCCTGCTGCTCTCGATGAATGGGGCGCCGCGAATCTGGGCCGGCCTTACGCATCGCGAATGGACCTGGCCGCTGATCTGGACGACCTCGATTCTTGCGGTCGGGGCGCTCTACTCGTTATGGACGCGGCGCTTCGAACTTGCACGCTTCTGCGCGGTCGGACAGGTCGCGCTCATCTTGTGGGGCTGGGCCTTCGCTCAGTTCCCATATCTGCTTGAACCCGATCTCGATATCTACAACGCAGCCGCGCCGCAAATCACCCTGGATGTGCTGGCGGGCGCGCTCGCCATGGGAGCGCTGATTCTCCTGCCGTCGTACCAGTACCTGCTGAACGTCTTCAAGAGCCATCCAAGACATGGTCGCCGACCGACTGCTGCCGAAAGGTAGGCGGCCGCTTCGTGCGGGCGCCCGAAAGACGCGCCATCGCTTCTGCCTATACCATCCTTGAGGTTCCGCCGGTATTGTCAGCCTGCGGCAACTAAATTGGCATCGGAAGAGAAAGGGAAACTTAAAGTGGAAGATGAGGTTACGGTCGCCCAGGATCGTCAGAACTTGCAGGAGCTGCAGGATCTCATTGATCGCAGTGTGCGTACGGCGACTCCTTCGGTCGGCGACTCGGTCGCATATCCCGAGCGGCAGATGAGCGCGGCCGAGTTCGTCGAGTTCTGGCAGAGCGTGCGGCTGGTTGCGATGGCGACGGTGGGCGAGGGCGGCCGGCCGCATCTCGCGCCGGTCCACGCTTCGCTAAATGGCGTCACCCTGCGACTGGTGATTTACGACAATACGGTTCGGCGCGCCGACATTGCCCGGAATCCACGAGTGTCTTTTACCACCTGGCGAGCCGACGGGGCGGCGGCCATCGTTTACGGACGTGCTCGCGAAGTCGAAGGTAGTTTGCGCCCGGCGCGGCCGGGACGTAGTGGCAAGCCGCGCCAAGTCGTGGAAATCGAAGTAAAGCTGACGCGGGTGTACGCGATGCGGGCGCCATCATCGCCATAAAATAACGGATTCGAAATCGTGTCTCGATGGGGGAAATCATCGTCAAGGACGGTCTCGTCGGAGTGGACCTGGCGGATCCAAAGGGAGCGGAGCGGATTCTGCTGAGCGCCGACGGCGACGGACTGACCGCGATCCGTCTCTTTGACGATGCGGCGCGGCCGCGGATGCTGCTTTCTATCGACGGTGAGGGCGGACCGGCGCTGGACTTTACGATGACGAAGGCAAGCTGATGCGCGAGTTGCCGTAGCATCGAGGGTGGGCCGATCGAACCTAAAAAGGTGTAGGTCGCTCGAAGGTATAAAGAAGTTGCAGATCGGGCCGGTTCGCCGGTTTGCCGACGCGACTACACGCGATATGTTGGTCAACGTTGATGTGGCCGGCGGCGGCCTGACAGGCCACTCGCTCGTGCCGTCCACGGTCGTATCTAACGTCAAGGAAAATCCCGGGCGAAAGCGATTCAATCATGAGCAAGAATAGTTTCGGAGCACAGACCACGCTCGATGCGGGCGGCAAGAGCTACACGATCTACTCACTGTCGGCGCTGACCAAACGCGGCTTCAACCTTGATCGGTTGCCGGTCTCGATCAAAGTGCTGCTCGAGAACGTGTTGCGCCGGGAGGACGGCGAGAACGTGACTGCCGCGCATGTGGAGGCGCTGGCGCGCTGGAATGGCGCTAAGGACGGCGATCAGGAGTTCTCGTTCATGCCGGCGCGGGTGCTGCTGCAGGATTTCACCGGAGTGCCGGTGGTGGCAGACCTGGCGGTGATGCGCGACGCGATTCGCAAGCTCGGCGGCAATCCCGCAAAGATCAATCCGCTGCAGCCGGCCGACCTCGTGATCGATCATTCGGTGCAGGTCGATTCATACGGGCAGGCGTCGTCATTCGCGCGCAATGCGGAACTCGAGTTCGATCGCAACCAGGAACGCTACCAGTTCCTGCGCTGGGGGCAGGGCGCCTTCGATAATTTCCGCGTGGTCCCGCCGGATACCGGCATCGTGCACCAGGTGAATCTCGAATACCTGGCGCCAGTAGTATTCACTTCGCACAGCGGCGAGGCCTATCCCGACAGCGTCTTCGGCACCGATTCGCATACCACGATGATCAACGGACTGGGCGTGGTGGGATGGGGGGTCGGTGGAATCGAGGCGGAGGTCGCGATGCTCGGCCGTTCGAGCCCGATGCTGATTCCGCAGGTGATCGGCTTTCGTCTCAAGGGCAAGCTCCATCCCGGCGCGACGGCGACCGATCTGGTGCTGACGGTCACGCAGATGTTGCGCAAGAAGGGTGTGGTCAACAAGTTCGTCGAGTTTTTTGGCGACGGGATCGCGAGCCTGAGCGTCGCCGATCGCGCGACGATCGGCAACATGTCGCCGGAATACGGCGCGACCATCGGTTTCTTTCCGGTTGACGATCAGACATTGGCGTATCTGCGCCTTACGGGACGCGCCGAGGAACAGATCAAGCTGGTCGAGGCCTACTGCAAGGCCCAGGGATTGTTCCACTCGGCCGATTCGCCTGAGCCGATTTTTACCGACACGCTCGAACTCGATCTGAGCGAGGTTGAGCCGAGTCTCGCGGGGCCGCGGCGGCCGCAGGATCGCGTGACGCTCGCGGATTCGCGGCGCGAATTCCGGCGCGAGCTAGCCAAGGAAGTGGTCGCCCATAACACCGTTGATCCGAAGATGATCGAGGGCTGGATTTCGGAGGGCGGCAATCCGAAGGTCGCGCCGCATGAGCGAGTCCCGATTGCCGATCTTGGCCACATCGCGCATACGGTTTCGGTCGCGATGGACGGCGTCACGTTTCCGCTCGGGCATGGTTCGCTGGTCATCGCGGCGATCACCAGTTGCACCAATACGTCAAATCCGTCGGTGTTGATCGCAGCCGGCCTGCTCGCCAAGAAGGCAGTCGAGCGCGGCGTAACGGTCAAGCCCTGGGTCAAGACCAGCCTCGCTCCGGGATCGAAGGTCGTCACGGCATACCTCAAGCGCGCGGGCCTGACGGAGTATCTCGATCAGCTTCATTTCAACCTGGTGGGTTACGGCTGCACGACCTGTATCGGTAACAGCGGCCCGGTTGCGGAGCCGATTGCCGGAGCGGTGAAATCGGGCAACCTGGTCGCGAGCGCGATCCTCAGCGGCAATCGCAATTTCGAGGGACGCATCAACCCGGTCGTGCGCTTCAACTACCTGGCCTCGCCGCCGCTGGTGGTCGCGTACGCGATCGCCGGCACGATGGATATCGATCTGAACGTCGAGCCGCTCGCACGCGACGCCAAGGGTCACGCGGTATTCCTGCGCGATATCTGGCCAAGCGCGGAGGAGATTACCGCCGCGATGGCGGGTGCGGTCGATTCGGCGATGTTCAAGTCCGAGTACGGCAGCGTGTTCGAGGGCGACGACCGGTGGCGCGGCCTCAAGATTCCCGACGGCGACCTGTTTCGCTGGGAGGAGAAATCGTCCTACGTGAAGGCGCCGCCGTTCTTCGATGGGGTTGGCCCGACTCCTGCGCCGATCAGCGATATCAAGGGTGCACGCGTGCTCGCGATGCTCGGCGACAGTGTCACCACCGATCATATTTCGCCGGCGGGATCGATCGCCGCCGACGGTCCGGCAGGCCGCTACCTGGTCGCCAACGGCGTGTCGCCCAAAGACTTCAATTCCTACGGCGCGCGGCGCGGTAATCATGAGGTGATGGTGCGCGGAACGTTCGCGAATATCCGGCTCAAGAACCTGCTGGTGCCGGGCGTTGAGGGCGGCGTCACAGCGCATCTGCCGGACGGCGCGGTCACTTCGATCTTCGAGGCCTCGGAGAAATATCAGCAGGACGGCGTGCCGCTGATCGTCATCGCGGGCAAGGAGTACGGCTCGGGCTCGTCGCGCGACTGGGCCGCGAAAGGGACGCTCCTGCTGGGCGTGCGGGCGGTGATCGCGGAGAGTTTCGAGCGCATTCATCGCAGCAACCTGGTGGGGATGGGGGTGCTCGCGCTCGAATTCGTCAAGGGGCAGAATCGCGAGAGTTTAGGGCTGACGGGGCGCGAGACTTATTCGATCGCGGGTCTCGAGGCGGGGCTGAAGCCGCGTCAGAGCCTGAAGGTGAAAGCTGAGGAGAACGGCAAGGTGACGGAGTTCGAGGTGCTGGCGCGAATCGACACGCCGGAGGACGTCGAGTACATCCGTCACGGCGGGGTGCTGCCATACGTCCTGCGCTCCCTCCTGCGCGCGTAAAGATGCGGTGCGGCGCCCGCGCCGCCCATTTCGTTGATTGGGCCGCCGGTGTATTCAATTGCACCGGCGGCTTTAAATTTTGCGCTCCGGATGGGGGAATCCGTGCGTAGCAGATCGATTCGGCTAGCTTTAAGGAGTGCGCTCGCCCTATTGGTCATGGTGAGTTGCGTCACGCGGCCAGCATCGGCGCGAGAAAATCAGATCGAGATACTTGCCCGCCGTCATTTTCCGGGAAAGCACTGGACCGCATGCGAAAGGAATCTGCTGGAAAAGGTCGTGACTGGCGATACTGCTTACTGCGGCCCGAGCCATAGTAAAACCGATCCTTTACCCGGGGAGTCCGGTCAAAGCATAATGCCGTTCGACGTCGATGCGGAGTTGTTACGGTGGCTGTGCACCGACCCCGCAGCAATCAAACTGGTGGATTCGAAAGGAATCGGGCTGCAGGGTGCTCGCGTCTCGGGCACGCTAGACCTCTCTTTCGCGATCGTCCCGTTCCCGCTCACTTTCCGAAACACTCGCTTTGCGATGGGGATCGAATTTCCTGAGAGCCAGTTGGTCAATTTCGTTCTTGATGGAGGTAACGTTCCCGGAATAGTGGCTAGCAATATGACCGTGCGAGGTAATTTTGCTCTCCAGAACACTGTGGTTAACGGCGAGGTCCGTCTCAATGGGGCCACCTTGGGAGGAAATCTGGAGGGCGGCAGCGCAACCTTTAACAACCCCGGCAAAGATGCCCTGTTTGCCGAACACCTCAGGGCAACCGCGGTCCATCTTTGGAATCACTTCAAAGCGAACGGCAGAGTGGACCTGTGGGGCGCGGCGCTGAACGGCGATTTTAATGGCAGTACCGGGACGTTCAATAACCCGCACGGCGAAGTCTTGTATCCTGGCAATAACCCGGAAGGAGACGCCGTGTATGCCGAGCACCTCACGGCACTGGACGTCTATCTCAAGAGCGGCTTCAGCGCTCACGGAAAAGTGGATCTGATGGACGCCGAACTGAGCGGTGATTTGGGTGGCGACGGGGGAACGTTCAGCAATCCCGGCAAGCTGGCGCTGATAGCTGAAAATCTCGCTGCTGCCAGGGTCTCTCTGGGCAATGGCTTCAGGGCTGATGGAGAAGTGAATCTGATGGACGCAACCCTGAGCGGCAACTTCAACGCTGCAGGCGGGACCTTTCGGAATCCAGGTGAGAGCGCGTTGTATGCCGAGCACCTCAAGGCTGCCAACGTCTTTCTCAAGAGCGGCTTCAAAGGCGACGGAAACGTAGATCTGATGGATTCGGCGCTGAGCGGCGATTTGGACGAGGAAGGCGGCACGTTCCGCAATCCGGGCAAGGTGGCATTAATCGCCGAAAACCTCGAGGCCCAACGCATGTTTCTCAGGAGGGGATTCACCGCTGAGGGTGAAGTTGACCTGATGGGCGTGAAGCTGAACGCTAACCTGGACTGCAACGGTGGGAGGTTCATTAACCCGGGCAGGAATGCACTGGCTGCCACGAGTTTCAGGGCTACGGATGTTGATCTCAACCAACTCAGTGCGGATGGGTTAGTGAGCTTCATCGAAGCGCACATCGACGACGGGTTCTTCTTTAGAAATCGCGTGAAAGCGCAGCCCGACAGGTTTATGCTCGCCCTCAGCCACGCCTCGGTAGGGACGCTATTTGACGACCGGGAAAGCTGGCCGGCACCGGGCAATATCGATCTGAATGGCTTCACTTACAAACGATTCGGTCAGGACCCGCTCCTCGGAGTCAGCCCAAGCGATGCGCCAAGCCGTCTCTACTGGCTCGGCCTGCGCCCTTCGAACGACCGTCTGCTTGAGTTTGAGGCGCAGCCCTACGAGCAACTCGCAAAAGTCCTGCGTGAAGACGGCGATGAGGATGGAGCTACGAGCGTCCTCATCGCAATGGAGAATGCGCGATGGTGGGAGGGAAACGCCGGCTTTTGGGGGCGCTGTTGGAGTTGGATCCTGTGGGCGACGATTGGTTACGGCTACGACACCTGGCGTGCTTTGTGGTTTATCGCGTCCTTCGTGATCGTTGGCGCATGGCTTTTTTTCTGGGGCCACGAGTCGGAAGCAATCGTGCAGCTCGATTTAAAGGCCGGCGAGCGCTTTTTGGCGTTTAATCCCTTCGTCTATTCGCTGGAGACCTTTCTGCCCTTGGTTGAATTGCACCAGGCCAAGTATTGGGGACCCGATCCCGATCCGCGTCACCGGCCGCCGGTGCGCCTTGCGGCTTTTCGGCCCCTGTCACAACTGCAAATTCGTTTTGGTCCGGCCTTCGGCAAATATCTGCGCTGGTACCTGTGGCTTCACATACTGGCTGGATGGTTTTTCACCTCGATGCTGATCGCGGGCATTACCGGTCTGGTGCAAAAAGAGTGATTGAAATGCTGGCGAGCAACGAGGCGTATTTTAGGTTCGCCAACGCTCGCGTGTGAAACACTGAGTTGAGAAGGTTAAATCGCTGTGTCGATGTTTACGGGGGTGCCGGATTTGCGGGTGGCGTAGCGCGAGAGCAGGCGCAGCACGTCGGGCGTGACGTTGGCGATCGCGGCCGGTCGATAGCCGACTGACTCCGGACCGCGCGTGCGCATCATGCCGAGCGTCGAGAGCCGATACAGCGCGGCGACCGCCTGGCAGTAGCGAAAGCGATCGAGTTGCATCGGCGCAAGCGCGTGGTACGCCGGAAAGTAGAGCATCGCGAAGAGCCTCCGCAGACTGTTGCCCGCCGGGTTGTCGCGCATCCAGCGCGGATGATCCATCGCGCTGGTCGCGAGGATCGCCGAGGTCGTGGCGGCGTCGAGGTGCCGGTCGCCGCGATCGGCACTGACCCAATCGACAACGCCGGTCACGCGCATCCCGCGCACGAGGACATTTTGCGGATGGTAATCCATGTGGACGTTCACGCTGGGCGCGATGCGGTAGCGCGCGGCTCGATCGCGGAGGATCGCAAGCGCGTCGCTCAGTCCCGGCAGCGGCCCGCATGCGATCCGATCCGCGACGACATCGAGCAGGCGATCGAGTAGGGGAGCGGTGCCCGGCGGCGAGGAAGTGTTGCGCGCATTCGGCGATTGAGCCTGTTTGGCGTCCTCCGATGCGGTCGATGGAGCGGGCGCGCTCGCGCCGGGGCCGTCTTTGATGCCGCCGTCGTCGTCGCCAACGGCGAGCCGATGAAGTCGCACCTGCGCCCGCACGAAGGCGATGAATCCGAGCGAGAAGGTGGTGAACGCCTGCGGCAGGCTTTTCGTGACGAAGAGCGGACCGCCCGCGACGCGATCCATGATCAGGAAAGGCGATCCGAGCGCGACGGTGTCCCGTTCCAGCAGGTAGGGGCGCGGCACCGGATATCCCGCCGCCGCCACTCTGAACATCGTACGCCCTTCGCGCGCGGCTTTATCATCGGCGGTCGCACCCTGGTACACGCGCAGCACTAGTGGCGATCGGATTGGCAGGCCGGGCACGCGCGACGATCGGGAGTCGATCGCGAACTCGTAGATGGTGGTTTCCCAGCCGCTGCCGAAGGCGCGCAGACTCGAGACCCCCGCTTCCAGGTAGCTCGCGAGGCACGCGCGAAGGTCGGCGTAATCGGGCGTCATCTTGGAAGGATCCGCCACCGGCAGCGACGGAACGCCCGGCGTCATCGATCGCGAGGGTGGGCGATGATTGTCATCGCGCGCGCATGGCTACCGTTTCCGACATAGTGCTTCGCGCGCGGCTCAATCGCCTAGTGCTGAATCGCGGGCTGATCCGGCGTGGTCGGCGTCACCGGACTGGTCTCGTCCTCGGCCGGCGGCCATGACTGGGTCTGCGCATTCTGCGGCGATCCTTCGGGCGCGACCTGGCCGTGTTGATACTGGCTTTGCAGCGTCGAGGTGAGCAGCGCGCCGCTGGTATTGCTGATGTCGATGGTGGCCTCAACCGACAAGCCCATCCGCAGCGGCTTATCCGGCGGCGCCGGCTGATTCAGCACGATCTTGACCGGTACGCGTTGCACGACCTTGACCCAATTGCCGGTCGCGTTCTCCGGCGGGAGCAGGGCGAAAGCGGCTCCCGTACCCACGCTTATCGAATCGACGTGCGCCTTGTAAACGTAGCCCGGATAGATATCCGCTTCCACGTCCGCCGGCTGGCCGACCCGAACATTGGTGAGTTGGGTCTCCTTGTAATTGGCGGTGACATACAGGCGATCGGTCGGCACCAACGCCATCAGCGGCTCACCTGGTTGAACGCGGTTACCGACGTGAACGCTTTTCCGCGTAATAGTGCCGGTAAGCGGCGCGCGCAGGACGGTATAGCTGAGATCGAGCTTGGCGCCTTCGAGCGCAGCCTGCGCCTGTTCGACGATCGGGCGGTCGTAGGTCGTATGGTCCGTTGCCGTATGATCGGTGTCCGCCGACGCCTGACCGCCGAGTGCCGCGCGGGCCTGCTGCACCTGATGATCGGCGAGCGCCTCATCGGCCTGCGCCACCATCATGGCGGTATCGGCCTGATCGTAGTAT
>Ga0302324_100011160_pt1 | contig 18487 bp, 13 predicted proteins | sample Palsa_T0_1_FD_201949 | JGI IMG/M metagenome (GOLD analysis project Ga0302324, IMG submission 201949) | Peat permafrost microbial communities from Stordalen Mire near Abisko, Sweden - Palsa_T0_1 | ecosystem: Environmental > Terrestrial > Soil > Palsa > Peat permafrost | place: Sweden: Abisko... | reverse complement strand
GCGTTCTCGATAACCTTCACTCTTTGCAGTTCGTTCTGGCTCAACTCGATCACCTCTCAGCTTCCCAAGGGGTGACATAGTTTCGTTGCAGTTAGGGGGTGACATTATTTTGGAGCATCTACACTCAAAGCAGGTCGTGTTTGACACCGCCGGCTCGCGGGAGATAGACTGTTTCGCGTGCATGCAATTATGTTCTGAAATGCATGCAATGCGGCAGGCTCCGATGAAGCGGCGGAACATGACGAACATCGATCTTAGACTGCTCACGATAGTCAACGAACTCAACAAGACACGCAGCGTCTCTCAGGCGGCCGAGAACCTGGAGCTGAGCCAGTCGGCCGTCAGTATGAGCCTTGCCAGACTGCGAAAGCACTTCAAAGATCCCCTCTTCGTCAGGACCCCGGACGGCATGGAGCCGACGCCGCAGATGAGCGAACTGATCGAACTATTGGAGAAGGCGGAGGGCTTGCTGGAGACGGCGCTCGTACACCGCATTGCCTTTAATCCCACGACGTCGGATCGCGCGTTCCGCCTGGGGGCTACAGATATCACCAGGGTCACGATCCTGCCGGCGCTAATGAAGCGCTTGCACGCGACGGCTCGGGACGTCGGCGTTGAACTACAGGACATATCGGAAGAGACTCCCCGGCTTTTGCACGCCGGACGCCTTGATTTAGCCATCGGGTACATGCCGTCCACGGGCTCAGGGTTTTGCCAGCAGAGGCTATTTAGGGATCGATTCGTTTGTGCCGTGCGATCGAATCATTCGCGAATCGAGCACACCGTGAGTTTGGAGCAATTCGAGAGCGAACCTCAGGTGATGCTGACCATGCCCGGCAGCGGTATCGAGGTCGTCGACAAAGCGCTGGAGGCCAATCGAATCCGCCGTAATGTGCGATTGCGCTTGCCGGGCTCATTCGGGATATCCAGTATGATTACAGGGGCCGATTGCTTGGCCATTGTTCCCGAACAACTCGGGAGACTGATCGCCAGCACCGGGCGCATTAAGCTTCTGCCCCTGCCGTTCGCCCTCCCGCCTTACTATGTAATTCAACATTGGCACGAGCGATATACGCACGACCCGGCAAGCAAGTGGCTTCGCGCCGTGATTGCGGAGCTGTTTCGGGAAAAAGGCCTGTCCTCGGGCGATGCCGACCCTTGCGCGGCTTCGCCCAAGTAGCGGACAAGATCATTAGGAGTGATAGGTTGAGTCAACCAGACATTATCGACGTAAACGGCCGCGAGAGGTATTCTGGCACTTCAGCCCCTTTAGGAGGCGTTAGCGTGCGTCACGAATCTTTGCAGGACTTACTGCAGGCCGCAGGGAATCCCGCGGATATGCTCCGCAATTCAAAAATCGGAGCCTACATCTATCCGGTGGTCCCCCCGGAGTTCACGAACTGGCGCGATGAGCAACGAGCCTGGCGGGAGACCTGCGTTCTTTTCGACCAGTCTCACCACATGGTGGAGCAATATGTGGAGGGGCCCGACGCGCTCAAGCTGCTCTCGCATCTTGCGGTCAACAGTTTTGCCACATTCCCCACCAGCCGAGCCAAGCAGTTCGCTCCCTGCACCTACTCAGGCTTTGTGATTGGCGACGGCATTCTGTTTCATCGCGAGGAGAACAAGTTCACCTTTGTCGGACGTGCTCCAGCCGCGAATTGGATCCAATTTCACGCCGAGACCGGCGGGTACGATGTCACGACAGAGAAAGACGATCGATCGCCCTCTCGCCCCGGCGGGAATCCGGTGATTCGGAAGCACTACCGCTACCAAATTCAAGGGCCGAATGCGCAGCAGGTGATCGATAAACTAAACGGCGGACCGGCGCCGGACATCAAGTTCTTCAACGTGGGAGTCATCAACATCGCTGGGCGCAAGGTGGCGGCGTTGCGGCACGGCATGGCGGGCGCACCGGGGCTTGAGATTTGGGGACCGTACGAGGAAGGCGAGGAGATTCGAGCCGCGATCATCGAGGCCGGCAAGGACTTTGGCTTGGCGCAGGTTGGAGCGAGAGCTTACTCCACCAACGCGCTCGAGTCCGGATGGATTCCGTCTCCGCTCCCTGCCGTCTACAGCGGAGAAAAGATGGAGCCTTACCGGCAGTGGCTGCCTGCCACTAGCTATGAAGGCAAGGGCGGTTCCTTGGGTGGAAGCTTCTATTCCGACAACATTGAAGACTACTACGTGACACCGTACGAGCTGGGCTACGGGCCATTTGTGAAGTTCGACCACGACTTTATCGGAAGTGACGCTCTGAAAAAGATCGCCGGCCAACCGCACCGCAGGAAGGTGACGTACGCCTGGAATGAGGGTGATTTCGGCAAGGCGTTAGCTTCCGGCCTGAGTCGCGACAACACCAAGTATGTCGATTTACCCAACCCGAACTATACGTCGGCGACCTATGACAAGGTGATGCACGGCGGAAAGATCGTCGGCCTGTCGATGTTCAGCGGCTACAGTTTCAATGAGCGGACCATGTTGTCGCTGGGCATTGCCGACCCCGATGTCGAGATCGGGCAGGAGGTCACGCTGGTCTGGGGCGAAGAGGGCGGAGGGTCCGGAAAGACGACAGTGGAACGCCACAAGCAAACGAAGATCCGGGCGGTGGTCAGTCCCGCTCCTTACTCGGAAGTGGTTCGCACCACCTACGCCGAGGGTTGGCGCACCGCTCAGAAAGTATAGTGTAAATCTCCAATAACGGCCCCTTGCGTGAGGAAACGGCGGACGGGGATGTCGAGAATATCGGAGCAACGTTGGAACCAGCTCCAACGCGAATACCAGCGGGCGGTCTCGGCCGAATACCCTAATCCAGGGCGAAAGGACTGCCCCGCCCCAGCGGCTCTGCGCGATCTTGCGGAGCGCGTTGTGCTGCGCGAGGATCTGCGAGGCGACCCGCGGTGGAGACACGCGATCCAATGTGGGCCGTGCTACGCGGAGTACATCGCACTGCGAGGCATCGAAGTGGTGAAGGAAAGCCGGGTTCAGCTTGAACGCGCCGAGCCTCATGTCAAGAAATCAGCTTAAGCGCGAACTGGATCTGGCGCATGTTGGACGCCAAGGTTGGGTCTTAGAACAACAGCTTTAGGGCAAACTGGATCTGCCGCGAAGAAGTTGTGGTGTACGTGATCTGCCCGAACGTCGAGTTGGGAATGCCGGTACCGTTCGGACCTTGCGCGAAGACCTCGCCGTTAGGTAAGCCGAAATTTGGGTGGTTGGCAACGTTGAAGAATTCAGCGCGAAACTGAAGGCGGAACTTTTCGGAAAGCCGGGTGTCTTTCAGCAGCGCCACGTCGAGATCTACCAGACCGGGGCCCGACAGATAATTTCTCTGAAGATCGCCGAGCGTTCCCACCGCGGGCACCGAGAAGGCCGCCGGGTTACCCCATTCGTTGACGTTGCCGATGATGGGGTTGACGCCCGAAATGATGTTGGGCCGCTCTTGGCCGGTTTGTCCGTTTCCGGCTTGATCCCAAGCAAGAGTTACTGGCCAGGGCGCACCGCTCGAGTACGTAAAATTACCGCTCAGTTGCCACCCGCTTACGAAAACGTTGCCTTTAAAGGGAAACGAGTAAACGCTGCTCAACTTCACAAATTGCGACCGGTCAAACTGGCAGCGGCCTTTGTCGTAGGAGCCGTCCACCGGATCAACCCAGGGCACGCCGCCTTCCAAGCCTGAGGTGCCGGAGGCGTCGTCAATGCATTTCGACCAAGTATAGGAAAGCTGGCCTTGTAGGCCGTGCGAAAAGCGCCGGTTCAGGCCCACCTGCAGCGAATTGTAGTGCGAGTCCCCCACGGGGGCCTCGTCGCTGAGGGAGGCGGCAGCGGGATTCTCACGCGGGAAACCAACAACTGAACCAGCAAATGGACCAGACTTCGCTAAAGAGCCGAAAGTCTCGACACCGTTAATGTCTTGAGGCTCCACAGGATTGAGGTCCCGGCCTTCATACAAGTGCAGACCCCGCGAGCCAACGTAGCCCACCGTCAAAACAGTATTTTCCAACAATTCGCGTTGGATGTTGAAATTCCACTGGTACATATGCGGCACATCGTGGGTGTTGTAATCGATGCCCACGATCTCGGATGGACTGGAGTAGCCGGTCGCGAATGGATTCGGGAACGGAGGAGGGCCATTCGGGCCGGGAAGTTCAAAGGCCAGCTCGTACGGCTTATTGAAGTAATAACCGGAAGCGTAGGTGCGGGCGCGAATGGGGTCGTAGAAAATTCCGGCGCCTACCCGAATCGAAGTCTTGTGATCTTTGAACGGATCAAAGGCCAAGCCGATTCGCGGATCCCAATTCCTGGTGTCGGGGTTCGACTCGAAAACGTGGGGGACGGGAACGAAGGTTCCAAATGGAGGATTGATGATGTTGTAGAGCGGCTGCTCGTGCGTCGTAGGATTGGTAACGAACTCATACCGCACACCGATGTTGACCGTTAACTTGGAGGTCGCCTTCCACTCGTCCTGAGCGTATCCGTCCACTTCAACCTCGCGGAAGTCGCGAGTGGAGTCCGTGTACGGGGGGATGGGTCCAATAAAGAGGACCGGGACCCCTTCGAGAAAGGCAGGGATGCTGGGAAAGGTATAAGAGCCGCCCCACCATCCGTCCTGCGTGAAGTTGCTCTGCACCCGACTGAATAATCCGCCAAACTTGAAACTGTGAGACCCTTTGTTCCAGATCAGGTCGTCGGCCACGGGAAATTTGTTTTGCACCTGGAGGATCGGAGCGAAAATACTGGTGCCGACAAGGGAAAGGCCTGGGACGCTGAAGTTGCCGTTCTGGTGACCGCTGTAAAAATTGAGCGCGGGCGTGGGATTTACATTCACTTCGTTGTCGGTCTCTTCGGTTCGCGTGTAGCTGAAGCGGAGCAGGTTCACCACGCTTGGCGTAATCAACCGGCGCCACTCCACTGTTGCGAAATCGTTGCCCGTTGTTCCCTTTTCCGGCCAAGTGGGCGGCAGCGGCGAACCAAGGAACGGCAAAACGGTGCTGCCGCCGTCGTGGACATAGCGCGCAAAGAAGGAATCCTTCTCGTCCGCCGTGTAATCCACGCGTCCCAGAAAATAATTTTCGTTGCCGGTATTGCTGGCAACCTCCGGCACTTCCAGGATGCCGTTGGGGGATACTGCCGTAGTCTGGGGGAAGAGAGCCAGGAACGGCGCCGCCGCCGGACTCACTCCCACGTTCGCCAGCCCGCCGGAGCACGTAAGAGTCGGAGCCAGGGCGCACGGCACCAGCCCCTTGAGCATATTGGCGTCGGGGATAAAGGCGGGGAGGGTTTGGCCTTGCACCTTCCTCAACTCCTCGTCGTTGACGAAGAAAAACAACTTGTCCTTCTTGATGGGCCCGCCCAGGCTGCCGCCAAACTGATTTTGGCGGTAGGCAGGTATTTGTTGGTCAAAGAAGTTGCGCGCGTCCAGGTCGCTGTTGCGGAAGAATTCGTACAAGGAGCCGTGAAAACTGTTGGTGCCGGATTTGCTGGCCGTATTCACCACCGCGCCATTGCCGCCGAATTGTGCGCTGTAGGTGTTGGTGAGTACCGAGAATTCGGCGATGGCCTCAATGCCGAGGGTCGTGCCCAACACGCCCGAACCCGACCCGTGGGCCCAGAAGCCTTGAATGTCGACGTCGTCCAAAAGATACGCCTGGCCTTCCGACCTTGCGCCGGAAACGCTGAAGTTAGCCTCCAGGCCGTACAGCAGGTTCGAGCCCGTGGCTGGCGCTCCGACGCCGTTTCCGGTTGTGATTCCGGGCGCCAGCGCGATGAGATCCGTAAAATTGCGGCCGTTCAACGGCAGGTCCGCAATTTGTTTCTGTTCCACTACCGAGGAAAGAGTAGATGAAACGACGTCCACCTGGGAGGCCTGTGCTTCGACGGTGACCGTTTGCTGCTGCTGGCCGGGCGAAAGCGCAATGTCGACGACCAACTGGCTGCCGACAATGGTCGTAATGCCCTTGCGGATTACGGTCTGAAATCCCGGGGCCGATGCCTGCACTTCATAGTTGCCCACGATCAAATCCACGACCGTGTAGCGGCCCTGCGAATCGGTTCTCACCGTCTGACTGACGCCTGTGTCGACATTTGTAACTTGCACCGACGCGTTGGGCACAACCGCCCCTGATACATCCGTTACGGTGCCTAACAGCGTCGCGTTTGCTCCCTGTCCATTTACCCGGTTTAGCAGAGTGAACAACGCAATCAGGAGGCCGAAAACCGTTGCAGTGAAAACGCACTTGCTACGACGTGGTTTTAGATGTGCCATTTTCTTTAATCTCCCTTTTTCTTACGCGACCCCAAAAACGTCCCGCCCCGATACTCGATCGGATCCGATATGTACCGCGGGCAACTGCGGCATCCTATAACAAGCGGCGTGCGCATCAACCGACATGCGGATTTTGTCAAGGCCTTGCGCGTTGGTGGTGACTGCTTGCCCCCAAAGGCAGGTCGCCCCGAGGACCGCAAAAAGCGTGAGGACGAGGAAAACTCGCCCGCGAACGTACAACTGAGTCAGCATACGCGGCTAACCTCCGGCTATTAAAGCGTCAACATGGTGCAAGAGCGGACCGCGACCCCTATCACGCGGCCGTTTGCATGCATACCGGGGAGTATATCTGTGACAACTGCGTTAGTCGAGAGTCTCAAGCTGATATTGCGAATCACCATCGCTGATAAGCAGCTCGGCGCGCCACAAAACTTAACGGGAGGTTGATGGGCGAACCGACAATGACAACTCGATCAACCTGGCGCCGGCCATGTCGGGAGGGAGTTCCGAATTCCTGAGGGCGTCTTCGAGGTTTCTCCGCGCCACGCGTGCATGCTCTCGCGTGAGGATTTCGGCGCGCATCGCGTCACGATTCGCGATAGCATCCACGATCCCGCAATGTTGGTCCGCGGAAATCAGGAAAAGCTCCCACAGATCGCTGGAAATGTATTGCCGCTTCAAGAACGCGCTGGGAGAGGCAAACGGCAGCGAGCACGCCTGCTGGATCGCGCGGCGCAACATCCGGCTGTGTGACAAATCGAGCAAGCCTGAGTGAAAGCGCGCGTTGAGGTCTATGTATAGATTGAACGTCTCCATCGTCAGCTTCTTGGTGCGCCGGACTAGAGTCAGGATTTCGTAGCTGGTCGCATGAAGGGCACTGAGTTCACTGGGGTGCTTATATCGCTCGGCCGCAAGTCTGGCGGCGGCGCCTTCCAGCAAGCCGCGCAGTTCGATGGCGTCATAGATGTCCTCGGTGGAAAATCTTTGAACCACGAATCCACGGGTGGGACGAATCTCGAGAAACCCCTCGTGGGCCAAGCGCTCCAGAGCGAGGTGCAGCGGAATACGCGAAACTTTGAGCTCGGCGGCGAGCGGAACTTCCCGAATGCGCTCGCCAGGCCGAAAGCGGCCTTGTACCAACATTTCGCGAAGCGAGAGGACGGCTCGAGCCGTTTGCGACGACGCTTTCGACTTACCTCCAGGTGTGCTCGAAGTCTGCTTTACGCGTTGCATTCGGCTTTACACTATATTATATTCGTTCGTGGGTTATGCATGCATTCTCTCGATGGTAAAACCGCTGGCCCTATCGCCTGCCTCATCGCACTCTCGCTTTCGTTTTCGATCTGGGCCCAAACGCCGAACCCGAACGCGCTGACGGCTCCGGCAGGCTCCCAAGCTTATCCACCCGCTACAACACCTGCGTCCACAACGCCGGCCTCCACAACACCAGCGACAACAGACTCGAAGCCTGGAGCGGCAAAGCCCGCATGGCCGCCGTCCGGCCCGACGCCCCGCACCGCGGACGGCAAGCCGGATCTTTCCGGCGCTTGGGCGCCGAATGCTATCCGTCAAAACGTCGACTTGATGGCCACCGGAGTCCAAGTGCCGTTTCAGCCCTGGGCCGAGAAGGTGTACCAGCAACATAAGGACAACATTTCGAGAGACGATCCTGAAGCCCGCTGTTTGCCTCCCGGGGTGCCGCGCATGACCACGACCCCCTATCCGTTCCGGATCGTGCAGACGCCGGGTCTCACTATCATCGTGTATGAAGGAGGTGCGCATGTGTGGCGGCAGATCTTCACCGATGGACGCCCACATTCGGATGACCCGAATCCCTCCTGGCTCGGAGAATCCATTGGTCATTGGGACGGCGATACTTTCGTCGTCGACACTATTGGATTGAACGGCAAAACCTGGATCGACGAGGCGGGCTTGCCCACCACCGAATCCTTGCACGTCATCGAGCGGTTCCGCAGACCTGATTTCGGTCACCTGGAGACTGAAAACACCATCGACGATCCTAAGGCCTACACAAAGCCGTGGTCGTTCACCACGCATCCCATCATGCTGAAGGGTGAATTGATGGAATACATTTGCCAGGAAAACAATCGGGATGTAGAGCACCTAGTCGGGAAGTAACCATTTTTCGTCAATAGCAAGTTTTAGCTGATCGTTCAAATCTCGTATAATGGCCGCGGGCCGCATATTTGAGAGGGCGCGGTATGTTTGATCACGTCAACAGGCACTACTGGCTAACGGTGGCCTTGGCCCTGCTCAGTGCGTCTGTTTCGGCCGGGCTAGCGCGCGCTTCCGAACCGGCCGATTTGCGGCTGGTGGACGCCGCCAGAAACCAAGACCAACAGGCCGTTCGCGCGCTACTGACTCAAAAGGTTGACATCAATGCCCGGTCCAGCGACGGCTCCACGGCGCTCCTCTGGCTGGCGCACTGGAATGATTTGGACACGGCGAATCTGCTGCTGGGCGCCGGTGCGGACGCGAACACCGCAAATGAATTCCGAATGACACCGCTGTCGGAAGCCTGCACCAACGGAAATTTCGCGTTGGTGCGGTCACTGCTGAAATCGGGCGCCAATCCAAACTCGCCGGTAGCCACCGGAGAAACTCCGCTGATGACATGCGCGAGGACCGGCAGCGCGGACGCCGTTCGTATGCTGATCGAATACGGCGCGGCGGTCAACGCGCAAGAGCCAACGCAGAATCAGACGGCGTTGATGTGGGCCGCGGCCGAGCGTCACCCCGATGTGGTGAAGGCGCTCATCGACGCGCATGCGGACCTCACAGCCCATACCAAACAGGGATTCACGGCGATTCACTTCGCTGCGCGCGTCGGCGACCTGGAAAGCGTAAAGTTGTTGCTGGCCGCCGGAGTGGACGTGAACATTTTGACCCAGGCCGAGGGCGGAGCAAACCGTGTTACGTCGCAGCTCGGGATTCCCAAGACGGTGGGAGCTCTCGGCTACACTCCACTGCTGGTGGCCGTCGTGCGGGGCCAGGTGGAGCTCGCGCTGTTTCTGCTGGATCATGGCGGTGATCCCAACAATATCGCGGCGGGCTTTACACCCCTGCATTGGGCGTCCAGCCAGTGGGAGAGCTTCACCGCGAATCCTGTGTACGGGTTTGAAGATCCCATGTCCGGCATTCCGGATCGCCAGGCCAAGCTGCGGCTGGTGAAAGTCCTGCTGGCCCACGGCGCCAATGTGAACGCGCGGATGACGAAACCGCAGCCGACGTTCGCGGGCGGATACCTGGACGCCGCGGGTGCGACGCCATTTCTTCTCGCCGCCTCCGCCAATGACATCGAGATGATGCGCATTCTGCTGGACGCCGGCGCCGATCCCAAAATACTCACCGCATCGAATGCGTCCGCCATTATGGCAGCGGCGGGTCTGAACCATTCCATCGGGGAGGACACCGTCACCGAAGCGCAAGCGATGGAGACAGTGAAGTTACTGTTGGATCTGGGCGTCGATCCGAAGGGCGAGACAACGTTCGGCGAGAATGCTCTGTTTGGCCCGGGCTATCGCGGGTGGAATAAACTGCTGGCCCAATTGATCGATCTGGGCGTCAATGTGAATGCAGTGAGCAAGGCGGGCGTAACTCCCTACCTTGCGGCACACGGCGAGGGCGACCGGCTGGGTGGTGTCCTTTATAACAAGGAAGGCGCGGAGCTGCTGGTAAAGCATGGCGCCGATCCTAAGTTGGGGCATCCCTGCGAGGCCCAGAATAAGTGCAGGGCCGAGCAATGACGCGCAAGTATTGCCTGCTCCTGGCTTGTTTCGCGATTTCCTCTGTGGCAGCAAATGCGTCCACCGGAAATCCCGCGCGCGAGCTGGTCGCCAGGTACTGCGTCTCTTGCCACAACGAGAAGTTGAAGACTGGGGGCCTCGCGTTGGATCGAGCTGACGCCGACAATCCTTACAGCTCGCAAGAGACCTGGGAAAAGGTGATCGTAAAACTGCGAAGCCGTGCAATGCCGCCGCCGAAGCTCCCGCGCCCGGACAACGCCACCTACGACAAGGTCGCCGCTTACCTCGAATTCGAAATCGACCGCGCAGCCGAGGCTCATGCGAACCCCGGCCATCCGGCCAGCTTGCATCGTCTCAATCGCGCCGAATACGCCAACGCGGTGCGCGATCTGATCGCGGTTGATGTGGACCCGCAAGCGATGCTGCCGCCGGATGCACAGGCGTTCGGGTTCGAGAACAACGCCGAGGCGCTCTCGATGCAGCCTGCATTGCTCGATCGATACGTATCAGCGGCGTCGGCCATTGCGCGCCGGGCGGTGTGCGATTCGAGCATCCCGCCGGCGTTCGTGCGTTATGGCGCAATGAAGGATAACGCCAACGACGCGACTTACCTTCGCCAGGTGGACCGTCTGAGCGAGGACTTTCCGCTAGGATCCAAAGGCGGAGTCGCCGCGCGCCACTATTTTCCAGTGGATGGTGAATATGTTCTCAAGCTTCGTTTGCAGCGGGCCTGGGACAGCGTAATCCGCGGTCTCAACGTTCCGACTCAATTCGAGATACGCGTGGATGGCAAGCGTGTTTGGCAATTCACGCTGGGCGGAGAGAAATCGCCGTCGAAGACGTTTATATACGACGGCGACGAGGTGCTGCAGGTGCGCGTACCGGTGAAGGCCGGGCTGCATCTGGTGATGGCGACCATGCTCAAAACCGACGATGCGGAGCCGGAAGGTGTGGGTCCGGACCGGCTGCCGCTTTTTAGCCGCGCGTCCGACTCGCCAACCGCGCCGATTGCCATTGCATCGCTGCTCATCGGCGGTCCCTATGGAGGCCAAGTACCGCTGGATTCGCCTAGCCGCCAGCTTCTCTTCGTGTGCCATCCGGCCATTTTAAGGGAAAAGGCCGCCTCCGACGAGATCCCCTGTGCGACGAAGATTTTGTCCAGATTGGCACGCCGTGCTTATCGCCGTTCCGCCACCGACGACGACGTGCAAACCCTGCTCAGCTTTTACAAACGTGCCCGCGCGGCTGGAAGCTTCGATGACGGAATTCGCGCAGCGCTGGAACGCGTGCTGGTGAGCCCCGATTTTCTGTTCCGCATCGAGAGCGATCCCGCGGGCGCCGCTCCGGGTTCGGTATATCGTATTTCCGATGTCGAGCTGGCGTCGCGATTATCGTTCTTTTTGTGGAGCAGCATTCCGGACGACACGCTGCTCGACCTGGCAATACGGAGGAAATTGCATGAGCCGGCCGTTCTGGAGCAACAAGTCTCGCGCATGTTCGCCGATCCGCGGACGCGCGCTTCCTTAGTCGAAAACTTCTTCTCGGACTGGCTCCAGACTCGCAACGTATGGCTGCTCAATCCGGACGGTACGAAGTTTCCCTTCTTCGACGACAATCTGCGTTCCGCTTTCGTCACCGAGACCGAGTTGTTTCTCGACGCTCAATTGAAAGAAGACCGCAGCGTCGCCGATCTGTTGACGTCCAACGAAACATTTCTCAACGAGCAGCTCGCGCGCCACTATGGAATTTCCGGCGTCTATGGCAGCCACTTCCGGCGCGTAATCCTCGCGGATGAGAACCGGTACGGCTTGTTGGGCAAGGCCAGCGTGCTGGCCGTCACTTCTTACACCACGCGCACTTCGCCGACCATCCGAGGCAAATGGGTGCTGGAAAATATTCTTTCCGCGCCGCCGCCCGCGCCTCCGGCTAATGTTCCATCGCTCGAATCGAGCAACAAGGATGGCAAGCCCTTGTCCGTCCGGCAAATGTTGGAGATGCACCGCGCCAATCCGGCTTGCGCGAGTTGCCACGCGCGCATGGACCCGCTGGGGTTGAGCCTGGAAAATTTCGATGCCATCGGGCGGTGGCGCACCACCGACGCAGGCCACGCCATCGACGCGTCCGGCGTGTTGCTGGATGGCACTAAGGTCGACGGGCCGCGGGAACTGCGCGAGGCCCTGATGGCGCAAAAAACGCAATTTGTCCAAGCCGTAACCGACAAGCTGCTGACATACGCTCTGGGCCGCGGACTCGAGTATTACGACGCTCCCACGGTCCGCGCGATCGACCGCTCCGCCGCGGCTGACGGCTACCGTTGGTCATCAGTTATTTTGGGTATTGTGAAGAGCCCGGCATTTCAGATGAGAACCAGCGGCCAGGGGCCCCAGCCAGTGACCACCGCCAGGAATTGAGGACAATAGAAGTATGTTCGTGACGAAGAAGGCTATCTCGCGTCGCACCGTGCTTCGCGCAGCAGGGACGGCCGTCGCATTGCCGCTGCTGGACGCCATGATTCCAGCCTTCGCGCCCGCCGCGTCCACCAAACCTGTTCGCCGCTTGGGCGTGGTCTATCATCCGAATGGCGTCATCTATGAACAGTGGGTGCCGACAGGCGTCGGTTCCAAACTTGAGCTCTCGCCGACACTAAAAGGACTTGAACCATTTAAGGACAAATTGATCGTCGTCACAGGCCTGTTCTGCGATCCGGCGGAGGCGAATGGCGACGGCGGAGGCGACCATTCGCGCGCTTGCGGCTCTTACCTTACGGGCGTGCACGTGAAGAAGTCGGACAGCAATGTCGAGAATGCCGTCTCCATGGACCAGATCGCCGCAAAAGCATTCGAGCGCGAAACCCAGCTCTCCTCGCTGCAAATGACCGCCGATGAAAACAGCCTGCTGGGTTCCTGCGATCTGGGCTACAGTTGCGCCTATAGCAGCACGCTCTCTTGGCTGACGCCGACCTTGCCGCTGATGGCCGAGAACAACCCGCGCGTGCTTTTCGAGCGGATGTTCGGTTCCAGCGACAGCACCGACCCTCGCGTGCGCGCGGCGCGCCTCAACCAGGATAAGAGCCTCCTCGATTCGGTGAGCGATCGCGTGAATCAACTGCAGCGCCAACTGGGGGCAGCCGACAACCGCAAGGTGAACGACTATCTCGCGTCGCTCAGAGACGTCGAGAGGCGAATTCAGAAAGCGGAAGAACAGAGTTCCAAAGAGTTGCCCGACGTGCCTCAGCCTGCCGGCATCCCGGAAAAATTTGAGGACCAGGTCCGGTTGTTGTACGACTTGCAACTTCTGGCATTCCAATCCGACCTGACACGGGTGACCACATTCATGTACGGCCGCGAGCAGACGGGCCGGCCATATCCCCAGATCGGCGTGCCCGAGCCCCACCATCCACTCACGCACCATCAGGGTAACCCGGAAAAGATGGAAAAATGCGCCAAAATTCAGCGCTATCACATCACTTTGTTTACTGAATATCTGAAAAAGCTACGGAATACTCCGGATGGCGATGGCTCGCTGCTGGATCATGTCATCCTTCTCTTCGGCTCGGGCATCAGTAACAGCGACCGGCACACGCACGGCCCGCTGCCGACATTTCTCGCCGGTGGAGGTGGCGGGACGTTGACGGGCGGCCGTCACCTTGTCTATCCGGAGCACACGCCTCTTACCAACCTCCATCTGACTTTGCTGAATAAGCTTGGCGTGCCGGCCGAGAAGCTGGGCGATAGTAATGGTCAGTTCAGGGAACTGTCCGAATTGTCGTGAGGCTTGTTTAGCGAAAGCCGCTTGACGGCCTTATTCTTGGCCGGGCAATGTGCGCGAGTTGGAGAACGCGATGAGCAGCGGGCGAGCCTACTGCGCCGGTTCTATTCGCAAAAGGGCGCCGTCATCTTCGTCCGTCAGCAGGTAAAGGCAGCCATCCGGACCCTGCCGGACCTCGCGAATCCTTTGCCTTAACTCGCCCAGCAGCGACTCGCGCCGCAACTCCTCGGTACTCTCATTGAACACGATCCGCTCCAAATGACCGGTGCCGGGGATCTCGCCAGTGCGCATGGAACCGACAAAGACGTTGCTCTTCCACTTAGGAAAACGGTCACCGGTATAAACGGTCATTCCGGCAACCGCGATGGAGGGTATCCACACTACCAGAGGCGCCTCCATGCCTTCCCGCGTCGGGTACTCCGAAATGCGTGGACCGGCGTAATCGCGCCCGAAGCTGACCACGGGCCAACCGTAGTTACGGCCGGGGAGAATGATGTTGATTTTATCGCCACCGTTGGGGCCATTTTCGTGGTTCCACAAAGCGCCGGTCTCCGGATGGACGATGAGACCCAATGAATTGCGGTGCCCCAGCGAGTAGATCTCGGGCCTGTAACCGGCACGGCCCACGAAGGGATTATCGGGGGGCGCCGAGCCATCGTCGCGCATGCGAAGAATCTTGCCCCTTAGGCTGCCTGGCTCTTGCGCCACCCACCCCACATTTCCTCCGGTGGCCATGTAGAGCATCCCGTCGCGCCCGAACGCGATGCGTCCGCTGAGTCCGCTGTTGCCGTCATACGCGTCGGTGAGCAAAATATCGCGCACCTCCGTGAGTACGGCGCCTTCCAGCCTTCCGCGAGCAAGCGTTGGCGCGCCTCTGTCCTTTTCGACCGGCTTGTCGTAGGTGAAGTACACCAAATGATTCTCGGCGAACCTGGGATGCAGCGCGATATCCATCAGGCCGCCGTTTCCCTTCGTTCTCGCCTCCGGGACACCGCCGAGAGGCTTCGGATCCAGTACTCCATCGCGCACCACGCGAATCCGCCCCGGCCGCTCAGTGACCAGCATGCTGCCATCCGGAAGAAATACCAGGCTCCAGGGATGCACCAGCCCTCTGGTCACGACGGTGACTCGAATCCTATGTTGCTCCGCTGTATCAAACACGAACGGACCCGCGCCCAACGGAGCCACCGGGACGCCGATGGGTTGCTGCTGGGCTTCGGATGGGAAGAGCGCCGCGAAGAGCATCGCTAGCGTGAACCCAGCAGCGCGTTCCGTTTTGCGCGTGATCATTTGGCTTTGGCCGCGTCGAGCGCGCGACCGCCGCTGAGCACATTCTCGACGGCGTGATTGCCCTCGTGGCAGGCGTACTCGTAAATCCGATACTTGTCGTCCCGAGTCAAAGAGGACGCCACTTTCCAGGGCCGGGTATACATAGGTGGATCATCGATGGTGACTTCGTAGTTGATAATGTCTGAGCTGATGCGAGTAAAACGCTCCACCACGTGCAAAGCCTCGCTCTGAGGGACACCTTTGATACGCAAGGTGGCGGCGCTGGTGCCGATCGAGCTCTTGTTGTTGTAATTCGTGGTGTCGACCACCAGCGTATTGCCTTCCCAGTGGCCGCGCGGGTCCCCGTTCCAGAGGCGAATATTAGCGGACACGTGCGGGCTGCCATCCAGGGGAATTATACGCGTTTCGTGAATCATTTCGTAAAGAATCACGACATAGCCGGGAGTTTGAACGATCTGGTACGCGTTGTTATAGCCGGCCGGGAACATGCCCGCGGGAATGCCGCGTGTTATGCAGCGATCCCAGACGCTCATATACTCGTACGAATCGGCGTTGTGCGCGGCATTGTAGTCGCGTTGCGCCTCGGCTGCGGGGGTCAGCGGAACGCGGCCATTGGGAGGGTCCACCACGAGCGAAGTTTGCCGGGTGGCGACGACTTTGGTGCCGGAGTCGAACCAAAACTGGTTGTAGCCGCCGACGTCGCCCGGCTTGGGAGGCTTGTCGACGCGATTCGCCGCCGCTTTCTTTTCGAGCTCCGCAGCCTCTTCAGGACTCAGCACCGCTTTGCCGGCGAGTTCGTCTGGCCGCTCGAACGGAGTGATGGTGGCATTGGTCCATGTGCCCTGGAGGTCAGGCTGGCCATCGGGCGTCTTGGGAGGAACCCACGTTTTGCCCGAAGGCCCCTTCGCGTCGGCGGCGCTCGCCCGGCTTGGCGCGAAAATGCCAGCCAAGCACCCTAGCAGCAGGAACATAAAAAAACGAGGTGGCATCGAATCCTCCTAGTGGAACCCAGATGGAGCGAGTATACACCGGTCGGCTAGGTGTGCGCGACTTGTATGGGTACGCTGGGTCGCGGGGTACACGCGGCTTCAAGCCGCGTTTTTCCTGGCGCTCGACGCTGCCGCACGTCACGTGGCGCTTTCTTGCCCGATTTGGCGAAGACGCGGCTCAAAGCCGCGTGTACCGATTTGGCGAAAACGCGGCTGAAAAGCCGCGTGTACCGATTTGGCGAAGACGCGGCTCAAAGCCGCGTGTACCGATTTGGCGAAGACGCGGCTCAAAGCCGCGTGTACCGATTCGGCGAAGACGCGGCTCAAAGCCGCGTGTACCGATTTGGCGAAGACGCGGCTGAAGCCGCATGTACCACGGTATTGGATTAAGCCATTCCACTTTGATGTTAGGTTGACATGGCAAAGCCCGCGTAGCCTTTTGCGGCGACCTCATTGCATTTATCGCTGTAGACTCCGAATCCGCCGATGTAGGGCATGAAGACGCGCGGTTTGCCGGGAACGTTCGCTCCTACGTACCAGGAGTTGGCCCGCGGATACAGCGTATAATTCGCCACCTCGTTGACATGCGCGACCCATTCGTTTTCGGCCTCCTCCGTCGCTTCAATGTTCGCTAGTTGCTGTTGGCGCAAGTGAGCGAGGCAATCGGCGATCCAATCGGCGTGCTGTTCGATCGCCAGTACCATGTTGGCAAGCACGGACGGGCTGCCCGGACCGGTGATGGTGAACAGGTTGGGAAAGCCGGCCGTCATGATGCCCAGGTAGGTGCGCGGCCCCGCCGACCATTTGTCCTTCAGCGCGACCCCGGCTCTGCCGCGGATATCGATATTGGCCAGGGCGCCGGTCATGGCGTCGAAACCGGTGGCGAAAACAATGCTGTCCAGTTCATAGCTGGCATCTGAGGTCTTCAATCCTTGCGGCGTAATCAGTTCAATCGGTGTAGACCGCAAGTCGATGAGGGTTACGTTGTCGCGATTATATGTTGCATAGTAATCGGTATCCACGCAGAGGCGCTTGGTGCCAAACGGGTAGTCCTTGGGCGCGAGTCTTTCGGCTACAGCGGGATCGCGGACGATCTCGCGGATTTTGGAACGCACAAACTCAGCCGCCGTGTCGTTGGCTTCCTGATTCACAATGAGATCCGAAAATGTTCCCGCCAGGCAAACGCCGCCGCGCTGCCAGCGCTCCTCGTAGGCGCGCCGGTGCTCTTCGGGCGAGGCTGCCAGGGCCGATCTGTCGGCCATGTCGACGGTGAGGATGGGAAATGCCGATGTTCGTGCCTTGTGGCGATAGCGGGCGCGATTGGCATTCCAATCTTCCATCACTTCCGGGTTGATCGGCCCATTGCGGGCGGGCACGCTGAAATTCGGGGTTCTCTGGAATACAAAAAGGCGCGAAGCTTGTTCAGCGATCACGGGGATCGCCTGGATGGCCGACGAGCCGGTGCCGATTACCGCCACCCGCTGACCGGTGAAATCGACTCCTTCGTGCGGCCAGTGGCTGGTTTGGTACCACTTGCCACGGAAAGTCTCCAGACCAGCGAATTCGGGCTTCTTCGCAGCCGACAGGCACCCGGTCGCCATGATGCAATAAGTCGCCGACACTCGTTCGCCGCGGCTGGTTTCCACGTTCCAGGCGTTTTTCGTTTCGTCGAATACCGCGGATGTCACTCTGGTTTCGAATTGAATATCGCGCCGGAGATCGAAACGGTCCGCGACGTGATTGAGATACCGCAGGATCTCTGGCTGCGAGGCATACCGTTCGGTCCAGCACCATTCCCGATCCAGTTCCGCGGAGAAGGTATAGGAGTATTCCAGGCTCTCGACATCGCAACGCGCGCCTGGATAACGGTTCCAATACCACGTGCCCCCGACGCCGCTTGCCGCCTCATAAACTCGGGCCGAGAAGCCCAGTGCCCGCAAGCGGTGCAGCATATATAGGCCCGCGAAGCCTGCGCCTACGATCACGGCATCCACTTGTATGGCTTCGCCGGTCACCGCTCCGCAACTCCCGGATCGGTCAGCTCCAGCAACGTCACGCTTTCTTGCTCGTTGGGATCGGTTCGCGCAATCAGGCCGATGCAGGGTTCCGAGTCGCTCGGGTTGTAAGGCAGGTGCGGAGTATTGGCCGGAATGTACAGGAAATCTCCCGCATGCATCCACACATGCTCGCGCAGCCCCTCGCCATACCACATGCCTGCCTCGCCGGAGAGAACGTAGACGGCGCTTTCGTGATTCTCATGGAGATGCGGCTTGGCGCGACCGAGAGGTGGAATGGTCACCGTGTGCAGGCAGAGGCCGCGCGACCCGGCGGTTTCGGCCGCGACGCCGGCGAAATAGTCAAGCCCTTGCTTGCCGTGGTAGTGGGTGCTTCGTTCAATCAGGACGCAG
>Ga0302324_100011159_pt1 | contig 18489 bp, 14 predicted proteins | sample Palsa_T0_1_FD_201949 | JGI IMG/M metagenome (GOLD analysis project Ga0302324, IMG submission 201949) | Peat permafrost microbial communities from Stordalen Mire near Abisko, Sweden - Palsa_T0_1 | ecosystem: Environmental > Terrestrial > Soil > Palsa > Peat permafrost | place: Sweden: Abisko... | reverse complement strand
ACCGCGGGAAAAGCGTCAACGCGGCGCGCAAAACGGCGATGCTGGTCTGCGCCCTGAGCGTGGTTCCCATCGTTTTTGCTTACAGCATGCAAAGTTTGTGGGGAGCCGTCTTGCTGATCGGGCTAGCGGCGGCCGCGCATCAGGGCTTTTCCGCAAACCTGTTCAGCCTCAGCTCGGACATTTTCCCGGCGCAGGCGGTTGGATCGGTTGTGGGTATCGGCGGCATGGCGGGCGCTATTGGAGGGATGTTGATGGCGAAAATCGTGGGCTACGTCTTGCAGTGGACTGGCAGCTATATGATTCCATTCTTGATATCCGGCTCGGCTTATTTGATAGCGCTAGCTCTGATTCAAATTCTCATACCCCGCCTCGAGCCCGCAGACGTCAGGTGATTTTATGATCTTCGATGGCGCGTTGAGCCGGAGTTCGCGCGCCGTAGCCTCTTCCCGGGTCGTGAACCGAGCCGTGAACATCGATGATCTACGCGAGCTTGGCCGCCGCCGTGTGCCGAGGATCGTGTTCAACTACATCGACGGAGGCGCGGAGGGCGAGGTCACGCTGCGCGAAAATCGGCGCGCCTTTGAAGCTGTCACCTTCCGCCCGCATCAAGCCGTTGCGGTTCCAACTCCTGATTTACGTACCAGCGTTCTCGGCATCGACTTGTCGTTGCCGGTGTTGCTCGCGCCCGTCGGCTACTGCCGCGTTATGCATCCTGGCGGGGAGGTGGCCGCGGCCAGGGCTGCGGGAAGGTCAGGTACGGCCTGTATTCTCTCCACTGTCTCGGGTCATAGGCTGGAGGACGTGAAAGCCGCTTCCTCAGGGCCCGTGTGGTTTCAACTCTATTTGACGGGTGGCCGAGCCGCCGCGGAACAAGCCATGCAACGTGCCCATGACGCCGGTTATCGCGTCCTCGTCGTCACCATTGATTCATCGGTGATCGGTCTCCGCGAACGCGAGGCGAGAGACGGTATGGAGCAGCTCTTGCGCGGCAGCCTCTGGTCGAAGATTCCATTTACGCCGCAAATGCTTGCGCGGCCACGATGGTTGGCGCGCTTCTTGTTCGATGGAGGGCTCCCCTCGATGCCCAACGTAGTGCTCCCGGACAAAGGTCCCCTGCGAGTTGGCGATGCGCACACCACTTTGGGGCGGGGAGCTTTTGTCTGGAATGACATGGCTTGGATTCGCGATCTTTGGAGCGGCCCGATCATAATCAAGGGTGTTCTTTCGGTGGAAGATGCGCAGCTCTCTCTCGATCACGGTGCCGCCGCTATCGTGGTCTCGAATCATGGTGGACGGCAACTCGACGGCGTTTCCGCAACCATGCGCGTACTGCCAGAAATTGTTGCTGCGGTAAACGGAAGAGCCGAGGTCTTGCTCGATAGCGGCATTCGCCGCGGAGCCGATGTCGTGAAGGCATTGTGCCTGGGCGCACGTGCCGTTCTCTGCGGCCGAGCCTACGCGTACGGTCTGGCTGCTGCTGGTGAAGCCGGAGTTACGCGCGCCCTTGAAATCCTGCGCAGCGATCTGGAGCGGACCCTGAAATTGCTTGGCTGTGATTCGGTCCGCAACCTGAATCGATCCTACGTAGACATTCCCGCGGAATGGCTGCCGAGTAGCAGGATCTCCGCGGGACCTCATCGACTGTGAATTCCGGTGCCCATCACGAAGCTCGCGTTTTAAACGTTGAAATGATTTCAGGAATTCTCACCTGCGAGTCGATCTGGCTCGAGATTCGAATTCTTGGAAAGAACGGTATCAGCAGGTCGAGCGATGAGCTGCCGCGACGGATCGACAATCAGCCAACTTACCGCGCCCACCACGCACAGGCCAGCTGCCACAAGAAACGAAGTCGTCCAACCGAATCGGGTCGCGATCCAGGGAGTGAGAGATGCCGTAAGCGCCGCGCCGAGCTGATTACCCATATTCATGAAACCCGATACCGAGCCGGAGGACGCTCCTGCAATGTCGGCCGTCACTGACCAGAAGGAACTCTGCGACAAATAGAGGGCTCCCGCCCCGCCGGCGAGCACGACGCTAGCCAGCCGTGCACTTTCGACTTTCGAGCCCAAGGCAATAAATACTCCCGCCATAGCGATCGAAAATGCCGCGACCCCACAGCGCCCAATGCGCAGTCCCCGCCATTTCGTGAGACGGTCGTTGATGATTCCCCCCAGCAGGCAGCACACCAGCATGGCCAGAAAAGGCAGCATGGTATAGAACGCGCTCGCCTTCAGATTCAGGCCGCGCACTTTGGCAAGATAGCGATAGAACCAGCTGAAGAAGATCCACGCAATATAGCCGTAGCAAAAGTAGCTTGCCGTGACAGCCCAGACTTCTTTGCTCTGGACGACGCGGGCCCAGGGCACGAGCGCTGGCGGATGATTGTTTGTGCCCGTCTGCTTTATGCTCGGCTGCACCAACCCCGAGCGAATCAAAGCCAGCTCTGATTGCGATACTGCAGGGTGTTCGCCGGGCGTGTCGCGCGCTGCGACGAACCATACTGCCCCGGCGGCGAATCCGATGATGGAACATACCCAGAACGACGTCCTCCAGCCGTAATGGACCATGATGTACGTGATGATGAGAGGCGTGAGGCCGGCGCCCGCCCCGACACCTGCAAAGATCCAACCGTTGGCGATGCCGCGTTCTGAAATTGGAATCCAGCGGGCGACGAATTGATTGGCCGAGGGATAGATTACCGCTTCGCCTGCGCCCAGAAGAAAACGAATTGCGACAAAAATGAAGATTGCACCCGTAATTTTCGAGGGCACCAGAGCCGTGAGAGCAGTGAAGACTCCCCACCAGGCCACTCCCCATGCCAGCACACGCCGCGCTCCGAAGCGGTCCGCCAGTCTTCCTCCCACCGTTTGGAAGAGCGCATAGCCGACCAGCATGGCGCTGAACACTTTTCCCAGTTGCACGTCGCTGAGTTGGTAGGCGTCAGCGATGGACCCGCTGGCAATGGAAATGTTTACCCGGTCGAGATAAGACACGGCACTGAGGACAAATAGCCAGAACACGAGAAACCAACGGACGTGGCTCGTGTTGGCGACCGTCACTGGAGAAGGCATGCGTAGCGTATGAGCTTATGCCGCGTGCTCGCGCAACAGGCGCGACAGCTGTTCGGCAACGATTTTGTCTTCACCCGGTTGCAGCATGAACGAGTTCATTGCCAGTCCTGGCCGGTCTTCGCCAACTCCCATCACAATTGACGGCTTCGAGCTTCGCAAAAGCTTTGAAACCTGTGCGGGCGTCAGCGAAATGCGAGCCGCGTCCCACGTAATGCTCATGTGCGGTACGTGATTGGCGATGTCGGGCACAAAGAAAGACGTGCTCACACCTGGAACTCTTGTGATTTGGCGCGAGATTCCTTCCAGCCGGTTCTGCCATTCTTTGGCCAGCGCGTCGTGATCTTCCGCGAGAAAAAGTTCGAGAGCTTTCACCATTCCCACGATTTCTTCTTTACCGACTTTCTGACTGCGGCCCAACGTGTCTTCGTGCGGGCTGTTGTTGAGCAGCGCATTTGCGACCATCTCTTTGCGCCCAATCAACAGGCCTGCGCATTGCGGTCCGCGAATCGCCTTGCCTCCGCTGAAGGTCACCAAGTCGTACCCCATGTGCGTGTAATCCCAGAGATGCGAGACCGGGGGCGTATCGGCAGCGGCATCGTTCATGCAGGGAATGTTATATTGCTTCGCCAGCTTGACCCATTCGTCCACTTTGATTTGGCCCACGCCATTGGCGAAGTTGGAAAAATGCATCATCGCCGTTCGCTCATTTATGGCGGCTCGCACTTGATCGGAGGTTTCGATCACGATGAGTTTGATCCCGGTAGATCGCAGTTGGTGATCAAACGGATTGCGATGCGACTTCTGAACGATCACCTCCGATTTCATCCCGGTGAGGTCGGGCAATTGTCGGATCAGCTCTTCGTTTCCGTTGGTCAGAATGCCCGCCAGTCCCGATTGAATTGCGGCCGCTGCGCCCGACGTTACCAGTGCGGTGAACCCATCCGGCAGCTTGAGCATTTCCGCGATGCGTTTGCCGGCAGCCACTTCTAATTCCGGAATGCTGACAAAGTGGCGTCCGGCCATAGTCATAACGGCTTCGAGCTCCGGGTGGGGCAGGGAACCGCCCAGCATAGTCATGGTTCCCTCGCAATTGATCACGGTTGTAACCCCGAGTTCCTCGAAGGGATTGCCCGTCTGTCCAAACCCGCTCACCGCCGCATTCAGGCTGGCTGCGCGGTCTCCGCCAAAAAGCTTGCGTGGCGCCAACGTTGTACCAGAAAAAATCGAACCAGCGATTGCTCCGACGCTGCCCAGAAAACCGCGGCGGTTCCACCTCGAGTTAAGTCGCATGAAGGAAGCTCCTTTGCCGGTTACCGCGTCGAATCTACTTGCCCGCGACTGCCGCGATGCAGTTGATTTCTACCAACGAATCCCCAGGAAGAGCGGCCACTGCGACGGTTGTGCGTGCCGGGCCGCCGTGAGGAAAATAAGTAGAGAACACCTTGTGCATTCCATCCCAGTGCTCAATCTTCACCAGGAAGACATTGAGCTGAAGAATGGTGTCCATGGTTCCCCCGCCAATCTCTACATGCTTCTTGATCTTGTCCATGACAATGGTGGTGTGAGATTCAATCGTCCATTCCTTGGCGTCCCGACTATCGTGAGCGCCTTGGCCGGCGACATAAATCAACCCGTGATGGATGACCACCGGCATGATTGCATCTTTCTCGCTGCCCGGTTTGCCTTCGCTATTCAGTTTGCGGATTCCAGCTGCATCCTGTGCAGAGGAGCTTTGAGCCAAGGCGCGGTTCGGAAGGACGGCCGCGGTCACTCCTAAAGCGGAAAGCGTAGATGCAATCCGCGCGGCGAAAGTTCTACGGGTGAAAGTCGAATTCATGTAAGTCTCCTTTTCAGATTAGTCGTCTCAAACGAGTCGCGAATGAAATTCATAGATCGAAATCGGTGGATCGAAAGCCGCATGAGATCAGGGCAATGCGAAGCTGAAAACGTCACTACCCGCGGCAATCGCCACATACTGCCTGCCGCCAACGGCATAGCTCATTGGGGACGCAGTGATGTCTTGCCCAGTATTGAAGTGCCACAGGGGCTTGCCGTTTCGCGCGTCGACAGCTTCCAACGAATCGGCGTCGTCCCCGAAAAACACGATGCCGCTAGCCGTTGTCATGGTCCCGCCAGACGATCGCCCCATACCGGTTTGTGGATATTTCCAGGCAATCGAGTTTGTATCCAGGTTGAACGCGACCAGAACCTTTTGTGGCGCCTCTCCCGCGATGCGTTTCACCCCGGTCGAATAATAGCCTCGCCCCTCCTGAAAGGCTTGCGGCTTGAGAAAGTATGTCTCGCACTCCTCGAGCGCCATGAAATAAACCGAGTGGATAGATTCGTTGTAAGACGGCGCGAACCAATTGGTGGCTCCCGAGTAACCAGGGCACACTCGCGTTCCGCTCGCGGTCGGCTCAACGCCGGTCAGCAGCGGCCTGCCTTGCTGATCGACACCCTTCGCCCAATTCAGTTTATCCACGAACGCGGCCGCGGAAAGAAACTTCCCGTTCGTGCGATCGAGGACATAGACATAACCGTTACGGTTCGCCTGCACGAGCAATTTTCTGGCCGAGCCCTGATAGACCGCATCAACCAAAATCGGAGTTTCGACGCCGTCGTAGTCAAAAAGATCATGCGGAGTGAACTGGAAATACCATTTCAATTTTCCGGTATCCGGATCGAGCGCCAATACGCAGTCGGTATAAAGGTCATCGCCAGGTCGCACGCTGCCTTCGAAGTCAGGCGCGGGATTGCTTGTGCCCCAGTAAATGGTGTTGAGTTGTGAATCGTATGTTCCCGGCATCCACGTGGTTCCGCCGCCATGTAAGTACAATTTTCCGGGCCAGCTTTCGGAACCGAATTCGCCGGGGCCTGGTATGGTCCAGAATCGCCAGGCGAGCTTTCCAGTCATAGCATCGTAGGCGGCGACAAACCCGCGCACACCGTCGTCGCCGCCAGAAGTTCCCACCAGCACCTTGTCTTTGACTACAAGCGGTGCGCTGGTTGCGCCGTAATTCTTGTTCCAGTCCGCATAAGGGACATCCCAGATAAGATTACCCGAACGCGCATCCAGGCAGAGGAGATGCGCGTTGTCCGTCTCCATGTATACCCGGTTGTGCCACACCCCCACGCCGCGATTGGTGTGTTGCGATGCGTCATCGATCAACCCGTCCGAAATCGGCCACCCGTGGTGCCACAGCACTCGTCCCGTCTGGGCGTCCAGCCCGGATGCGTCGTTCGCCGCGGTCACCAGCATCATTCCATTGATCACCACCGGCGTGACCTCAAGCCGTTTCGAATTGCCCGCGTGAAATACCCACTCAGCTCGCAATCCCGAGACATTGTCCGGGTTGATCTGGGAAAGGCCACTGTAACGCCGGCCGGAATAGTCTCCGTTGTAAGAAACCCAATTCGCTGCGGGTGGCTGACTTAGCAGATCTTCCGATTGGACATCGATAACCGTCGATCCGACTGGATGCGTGTCATTTCCCGCCCGCGCTGAAAGACAGGTGAAGACGACGGCAATCGCTACGGATATTCCCATGTCTCGAGTCCCGCCACAGCGCCGAATTCGGGGTCGGAAACTATACGCCGCGCAAAGTTTAAAGGGATTTCGCAAGGGCTGCCTCTCCACCGTCCATCTTTCGCAAAGACGAGTGGCCTCCGACGATCGGATAACCTAGTTCCCGCGAGATCTGGAGTCCAGCCGTCTGAATCAAAGGCGCAAGCTGTCGTAAACGGGTTACTGCCATGCGAACCATGGGCGCCGTAATGCTGACGCTGGCGATTACGTCGCCCTGATGATCCCAGACCGGCGCCGCGACGCACCGGATGTGGAGTTCGTGCTCCTCGAGATCGCAGGCATAGCCATTCTTTCTCACCCGGAACAGTTCGGCTGTCAGTTCTTGCACGTTTCCTACAGTGTTCGGGGTGAAACGCTTCAGCGCCAGTTGCGGGAGCACTTTTTCCCGCTCTTCATCAGGCATGTAGGCGAGCAGCACCTTGCCCACTGCCGTGCAGTACAACGGCACGGCGGCGCCGATGCGTGAGTGGATGCGCAACTGTTCCGGTGAATCCAGTTTCTCGACATAAACGGCCGAAAATCCGTGCCGCAGAGTCAGATGAATCGTCTCGCGGGTTTTCCGATTGAGTTCCTCAAGGTAGGGTAGGCTCACGCGGCGAATATCGAGCTGGCCTAGCGCCGCTTGTCCGATCGCGAAGCACGCGATTCCCAGCTGGTATAAGCCGTCCCCGCCGCAGTTCAGGAACGCTGCACTTTCAAGATTGGCCAGAAAACGGTGGACCGTACTCACCGGCAGGCGCGACCGGCTTGCCACTTGTTTGGCCGTGAGGCCATGCGGGGACTCACTGAAGAGTTGCAGCAGACGCAATCCGCGCTGCAGCGCAGTAATGTTGTAGCTTCGCTTTGGATGTTCAACCATTGATCGCGACCAACGCTTGCCGAACCAGATCGGGGCTTGCAAAACGACATTTGCAAAATGAAAGTGCGAATTATCTAATGAAAATAGATTTTGTACAAATGAATTTCTTTACCTACAGTCTGCCGAACTTCTTGACAGCCTCTACGATCGATTTCATCTGTTCGATCACGGGATACATCGAATGCTCCTTGAAATCCATTTGTTGCGCGAGGGTGAGCACATCGTACGCCCTCGCCTTAGGCACAACAACAACGCCATCGCTGTCCGCCGCGACGATATCGCCTGCATTGACCGTTACGCCATCACAGACGACCGGCCCCTGGGATCCTGCGAACCGATAGTGATGTACCGAAGTAGAAGGCACGATGCCTTTCGCATAAACGGGGAATCCGATCTTGCGCAAGTAAGCCACGTCGCGAACCCCGCCATCAATCACCGCTCCGGCATACCCGCGTGCCGCCATGGCCGTGCCCATGAGCCCGCCCATGCCGGCAATGTTCTCGCCATCTTCGACCGTCATCACGTACACGGAGTCGGTGGAACCCTGGTCAATGGCCTCGAGCATCCCGTTCAAAGCCGTGGGATCACGGTTGCCTTCGTCCTTCTTCAGTTGGACCGTTCGCGCAACCCCGGCAAACTTTGTCGTAAAGATAGGCTGCATACGGTGTGTCATGTACATGCGCTTGCCGGTCAATTGTTCCAGCGCATCTGAAACCGAAGCCACTTCGACACGACGATACTCCGCGACCAGGGCTTCGTCGGACAACGCGGCGGCTGTCCCGCTGGATTGCGCTCGTAAGGAGTCGACTTCGTAGAGCGCGGCACACAAAACGCCGATGCATAGTAGAGACGCAGCAATGTTACGGGATTTAGGAAAGCGGCGAAACTTGTTCATTGTGTCCTCCAGGTTGTATATATGTGCGCGGACTTTAACATGGTTTTCCGTCGTGCGGAAGATCCAATCCATTGATCTCGAGGGAACGAAATGAAAAGTGAAATGAAAAATCAGAAACGATTCAAAACAATCCGGCTGTTGTTGTCGGTCATTGCCATCGCATTCGCTGTGGGCGTCGTAGCGCGGCCGAGTTTTGCCCAGGAAAGAAAAGCAGTGAACTTATCCCCGGCCCGAGGACTGCCTTTCAGTGACGGAATCGTTGCTGGAAACACGCTGTACGTCGCGGGCCAGGAGGGCACGGATGCGTCCGACAAACTGGTCGCCGGGGGGATTGGCCCAGAAACCACCGCGGCGCTTCAAAATATCCAGAAGGTGCTGCAAGCTGCCGGCTTCGAACTGAAGGACGTCGTTAGCGTCACCGTCTATCTCGCGGACATTCATGAATTTCCGGATATGAACAAGATCTACAAGGGCGTGATGCCTGACCCGAAGCCGGCCCGCGCGACCATCCAGGCTGCAGCTTTGGTCAACAACGCTCGAATTGAAATCTCGGCGATCGCCGTGAAACAGAAGTAGGCAATCTGGTTGCCGACGAGTGTTCCCTTCATCCAGAGGAGAAGATTGTTCACAGCAAGCCCAGTGTAAAATTCGGTAGGAAAAAAGGTTGACACGCCTGGCGCGGTTGAGATAAACCGTGATTCCATCCGTGTCGAATTTTCATAACCAAGGGTCAGTTTTCACTGGATGAAAGTAGCGAGCACCTCGGCGCGGGCAGCGGATGCTGACTTGCTTTCAATGTTCCCAAGCTCGACGTCACATTCGGTGCTGGCGGTGTTGCTGGTGCTGTGGGCCTCCAACGGCGTTGCCGCCTGGCCCCAGGCCCAGCAACAAAAGCTCGGACACAAAAGCGCTAAGACGGTCTCGACGCGGGGCAAGGGAACTTTTGCGTCAACCTGTGCAAACTGCCATGGCCTCGACGGCAGAGGCGGTGAACGCGCCCCTAACATCGCCGACAATCCCAAGGTGCAGAAGTTCTCCGATGCCGAGATCGCGCACATTATCGAGAATGGCGTTCCCGGCACCGGAATGCCCGCTTTCCATTCCCTTGCAGCTGAGGACGTCCAGGCAGTAGTGACATACGTCCGTACTCTGCAGGGAACAAGACAAACGGTGAAACTGCCCGGCGATCCAGTCCGGGGAGAGACGGTGTTCTTCGGCAGGGCCGGATGTTCCGGGTGTCACATGGCGGCAGGAAAAGGTGGATTTATCGGATCTGATCTCTCGACATATGCGCGCACTCATCCGATCGGTCAGCTTCGCAGCGCGATTACTAGCCCCGGCCGCGACCGGCAGGCGCGAATAGTGACCGCAGCCACTCGCGATGGGAAAAAAGTTGTTGGCAGGGTTCGCAACGAAGACAACTTCTCACTGCAACTACAAGCGATGGACGGAACGTTCTATTCTGTGAACAAGTCCGATCTGGAGAGTCTGAAATACGATTCGCAAACCCTGATGCCTTCTGATTATAGTTCCACGCTCACCCATGATGAACTTAACGATCTCGTCAGTTATCTGATGAAGATCGCCGACATCAAGCCTGGCGAGGCGGTAGTTCCATCGGAGTTTGAAGATGAATAGTCGCATCCATTTTCTGCAAGTTTGAGGGTGAGCGAAACCGAAATTAATCTGTTCATTCACGCGAGAGGCATTCTTATGAATTGCCGCAAGAAAATCCTGCGATTTGTGATCGTAGTCTCATTGTTGCTGCTTGCGATCGGAGCAGGCGGTGTTCTGGCGACACCGCCCTCACCGCGAGAGTTTAAACTGCAGGCCGAATCGCCCCAGTTCTGGACTGTTGTCGACCCTAACGCCAAACTTGCCGTGGTGGGCAGAGGTTTCGGCTTTACAGAAGGCCCCATGTGGGACGAGTCAGGCTTCCTCTACGTGAGCGATGAGACCATCAATAAGATTTTCCGGCTCTATCCCGATGGCAAAAAAGAGGAAGTGATTGCGCTGGGCGATCCCGATGGCAACACGTTCGACCGCCAGCATCGGCTGATCGATTGCGCTAGTGTGTTGCGCGCCATCATCGAAGTAACTCCCGACGGGAAATACAATATCCTGGCGGACCATTACGACGACAAGAAGCTCAATAGTCCGAACGATGTGATCATTGGTCCGGATGGCGCTATTTATTTTACCGATCCGACTCTGGACCTAGTAGCCGGCGAGAAGCAGGAAATCCCGTTTCAGGGAGTGTATCGCCTCGACGCCAAAGGCAATCTGAAATTGCTCACGAAAGATCTCACCCAGCCCAACGGCCTCGCATTTTCGCCGGATGGCACGCATTTCTATGTTGACGACAGTGAAAAGCGAAACATCCGCGTCTACGATGTCGCCGCCGACGGAAGGCTCACCAACGGCCGCATCTTCGGCGAAGAGCCCGGCGCAAAGAATGATGGCGTGCCCGACGGAATCAAAGTAGATGAGAATGGCAACCTTTTCGTCACCGGGCCCAAGGGCATCTGGGTCTGGGACGCCAAAGGCAATCATCTTGGAACCATTGTCATGCCCGAGCAGCCCGCGAATTTAACCTGGGGCGACAAGGACTATCGCACGCTCTACATTACCGCCACCACGTCGGTGTATCGGCTTGAGATGAAGACGCAAGGCTTCGTGCCCTATCGCTGAGGTGCCATTGTTATAAGCGTCGTCATTCCGAACCGGGCGCCGAGCCCGGTGAGGAGCCTGCTTCGTTTATGGCTCCAGAACGGCGGCTTCCTGTATCCAGCTGAACGAGGACTGCGTTCCCTATCATCGAGGATCTGACCATGCAAGAGAGTTTGTCTCATTTGTCCCGACTCATTCGTAGTGGAATGCTGATCTCACTCCTCTGCCTGCTGACGGCCCTTGCGTGGCCCGCGCCCCTGCTCGCGCAAACCGTTCTCATCGACGCAACCCCCAGCCATGAAGTGAACACATTCAGCCCGCGTTACGCCCTGGGGTCGACCGTAGACCGCGTTCCCAGCAATGCCACCGACGTATTCTTTCGGCCCGATCAGATCCAGCAGGTTCTCTCCGCCGGTTGGGGAGTCATCAGCTACCGCCAGAATACCGACCTTTTCGTGCAAGCCTGGCATTGGAATCCCAAAGGCACGTGGAGCGATCCCGCCGGTAAAGGTTATTTCACTGGTGACGTCAATCCCACGCAACATATGATTCGCCACTCCTATGGCTATTCCCTGCGTCATCGCGGCTTCACCAGGAACGGTGGAACGGAGTTCGATGGCTTCTCACGTCTCGACGACGGCGATCTCCAGTCGTACTGGAAAAGTAATCCATATCTCACCAGGGAATTCACGGGGGAGGATGACTCGCTTCATCCGCAGTGGGTGGTGATCGCTCTCGACAAGCCAGAAAGCATCAACGCGATTCGCATCGCGTGGGCCGAGCCCTACGCTCAGTCCTACGAAGTGCAGTACTGGATTGGCGCAGGCGATGCGATGGATGACCAGGACAAGGGAACATGGAAATCGTTCGCGTCAGGAACGGTAACCGATGGAAAAGGCGGCACCGCTACGCTGCCGCTCGCCCGTTCCACCGTGACCACAAAATTCGTGCGCGTCCTGATGACCCGCTCCTCCAACACCTGCGACACTCACGGTTCCAGCGATCGCAGAAACTGCGTCGGTTACGCGATCCGGGAGCTTTACCTCGGAACAATCGGCGAGAATCCCGGCGCGAATAATGAATTCAAAGATCTGCTTCATCATTCCCCAGACCAGAAGCAGACACTCACTCTGTGCTCGTCGGTCGATCCCTGGCACGAGCCGTCTGATCTGTATCTCGCGCCCGACCGCATGGAATCGGGAGATCAGCCGGGCTTCGATCTGTTCTTCACCAGCGGAATCACTCGCGGCCTTCCGGCCATCGTCCCCATTGCCATGCTGTATAGCACGCCCGAGGACGCCGCTGCGCAAATGACCTACATCAAGAAACGTGGCTATCCCGTCTCGTATATCGAGATGGGCGAAGAACCCGACGGCCAGTACATGCAGCCCGAAGACTACGCCGCTCTCTACTTACAATTCGCCACCGCCCTCCACCGGGTTGATAAGGATTTCAAACTCGGCGGTCCGGTCTTCGAAGGAGTCACCGACGACATCAAGGTCTGGCCCGATGCTCAAGGCCACACTTCCTGGCTCGGTCGCTTTCTCGACTATTTAAAGTCGCATCAGCGCATCCACGATCTCGCCTTCATGTCGTTCGAACACTATCCCTACGACGGATGCGAAACTCCCTGGGAGAATCTCTATCAGGAGCCGGAGCTGATCACTCATATCATGAAGGTGTGGCGCGACGACGGCCTGCCTCCCAGAATTCCGCTGCTCGATACCGAGACCAACGATCACGGCGGAGAAGCTGCCGTCGACATCTTCGGCGCTCTGTGGCTAGCGGATTCCTTTGGTGGTTTCTTGAGCGCGGGCGGACAATCGACGCATTATTATCACGCTCTCTCCTACTCGCCTCCGCATCCCGCCTGCGCCAACAGCTGGGGGACCTACCACATGTTCATGGTGGATGATCATTACCAGATTCAGCAGAAGACTGCCCAATTCTTCGCAGCGCAACTCATTACCCAGGAGTGGGCAGAGCCGAAGGATGCAGAGCACAAACTTTATGCAGCTTCCAGCGACGTCAAAGATTCCGCTGGACACGTGCTGGTGACGGCGTATCCGTTACAACGCCCGGATGGCCAATGGTCGGTCATGATGATTAATAAAGATCACGACCATCCTCATGCAGTGAGGATCGTATTTCATGACGCGGTTGCGGGAGGGGACGAATCGTTCCTTGGGCCGGTCATGATGATCACCTTCGGCAAGGCGCAATATCAATGGCACGCCGCCAGAAAAAAAGGCCACGCTGATCCCGACGGCCCGCCGGCAACCACGCAACTCACCGGCGGCGGGAACACCGTGTACAACCTGCCCGCCGCTTCGGTCACGGTGCTTCGCGGAAGGCTGACGCCCGCCGTCAAGTAGAGTTCGCCTGGCGCAGTGAGTCATGTTTGATAAGTGCGGCCTCAGCCACGCCGCCCAGCTGATTGGGAGCGAGCTTCTAATGAGGAAGAGAGAAGCTAATAACATCTCCGCCCGCTGCAATAGCCACGTATTGCACCCCATCGACCGCGTAACTCATCGGCGAAGCATAAATGCTCTGACCAGTGTTGAATTGCCATAGGGCACGCCCGGTTCGCGCTTCAACCGCCTCAAACCCTCCAGTATCATCCGCGAAGAACACCAAATCACCAGCCGTGGTGAGTGTCCCGCCCCAGGAGTTTCCACGTCCGACTTGAGGGTACCGCCAAACAATCTTTCCCTCGTGCACGGAGTACGCCAGCAGAACTTTCTGAGCATGAGCGTCGATCGCCTGCTTCGTGCCCGTACCGTAATAAGTTTCGCCCTGAGTAAACGGTTGCGGATGCGTCAGAAACACATTGCAGCTCTCAAGCGCCATGACATAAAACAATCCCGTGCCAGGATTGTAAGAAGGCGAAAACCAATTCGTCGCACCATCGATACTCGGGCAAATCTCCGTCCCCGTCGCGCTCGGTATTCGTCCTGATAACACCGGCCGACCCGCGGTGTCGATCCCTTTCGCCCAGTTCAGCTTCTCAACAAACGGCGTCGCCTTGAGAAATTTTCCATCGGTCCGGTCCAGCACATAAAGAAATCCGTTACGGTTGGCCTGTACCAACAAGTGCTGCACCGTACCGTTCTCTTCGAAGTCAACCAGTACCGGCGTTTCATTGGCGTCGTAGTCGTACAGGTCGTGCGGAGTGAATTGGAAGTACCACTTCAACGCACCTGTCGCTGGGTTCAGGGCCAGCACACAAGCAGTGTAGAGGTCGTCGCCCGGCCGAGTATCGCCCACGAAATCGGGAGCCGCGTTACTCGTCGTCCAGTAAAGAGTGTTGAGTTTAGGGTCGTAGGTGCCGGGCATCCACGTCGTGCCGCCGCCATGCAGGTAGGAGTCCCCCGGCCAACTCGAAGAGCCGAATTCTCCCGGCCCGGGTATGGTCCAGAATCTCCATTTCAAGTTGCCCGTAGCTGCATCATAAGCAGCCACGAACCCACGCACGCCTGAGTCGCCGCCGGATGTTCCGACGATCACTTCATCCTTCACGATCAGCGGAGCGCTGGTTGCGCCATATTGTTTCGCCTTGTCCGCGTAGGTCACATCCCAAACCTGGTGTCCAGAGCGTGCATCGAGACAAAATAGATGCGCGTCGTCGGTCTCCATGTAGACGGAGTTCTTCCACACTGCCACTCCCCGATTCTTGTGAGCCGCGGCATCATCCAGTAAACCCGCGCTAATCGGGCGTTCGTGATGCCAGATCACCCGACCAGTCCGCGCGTCGAGCGCGTATGCGTTGTTCGAGGCGGTGACATACATAACGCCGTTGACCACTATAGGCGTCACTTCCAGCCTTTCGGAATTCGAAGGATGAAAAATCCAGGCAGCCCGAAGCCGCCCAACATTGGCCGAAGTGATTTCGTGCAAGCTGCTGTAGCGGCGCCCGGTGTAGTCGCCGTTGTACGAAGTCCAGTTGGCTCCGGGGGGCTGCGTAAGCAGATCGTCCGTGCTCATGTCGACGTTAGCTACCACGGGGGCCTGTCCCTGTTGGCTCGCAGCAGAAACCACAGAAAAAGAGACAGCCAATACGAACACGGCGAACTCTTTACAGAAGGATTTCATGTCAGTGGGAGTCAACCGGGCCGACGGAAACTTCGTGAAGAGAACCGCGGTCCAGTCCATTCCCGTCTTCCAGATGAAGCGATATCCGGGAGGATTTCGCAGGAGGAGTTAACTCTGTCTCCAGCACGACAAGTTCAATTGGATCGACCGGCGCCAGGGGCACAGTCCCCACGCTCGTGCCATGTTCGTCGTAGATGTGCGCCACCAAACGTCCCGCAAAGAAAACTCCAAATGAACCGGAGAGCCGGATGTGGCCGCTTTCCAAACGCCTTGCCAGCAGAGGACGTACGACAATTCCCGCTTCCGCCACGCCGTGGAACTCGACGCCCCCACGAGTCGGAAACCACTCCGTATCGAGATCGCGAGATTCGCCCGGCCGCAACTGGGCCAGCGGACTATTAATCTCGGCCTCCAGGTACCTCGGAACTCCGTCGCCTCCGGAAGTCAGTGAAGGCTCGCCATCAGGGCTCAACCGGGGCTCGGGCCCATTCGTCCAAAAAATAACCGACGCCTTGCCCGGATAAGTTTCATTTTTCTCGTAACGAAACCGCTCTACCATCGCATAGCGGCTGTCACCGTCCACCACCGCCAGCCATCCCGGCGTTGAGTCCAGCCAAAGTTCGGCGGCCATGTGCACATAGTGGAGCGTAAACAGACCATCATCTCGAACGGAAACGGCCGGATTCTCTGCCGGGCCAAAGCGCACGTGGTAACGGTTGAGATAGCTGCTGGCCGGATTCGCCGGGGTGAACGTCCAGAAGTTCGGGTTGCTTCGCGATGGATTCGCCGCGTCCGCGGTGTTGTATTGCGAAACGGATTGCATCGACCACTCGATTGCGTGCCCCGTCTTATTCTGCATGGTCGCGTGGAAACGGATTCGTGGCGAATCGGCGTCCAGGTGAATCGTGCGCCGGATCTGAATCCCCGTCTGCGGATCGGTGGGGCCCGTCAATTCGATCTCGCATTCCTTACCTTCCGAAACCTTTCGAAAGGTGTAGGGCCCGTCGTCGATCAAATCGGAATTGCCAACCCAGTGCTGTTCGTCGTCATTGCCCTCCGGCAAGAGCCAGAGCTTGTCTCCCCCATAGTTGAACCATCGGGAAGGATCGGGCGGGAGGTATTTTCCTTCATACTTTGGATTGACGAAGAGAAAAGAATGTCCCGCGAAAATCACCTGCATCAGTCGCCCGCCATTTTGTGGCACGACTTCAAGCTTTACCCATCGGTTGGAGAGTTCCTGAGCGCTCCAGCCCTTGTAATTCGTGGCTTCGATGCTACAAGAGGAACCGGGCTGATTCGGCATGCTCGCACTCTGCGCGGCAGCAACCTGCAAATTAAAAAATCCAGAAAGAAAAACGATTGCCAAGCGCCGCATTATGATTTCCCCCAGGGTCCGCCATCCCAATAACTTCCTGATTTTATCGACACCGCTCTGTCGTCTCGCGGGGACCACCGTTAAACCCGGCCCGCCCAATATGTCCGATTCGAGGGGGCTTCCAAACGAAACGAAACTCAATGAAACGAAATAATTTGATTTGCGTCAAGCAGATTCTGTGATATACGAAGTTCGCGTGGCGAAGCCCGATATAACTCGGCGAATCGTATCAAAGATCGTGCCAGTTCGGCTCGGATTAGTGCAGCTCGGGCTAGCAAAGGTCGGACAAATAAAGCTCGGCCTATTAAAATTCGCATTTCTTCTGTTGTTTCTCGGCGTCGGCGGCACCGCGCTTTCCCAGAGCCCAAGCAGCGAACCGTCCGCTCCCTTCCCGCAGCTGCAACCCAAGGGAAAAAATGTTTTCGAGATGAAATGCGCCACGTGCCATGGACTCGACGGTCTCGGCGGTGAGCACGCCCCTGACATCATCCGCCCGACCGCGGTGAGCTCGCTCTCCGATCAGGCGCTGCTCAGCCTGATTCACGACGGAATCCCGCAAAGTGGTATGCCCGCATTCAGCGACCTGAATCCAGACGATGGCCATGCGCTGGTAGCTTACTTGCGCTTCCTGCAAGGGACATCGCGTAACGCATTCCAAACCAATTCAACCCTCAACTCCGCAGCGTTTTCCGTGCCGGCCGATCCGATCCGCGGCCGCGAGCTTTTTTTCGGAAAAGCAGGCTGCTCCCCTTGTCATCAGATCGCCGGCCAGGGGCAATTCATCGCCGACAACGTCACCGAGTTTGCTAAAGATCATCAGCCTGCTGAGATTCGTACGGCCATCCTCAGGCCAGCGGGAGGCCAGCGGAACTCTGCGACCGCAATTGCCAAGGATGGCCGCAATTTCTCCGGCACGATTCGCAACGAAGATAACGCCTCTCTGCAATTACAGGATGGAGATGGCCGTTTTTACTTGCTCATGAAATCCAGCCTGGCCTCAGTCCAGCGGAAGACGGCAGACCCCATGCCCGCCGACTACGGGCAGCGACTCACTGCCACCGAAATCGCCGATCTCATCGCCTACATCCGGCGTGAGGCCGGCGCTGCGGATATCCCCTCATCTCCATCGGAAAAGAATAAGGCTAAGCGTATCGACAACGATGAGGAACCTCATGTTCAGGACTGAATTTCGGTCACCCCGGGTCACGGTTCTTCTATTGTTCTCGATGCTGCTGGCGCCGACGCTCTTGGCGCAGGAGCGGCCAACTGACCCCACGTGGTTGCATCGCTACATTCCAGAACTGTCGGAGACCAAGGTCGGTCTCTCCTCTCCAACCTGCCACTACCGGGCGATCTTCGGCGAAGGCGACAAAGACCATCGGTCGCTCCAGACCGTAGCTCGCTTCGGAGAAGTCACGCTGGATCCGCATGGGAATTGCGAGAACGCATTCTATAACCGAGAGGAAGAGATCTATTTCGTCATCGACGGCGCGGGCGTGCTGCGTTACATTCTGCCCGAGGACAATCAGTCGCAAGCGTTGCGCAAGCATGACTTCACATATCTGCCTCCGGGAGTGAAACATTCGCTTTCAAGTGATTCAGACCGGCCGCTGCGAGTGCTCGTTATGGGTTTCAAGATCCCGGCATCGATCACAATTGGAGCTCCGATGCCCCATCCGAAGGTCGCCAACCTGGGAGATGCGAAAGAGGAAACCGTCAGCGGTCACCCCAACTCGGTTTTGTACAAACTTCTGATCGGCCTGCACACCGGTAAGCGAGACCTGATTGATGAGGCTTACGTGATGGACAGTTTCTTCTGGATGGATTTTGCTCCGGGAGGCACCAACTGGCCTCACCACCACGAGGTCGCTGAAGAGATTTACCTGGTCATCGACGGCCAGGGCGAAATGGTGGCGGGCAGTGGAATGGACGGCGTTGAAG
>Ga0302324_100011158_pt1 | contig 18490 bp, 15 predicted proteins | sample Palsa_T0_1_FD_201949 | JGI IMG/M metagenome (GOLD analysis project Ga0302324, IMG submission 201949) | Peat permafrost microbial communities from Stordalen Mire near Abisko, Sweden - Palsa_T0_1 | ecosystem: Environmental > Terrestrial > Soil > Palsa > Peat permafrost | place: Sweden: Abisko... | reverse complement strand
ACCGAGGTTCATCGCGGTGTAGCCCGCCAGGTAGAGGATCGCATAGCGCAGTCCGAGCGCGGTGGTGCCGGCGAACGCGGTCACGATGTAGCCGACCTGCGCGATCCCCGAGTACGCCAAGAGGCGTTTCATGTCGGTCTGCGCGAGCGCGCCGAGGTTGCCGATCAGCATCGACAGCGCCGCGAGCACCCATAACGGCGCCAGGATCGCCGCTGCGTGATCGGACGGCAGCGCCGCGTACGCGAAGCGCGCCAGCACCGCCAGCGTGCCGGCCTTGGTGACGACCGACATGAAGGCCGTCACCGGCAGCGGGGCGCCCTCGTACACGTCGGGCGTCCAGGCGTGGAACGGCACCAGGCTCAGCTTGAACGCCAGGCCGACGAGGAACAGCCCGGCGCCGACGGCCAGCACCGGCGTGACCGGCGCCGTCGCCAGCACCGCGAACGCGACCGAACCGGTCGCGCCGAACAGCAGCGCCGAACCGTACAGCAAGAACCCCGACGCCATCGAGCTGAGGATCAAGTACTTGAGCGCCGATTCGCGCGCGGTCGGCCGGGTCGAGATCGCGCACAGGCAGTACAGCGCGAGCGACAGCAGCTCGAGGCCGAGGAACACGATCAGCAGGTTCGCCGCACCGGCCATCAGCATCGCGCCGCTCGCGCTCCACAGCAGCAGCGCGGTGGTACCAGCGACTTGATCCGAGCGGCCGACGCCGACCGAGAGCAGCAGCGTCGCGATGGTCGCCACGATGACGACCTCGCTGAACACGATCGAGAAGCCGCCTTGCACGAACGCGCCGCCGAACGCCGGATAGTCGTGCGGGTACTGCAGCGCGGCGACCACGCCGGCGGCGACCAAGCCGAGAATGGCGAGACCGACCGCGACCTCGCGCCGCAGCGTTCCGCCTTCCCGGAAGAACAAGTCGACGAACAGGATCAGCAGCGGAACGGTGGCGACCATGAACCACGGCAGCAGCGCGGCGTAGTCGGCGGCGGCCGGCAGATTACCGGGCACTGACGTTCACCGCCGTCGGCGTTTGCATGGTGGACACGAGCGACACCACGGGCGCCGGATCGATACCGAGCAGGACGAACGCGATCACCAGCGGCGCGACCGCCAGACCTTCGAGCCACGTCATGTCGCGGCGTTCGGGCAGATCGGGAACCTCGGGACCGTTCATGACCCCTTGGAACAGCCGCAGCATGTACGCCGAAGCCAGGATGACCGCGAGCAGCGCGATCAGCGCCGGCCACACGAACCCCGCCTTGTACAGCCCGGTGAGAATCAAGATCTCGCCCGCGAATCCAGCCAGCCCCGGCAGCCCCAGCGCGGCGAGCGCGCCGAGCACGAGCGCGCCGGCGAGCTTCGGATTGCGTTCGCCCAGGCCGCCGAGCCGGCGCAGGTCGCGCGTCTCCTCGCGCTGCTCGACCGCACCCAGAACGAGGAACAGCGCGGCGCTGAACAAGCCGTGCGCGACGATGTAGACGACGGCGCCTTCGAGCGCGAGCTGCGAGCCGCTGAAGATCGCCAGCACGATCAAGCCCAAGTGCGACAGCGAGCTGTAGGCCACGACGCCTTTCGCGTCGCGTTCGGCCAGCGACGCCAGCGCGCCGTAGATCAGCGCGATCGCGCCGAGCACGAACATCAGCGTCCGCGCCTGTTCCATCTCGGGCCGCAGAAACGCCAGCCCGATCACGATGAAGCCGTACAGCCCGCCCTTCGACTGCACCGCCGACACGACCGAGACCATCGGCGCGGGCAGCTCGACGTACGTCTCGGGCATCCAGGTGTGGAACGGAAAGACCGGCGTCTTGATCAGGAACGCGAACGCGAAACCGGCGAAGATCCAGGCACCCCACACCGTGCCGATCACCGTCTGCGCGGCGGGTAGGCCGATCACGTCGGTCGTGCCGCTCACCATGCCGAAGGCCGCCGTCGCCAGCAGCAGCGCGAGCCCGCCGGCCAGATTGTAGATCAGATACTTCCAGGCCGTGCGCGCCTGCGGGCCGGCGTCGAGCAGTACCAGGAAGACCGGCAGCAGCATCAGGTCCCAGAACAGCGCGAACAGCAGCACGTCCTTGGCCAGGAACAGCCCGTTCATCGCGCCTTGCAGCACCAGCAGCTGCGCGGCGACGCCGCGCGCCCGCGGACCGTTGAGCGCGAGCGCGGCGCCGAACGTCGCCAGCGCAAGCAGCAGCACGATCCAGTACGAGATCGGGCCGAAGCCCAGATGGAACGCCGCGGTGAACGGCCGCGACAGCCAACGCAGCGACGCGTCGGGAGCGTGCGGTTCGAAGGCCGCCAGCGCGAACGTGAGCGCGGCGACCGCTGCGGCGATCGTGCGCACGAGCACAACCCGGTCGCGCGGAAGCGCGTACAGCGCGAGTCCGATCAAGATCGGGCCGACGACCAGCGCGGTGACGATCATCGTCCGGCTCCGAACGCCAGCGCGTAGTACGCCACGACGCACACGACGCCGAAGGCGATCGAGAGGGCGTACGCGCGGACCAGTCCCGTCTGGAAGCTGCGGAACAGGTGGCCGAGCCACTGCGCCGAGATCGCGGCCTCGCGCACCGCGGCGTCGAGCACGTGCGGATCGAAGACGCGCACGTACCAGGCGCCGATCGCGCGCGCCGGCCGGACCAGCAGCATGTCGTACGCGGCGTCGAAGTAGTACGCGTTGACCAGCACGGCGGGCATGCGGATCGTCTCGCCGCGCAGCCGCGCGACCGCGTCGCGCTGCGCGGCCGGCGCACCATAGCGGACGTACGCGACGGCGAAGCCGATCGCGACGACGACGAACACCATCGCGGTCGAGGCGATCTCGCTCAGCGGCGGCGTGACCTCGGCGGCGCCGTGCGGGAAGAACCCGGCGAAGAACCGCTGCCACGGCGCGTTCGCGCCGCCGGCATCGAGCCAGCCGATGAAGATCGACGGCAGGATCAGGATCCCGACCGGCACCGACATCAGCAGGCTCGGCGCGTGGTGGTGCGGTTCTTCTCCTTCGGCGTAGTGGCCGGAGCTCTCCGGCGTCCCCGCCAGCTCGGGGTGACGAATCCCCAGGTCCGACGGATCGACGTCGCCGCGGTAGGCACCGAAGAACGTGACGAACAGCAGCCGGAACATATAGTACGCGGTGATCCCGGCGGTGACCACGCCGACCGCGTACAGCCACGGATGGCCGGCGGCAAGCGCGCCGTAGACGACGGCGTCCTTGCTGAAGAACCCGCTGAACCCCGGCACGCCGCTGATCGCGAGCACCCCGACGCCCATCGCCGCGAAGGCGAACGGCAACCGGGTGCGCAGCCCACCCATCCGGCGCACGTCCTGCTCGTTGGCCAGCGCGTGGATCACGATCCCCGCGCCCAGGAAGAGCTGCGCCTTGAAGAACGCGTGCGTCAGGAAGTGGAAGACGCCGGCGTCGTACGCGCCGATGCCGACGCCCATGATCATGTAGCCGATCTGCGACATCGTCGAGTAGGCCAGGATGCGCTTGATGTCCCACTGCGCGCAGCCCAGGATCGCGCCGGCGATCGCGGTCAGCGCGCCGATGACGCCGACGAGCTCCTGCGCGTCGGCCGACGCCGACCACAGCGGCGCGAACCGCGCCACCAGGTAGACGCCGGCGGTGACCATCGTCGCGGCGTGGATCAGCGCCGAGACCGGCGTCGGACCCTCCATCGCGTCGGGCAGCCAGGTGTGCAGCGGGATCTGGGCCGACTTCGCCGCGCAGCCGATGAACAGCCCGAGACAGACGAGGAACAGCTCGTTGGCGGTGAAGGCGGCGGAGAACCGCGTGAAGATGTCGGCGTAGCCGATCGAGCCGACCCTGGCGACGATCACGAAGACCGCGAACATGATACCGACGTCGCCGACGACGTTCATCACGAACGCCTTGCGCGCCGCCGCCACCGCCGACGGCCGCTCGAACCAGAAACCGATCAGAAAATAGGACGCGAGCCCGACCAGTCCCCAGCCGACCAGCAGCCCGACGACGTTGTCGCTGAGCACCAGCAGCAGCATCGCGAACACGAAGAAGTTCATGTACGCGAAGAAGCGCGCGTACGCGCGGTCGCCGTCCATGTAGCCCATCGAGTAGACGTGGATGAGAAACCCGACGCCGGTGATGATGAGCGACCAGATCAGCGAGAGGCGGTCGAGCTGCAAGCCGAACGTCCAGCCCGACAGCCAGGCGAACAATCCCAGATGCAGCCCGCCGGCCGCCGTCGCGTCGCGCCAGAGCGCGACGGTCGCCAGGAACGGAACGCCGATGAGCGCCGAGCCGATCGGGCCGGCCCACGAGCGCAGCTGCGGCCCGAACGCCCACAGCACCACCGCGCCCAGCAGCGGGGAGAGCAGCACCAACAGCAACAGCACGAGCGCGCTCAGCCTCGCAGCGCCGAGACTTCGTCGACGTCGACGTGCGCCGAGCGGCGGAACGTCATCGCGACGATGGCGAGGCCGATCGCGGCTTCGGCGGCGGCGACGGTGATCACCAGGAACACGAAGATGTGGCCGGTGTTGTTGACCCAGGCCCGCGCGTAGGCGACCAGCGCCAGGTTCGCGGCGTTGAACAGCAGCTCGATCGACATCAGCATGATCAGCGGGTTGCGCCGCGCGATGACGCCGACGACGCCGATGAAGAACAACACGGCGGAGAGCGCCACGTAGCTCTCGGGCGAGACGGTCATCGGACCAGCGTATCCTTCACGATCGGTTCGCGCACGCCCGGCCGGCGCTTGCGCCGGCGCGCTCCTTCTTCGCCCGGCGTCTCATCGCCGGCGATCAGCACGACGCCGATGACGGCGACCATCAGGATGAACGCGGTGACCTCGAACGGGAGCAAGTTGGTGGTGAACAGCGCCACGCCGAAGTTGGCGACGCTGCCGAACGCGTTCGCGTCACCGGTCGTACCGTTGGTGCTGGTCGACTGGATCACCGTCAGCGGCGTGCGCAGCGCGGTGACCGTGAGCCCGGCCAGCGTCAGCAGCGCGATCGCGACCGCCGGGATCAGGATGCGCGGCGCCTTGTCGGGTCCGACCTCGAACGGCCGGGTGCCGCTCGACAGCAAGGCGATGACGAACACGAACAGGATCAAGATCGCGCCGCTGTAGACGACGATCTGTATCACCGCCAAGAACTCGGCCTGCAGCGTCAGGTACGTCGCCGCCAGCGCGATGAAGTTCACCAGCAACCCGACGACGGAGTACACCGGCTTCTTCGCCGTCACGGTGAACACGGCGCTCGCCACCAGCACGACCGCCAGGATCCAGAACGCGATCATGAGGACTGGTCCGCGATCGGGCCCGCGGCGAGACCGCGGCGCTGCGTGCGCAGGATGTGGCCGCGATTGGTCGCCTCGTAGCCGGTTTCGATGTCGACGGTGTCCTTGACGCGCATCACGGCGCCGAGGTCGGCGGGGATCCCGTTGGGCCGCTCGTCGGGTGACGTTCCGAGACCGGCCTCGGGCGGCACGAGCAGCCGGTCCTTGGCGTACACGAACGCGCCGCGGCGGTAATCGGCCATCTCGAAGCGCGGCGTGAGCACGATCGCGTCGGTCGGACACGCCTCCTCGCAAAGCCCGCAGAAGATGCAGCGCAGCTCGTCGATCTCGTAGCGCGCGGCGTAGCGCTCGCCGGGCGAGCGGCGGTCCTCCGGCGCGTTCTCGGCCCCGATCACGGTGATCGCATTGGCCGGGCAGGCGATCGCGCACAGCTCGCAGCCGATGCAGCGCTCTTTACCGTCGTCATAGCGGCGCAGCTCGTGCAGGCCGTGGAAGCGCGGCGCGTGCTGCTTCTTCACCGACGGGTACTGGATCGTCGGCATCCGCTTGAACATGTAGCTGAAGGTGGTCGAAAAACCGCGGAACAGCGCGCCGACGTTGAACAGGTTCTTACGCATGGACCGGCCAGACCGCCACGACGACTGCCGTCAGGATGAGGTTGAGCGTAGCGACCGGCAACAGCACCTTCCAGCCGAACGCCATCAAGCGGTCGTAGCGGAAGCGCGGCAGCGTCGAGCGCAACCAGATGTAGAAGAACAGAAACGCGCCGGCCTTGAGGATGAACCACAGCAGGCCGACCAGACCGCCGGACGGCAGCCCCGGAATCGGCGAGTCCCAGCCGCCCAAAAAGAGCAGCGTCGCCAGGCACGACACCGTGATCATGTTGAGGTACTCGGCGATGAAGAACAGGCCGAAGCGCAAACCGGAATACTCGGTGTGGAAGCCGCCGACGAGCTCGGTCTCGGCTTCGACCAGATCGAACGGCGCGCGGTTGGTCTCGGCCACCGCGGTGATCAGGTAGATCACGAACCCGACGATCTGCGGGATGACGAACCACAGCCGCAGCTGCGCGTTGACGATGTCGCCCAGCGCCGTCGAGCCGGCCAGGATCAGCACGCCGATCACCGACATCGTCATCGACAGCTCGTAGGAGATCATCTGGGCGGTCGAGCGCACCGAACCGAGGAGCGGAAACTTCGAGCCCGACGCCCAGCCGGCCAGCGAGATGCCATAGATGCCGATCGAGCCGATCGCGAAGATCAGCAGGATGCCGGCGTTGACGTTGCCGACCGACCACAACGTGCCGTCGGCGCTGGCCGAGAACGGGATGATCGCGAACGTCCCCATCGCGCAGACCAGCGAGATGAACGGCGCGAGCCGGTAGATCAGCGGATCGGCCGTGTTGGGCGTCAGGTCTTCCTTGAAAATCATCTTGACCGCGTCGGCGGCGGGCTGCATGAGCCCCCACGGGCCGACCCGGTTGGGACCCGGCCGCAGCTGCATCCAGCCCATCACCTTGCGCTCGGCCAGCATCGAGTACGCGAACGTCGTGATGACGATCAGCAGCACGATCGCCGACTTGATCAGCACCACCAGCCAGATCGGGATCGCGTTGACGATGCTGCTCACGCGGTCACCAGCGCCTTCTCCAGCCGCACCGCGGAGTCGCCCAACGCGTTGAGCGGCGCCGCCGGGATGCCGTCGAGCAGTGCGACGGCGGCGGGTGGAACGCGCGGGTCGACGATGACGACCAGCCCGCGCAGCACCGCACCGTTCGTTCCGGTCAGGTCGACCAAGTCGCCGTCGGCGAGGCCGTGCGCGGCGGCCGTGTCGGGATGAACCGTGGCACGCGGTCGCGGGCGCAGATCGGCGATGCGCGGATCGAACGCGAGCGTCCCGCCGCCGGTGAAGATCGCGTGCTCGGCGATCACGCGCAGCTCGCCGGCCGCTCCGGCGGCGCGCGGCCACGTGACGAAGTCGCCGGCGGCCGGTTCCGGCGGCGGCGTGCGCACCAGCTCGCGCACGCGCGCTTCGACCTCGTGCGGCATCGGCAGAGCGACGTTCAACCGCTCGGCCAGCTCGACGATGACGTCGCCGTCGGCGAGCAGACCCTCCGGCGCGCGCACCGATCCGGCAACCGGCAGCACGTCGCCGGCGAGATCGGTCGTCGTGCCGCTCTTCTCGAACGCGCTGCAGACCGGGAGCACGAGGTTCGCGAACTCGGCGGTCTCGGTCATGAACAGCTCGGTGACGATGACGAACGGGGTTGCGCGCAGCGCCGCCTCGACCAGCGCGCGGTCGGGGAACCGCAGCATCGGGTTGGCGCCGAGGATCACCAGCACGGCCAGCTTGCCGTCGCGCGCCGCTTCGAGCATCGCGCGGGTGTCGAGCCCCGCGCCGCGCGGCCGCATCCCCAGCGCGTCGGCGCCGCGGCCGTTCGGCGTTTCCGGCAACACGTAGTGGTCGCCGGCGAACGCGTGCACCGGCGCCAGCAGCTCGGCGCCGCCGGGCACCATCACGCCGTCCCAAATCACCGCCAGCCGGCCGGGATCGTCACCCAGCGCGGCGCGCAGTTCGGCGGCAGTCGACGCGTGCGTCTCGGGGACGAAGCTGTTCGCGTGGTGGTCGCCGACCGAGATCAGCCGCGCGCCGTTGCGCGAGACGGCTTTGCGGATGCGCAGGTCGAGCACCGGCGCGAGCTCCGACGGCGGGCGCCCGATCGTGACGATCGTTTCGGCCCGCTCGAGGTCGGCGTGGCCGGCGAACGAGTCGCTGTGCACGATCCGCTGCTCGCCCACGCGATGATCGATGTTCTCGATCCCGAGCGCGCGAAACAGGTGCTGCGCGAGAAACGCTTCTTCGTTGAGCAGTCGTCCGCCGCCGATGACCCCCACGTTCGCGCCGACCTGCTTCAATACGGCGGCGCAGTGCTCCAGCGCGTCGTCCCAGTCGATTTGCATCCACGTCGGCGCGCCCGACGAGCGATCATCTTGCTTGAGCAGCGGCGAGCTGAGCCGCCGCGCGTCGTCGACGAAGCCGATGTTGTAACGGCCGCGGTCGCACAACCAGGAGTCGGAGATCGCATCGTCCTCGGCGACGCTCATCGTGCGCAACAATGTGTCGCCGCGCTCGTCGACGTGCATCTGACAGCCGACCGCGCACTGCGTGCACGAGGTGGTCGTGCGGTGGTTGTCCCACGGCCGAGAGCGAAACCGATACGTCTTCGAGGTGAGCGCGCCGACCGGGCACAGCTCGGTGACGTTGCCGGTGAAGTCCGACACGTACGGTTTGCCGGTCGCCGTCGCGATGATCACGTGCGCGCCGCGGTCGTCGGTGCGCAGCGACTGCTCGCGGGTGATGATGTCGTCGAAACGCACGCAGCGCTGGCAGACGATGCAGCGCTCTTCGTCGAGCACGATCGTCGGGCCGAGGTCGACGGCCTTGGGCTTGGGCAGCTTCGACTCGAGCATCCGCGACGCACCCTGACCCCAGGCCATCGCGTAGTCCTGGAGATCGCACTCGCCGCCCTTGTCGCAGATCGGACAGTCCAGTGGGTGGTTGAGCAGGAAGAACTCGAGGATCGCGCGCCGCCCATCGTCGACCCGCGGGTTGCGCGTGCGCACCTTCATCCCTTCGGCGACCTCGGTGTTGCACGCGATCTGCAGCTTGGGCATCCCATCGATCTCGACCAAACAAATGCGGCACAACCCGGCCGGCCCGAGCTTCTCGTGATAGCAGTAGACCGGGATGTCGGTGTTGATCGTCTTGGCGGCCTCGACCAGCAGCGTCCCCTTCGGAACGCGCACCTCGACGTCGTCGATCGTCAACGTCACGAGATCGGTTTGCGGAACGGTCGTTGACATCAAATCGCGACCTGTTGCGCGGGGCGCTTGATGTAGGCGCGGAATTGGTCTTCGTAGCGGGTGATCACCGACGCGAGGAACGGTTCGATCGAATCGCCCAATGCGCACAAGTTCAGGCCGGTGAGCTGGTGCGCGGCGGACTTGATCACGTCGACGTCGGAGTCGACGCCGCCGCCGTCGAGGATCCGCTCGAGCGTGCGCTGGATCCAGTTGCCGCCTTCGCGGCAGGGCGTGCACTGACCGCACGACTCGTGCGAGAAGAACCGGATCAGCGCGTACGCGGCCTTCACGAAATCGGTCGTGTCGTCGAACACGACCATCGCGCCGGAGCCGAGCATCGAGCCGGCTTTGGTGACCGCGTCGAAATCGTACGAGACGTCGAGGTGCTCTTCGAAAAGGCAGGCCGACGATCCGCCGCCGGGCTGCACGCCCATGAACGTGCGGCCGGGGCGCAGCCCGCCGGCGCAATCGTAGATCAGCTGGCGGATCGTCGTTCCGAGTGCGACCTCGTAGTTGCCGGGCTTGACGACGTGCCCCGAGACCGAGACGATCTTGTAGCCCGGCGAACGCTCGGGCCCGACCTTGGCGAACCACTCGGCGCCGTTGCGGATGATGTACGGGAGGTACGCCAGCGTCTCGACGTTGTTCACGACGGTCGGCTCGCCGTACAGGCCTTTGACGGCCGGGAACGGCGGCTTGAGGCGCGGCTCGCCGCGCTTGCCTTCGAGCGAGTTGAGCAGTCCGGTCTCTTCACCGCAGATGTAAGCGCCGGCGCCACGATGGATGGTGAGCTCGAGCTTGGTCTTGGTGCCGAACAAATTCTCGCCGATGAAGCCCGCCTCGCGCGCCTGCCGCACGGCGTCGCGCATGATCTCGAAGCCGCGCTTGAACTCGCCGCGAATATAGATGTAGGCGTGGTCGCAGCCGATCGCGTAGGCGCCGATCAGCATCCCCTCGATGATCTGGTGCGGCGTCTCTTCGAGCAGCATGTGGTCCTTGAACGTGCCGGGCTCCGCCTCGTCGCAGTTGCACACCAGGTAACGCGGGCGGCCGTTGTTCGGCAGGAACGACCACTTCCGGCCGGTCGGAAAGCCCGCGCCGCCGCGGCCGCGCAGGTTCGAGCCGTTGCAGATGTCGGAGACCTCTTTGGGCGCGAGCTCGGCGACCGCACGGCGCAGCTGCTCGTAGCCGCCCTGCTGCTGATAGACGGCCAGATCGCGCAGGTTCAGCTCCCCGATCCCCTTGGTCAGGACGGGCGTGATGAGATCAGCCATGCTAGTGGTGTCCGTTCCCGGATACTTCGGGGTGCAAGCTCGTCTCGTGGACGAGCCGCTCGTTTGAGCGCGTCTCGTACTGCGGCCGGCCGACGATCAAGTCGAACATCACCACGCCGCTTGCGTCGCCGACACCGCCCGCGTTGTTGGGGTTCGAGACGCCGACCGCGCCGGCCGACTTGAGCCCGGTGTCCTGCGCGACCTTCCACGTGCGGCCCGGCCGAACCGTTTGCGGCAACGGCGCGATCTCGTAGCTTCCGCCGCGCATCGCGTCGAGCATCGCGTCGATCTTGTCGCGGGTGAGATCGTAGACGAACTCGAGGTTGACCTGCGCGCACGGCGCGCGGTCGCAGGCGGCCAGACATTCGACCTCCTCGTACGAGATCAAACCGTCCGGCGTCGTCTCATGATGGCGCACGCCGAGCCGCTCGCGCGCGTACGCCATGATCTCTTCCGCGCCGTTGAGCAGGCACGACAAGTTCCGGCAGATCTGCAGCATGTACTTGCCGACCGGCCGCCGGAACAGCAGCGTGTAGAACGAGATCGTCGACTCGACGGTCGCGGGCGTCTCGCCGACGAGGTAGGCGATCGCCGCCAGCGCGTCGGCCGAGACGAACCCTTCTTGCTCCTGGAACAAGTGGGCCAGCGGGATGAGCGCCGAGCGCTTCTGCTCGTACTGTGCGATCAGCGGTTCGATCTGCGGCAGCAGCCGCGCGTACAGTTCGTCGAACGCGTTCCCTTCACGCCGGGCGTACGGCGACCAGTCGGCCGTGCCGGTCGCGGCGGCGCCGGCATCCGGGCCGGGGTGGACGCCGGTCGCGGCGTCGGACATGGTGCTCACCGGTGATCCGCCTGTTGGTGCGAAGCAAGTGCTGAAGGGCGCGGCATCGACCTGCGTCCCTTCGAAATGTAAAGCTCCCGCGCCTTCGCCAACGACCAGCGGCTCGCCAGCGACATTTGTCGCACGCGCCCCGCTCGCGCGCGATACCCGCCTCTGCGACTACGAGCTCAGTACGCGACCGGTCCCGGCATACAACTCGGCCACATCGATGGATGCGCCCGCCGTCCGGAGCTCGACGGTCTCCCCGAGGCCGTATGCCGTCTCCGTCCAAAAGCCGCCGGCCATCCGTCGAAAAACGCAAACCCACACGCGGCGAGAGTCGACGAGCAGATATTCCATGACGCTCGGAATGCTTTGGTAGGCGTCGAGCTTTTCACCACGGTCGCCCGCCTTGCTGTCAGGTGAGATGACTTCAACGACCAGATCAGGTGCGGAGATGTAGCGGGCGTCGGTATCGAGCGCCTCACACGTGCGAGACACGTCAGGAAAGACGTACGTGGCTCGATCGTTGACCCGCACCGCAACGTCGGAGGTAAATGCCTGACACGGAGGCTTCGTTGCGGCGCTGACGAGCGCGTGCAAACGGCTGCAGAGGATTCCGTGCGCCACCGAGCCGCCGGCAAATGCAACCACCTCGCCTTCGAGGAGCTCCAGCTTCTGCTCGGACTTGATGAGGAGCTTTTCGAATTCCGGGATGCTGGTCGGTCCTAGGACAGGTTCTTGCATCGGTCGCCTCCGTGACGTCTATTCGACGGCCGTCGCCTCCTCCATCGTGGCTACAAACGCGCTCAGAGAAGCGATTGCACGAGGCCGCCGTCGATGGCGATCGTTTGGCCGGTGATATAGCTCGCGCCTTGGCCGCTCAAGAACGCCACCAGCGGCGCGAACTCTTCGGGCGTCCCGACGCGCTTCATAGGGACGTCGGTCCCCGCCGTCGCGCGAATGGAATCGTCGTCGCCGCCGTAGACCTGGCGCATGCGGTCGGTCAGAATGCGGCCGGTCGCGATCACGTTGATCGTGATGCCGTCCGGTGCGACTTGCGCGGAGAGCGTCTTGAGCGCCGCCACCAGCGCAGTGCGGTACGCGTTCGACAGGACGAGAAACGGAATCGGCACCTTGACCGAGGTCGAGGCCAGCGCGACGATCCGTCCCCACCCGCGCTCGCGCATGCCGGGAAGACTGGCGTAAACGAGCTCGAGCATGCTGCGCAGCGTTCCTTGGTAGGCCTCGTCCCAGTCGGGCAACGACTTCTCCAAGAACGTGCCGGGTTTGGGACCGCCGCCGTTGGCGATCACGATGTCGACCCGGCCAAACGCGTCGCGCACATCGTCGACCAGCTTCGTCATCGAGCCGGGCTCGTTCTGATCGACCGCAAACGCGCGCGCCTTCTTGGCGCCGAGCGAGAGCGCTTCTTCGGCGAGCTTCTCCAAACGGTCGACTCTGCGCGCGGCCACCGCCAGCGTCGCGCCTTCGCACGCCAACCGCAACGCGACCGCTTCACCGATCCCCGAGCTGGCACCGGTGACGAGCGCCACCTTGCCGACGATCTCTAGATTCACGACGTCCCTCCGACGACAGGCGATAAGGTTCGCTTAACCAGTACCGGGTACCCAGGCCGCGGAGGACGACGCATGACGAGCACAGCGGCCCACGACGTCAGCTTCAAGGAACTCGACGAGTCCGGGATTACGCCGTTCCACTGGAAGATCATGTTCGTGTCGGGGATGGGCTTCTTCACCGACGCTTACGACCTGTTCATCATCGGCGTCGTGCTCACGCTGCTCAAGTCCGAGTGGGACCTATCCGCGTTCCATGTCGCGCTCGTCGGCTCGACGGCGCTGATCGCCGCCGCGATCGGCGCGCTCGTGTTCGGCCGCATCGCCGACCTGTTGGGCCGCAAACGCATCTACGGATACGAGGTCTTGGTGCTCGCCGCCGGCGCGATCGCATCGGCTTTCTCGCCGAACATCTGGTGGCTGATCGTCTTCCGGTTCATCCTCGGTCTCGGAATCGGCGGCGACTACCCGGTCAGCGCGACGATCATGAGCGAGTTCGCCGGGACGAAGGTGCGTGGGATGCTCGTCTCGCTGGTCTTCGCGATGCAAGGGCTCGGACTCATCGTCGGACCGCTGGTTGCGATCGTGCTGCTGAAAGCCGGCGTCTCGAACGATCTCGCCTGGCGGCTCATGCTCGGCTTGGGCGCGATCCCCGCGCTCTCGGTCTACTATCTACGGCGTCAGATCCGCGAGACGCCGCGCTTCACCGCGCTCGCCGGTCAGGACGCCGCCGAAGCGAAGGCCTCGGCGACGGCACCCAAAGGCGCGTCGGACGAAGGCCCGGTGCGCGACCACAAAAAGCATCTGTGGTCGGAGCTCAAGGTGTACCGGCAAGATCCCGTGATGCTGCGCTGGCTCATCGGCGCCAGCGTCGCCTGGTTTCTGCTCGACGTCGCCTACTACGGCGACACGCTATCGAGCCCGCTCGTCGTCAAGGCGATCGACCAGCACGGGTCGCTGATCCGCAACACCGAGATCACGCTCGCGATCTTCGCCGTCGCTGCTTTTCCAGGTTATCTGATCGCTGCCGCGACCATGGACCGCCTCGGCCGCAAGACGATTCAGGCCATCGGATTCGGATTCATGGCGCTCGCGTTCGCCGCGATCGCGTTCTTGCCGGGCGGCACGCAGGCCGTCGTCCCGTTTATCCTGCTGTACGGCCTGAGCTACTTCTTCGCCGAGTTCGGGCCGAACACGACCACCTTCGTCTTTCCGGCCGAGATCTTTCCGGCCCGCGTTCGCACGACCAGTCACGGCATCACGGCGACCAGCGGAAAGATCGGCGCGTTTCTCGGAACGTTCGCCTTCCCGTTGATCATGGCACGCTACGGTCTCTCGGGAGCGATGTACACCGTCGCCACTGTCTCGATCGCCGGTCTGCTCGTCACCTGGTGGCTGCTGCCGGAACCGAAGGGAAAGTCGCTCGAGGAAATCTCACGCGACGACCTGGTCCGCGTCCGCGAGCACGCCCGCGCGCACGGCGAAGCCGCCGCCATTTGAGAAACGACGGCCGCTAGTGGACGCCGATCTTCGCCAATAGGAGCAGTCCGCCGGCGAACAGCATCGATCCTAGAAACACGCAGACCGGCAGCGTCAGCAGCCAGGCCAGCGCGATGTTTCGGATCGTCGCGCCTTGAACGCCCGAGCCGTTGGCCGCCATCGTTCCGGCCACGCCCGAGGACAGGACGTGCGTCGTGCTGACCGGCAAGCCGAAGATGTCGGCGGCTTGAATCGTCGCCCATGCGACGGTCTCGGCGGAGGCGCCTTGCGCGTAGGTGAGGTGAGCTTTCCCGATTCGTTCGCCGACCGTCACGACGATGCGCTTCCAGCCGATCATCGTGCCGAGTCCCAAGCAGATCGCGACGGCGACCTTCACCCATACGGGGATGAAGTTCGTGACGTGGTCGAGCAGCTTGCGATAGCCGCTGAGCTGTTTGTTCGCGTTCGCATCGGTGATGACGTGCTGCGTCTGCAGCTTCGCGAGCGACGACCCGACCAAGTACGCCTCGCTGCGCAATTCCTTGCGCGCGTTGCCGGGCAGCGCGCCGAGCGACGACACGCTCGCGACGGTCTTCTCGAGCTGCTGGTTCGTCGCCGCCAGCGCCGCCCACGTCTCACCGTCGAGCTTTCCGCTCGCCTTGAGGTAGGCGGACAGCTTCGAGTTCGGATCGGCGGTCGAGAGCGGCGGAGTGGCGCTCGTGCTGGCGACGATGCTCTGTGCGCCGCGCATCCCGACCGGAACGTGGCTGTCGATGATGGCCTGCGCGGCTTTGCTGGTGCTCGTGAACGATGCGAGCGCGTCGCCACCCAGCGACGGGTTCACTGCGAATACGCCCGGCACGACGCCGATGAGGATCAGCATGATGAGCCCCATCCCTTTTTGTCCGTCGTTCGAGCCGTGCGAAAAGCTGACGCCGGTGCAGGTGAGCACGAGCAACCCGCGCACCCACCACGCCGGCGGCGCGTCGCCGACCGGAGCCTTGAACAGCTCGGGACGCTTCACCAACCACTTCGCAAGCAAGAGCAGCAGCGCGGAGATGGTGAACCCGATGATCGGCGAGAACAGCAGCGCCTGTCCGGTCTGCGTAACCTTCGCCCAATTGACACCCTCGCCGAAAACGTGGCCCGGCGAGAGCACCGAGTTGGCGAGACCGACGCCCATGATCGCGCCGATCAGCGTGTGCGAGCTCGATGCGGGAAGACCGAACCACCAGGTACCGACGTTCCAGATGATCGCGCTGACCAGCAGAGCGAACACCATCGCGAAGCCTGCGCCCGAGCCCACGTTGAGCACCAGCTCCACGGGGAGCAGCGCGAGGATCCCGTAAGCGACCGCGCCGCTCGAGATCAGCACGCCGATCAGATTCCAGCCGCCGCTCCAGATCACGGCTTGCCACGGGTGAAGCGACTTCGTGTAGATCACCGTCGCGACGGCGTTCGCCGTATCGTGAAACCCGTTCACGAACTCGAACGAGAGGGCGAGCAGAAGGGCCAGGGCCAGCAACACAGCCGCCCCGGCGGTGAGACCGCCGAACGCATCCATGCGCTTGAGGGTGCCAGGCTCTCCTTAAGGCGACGTTATCGAGCGGGCCTCCGGACGGTGCTGAAGGCGAAGCAACCTAGCGCGAGAAGCGCTCGAGCCGGAGGTTACCCATGCGCTTATTGACGATGTCCTTGGTGTTCGGGGCTGCGCTGTTGCTCGGCGGCCCGGCACTCGCGCAGACCCCGCCGCCCTCGATGCCGGCGCCGCCGCCGGCCGGCGGCACGCCCGAACAGATGCCGTTCTTCATCCCCTACGGCCCGACGATCACCGCCGATCGGGCGGCGCGGATCGTCTCCGTCGTGCTCGCCGAGGCGAGCAAACACCCGACCTGGAGGTTCGCGATCTCGGTCGTCGGCCCGTCGGGCGATCTCGTCTATTTCTACAAGATGGACGACACGCAGCTCGCATCGATCACGATCTCGCAGGGCAAGGCGCGCACCGCCGTGCGCTTCCGCCGCGAGAGCAGAGTCTTCTACAATCAATACGAGACCGGCCACGGCTACGTGCAGACGCTGGATCCTGGGCTCGTCGCCTCACCCGGCGGCTTCCCGCTGGTCGAGAACGGCAAGCTGGTCGGCGGGCTGGGCTGCAGCGGAGGCACCGGCGATCAAGACGCGACGGTCTGCGGAGCCGGCGCCGCCAGCTTCAACAAATAGTCCGCGGCGAAGATCTTAGCGCACGCCGTGGCCGAGGTGCCAACCGTGCTTCTTGCACGGATACGGCGCCAGGCCCACCGTCGTGCGCGGGATCGCGCGCTCGGCGAGTTTCTTCGTGGCGAAGGCGGCCTTCGGCGCGCCGCTCTTGTTGTAGCACGTCCGCGCGCCGCCGCTCCTGCGCGGCTTGGCCGCCTTCTGCTCGCCGACGCGCGCGCTCAGCGGTCGACTTCGCCGAAGACGGGGTCGAGCGAGCCGATCATCACGACCATGTCGGCGATCAGCTCGCCGACCGCGATCTTCTTGAGCACTTGGAGGTTGTACATCGACGGCGGCCGCGTGCGCACGCGCCACGGCCGGTTGTCGCCGTTGGAGACGACGTAGTATCCGAGCTCGCCGCGCGGACCCTCGACCGCCTGGTACACGTCGCCGGGCGGTACGCGGAACGACTCGGAGACCAACTTGAAGTGGTGGATCAGCGCCTCCATCGACAGCGCGATCGTCTCCTTGGGCGGCGGGGCGAACTTCGTGTCGGGGATCTGCCACGCGCCGGGCGTGTCGAGCTGCTTGCGCACCTGGCGGATGATCCGCATCGCCTCGTCCATCTCGTCGAGGCGGACCAAGAAGCGCGCGTACGCGTCGCCCTCGGTACGAGTCGGCACGTCGAACTCGTAGCTCTCGTAGCCGCTGTACGGAAAGGCGCGGCGCACGTCATACGGGATGCCGGTGGCGCGCAGCGTCGGGCCGGTGAGCGACCACGCGACGGCGTCGTCGGCCGAGAGGATGCCGACGTCGATCATGCGGTCTTGCAGGATCGGGTTCTTCTGCAGCAGCCGCCGCAGGTCGCGCATCCGCGGCTCGTACATCGCGATGACCCGGTCGAGCTGGGCGAGAAAACCGTCGGGCAGATCGCGGCCCAAGCCGCCGACGCGGATGTAGTTCGGGTGCATGCGCGCGCCGCCCGACGCTTCGAACAGGTCGAGTATGCGCTCGCGCAGGTCGAAGCAGTAGAAGAATCCGGTCAGCGCGCCGAGGTCGATCCCGCCGGTGCCGAGCCACACGCAGTGCGACGCGATCCGCGACAGCTCGCACAGCAGCACGCGCACCTGCTGCGCGCGGGGCGGGATCGTGTCGCCGATCCCGAGCAGCCGCTCGACCGCGAGGTAATAGCAGAGCGCGTTGCTGAGCGGCGAGAGGTAATCCATCCGCTCGATGACGGTCGACGCCTGCGACCAGAACAGGTTCTCGGCGCTCTTCTCGATCCCGGTGTGCAGGTAGCCGATCTCGGGCGACGCCTTGGTGACGATCTCACCCTCGATCTCGGTGATGATCTGCAGCACGCCGTGCGTCGACGGGTGCTGCGGCCCCATCGAGAGCACCATCCGGTTCCCGGTGCGCTCGACGACGTCGACGGAGAACGCTGATCGGGGCTCCGCGCTCGAAATCGTCACGGGTTCTTGTCCTCGGTCTTCACGTTGACCGCGTTCTGACCGCGGGCTTGCGCGATCTGGCGCTGCAGCGCCGCCGCGGTCTTGCCGGACGCCGGCGTGCCGGCCGCCACGTTGGACTTGAGCGCGAACGACGGGCGCGGCGTGCGTTCCCGCGCCGGCCCGCGCAGCGGATAGTCCTTGCGCAGCGGATAGCCTTCCCAGTCGTCCGGCATCTGGATGCGCCGCAAATCGGGATGGCCGTCGAAGCGCACCCCATATAAATCGTAGATCTCGCGCTCGGCCCAATCGGCCGACGGCCACAGATCGGTGACCGTCGGCACCACGGGATCCGGCTCGCCGACAGCGCACAGTACGCGCACGCGCTCCGGCGTCCCGACGCCGGCGATGGTCGTGGCCCGCGCATCGAGGCGCAGCAGATGGTAGACGACGTCGAAGCGCGCCGGCTCGCGGCCCGGGTAATCGGCAGCGCCGACGTCGAGCAGCATCGCGAAGCCTTCGCCCTTGAGCCGCTCGAGCGTCGCACGC
>Ga0302324_100011157_pt1 | contig 18492 bp, 22 predicted proteins | sample Palsa_T0_1_FD_201949 | JGI IMG/M metagenome (GOLD analysis project Ga0302324, IMG submission 201949) | Peat permafrost microbial communities from Stordalen Mire near Abisko, Sweden - Palsa_T0_1 | ecosystem: Environmental > Terrestrial > Soil > Palsa > Peat permafrost | place: Sweden: Abisko... | reverse complement strand
CGCAAGATCCGCATGGCTTCGGGCATCCACGTCAATTCGTGTCCGGTCAGAAATCCCATCGAGAAGCAGGGCTTGGCGGGATGAACGACTCGGCGAGCTGCTTCGGTTGCCGCTTCAACCTGCGATAAAACCCCGCGCGCGTGATCGAGAAAGGCTCGACCGGCGGGTGTCAGCTCAATGCCACGAGCCGTGCGCGTCATGAGTTTGGCACCAATCTCTTCTTCCAGGTCACGGATCTGGCGGCTGAGCGACGGCTGCGAAGTGTGCAATTTCGACTTTGCTGCCAGGGTCAGGCTTTCGGTTTCGGCCACCGCAACGAAATAACGCAGGTGTCGTAGTTCCATCTTCCCCTACTCAGAAAGCATCGCTGTTCAGCTTACAAAGTACCCCTGCAAGATGCGACCACCGGTTGCCTGCAGCATCTCATGAGGTGATGAACCTTGGATGCGTCGCGCGAAACTTTGACTCATGCCTGGCAAGTATGCCGAGAGTTCTTCTGCATTTCATTGCGCCCGCATGCCCGCTGACGAACTGAATCGCGAGGGAACATACAATGGCAACGCTTCAAAACAAAACAGCCCTGGTCACGGGGGCGTCACGCGGCATTGGGCGGGCGACGGCATCTGTTCTTGCCAAGGCCGGTGCGCGCGTCCTGGTCCACTATGGTCGTTCGGCGCAGGATGCGGAATCTCTAGTAGCCGCAATCCATTCACACGGGGGACGCGCGGATGCGATCCGGGCGGATTTGGGAACTCCGGATGGGGCAACACTGCTCGCGAAGGCGGTTCGGTCGATCGTCGGCGAGCGACTGGATGTGCTCGTGTCGAACGCCGGTATCTCCAAGGCTGCAACGATTAAGGACCACACGGTAGAGGACTTTGACAATCTTTTCGCAACGAATGTGCGAAGCCCGTTTTTCCTGGTGCAGCACCTCCTGCCCATTCTAGGTGATGGCTCGAACATCATCGTGCTCTCTTCAATCGCGGCCCACGCCGTAGTTGGGAAGCCCGGCTTGGACAACCCTTCACTGCTTGCCTACGCCTCGACCAAGGGAGCATTGGAGACTCTGGTCAAGAACTGGGCTGCCATTCTTGGACCCCAAGGGATCCGCGTAAACGCAGTCGCGCCCGGTGTGATCGACACAGACATGTCGAACTTCGCTAAGACTGAAGCAGGTCGTGAAATCACTCTCGGGATGCAAGCACTCAAGCGAATTGGCAAACCGGAAGACGTAGCAGACGTAGTAGCGTTCCTGGCATCGGACGCGGCGCGCTGGATCACAGGAGCAAGTATCCCGGTTGACGGAGGTTCGAAACTGTGACGGACAATGTGAGGAGCGCAATGCATACTGAGTCGAGCAAAGACAAAGAGATCAGAATTCCTGGGCCTGACCATCCCATTACGATTTCTCCGGCTGAGGGCAAGGTGCGTGTACGGGTCGCCGGGAGGATCGTCGCTGAAACCTCGCAAGCGCTTCGGCTGGAGGAGAAGGGATATTCGCCTGTTTATTACTTGCCCCGCAACGATGCAGACATGTCGCTGCTCGTTCGGACCACGCATTACAGCTATTGTCCGTACAAGGGCGATTGTACGTACTACAGTATTCCCATCGGGGGATCTAAATCGGAATACGCCGTATGGACATGTGAAAAACCTTATGCGGCAGTCCCCGAGATTAGGGAACACCGGGCGTTGCATCCCTCACGAGTCGATGCAATCGGAGTGATCTCCTAAGGATGTTTTGCGCATTGCTCGGCAGCCGCGGCGGCGCCCTCAAGCGTCACATTTTGGTAATCGTTCAGAACGGCGATCTCATACTTCTTCATGGCACCCATCCCGCAGCGATTGATTCGACCCTTCGCATCCCCATTGCTCGGTAAATGCTACCGGCGACCAGAAATAGCCATTCCCCTCTTTGTCCTTGCGTACTCGACCCAGGCTCGGAAATAACATATGCGGCCCCGCGACCACGACATCAAACGACGCCCCCTCGTCGTTTCCGCCCTCACAGTTTATGTTCGATGCATAATGCGACCGATCGGTCTCATTATTTTTGTATTGTCACGGCGTGGTTGAGAACTGCCCCTGCCTTCGAAGCCGTTGCCGACTAGGCCTGCATGGCAGGCCTGACAAAGCCGGCCGGAGAAGCTCGGATCGCTTGTTAGATGGCCACGCCGGCTTGTAGTAGCGCGGCTAAAACATACTTTATTACTCCTGGAAGTGATGCTTCGCAAGCATGACAGGCGCCGAAGCATAAGTAATGCGACCGACTGGTCCCTTCTGTCATCAACGGAAGTGCGAGACTTAGACCTCGCACACTTTTAATGAGCGACCAGGGTGGTTTCGCCTCAGCCGGTCAGTTTCATCCCGATCCGTACGCACAATCTCGAATCGTGGAGCGTACTTTGAACACAGCCATCGTCCATGCCGACATCAGCCGGGGCTACGAAGAATATTTCGACATCTTGGACGAGTATTATGCCGATGATGTCGAGGGAACCAGCGAAACCCTGGGGGAACCTGTTCGCGGAAAGGAGAAAGTGCGCTCACTTCTTTCCGGCTTCCTCGTTCCCCTCCATGTAATGGCCGAAGTCGGCGGTGTGTCGATATCCATCCGAGAAGCGGCGATTCCCGGAGATGCTATCGACGAGGCCCATTCCGCGTGGACACTGGAGTTGGTCGGCGCGTCCGGCAGAGTCTGCACTATGAACTGGCGCATCCTACGAAAATGGAAGGGGTCGCGTGTCGTGCTCGAGCATCATTACGACCACCAGCAAAACGGTGAGCCGCTAACCCACGCTGACCTCGGGTTCGGTGCGCCTGGGCCGGCTATAGGCTCTTGGACGCGCTCATAAGTTTTCACAAAACCCCGACGCAAGCCTCCGAGAATGGCTCATTCCTCTCGCCGGGAGCATATCAAATGCGACCTGGGACCGGTCGGTCTCATCGAAGTACTTGTATCGTGGGGTCAGCGCCCATATTATCGCGGGGTTGACATTTCCAGGAGCGGGACGTGCGCAAAGGCGAGCAGACGCGGCAAGACATCATTCGTAAGGCAGCGCCAATCTTCAATCAAAAAGGATATGACGGCGCTGCCCTCTCCGATCTCATGCGGGCGACCGGTTTAGAAAAGGGCGGAATCTACCGACATTTTGGGAGCAAGCAAGAGCTTGCCGGTGACGCCTTCGACCACGCGTGGAAAATCGCGATGGAGACGCGCTTCCAAGGAACAGAGCGGATTCCGAATACCGTTGACCGCCTCAAGCAAATCGTGCGTAACTTTCGCGATCGGAACACCGGATTGGTACCAGGGGGGTGCCCGCTGCTGAACACGGCCATCGACTCCGACGACGGCAATCCGAAGCTGCGAGCGAAGGCTCGCCAGGCTCTGAGTTCCTGGCTTGATCGTATGCAGTCAATCACCGAGGAGGGGAAGCGACGAGGCGAGGTCCGCTCCGATGTCGATTCCGGGAAATTGGCCACGTTGATTGCTAGCACGCTCGAAGGTAGTCATATGATGAGCCGTCTGCAGAAGAAGGAGGAACCTCGTGACCTTGCCGTCCTTCATCTGGAGGAATACCTCGAAACCAGTGTTCGCGCGCGGAAATCGAAGGCCGGAGCCAACAAATCATGAGTACTCAAGAAATTCCCTCGCAATCGGGCTTTAGGGAACGAGCCAAAGCGAACGAAGTTCCAATCGCGCGTCTGATTGGATTTGAGGCGAAAGACGTTGTGAACGGACGAGCGACGGTCGTCTTGGCGGCCGGACCGCAACATGCAAATCCCATGGGAACGCTGCACGGCGGTGTTCTATGCGACATAGCTGATGCCGCGATGGGCATTGCGTTTGCGACCACTCTCGCACCGGATGAATCTTTCACTACGGTCGAACTGAAAATCAATTTCTTTCGGCCGGTCTGGCAGGCACAACTCAAAGCGGAAGGAACGGTCGTGCGGCGGGGCCACACGATTGGCTATGTTGAGTGCACCATAACCGACGAAGAGAACCGATTGGTCGCGAAAGCGGCTTCCACATGCATGGCGCTTCGCGGCCAGAAGGCTAGAGGACGGTAAACGCCGCCAATAGACCGCGTTGCTTAGAGTTGAGCGCGAAGAAAGTTCTGTCCACATAAGGGTTGATGATCAAGGAAGCAAAATGTCCCCGGAACGACTGGCTGCGAGTCAGTCCCCAGGCACGGGAGTGGGAATCAGAGCAATGCGCGTGCGCGTGCGCCATCTGCGCGGCGATTTGGTTATCGAATCCGGCGGTTCCGGTATGCCAGGTGGTCCAGTAATCCTCGACTACCACCGTTCTGACCCCAAAGTTTTGAATGCATGTTAACGGCGACTCTAAAGTCGGTGGTCGCGGCATGGTTCGCTGACATCGGTGAACCGCTTTGAATGAGCCTATGCGGACTTGGGAAGTTTCTTGTCATTCGCCTTTAGGCAACATTCATGGGCGAAGAACCCGAATTCATCTTGCTTTAATTCCTCCGCGGGAGCTGGTTTGCCGCACACCCAGCAGACGGTAATCGCGGGAGCCGTCATAGGCCCACGTTAGGAGCGTCTTATTGCATTGTCTATACAGATTGCACCCGATATGCATCTTTCTCAAAATGCTACAGCGGGATTTGCTTTGCAAAGGCGGAAATACGCAATCTCATGAGCGTTCTGTTCAACCATGCCCTTCGTTATGAGTGGCTCGAACAGGGCACTAATGCGATCACCATTGTCCGCCAAAGCGCACAACACCAGTGGACGCCGGAGATTTCTGGAGCCGCACGAGATCCAAAATCTGCTACTACAACTCAGTTCGTGCTTTCGCCTTATGGTAGGTGATAGTCGATGTGCAGAACTCCAGCCGCACGAAATTGGGGGGGACTAATTCACACGTAACGAAATAGCGTCATAAAACCGAAATCCATATGGCTCTGCTGATGACAATGAAAGAGCGTGGCCCCCGGATTTGCCGCGACAAAGTCAATCTCCGCATTACTCTTCGCCTTCACCACCACCACGTCTTTTCGCAACGCCGAGAGCGGCCTGCCTTCGAGGCTCGTCACCTCGAACGTATGGCGATGTAAATGAATCGGATGATCGTCGCTGCTCTTATTCTGCATTGCCAATCTGTAACGCTTTCCTTCTTTCAGCGGAATGGTGTCCGTCTTGGGATACGACTTGCCATTGATCATCCAATGGTCAAAGTCTCCATGGCCTCGAAACTTCGACTCAAATGCCAGAGGGATCCGCTCATCCGGCTCCGCCGCGGCTGCTTTTTGTTTTGCGAACAGCGTGTAATCCCAAAACGTTTCGGGCGGATCGATCCACTTAGGAACGCCCGGTTGGTTCGCATATTCCACCACGATCCCCATTCCTGCCTTGCGAATTTCCTCCCGAGTCTCGCCGAACACCCACACTCCTGCGCGATTCATTTCCACCATAAGATCAATGCGCTCGGCTGGAGCCAGCCGTACCGCCTTCACCTTCGCTTGCTGCGGAACCTCGTTCCCATCCATGCCTATCACTGTGAATTCATGTCCGGCCAGTGCCAGCCAATGTGTCGCTGACGCACTGGCGTTTAGCACATGGAACAGCACCTTTTGCCCTTCGCTCACTTTAATAGGATCGCCGTGTCCGAGCATGCGGTCATTGATCGTCGCATAGCCATAGAAAGCGTCCATGGACGCATCCCCGCCGCCTCCCATATACGCATTCCAGTCGTGCAGTGTGAGGAATATCTCCTGATCGTATGCACCTGGCGCTTGTTTGGGCTCAATGTAGAAGCATCCAAACTGGCCGGTGTAGCCGCCCCGATTCAAGTCGTGCCCGGCAAACGCGTGCGTGTGGTACCAGCGAAAACCCGCCGGGCGCGGCGTAAAACTGTGGCGCCGTTGCCCGCCTGGCGCAATCATGGGCGATCCTTCTTCCACGGCGCCATCTTCTGCCGACGGAATCCACAATCCGTGCCAGTGCACAATCTCGGGCACATCTGTGTGGTTCACCACATCAATCGTGATCGGCTTTCCTTCCGGCCAGCGAATCAAAGGCCCGGGGATCGCTCCGTTGTAGGCAATTGTGTGAATCAGCTTTTTGGGCGCGATCTCGAGCTTGATAGGCGCGATTTCGAGCCGCACATCGGCCGACGCCTGAGCCCACAACCTTGTGCTCGCCGCAGCGCCCAGTGACGCAAGACCTGCCCCGATCAGGAAGTCACGACGATCTATTTGCATTCTCCCCTATTGAGCGCTCTCGGAACTGCCTGCACGACGATGCGTCCAATCAAACCGTCGGCCCAGGATACCCTTCACAATTACATGATCGGTACTGGCGGTTGCTCCAAATCCGACCCCAAAGTTGACCTCCCAGTTCGAGGAGACATTTAGATCGATCGTGGGAAAAAACTGCTGCTGCTGATTGTGGACCGAAGACACATTCGTAATTGATCCGTAAGCGGCGTAATATTCGACGCCGCCAGAGATATATTTGTTAAAGTCGTAGCTGAATTTTGCGCTTGGCGAAAATCCCACGCCCTGCGGAACGCTCGGCCCATGGAAAGATCGCTCCAGAGCCGGATTCACGGTGAAATACCATCTGCCTATTAGCTTGTCGACAATGGGCCGCAGCTCCATCGTCCACGTGTCCGGCGAAAACAACGCTCGTTGATACCCGAACTCCATAGATAGACTTACGCCCACGGGCCAGTGCCAACTATCCGGCACTCTCACTCGCGGGCGAATATGATCGCCTACCCATTGCCAGCCGTCTCCACTGCGCGCGCTCGTAAAAATGTAAAAACCAATCTCCGACCAGCTATTCACTCCTTGAGTAATCTCCACCGTTTCGTGCTCCGCATGGTTGGTTGGATAGGTCCCTTCATCAGTAAAGCGTGAGCCGGGTATCGAAGAACTGCCCTCCACGGTGAAGTTGCTGTGCAGCTCCAGCATCACGGTCTTGGGCGCGACTGTGTCGGAACCGTAGACCTGGATCTCATAGTTGTCCTGCGCCTTCGCCAGTCTAAGGTGTCCGAAAGCCAGGACAACGAGAATGAACAATGCACGAGACCTAGTCAGTGTTTTCTCCCGTTCTCAAGACTGTTGCCGTTGTCGGGCACACAGATGAATTGTTGCATACGGAGTACCACAAGTCTGTGTACTCGGCATCTTGATTCTTTACCGAGGACGCTAAAGAATGTTTACTGCGCGAGCTGCCAACAGAGCCACCGTGGTCAGGGAAATGAGCGATTGAACCATCATTAGGAGTTTGGCCCATGTTGACAAGACGGGACAGTCCGTTGGTGAAAAAGCGGTACTGGTATTGAAGGCGAGAAAAAGGTAATCCACAAAACCGGGACTCCAGCATTGCTCTCCCATCTCGCGCTTGGCTTGCTGATCGAGAGTCATCTGTGGAAAAAGGAATGCTCCGTCGGTATGTACGCCACGCAACTCACGCTCGCGCGGGCCACCTGCATCCAAACGCCAATACCACGAGGCGAAGACCAAAATGTTCGTAATCCATAAGGCAGTTGCGGAACGCAACAGATCCTTAGGAGACTGTCGATGCGCGGGTAGAGCCGCGACCAGCAGTCCAAGCGACCAGATCATGTCGACAGTCACGATCGAGCTCAGCAGATAGCCCAAAAACTTATTGAGGGTATCTTTACCCCGCTGGCGTGCCCACGCTGTGGGAATCAGAAGCACTCCGACAACCACGAGGATCAGCCAGTCTGGGCCCGCTGACAGAGACTCGGGCAGAGAAAGGCGCAATCCGCCCACGGCAAGCAGAGCCAGCATTACGGGCCACCGTGGCTCCAAATGTTTCGAAGTATTTAGCATGGTACTCCATAGTGCGACGCCGACTTGAAAACAGCAATTCCAGCGTCGTTCTTCAGAAGATTGTCGCATGACGAGCTGCTTGTCTAAGTCGTCCTGTGGTCAAAAGGTATACCGCGTTGACTGGCAAAAACGCGAATTTCCTGGGGCATCTGCGTTCCAACGGCGACTGGGCAAAGAGTTTGAGAGCGCACCGCAGGACAAGTCGTCCAGCGGAAACTGAGAGAGCGCCACCGGTTCGGCAGAGAAAACCGTCGCCGCGGCGATGGTCTCGCCTGCACAGATCAAGTTCACCAGCTTGTTGAATTTCCAGAGTTCCAATGGCGCGAATCCTGGCTACGTCAATCTCGTTCAGCGCAAGGATGGGAACCTCTGCGGAACAACAGAAGTGAGCACTGGCAACGATGGTACGGTTTTCAAAATTACCGCTGCGGGCGAGCGTAATTGATTGCATAACAATGTCGGCTCCCACGCCCGGATAGACTTTGGTGGTACCAACCAACCAAGGCCCGGGAGAAAGGAGCCAACATGATTATTGTAGGTTGTGATTATCATCCGGCTGCATCAGCTTAACTAACTAAGTGAGCGGCTGACGTGCTCTCCATGCGGTTCATGCGACTTTTCCTTTCCGAGCGACAGATTCACTCTGGGCTCGCATTGATTTGACGAGGTCGGCCGACGATGCTCCTTCGAGCGACAATCCGTAGCCAACTTCTCGCACGATGCGCTCCTTCAACGGTTGAATGAAGTGAATGCGTGTGTTTCGGCGGGTCACCTCCGGAGCCTTCAGGTACAGCTCGGCCAATTCCCGCGCCCGACTGAGCGCCTTACCGTTCGGCACAACCTCGGCAACCACTCCCCATTCGCGTGCAGTACGCGCTGGCAGCGGCTGCGGGTTCAGCAGGAACGCCTCCGCTCGTCCCGCTCCCGCTCGATAACTCCAGGTGGTGAAGATTCCGTCGCCGGGCGCAACCCCCGCGCCGAAGTGGGCCACATCCTCGAAGGTCGCACCCTCCCCTGCCACGATTAAACTAGCAAGTAGCGCGTAGTCTGAGTGCACATGGGCACGTCCCTCGATAGCCGCGATGACCGGAACGCGTATGTTGGCTATGTTTTCCAAAGCCTGAACGCCTTCGTCGTGAACCTGGCTCCAAACGCCGGGGTCGGCGACATCGCCGAAAGAGGACCAATCGACATCAGCAATGAACTCCCCACCTGCACCCGTGAGGATTACTATCTTGTTCGCTCGATCTTGCGAAATCCGGTAGAAGGCATCGACAAGTTCCGTGTGAGCTGGCGCGGACATAATGAACGGCCCGCCGTTGCTGTGGAACTCGGCAACCAGCACACCTTTGTCGTCTCGGGTCAGCTTTAGGTTGTGATAAGCAGTGAAGTAGTCACTTTGAAGTTGCATCATACTCTCCTCTCTGATTTGGTTGCTCCGCTGCGGGCGAGTCCATTGATTAGAATCCGCAACCTGCCTGAGAGTTGCAGGACGGATGGTCCGTTAACCACTGTTCTTCCTTAGTTGACTCTGCCTTCCCGCCTGCTTAAGATTGCCACCCAGCGGTTACGAGACCCCTCAAGATCGCTGAGGGGAGAAGCCTTCCGTGCAGCCACCTTCAAGTAGTCCGATCAAAAGTGTGGGAATAGGTGGTCGGTCAATTCGTTTCGCTAGTGCAGCCTTGCTCATGTTGGCCATTGGGCTCTTTCTCCACAGCCGCTACAGCCGCTCCCTTGGGCTCGGTCCTTGGCCGAGGGTGTTCCTTAGTTCCATGCCCATGCAGATCGATGGTTGGTCAGTAACCGATTTTACGCCTGACAAAGAGACGCTCGCCCTTTGCGGGAACGCGGAATTCTTGGAACGCGAATACAAGAAAGCTAGCGAGCCGCAACCGGAGATCAATCTGTTCATTGGGTATTTTCCGACGCAAGCAGGCGATGCGATGTTTGGCCCCTTGAAAAGACGTAGCCCTAGGCCTTCAACTCCGCGAGAGGTTGTTCAGATTACGCGTCCCGATGGTACTTCGCTCCCCGTCAACCGCTGCGTGGTGTCAACATTCCGTGGTCGGACCCTTGTGCTGTATTGGTTTCGGGTCGATGGCCGTAATGTGGCGAGCGAGCTGTGGGCCAAGTACTATCTGCTATCCGATTCGATTCGGATGAATCGCAGCGACGGCGCGCTGGTGCGTCTGTATACCCCTATGCTCGACGGCGAGTCTCCGGAGGCAGCGGAGCAACGCGTGATGAAGCTCGGGTTCCAGCTCCTGCCCTTGATCGACAATTGCATCCCGCGGTGATCTTAGTTCGTTTTATAGTCAGCATGGTGTGCAACATCAAGTCATTGGCCATTACAGGTCACGCGAGCCGGCGTGCGATTGGCGATCCCGATGCTTGCGGCAGGAGTTGAATCGTTCTGGTGCCGATCTAGACACTTGTTCATCTTCACAAGCGACAAACAGCCGTCCGCAGCGGCGATGGCGGCGGAAATGGAAGCGTTTCACGGATGAACGCCCGGGAGCCTCAATTTCTCAATGAGCGCCTGATACCAGCAACTACAATCTGCGCTATAGTCGACAGAGGTGCTACACATGAGAGACCTTGTTTTAGTTGCTCTTCTCTGTGCGACCGCGCTGCCGCGGACGGCGCAGACGAAGATTCTCACGGAGAATTCGGCACCTGAGGAAACTGCTTCTGTCATAAATGCAACAGATCATCCTTGGATTGCGAGCAAGAGCTTTGTGGGTGAGTTAGAGAAATACTCCCCGCCCCTCTCAAAACTGGTAGCAGTGAAGCAGCAAGCGTACCCATCTGGCAAGTACTGGCACGACGACGTCGCTAAGGGAATTGTCGATATAGGAGACGAAGGAAATCGAGTATACGAATTCTTTACCGTAACGAGAAAGGGTTCAACTTGGAAGTTCGCTATAAACGAGTCACGAGTGGACGAGAATGGCACGCGATGGGCAGACGAAACAAAGCCGCCGAAGGAGATGGTCACTGTGAAGCGCACTGAATGGAAATTACAACGTGGCGTTTCCAGTTCAGAAGTGATTGCCTCCGGCACTATTAGACCTGAGTAGATTTTGGGGTAGCGGCACTCGTCAAAACCCCTCGCAACGCACCCGTCGCTGGAGAACGGCGAGGAATCATGAGACAAATCATTTGTCCCACGTTTGCCCAACCGAAGGACGAAAGTGGGGACACCTGGAAATCTGCGCTGCCCCCTAACCCATTGTCCACGTCCAGGCCGTAATTCGCCAACCGACAGTGCTCTCTTGCAGGACGAGCGTCAGCATTGAACTCCCCTCGTTCATCGGCTCGCCATTATGCTTAGAGGTGAATGTCACGGGAACGACGACATACGCCCGGTCGCCTGTAATGTCGATGTGTTTTGGATCGCCGAGGGTAACCATCCCATCCGTTACTCCATTCTTCTTGGCCCAGGCGTTATAGTCGTTGAGCCAGGCCGCGCAGGCTTGCCAAGCGTGGGGCGGAAATTCATCGATGATGGACGTTTGATGAGCACAGGTCGCCAGCATGGTTTTGCTGTCAGCCCTGTTAAAGCCGTCCGCGAATTGTTTCACCATCTTCATCGTGGCCGCCTGTTCCGCATTCTCCGCTGCGACCGCCAACCCGGCTGCCACCATTACCAAAACGACTGCAATCGTCCCCTTCAGCATGTCATTTTTCTCCTCGCGAGGGATGCTACCACAATGTCTACCAACCACCGACTGGGCGATGCGATCCAATGGCGCACTATGGGAATCACGAGTGGGAGCGGCACCCTCGGTAGGCTATGTTCTCGTGCCTTCAACGGGACAAGCTAGAACCGCGATGCTTTCACTCCGGTCAGGTGGCAGCGTCTCGTAGTGCAGCGCTCTCACCCAGAAAAAGCACTGGTGGCTCGGTAGCCAAAGCGCTTCGCCACATGCCAACGACAAACAGCATCCGCAGCGGCGATGGCAGGAGAAATGGAGCCGTTCCTGAGATGAACGCTCGCGAGCCAAGAAATTCTCAATGAGCGTGATTGCCTGGTTTCGTCAATCAGCCTTCTTGAATGCAATGGCGCGGGCGTCTTGGGTAAATACACGGAAGCCGAGAACTCGCCCTCGTGAGTCTCGCTCGAAGACGAGCCTTCCGAAGTTGCCAGCATCGAATTCGTCCTTCGCGATCGGAGTCAATTTCTGAGGCGGGTTGTCGCGATTCCGCAGAGTTAAGGTGTCCTTCTCCGGAGACAAGCCATAAACGGTATCAAGTTCTGTGCTCCGAAATCGCCCTGTATAGGAAGCCAAGACAGGCTCGCTCAAATGAAGCTCCTGAACCCTGCTACCCGAAAAGTAAGTCTCTCCCATTAGATCGAGCTTGGCGTGGAGGGTACCTTCTGATGATTCAAACGTAATGACGTCGCTTCCGAGATCGTAAAATTGATTCGCGTTGATCCGCCTCAGCACTGCTCCCCACGCCATCAAATTACCGTTCGATGCAGTGAACGTATACGTCAGGTGGGTTCGAGAATCGAGGTATTTCCCAGCGAACGTGGCGGGATCGGGGAAGTTCCCTGTGCTTGAAGGATTGAGGGTGCTCGCTCCGGATTGCAACTTGTCCTCCAAATAGATGTCGGCGACTTTTCGCGCAAGATTTTCTGGCATGGCATTGGTGATATTGCAAAGGCAGATGACGGAGAATTTCTGTTCAGGAAAGCGCAAAAGCTCAGTCCGGTATCCGAAGAGCGCACCTCCGTGTTCTACGATGGGCAAACCGCGATAATTCCCCAAGTCGAGTCCCAGCGCATAGCTGATCTTGTTGCCATTGTTGAGCACACCGGGCGTCTGCAATTCCCGAACGAGCGTTCCTTTGCCCAGTCGGTTCGAGTAAAAGTTCCTGTCCCAGAGGAGCAGGTCATCAACGGTGCTCATGAGACCACCGCCCCCCACCACTTCATACGTGGTAGACCAATCCACGCGAATGCTGTCGTGCGGGCCTGAATCGTATGCGGCAACCCGACCCGGCACCACGAGCGTGTGGTCGTCATAGAAAAGCGTGTGCGACATGCCGACAGGCTTAAAGATATTTTCGGCAGCAAAGTCTGCTAGCGACTTCTTGGTTGCCCGCTGTACCACCATACCGAGAAGAAAATAGTTGGTGTTGCTGTAAATCCACTCGTCTCCGGGGACATTGTTCAGCCCTCTTTGACGAATCACGATCTTGAAAATCTCTTCTGGGGAATTGAAATCCAATACATCGTGACCAGAGAGACTGAGAAGCGTAAAGAAATCCCGGAATCCGCTGGTTTGGTGAATCATCTGCCGCAGTGTGACGACATGGCCATAGTCGGGAAGCTCAGGGATGTACTTGCGTACATCATCATCCAGAGAAAGATAGCCCTGCTCTGCTGCCAGCGCTATCGCCGCAGCCGTGAATTGCTTCGACACCGAACCCATGTAGAAAACGGACTGCGGCGAAAGCGGAACCCCGAGTTCTAGACTTGCCAAACCGTAGGCTTTCCGGTAAACGAAGTCACCATCGCGAATCACCCCTAATGAGCAGCCCGGCGATCCCGGTTTATCGTAAAGAGAAAAGATTTGATCGACTTTCTGAGTAGCAATATCCTGTGCTAACGCGGCGACACTGAGGAGCATTCTGAGGGCGAGAGTTACGTGGACGATTCGCCTTAGAGATCGCATTGAAGAATCCTAATCCAACGAGCGTGGGCTTTGCTCGGCTGTTTCGGCGTATAACGCTGCGATCAGGGATATGCCGACGCTAAAGAGAACACCACCCGAGTCGTTCGCGGGGCGATGTGTGGCGAGTCCACGCACCAACCCCGCGATACACCATGCTGAGTCAGCTGGGGAAAAATCAATTAGTGCTCAGTGACCCAGGCTCTGAGTGCAATTGCCTTCTGATTGTGACAGTTGAGCTTCCTCTGCTTGAGCGGGTCATGCCGAAGACGAACGCCGTCCAATAACGGGTGCTGGACGGGTGCTAAAGCGACGTCATTGAGTACCGTCTGCTCGCTAGCGAGGTCGAAGTTGTCTGCCCACCAGGAAGCATTACGAGGCCGACACCGACTGGCAGCCGTCGAGATTATTTTCAACCGGCTCGAAGGTCGCTCGACCCAGCAGATTCAGGTTGCCGATGTGACAAAGGAACTGCGGCAGAAATCTGACGCCGAGCTGCTCTTTCACCTGGCACACAACCGTTGGCCGGAAGAAGGTGAGGCATTGCCGTCGGTGGATGGACAAAACGAATTGGACGGACAAAGCAAGAACGAGGAGGAGTAACATGAAGCCCCAAGTTCCTTCACCAACGTATCGTCAGCCGCTCCACCCTATGAAGCCGCTCCAGCCGCTGCGCCCGTTGCCCCCGGCACCGAACCTGATACAACAGCCCACCAGGCAGCGAACGATGCCTCTGCCAGGCGCGCCACTGCTGCCCGCGAACCCGCTGCTGAAAAAGATGGCTCGGTTCTTGAATAAGAAGTGAGGGGACGGCGCAGGTTGTTCCGCGAGAGGAACGGGTTCTCAGTTGGCGGCAACAATCCCGTCTGGGCGTGCCCTAGGAAACGAAAGGCTGGCTATCGGTAGGTGATGTTTTGGCGGATGAGTCTTGTCATGATTCGAGGGCTTCCATCGGCGGGCGTAAACCAGCGCCGTCGTTCGGTCCAATTGCCGTGGTCGTCGTAGATTACCTCCCACTCAACACTCCCGGTACGACTGCTAGATTTGTGTGTGTTGGGATCAACGAATAACTCAGACCCAGTTAGCTCCTTGCCCGAATCGTTGAGCACTCCGAATTTCGTGGGTATTCCATCACGATCGAAGGTGAAGCGCGTGTGCAGGGCCAGCTTGCCATCGGTTTCGTAAAATTCCTGCTCGCCAATACGTTTTTCGTCGTCGTACCGCACGATCAGTTTGCCGGGGATGGGCGAGCCATCATCGCCAGACCCGAGTTTGAAGGGATCGGTATTCTGCTCAACTACCCGACCCTTCTCGTCGTACTTGAAGGTCACGTGATACCAGAGCTTTAGCGGTCCCTCGTTCCTATCGGAGACCTTGAGGTCAATCACGCGATTGGAGCCATCCACAACCTGGACTTGCTCGTATATCTTGTGCCCTTGTTCGTCGAGGGTGCTTTCATCAATGCTGTTCCCACTGTACGTCACTTCGGTGAAGCTGAATGGCCATTCCTCTCCCGATTGCCGGTACTCGCAGCCAAGCAGTCTTCCGTCGGAATCGTATTTGAAGTTCAGATAATGATTCTGTTCCTCTTTATCTTGCCCCGCTCGGTATTCTGAGAGACGACCGTGCCCGTCGTAAGTCCATCTTGACCAGTCTTTCCGGCCAGAGGTCTTGGAGCCCGTCCGGCGGTGTTCGACAGTTTGCGATTGGAGCTTCCCTTCCAGAAAAACATTCGTTAGCGTCGAAGAGCCCATTGAGTCCTCGTCGATGCGCTCGATCATTTGCCCTCGATCGTCAAATTTCATTGTCGCGGTCCTGTTGTTCGGATTCGGGCTTTGGTTCGGTGATTGGATTTGCTCGCGTCGGACCTCGGCGACCGGGCCCTTGAAATTCGCCATATCTGCGTATTGCAATCCTCCCTGCATAATCACAGTCATCTGTGAAAAGATCGGAGGGTTTTTCGGAGGGCCGGGGAGTTCAGCGACAGTTTGGGTCGTTGGCAGCGTGGGCATCTGAGCCACTGCGAAACTGCACGCAAACAGCATGGCAACAGGTCGTACCAGCAAGTATCGTCGCATACGGACCTTGATGTTACGACGAGATCATGGGCTGCGCCAAATTCAGAACCAAGTGGGCAGGCCGTCGCCGGAATCATCTGCTCGGGGCCCAAGATGGCGGCGGTGAATCCGTAACTGTCGAAATCAGATGTCGCCCGGAACCCCTCACGAGGGAGCTCCGGGGTTCCGAGTGCTATCGCCTGTTTGCAACACCTAATCCTCAGCTACCTTGCGCCCTTTTCCAATACGCCGTCTTGATGGAGTTTAGAAGCCGTTAAGAGTGGAGTTTCCGTGAATGCTGAATGCTCCTCCTCTCGCAATGCGCTCGCATGAAACTCCACCGGTCATGGGAGCCCAGCGGGGAGTTCGAAACAGGCTAACGCCGCTCGAATCCAGCATCGCGAGATGCACGCGAAATTCCGGCGGAGGAATAATGTGCGTGAGGTTGATTCCGTTCTGGAGAAAGGTGGCCGTTGGAAGCTGCCGGATGGGGCGAGGAAAAGGGTTCTTCAACGCCACCAAACATACGATGCTATTGTTCCCGGCCATCGCCAGTGGCGCAACGCATATCGAAATCAGCAACGGAAAAGTCCAGAGGCGTGAGAGATACGTAGAGACCTTCCTCATTCCACCCGATAAATTATAGCTCTGTTGACTGTCGTAACATCGCCATAGCGCTAAGTGAAGATTGCCTGCCGTTCCTATCCAGGAACAAAGGTCGTCCACTTTTTCATTCGCTCGGAAGCGTTTGCGCCATGACTAATAGGTGAACGCCCGTCGCACCCGAGAACAAGGTGGCGGGTGTCTGAAAAAGGGAGGCGTCTCCGCCGAAGAGGCCGAGCGGATCGCTACTCCTTTCTCGTAAGGCTCTTTCATCCTCTACTTCATGCCGGTTCATCCCGGCGCACCGCTATGGCGATGTTTCGTCAACTGTTTAGAGCTACTCCACTTGCCAAACACCTTTCGACGGAGCCAGTGTCGTCAGACCTTACGACGCCAGACGAGTCAGAACAGAAAGCTGGCAATCCTGAGTGCAATGGACGCGCGGTTATGTGGTACATCGAATTCGGTTTTCTTGGGTCTGGTGCTTGGCATCCGACGATCCCAAAAGAGTAGCCATTGTCATGCGCGTTGTCGACGAGCCTCGCAACTAGCTCGTCATAAGGCAATTGCGAAAGCGTGCAAGTATAGCCAAGCTCTGGATGCGACTTCGCGAACTTGGTTTCGGCTGCGGCGACCGCTCGCACTCGAATAATCGCAGAATCGACATCTCCCAGCATCATCACGCCTCGCAATGTTCTGAATGCGAGCCAAGCAATAAAACAGAGTCCCACTGCAACAATGACAAGCGAGAGTCTCTTTTTCGTCCATCTTTCGGTAGTCTCGGTGCTGGATGAAGGAGTCGACATCAGATTTCTCCCGACAAGTCCTGATGATAGGTGGACTTGCGGCGATGGAGCAAGATAGCTGATGTAAGCAGGCGTGGGAAAAACTCCTCTCCTACCCGTCTTACGTTTCGGTGATGGCCCTGGGCGAGCGGGGATGCTTCGGTATAGGGCGAGCAAGATTGAAGAATTCATCGTAGAGCAAGAACGATTCACCAATACTCGGCGTAGAAACTCTGGGTGTAACATGGCGCAACCCACTTGTTCCCCCACAGAAATTGAGGAACGAAATGGGTAAATCGCACCAGAGGGGCTGGGTCGTTGAACGCGGGAAAAAGTGGTACGGCTACTACCGCAGGATCGTCCTGGACTCTATTACCAACGGAAGGAAAACTGACGTAATTTCGGTCATTCTCGGGCTCAAGTCTCAGCTGACAAAGGGCGGGGCACGAAAAGCACTGCAAAAAGAAATAACCAGGCAGACGGGGCAAAATCTTGGCGGCGAGATCATGAAAGACGGCTCGGTCACTTTTGGCTGGTTCGTCCGCAACCGATACTACCCGCTACGCGACTGGAGACCTGAGACGGAGAAAGTGAAGAAGATTCAGATCGAGAGGGATCTGGTCGAGAAGTTTGACAGTGTTTCGCTGGATGCGTTTGAGCAGTTTACCCTGCAGAAACATCTCAAGCATCTCGCTACATTTCTCTCAGAGGACCGGGTGAAGCATGCCCGCTCCTATCTGAAATCGATCTTCGCTGAGGCGGTTGAACAGGATTTCCTGCTTAAGGATCCGACACGTAGAGTCAAGATTCCGCGAAATCTGCGGGAGAAAGACAAGACGACGCTGACGTGGCATCAATTGCGGGCGGTGCTCGCCAGCGTAACCACCAGGGATCGTATGCTGCTGACGCTTGAGATGACGGATGCGCTTCGCCCCAGCGAGTTGTTCGCGCTGCGGTGGAGGTCATTCGACGGCAGTAGACTTACGATCAGCGAGACTGTCTACAGAGGAAAGATTCGACCGTTTGGCAAAACCAAGAAGAGCCTTGGGGATGTTCTTCTACCCAAGGGAATGGTCGATGATTTCTGGCTGTGGAAGCAGGAGTGCCCTGACTCGTCGCCCGACGCCTTCATTTTCCCCAACACCGACGGTGGGTTTATGGATACGGGCAACTACCGGAACCGAATCCTGACTCCGCTGGCGGAGAAACTCGGATTACCGAAATTGAACTTCCAGGTCTTGCGCAGAACGATGGCAACGCTGGCGCAGGGCAAGGGGTCGGTGAAGGACATCCAAGCTCACTTGCGTCACTCGAAGGCTGATACCACGGCCAACGAGTACATGCAAGAGTTGCCGGAGAGTGTAGGGCGGATGGTTGAGTCGATGTATGAGGAGTTAATGCACGATCAAGCTGCGGCGTCTGCCGATTTGCTACCAAATGCTACCAACGAGGATGGGAGCCCTACCGCTATCTGTATGGAAAATATGGTAGGCACGAGGAGACTCGAACTCCTGACCTCTACCGTGTCAAGGTA
>Ga0302324_100011156_pt1 | contig 18492 bp, 13 predicted proteins | sample Palsa_T0_1_FD_201949 | JGI IMG/M metagenome (GOLD analysis project Ga0302324, IMG submission 201949) | Peat permafrost microbial communities from Stordalen Mire near Abisko, Sweden - Palsa_T0_1 | ecosystem: Environmental > Terrestrial > Soil > Palsa > Peat permafrost | place: Sweden: Abisko... | reverse complement strand
GAGACCAGGGCACGAGCGGGCGATATCGCTGCATCTTTCATGTGCTAAGTCACAGTGGGCAGTTCAATTTCAGTTGGAACATCGCTTCAGCGGAATTGGCAAAAAATTATACCCGTCCGCTGGTACTCGAATATGGACAACGGCGGCCTCCAACGCAGGCCTGGTTCATTGGCAATTACGAGAACCGTCAGTGTCAATTCATTATATTCATGCACCGCCGCGGTTTTTTCCTCGATGGTGACTCTGATTTTCAAACACCGGCTTGGGCCGTTTGTCTTTTCTCTGGCATCGTGGCGATTCTGATCATTAGGCCGTGGCGTCGAGTCATCAGGTTTCGATGCCGCAACCTTGGCCTTTGCGCTGTCTGTGGTTACGACCTGCGCGCCACTCCCGGTCGGTGTCCGGAATGCGGGACCATCTCCTCTGGACACGAAATCGCCTCCGGATGATTGGCTACCACCGATCCCGAAATTTATCTCTACCGAATTATGCCTTCCGTGCCACAATTGCATGCCCGCTGTACGATGTCCGCTCGTGGGATCGAATCGTACAGCAACCTTTCGCAGTTTGATCAAATCCGGCTGTCTTGCCATGCCCGGCGCGTTCAATGCGTACACCGCACGTCTGATCGAAGCTGCCGGATTTCAGGCTGCGTACATCAGTGGTGCCGGGCTGGCGAATGCGACCGCCGGCGTGCCGGATATCGGGCTGCTCGGTCTGGACGAAGTGGCACGCCTCTGCGGATATATCGCCGATGCCGTTTCCATACCCGTGATCGCTGACGCGGATACCGGCTTTGGCGGGCCTTCGAATGTGGCTCGCACCGTGCGCGAGTTTGAGCGCGCGGGTTTAGCCGGGCTGCATTTAGAAGATCAGGAGTTTCCCAAGCGCTGCGGCCACCTCGCGGGTAAGACCGTCGTATCCAAACAAGACATGGCCGATCGACTCAAAGCCGCGGTGGATGCGCGCCGGGATGATCAGTTTTTTTTGATAGCTCGCACCGATGCCGTCGCGGTGGAGGGTTTCGACGCCGCCGTAGATCGGGCTCACCTTTATCTAAAAAGCGGCGCTGATGGCATCTTCCCTGAGGCATTGCGGACAGCCGCCGAATTTAAGGCATTTGCAAGAGCGGTCGATGCTCCGCTGATGGCAAATATGACCGAATTCGGCAAAAGCCCGCTGCTTTCTACCCAGGAGCTCGCGGCCCTGGGATACCGAATGGCCATCTTCCCACAATCCTGTTTTCGGGCTGCCAGTTTCGCCAGCGCCACACTGCTCGCCGATTTGCATCGAGATGGAACACAGAGGGCATGGCTCGATCGCATGCAATCACGCGATGAGCTTTATCGCACATTGAAGTATGATCCACAGGCCGATGTATGGCCGGACAATTCCCAGATGGAGGACCAATGACCGAAGCAGCAAAACTCGCATACAGCCCGGGCCTGGAAGGAATCATTGCCGGTGAATCGGCGATCGGTCTAGTCGATGGCGACCGCGGTTTGTTCTATCGCGGATATGACACACACGATCTGGCGCGCGAAGCAACATTCGAGCACGTGGCTTATCTGCTGCTCCATGGCGATCTGCCGACGGCCGAGGCTTTGAAATCGTTCCGCGCGGAGTTGGTGGCCGAGCGCGCGCTACCCGCGCTGGTGATCGCGATGCTGCGGCTTCAGCCCACCGGCGCCACGCTGATGGACGTTCTCCGCACCGGCGTCTCGATGCTTGGCGCGTTCGATCCCGAGCTGAACGATCTGTCTCACGCCGCCAACATTCGCAAATCGACGCGTCTGGTCGCCCGCCTTGGAACGCTGGCCGCGACGGCGCGGCGGATTCTGGACGGAAAGGAACCGATCAAGCCGCGCGATGATCTTGGCTTTGCCGCCAGCTTTCTCTATCTGTTGGAAGGGAAGGAGCCGGAAAGCTGGCGAGTGAAGGTGATCGACAAACTGGCGATACTTTATGCCGAGCACGATTTCAACGCATCGACCTTCGCCGCTCGCGTCACCGCCTCGACATTGGCCGATCTCTACGCAGCGTGCACCGCCGCGCTGGCGGCGCTCAAGGGACCGCTCCATGGCGGAGCGAACGAAGAAGCGATGAAAATGTTTCACGATCTGGAAACCGCCACGAATGTCGATCAGTGGGTGCGCGATCGATTGGCGCGCAAGCAGAAGATCATGGGCTTTGGCCATCGCGTGTACAAGAAGGGGGATAAGCGCACCGATGTGATGCGCGAAATCGCCCGGGAGCTGGGCGTGCGCGTCGGCCAGCAGCAATGGGTTCGCGTGGGCGAGCAACTCGAAGCCGTGATGGCGAAGGAGAAGAATCTCTTCGGCAACGCCGATCTCTACGCCGCCCCGATCTTCCACATGATGGGATTGCCCGAATCGCTCAATACACCCGTATTCGCCGCCGCCCGCGTGGCCGGCTGGGGGGCGCACGTGACCGAGCAACAGGATCACAACCGCATCATCCGGCCCAGAAGTTTGTATACCGGACCGCAGCCCAGACCCTTGCCGCCTCTTTAACAAGCAAACCCAGCGGCTTCGAGGGTCAGTGCGTTTCGGTCGGGGCCGTGCTGGGCGGCGCCTGCAAGGTCCACGCACATTGGTCTTGCACCGTCTTGCCGTCAGCGGTTCCAGTTGCCTCGATCTGATTGTCGCCCATCTGCAACGCCACATTTTCCCAGCGGAAGACGTGCACCTTGTCGGGCTGGACCTCGTCCAGGGCCTTACCATTTACTTTCAACTGGACACTTGCGCAGTTGGAATAGACCTTGATCTCGGTAGTCGGAAGCGTTCGCGGCGTCATTCGGCGCGAAGCGATGTAGACCATCGGCGCGTCGGTCCAGTTGGCCTGATAGAAGAAATACACATCCTTTTTCACCGATCGATCCTGTGTGACCATGCCCTTGTCATTGAGGCCTGTTGTGCCGCCTTCGTGACGCGGGGCAGCGGGAAAATCGAACATCACCCAAAGGAAACTCCCCCACAAATTCGGATTGTCGGCAATCTGCGCATAGTCGGCCTCGTGAACCGCGGCCTGATATTCCTCGGGATGTAATGGGTTCTTTGCGATCTTCCCACCGAGCCACGTGAGCGGGCCTTCCTGATGTTGGAATGGATTGCTGCCGGCGCCGTATTCGCTGAGTGCGATTCGATGGCCGACTTCCTTGGAGAATTTCGCGATGGTGCCGGTGAGTCCGGGGGGCGCGCCGCCATACCAGCCGGGGTAAGCGTTGTAACAGGTCCAGTCGGGAACCAGATTGTACGATTTGGTCATGTGGTCGCTGGCGGCGACGATCAGGCGCGAGGAATCCAATCCGCTGATGACCGCTTTGACCTGCTTAAGCAAAGTGTCGGGTGTGGGCATTTTTTCGTTGCCCAGTTCATTGAAGATTCCCCAGAAGCAAATCGAGGGATGATTGTAAAGCTGCAACACGAGCTCGCGGGCTTCGGTTTCGCTGCCGACGGTGAATTCGGGAGTGTCGCGGATCGTGTTCACCAGTGAAACTTCATCCCATAGGAGCAGCCCATTATGGTCCGCCAGATCGTGCCACGTTCCACTCTGCGGATAGTGCGTGTTCCGCACGGCCGTCACGCCCATATCCAGAAGTATCTGGGCATCGGCCTGATGATCCTCAGCCAGGAGCGCCCACCCCTTGTCTTTCTTATCCTGATGCCGGTTGACGCCGTGGATCGGGTACGGCTTGCCATTCAGCAAAAACCCCTGCTCCTGCGTGATCGCGACCGTTCGCAGTCCAAGCGGCTGCACGACTTCGTCCACCACATCATTTCCGCGATGGATTCGTACGGCGACGGAATAAAGATAGGGATCTTTTCTCCCGTTCCACAGGTGCGGATTGGGAATCTCGATGGTCTGGGTTATGGCCTGCGTCTGGCTCGCGGGAATATTTCCAGACAGCGTGAGCCGTGCGACATCCCCGCCCTGCGCGTCCTTGATGATCGCCTCCACCTGTGCCTCTTGCTCGGTCGTCTCCCCATTGGAAATCAGCGATTTGATCTGAATGGTTGCGTGCCGATCGTCCAACGATTTGATCGTTTCGTAAACTCCCGGCGAAGCGGAATCGAGCGGGGTGACACAAACCGCATCCGTCACGATCAAGTGCACCGGCCGATAGAGCCCCCCATCCATATTGAAATCACCCGAGAGGGGCGGCACATCGTTCTGCTGCGAATTATCCACCCGAACGCGCAATTCGTTGGGCTGCCCAAGTCGCAGATGTGACGTCAGCTCGAAACAAAATGCCGTGAACGCTCCATGATGCTCACCGATCGATTCGCCATTGAGGTACACCTTGGCGACGATCGAGGCCGCTTCAAATCGGACAAAGACCCGCTTGCCTTTCCAATCCGCCGGCGCATCGATCGACCGCGCGTACCAACATGCCCCGCGAAAGTAGCCCCCCTTGATACCCGGATTCCCGAGCACGCCCTTTTGCGCATCGAGATTGTTCCAGGTATGTGGAACGGTGACGGCATCCCACCCGTCCGTGGAAGCCGATGGATCGACATCCTGCTTGATGAATTTCCAATCGGCTGCCAAGTCGGTGGTCACGCGCTCGGCAAATGCCGATGCGGAAGACAACGCGATGGTGATCGAAACGATAAGCGCAGATAGCGCGGTGTGGGGAGATTTCATGGATGGATTGAGTGTAACGGCAGTTTCGAGCAAAGTCAGCTACCGCCGGTCTGGTTTCGATGCCCGCGGAGAACACGTGCAGCCGGTACACCGGAGCCCCTCAACGGAACATCTCCACCAGGGTCGCGACGACCCGCGATGCGGCCGCGGCGTCGAGATTTCCCAGGCGCACGAGGTAAACCGCAAAGCGATCCGCTACCACGTCCACTCCTTTTCGTCGAACTTGGTCGGCCTTTTCGCATTGAGCCATTCCTCGTCAGCGTGTTCGCCATGTTCCAGCAGGCCCCGTTTTATCTGCTCTTCCCAACCCGCTCGTGGCGAATCGTTTCGGGCTGATCGAATGATGATTTGATTATCGCGCACGGCGATCTCGATGTCGGTGGTGAGTCCGGCTTGCTCGATCACCGCTTTGGGCAAGCGGACCCCGCGCGAATTGCCGATTCGCACCAGCTTGGCCTTCGACGCGTTATGCTTCGTCGTCTTGGTCGCAGCAAATCGATGGGCTGTTCTTGTCTTCATAATTACATTGTAATTACAGTCGGGTGATAGCGTCAATTGTTTGTACACTCTTAACCGAGCCTCCTAATTCGAAAAAATTAATTGGAACCATTGTCGGGACTCCGCGTCGAACGGAGCAGTGGGGGCGAATGTGATCTGGAGGATTTGCTATGGCTATTCGTCGAATGCTGTGGGCTTTGCTTGCGATTTGTGTGATCGTGCCAATGGTGTGGCTGCGGGAGGCGGGAGGGGCGGCGGATATGAGCGCCGGCAGCACGGGAGGGCATTCTTTGGCGTATTTGTCCGCGGATAAGCCGATTTATCGCGATGGGGAAAGGGTATACCTCCGGGCGGTGGTGCTCGGTGCGGATGATCACCGGCCTTTGCCGGATGACCAAATCGCTACGGCAATGTTGCAAATCACGGGGCCCAAGGGCGAGATTCTTTATAGCAGTTGGGCCAACAGCGAGCAAAGCGTGGCGGGGCTGAATTGGGATGTTCCCCCGGATGCGGCAGGAGGGCAGTACAAGGCGACCGTCAGCTTTCCGAACAACGGATTCCCGCCGGCCGAGCGAAAGTTTGAAGTGCGGGCGTATCGCGCTCCGCGATTGAAGGGAGAGATTATTTTTCTGCGCGATGGATACGGCCCGGGCGATACCGTCAAGGCATCGATGCACGTCGAGCGAGCCGAGGGCGGGTTGCCCGCCGGCGCGAGCGTGAATGTGAATGCGATTGTGGATGGGGCGGATGCGTACACCGGCACAACCAAGATCGACGCCGCCGGCAATTGCTCGGTGGAATTCGCCCTGCCAACCACAATCGAAAAAGGGGACGGCACCCTATCCTTGGCGATCACTGATGGCGGCGTGGTGGAGCCGATCGCAAAGAGCATTCCCATTCTCGTGAATTCAGTTGAAGTTCGCATGTATCCCGAAGGGGGCGATCTGATCGCGGGTTTGGCTAACCGTGTATATCTGGAAGCGCGATTGCCGTCGCAAAAACCGGCGGATTTGGTGGGATCGATTGTCGATTCACAAGGCAAAACGATCGCCGATGTTCGTACCGAGCATGAAGGCCGCGGGCGGTTTTCATTTACGCCGTTGGTGGGGCAGCAGTATTCGCTGAAAGTGTCGCAGCCGGCGGGAATCGCAAAACTGTTCTCATTGCCCGAGGTCAAATCGCAGGGGCTGGTGCTGCAATCGAATCAGGATGTTTATCAAAAGGGTCAGCCGGTGAAGTTGGAGATGGCTTCCACGACAGCGGGCGACTATGTGATCACGCTGCGCAAGCATCAGACGGAAATCTCTTCCTTGACCGTGAGCCTGGCGGCTGGGCAGTCGCAGGAGATCAGCCTGACGCCACCGGCTTATGCCGATGGCATCTTGATCGCTACCGTTACCGACAAAGCCGGCACTCCGCTGGCCGAGCGGCTGGTTTTCCGCCAACCACAGAAGGGACTGCATATCGGCGTCAAAGCCGACAAATCAAGCTACGTCCCCGCCGATTCGGCAAAGCTCACGGTCACCACCACTGACGACGATGGCAAGCCGGTCGGCGCGGTGGTGGGGCTTACGGTGGCCGACCAGAGCATTCTCCAGATGATCGAGAAGCGCGAGCGCGCTCCGCGATTAGGCGCGATGGTGATGCTCGAGAACGATGTCAGGGAACTGGCGGATGCGGATATCTATCTGGACCCATCCGATCAAAAAGCTCCGCTGGCGACCGATCTCCTTTTGGGCACGCAAGGCTGGCGGCGGTTTGCAACAGCAGATGTTGCCAAATTCGTCGCCGCTCAGGGCGATGCGGGCCGGCGGGCGATGGCGGATTTGCAGCCGGTCGTTGCTTTTGATGGAATCGCAGCGCGAGGAGGATTTGGATTCGGCGGCGGCGGTGGGGCGGTCGGCGGCGCTGTGTTTCGAAATAGGATGTTGAATGGCGCTGTCGACGAGGCAGATAGGTCTGCCCTGTCCGACTCCGTCGCCGTCAACGCGACGGCAGCCACAGCATCGCCCGCCGCCGCGCCAGATAGCTCCGCCGCTACGGGCCAGTTTCAAAAAGACCAGGGGGTAGCGGACTTGCCGCCCACGGATTTCCACCTCGATGCAGCCACCCAAACCGCAATGGCGGCTCGGCGGCTGATAATGATGCGGCCCATGATGCCGCCGCCAGCACCAATCCGCATCTATGCCCACGATCTGGAAAGCGCCCATCAACCCGGCGAGCGCACCGATTTCACCGAAACCCTCTATTGGTCGGCTGGGGTAAGAACCGATCCCACCACCGGCATCGCCACCGCGACATTCAAGCTGAATGATTCGGTCACGAGTTTTGTCGCGATGGCCGACGGCTTCACCAGCGACGGCAGCATTGGGTCGGGTCAGACGACGATTTCATGCGTGCAGCCGTTCTATATCGAACCCAAACTCCCGCTAACCGTGAGCGCGGGGGATGTCATTCATCTTCCGATTTCACTGGTGAATGGCACCGCTGACGACATGAAATCGGTCCGGCTCACGATCACCGCCGGAAAAGGAATCGATGTTGCTCCGGTAAATGATTTCACGCTCCCCGCCGGTGGGCGGCAACGGCAAGTGAGCGATGTCACTGTCGGCGGTTTGCCGCAGACTTCAGATTTTGTGATTCATGCACAAGCCGGTGCGTATCGTGACGATATCACCCGACATCTGACCGTCGAATCGACTGGATTCCCCACCGAGTTTTCACAAGGCGGTTTGCTGGAATCCAACAGTGCCATTTCGCACACGCTGGAGATTCCCTCCACGCTCGTGCCCGGCAGCGTGGTTACCACCGCCGCGCTCTATCCCACGCCCATGGGCAATCTCAATGAAGCACTCAAGCGATTGATGCAGGAACCCAACGGTTGCTTCGAGCAAACCACATCCACCAACTATCCGCTGGTGATGGCCGATCAATATTTCCTCAGCCATACCGGAGTCGATCCCGCAATCATTTCGCAAACCAGCGAGTTGCTCGACAAAGGGTACAACCGCCTGATCGGGTTCCAGTGCGCGAACAAGGGTTTTGAATGGTTCGGCGAAGATCCCGGCCATGAATGTCTCTCCGCGTACGGCCTGCTGGAATTCACCGACATGGCGCAGGTGCGCAGTGTCGATCAGAAGATGTTGCAGGACACGCGCAACTGGCTGCTGGCCCGCCGCGATGGCAATGGTGGATACACGCACGAACGCCGATCGTTGCACACGTGGGTTACCGATCCCGATTGTGCCAACGGCTATTGCACCTGGGCGCTGTTGGAATGCGGCGAGAAGAACCTCGATAAGGAAGTCGGTTGGTTGAAAGAACACGCCGCGAACGATCCCAACAGTTACGTCACTGCACTGGCCGCCAATGTGATGTTCCTCGCCGGCGATCGGGAAGCCGCAAAAATGTTCATGGACAAACTCGCCAAGCAGCAGGATAAGGACGGCCATGTGCTGGGTGCGATCACCAGCGTCGTCGCCAGCGAGGGCGACAGCCTGCAGATCGAAACCACCGCATTGGCCACGCTCGCGTGGCTGCGCGATCCGGCCTACACCGCCAATGTCGAGCTAGGCATCCATTTCCTCGCCGACTCCTGCGAGAACGGCCGATACGGATCGACTCAATCGACGGTCCTTGCCCTGCGTGCGATCCTTGCCTACGACAGAGCCCGCGCCCATCCCACGGCCGCCGGCAGCGTGCAGTTGGTCGTCGATGATAAACCTGTCGGCGAGGCGATGGCATTTGATGAGCATTCCCAGGGCGCGATCAAGCTCCCCGATTTCGCCCCTCAAATGACGCCCGGCAAACACACCGTCGGCCTGAAAATGTCCGATGGTTCGGCATTGCCCTTTGCCGTCGCGGTCAATTTCAACAGCATCGTTCCGGCTTCCTCCAATCAGTGCAAACTATCAATCACAACCAGGCTAAAAGACACCGAAATCACCGAAGGCGCGATTAGCGAAGCGGATGTGACGGTCACCAATCTGACCGACAAAACCGTCCCCACCCCCATCGCCATCATCGGCCTGCCCGGCGGTTTGGAAGTGCGGTACGACCAACTGAAGGAGCTCGTGAAAGCAGACCGAATCGCCGCCTACGAAGTCCGCGGCCGAGAGGTGATTCTCTACTGGCGTGACATGCAGCCCAAGGAATCGGTGCAAATCCCCCTGAGCGTGATCGCCGCCGTCCCCGGCACCTACACTGGGCCGGCGAGTCGTGCGTATCTCTATTACTCCGATGAATTCAAGCAGTGGAGTGGGGGGATGAAGGTGACGATTGATGTGAAGTAACTTCGCCGTCTCCGAAAGTGCGTCGGAGCGCATTATCGTTATCAGTTGAACGCATTTCTGCCGCTTGACTTCGACGAGCTCAGTCGAGTCGCGGCTTGGCGGGCCAGTGGGCGCCGTTGGCCCGCTAAGCCGCAAGCGGAAAACAGCAACCGCACTTGGAACTGACAACGATTTTCTGACGGTCAATAGCCGCGACCCGAAGGGGAGCGTGTTGAACGACATGCAATTGTGCTGGGCGATCGTGTGCTCGATGGTACAATCCCGCATCACTGGCCGCCGCTGCAAAATTGAACCGGAGAATCCCGATGCAGCGAGATGAATCACTCCCGCCCGAGTCGCTTCCGCTGACCGAGGCGTCGGTTCAGGAGATTCAATTGGAACTGATCCGCCGCCGGCGGTTCAACTGTTTCGATGGTCCGAAGATCGTCGCCAGCCTCCGCCGCCATCGCTCGCTGTGGAGGGCGGTGATCATGGACCGGCTTGGTTTCGTCAGCGAAGACGGCTCGTCGAATTGGGGATTGATCAAGCTCCGTGATCTTCCCGGCAACCGCTGGAACGTTGACGACCTTATCATCCTGACAGAATCACTCGATCAAGCTCAAAATCTTCAGCGCATCGCGGAAGACGAACAATGGCAGGCTGACAACGTGACCCTGATGGAGAACGAGTCCGAGCGGTCGCATGCGCTGGGCACGAGTCAGCCTGGCTACGTCATTTCGTTTTGGTTTGATTGAAAACCGGCTGCTCATCCTTTCCATTTATTGACGACCACGCCATCTTTGAATTCGATGAACGATGTTTCGGAACGTTCGTTGGAGGAACTGCCGCCGAAGATCAGGAAGACGGCACCGGAGCTGTCGGTGTGCTCGGTGTAGACATATTTCCAAACCTGATCGTTGTCGGTGGTGGTTTTGGAGGTGGGATCGCCGAGGGTGGCTTGGACCCAGCCGATGGTCGTGCTGTCGGGTATGATTTGGTTGAAAGTGCTTTGATCGACGCGCACGCCGCTGTGTGTGGTTGATGAACTGCCCGTGATCAGGCAACCAGAAAGTGATGCGAGGATCACCAAAAACGGGGCAACAAGATGTCGCTTGATCGGCCGCATGCCGGGACTCCTTCTTATGCGAAGCGAAAAGCTAATCGCTAATTGTTCCAATGTACATGGACTGTGGACACGAGATTGCGGTCGCGGTTAGCCGATGCATATCGGATCAGGCGGGGTGAGAGAAGATATATATGGGAATTCACTCCATCAAATTTGCGGTCTTATTGTCGCTGATCTTCACGGCAGCGATTCGGGCTGATGTTGTCGAATCGGATTTTGGAAAGATGCGCGATGGCACGGCAGTGCGGCTGTTCACCATCACGAACGCGAGTGGATCGACCGTGCGAATCACGACGTATGGGGCGGCCGTTGTTTCCTTGAAGGTGCCTGATCGTAGCGGTGATTTGGGCGACATTGTCCTTGGATTTGATTCCATCGATGGGTATCTGGGGAATGATCCGTTCTTCGGCGCGATTGTCGGCAGATATGCCAATCGTATTCATGGCGCCGCATTCGCACTTGACGGGACGCAATACAAGCTGGTTGCCAATGAGCACGGCAACATGCTGCACGGCGGGCACGGATTCGACAAGGTGGTGTGGACTGGTGCCAAGGCCGATGGAAACTCCGTTGAATTTACCAACCTCAGCAAAGACGGCGATCAGGGATTTCCCGGCAATCTCACCGCCCATGTGCGCTATTCCCTAAGCGATGCAAACGAATTGACGATCGACTACTCGGCCACCACCGACAAGGACACCGTCGTGAACCTTGCGAACCACTCCTATTTCAACCTCGCTGGGGCGGGGAATGGCGATGTGCTCAAACACGAGCTTTCGGTTGATGCCGATCAGTACATGCCGGCCGATGCAGTGGGAATCCCGACGGGAAAGTTCGTGGACGTCGCCGGGACACCTTTTGATTTTCGAGAGGCGCATCAAATTGGCGAGCGTATTGCGGCGAGCGATGAACAGCTTCGTTTTGCCAGGGGGTACGATCGCAATTTCGTGCTCAACAAGAGGGGCGGTTTGCGTCTGGCGGCCACCGTCTATGAACCGACGACGGGCCGCGTGATGGAGATCATGACGACCGAGCCGGGCCTGCAATTTTATTCCGGCAATGGGCTCAACGGGGCGATCGTCGGCAAGGATGGGAAAAAGTACGCGCGTCACGGGGCGTTTTGCCTCGAGCCACAGCATTTTCCGGATTCGCCCAATCATCCCGAGTTTCCCAGCACCGAGCTGAAGCTGGGGGAGATATATCACAGCATGACGGTCTACAAATTCGGCACGCGACCGCCGGCGGCGACTGCCGCGAGATAAGCGGGCGGTCCATTTTTGACAGATGCCCGCCAATTCCGGACTATTGAATGCAGGCTCACTTCCGCTCATAAGTCATCGCGTGGCCATGGAAACGGGTATGCGAAAATTTGTGTTGGTATCCCTGACATCAGTGGTGATCGGTCTGATTGCCTGCGCGTCGATGAAAGCGGCGGCGCCGGATTCGATTGTCTCTTCCGCAGCGTTGCCCACCACCGCACCAGCCATTGATCTTACAACCGGCTGGCGACTGCTTCAGGAAGGTCAGGCGCAAGGAACGATTGAGCAGAACGCGACACATCCGACAAATTCCAGTCCGCACATCCTCCGAATCGCGGAGACAAAAGCAGCCGATCCCGGCGAGGGCCGGGTCGGCGCTGTCAGCGATATTCATTTTTCCGTTGAAGAGGGCGCGTGGTACGACGTGACCTTTTCGGCGGTCACGGAAGCGGCTTCGATCGGACTGGTCTTCTCATTGGAAAACGCCGACGGAAAAGTTTTGGCACGAACGACACTTCCGGAGATCGGCGGTCGCGGCCGCCGTCGGCCCGGGGCAACGACAGTGCCGGCGACAACAGGACCGGCTGTGTGGAAAAAATATTTGGTCACTCTGCACGCTCGCGATTCCGATTCAAGTGCCCATGTAACCATTACTCCCATCGAGCCGACCAACATCTGGATCGACGGGCTGACTCTTACGCCGCGATCAGAGGCGAAATAAATTCTTCACCAGCCGCGGAAGCACGATGAATATTCGTCTTAGAAACTGGTTGCCTTACACCGTATTGGGCGGATTGGTCGCGCTTTGCGTGGGGATCGTGGCGGTTGGTCAGACACCGCTCGCGGGCGACGCGCCAGCGCCTTCTGATCCGCAGGAGGTTCTCCGCCAACTCGGCAGGCGGAATATCCGAGTCCACGATCCATCGGCAATCGTTAAATGCAAGAATGAATATTGGATTTTCTTCACCGGCGCAGGCCCGCCCTCGATTCATTCCACGGATATGGTCAACTGGACGGCCGGGCCGCGCCCGTTCACAACGCCGCTGCCGTGGGTGGCGCAGGTGGTGCCCGGCAATCGAGGCGGCAACGGGTTTTGGGCGCCGGATATCAGCAAGGTCGGCGATCGTTACATGCTATTTATTTCCGCGTCAGCCTTCGGAAAAAACACCTCGGGCATTGGCGTCGCAACGAATCCAACGCTCGATCCGGCCGATCCCGCCTATCACTGGACCGACGGCGGCCTCGTGGTGCAATCTCGCGAGAATGATGACTTCAACTGCATCGACCCCTGCGCTTTTCAGGACTCGGGCGGAAAACTCTGGCTTTCCTTCGGGAGTTTCTGGAGCGGCATCAAGTTGATCGAGCTGAACCCCGCCACGGGCCTGCGAATCGCGCCGGATTCGCCGATGTACAACCTTGCCCACTGGGACGGCATTGAGGCATCGTATCTCTATCACCACGACGAGCATTACTATCTGTTCGTCGCCTGGGGCATGTGCTGCCGCGGCATCCATAGCACCTACAACACGCGCGTCGGTCGCGCGGATAAGATCACGGGGCCGTATCTCGACAAGGATGGGAAGGACATGCTTCTGGGCGGCGGCTCGCTCCTTGCCGGAACCGATGGCCCGATGGTCGGCCCCGGACAGGCCGGCATATTCGAAGAAAACGGCAAGTTCTGGTTCAGTTCCCATTTCTATGATGCCACGGCCAACGGCGACAGTCGCCTCTCCATCCGCCCACTGACCTGGGAATCCAACTGAAGGGGACACGACCCTTAATGTTAAGGGTCGTGTCCCCTTCAGTTCAAATGATGAATTCCGTTCACAGGATTGAAAAGGACCGCTCTTCATGACAAATGCAATGAACACAATGGCATACCGTCTCTTAAAATATTTCTGTCGACACCAGATGCTTCTGGCCGCCGGCTTTGCATTGCTGCCTGCGATCAGCAAGGCAGCGCCGGATTCGCCGCGGGAACGAATCGGAATTGACGATGATTGGCGCTTCATCCGGAATGATCCCGAGGGTCTGACCGACAATCTCACGTATCCCCGCGTTCCACGGCCCAGGCGCGGTGCCGCGACGGCACCGTCCACGCCGGTCGATCCCACCTCCGGCATTGCCAAATTCATTCTTCCCACCGGCGATGACTTTATCGCCGACCCCGCCAAGCGCTTCGCCAAACCTGACGGCAACTTCGGCGGCGATATCGCCTACGTCTCGCCGACCTTTGATGACTCTTCCTGGCGACAGCTCGATCTTCCGCATGACTTCGGGATCGAAGGCCCGTTCATCATGACCAATCCGAATGGGGATACCGGCCGGCTCCCGTTTTTTGGCGTCGCCTGGTATCGCAAGCATCTGGATATTCCCGCCACAGATGCGGGCAAACAAATCTATCTGGATGTCGATGGATCGATGTCCTACACGGCCGTCTGGTGCAATGGCCAGATCGTCGGCGGATGGCCGTATGGATATGCTTCGTGGCGTGTCGATCTCACGCCGTATCTCAAGCCCGGCGGTGAGAACGTGCTGGCATTCCGGCTCGATAACCCGCCGTTTTCTTCGCGCTGGTATCCCGGCGGCGGCATCTACCGAAATGTCTGGCTGACCAAGACCGCGCCGGTGCATGTGGCGGAGTGGGGCACCTACATCACCACGCCTGACGTCTCCGCCGAAGCCGCGACGGTAAATCTCAAAGTAAACATCGATAATGATTCGAAGGAGAAACTCGCCGTCTCGCTCATGAATCAGATTTACGCCATCGATCGCGACAATCAAAAGATCGGCGATCCCGTTGCGACGCTCCAGATTGACCAGGTGCAGTTGCCGGGTGGTGGCAGCGGCAGCGGCGAAGGGAAGATTGTGATCCAGAACCCCAAGCTCTGGAGCCCGGATTCCCCCAGCCGCTATGTTGTCGTCACCACGGTCACGCAACGTGACACTGGCACGGTGGTTGATTCGTACGAAACACCGTTCGGCATCCGGAAGTTCAAATATGATCCCAATGCCGGCCTCTTCCTCAACGGCAAACACATCAAGCTCAATGGCGTTTGCGATCATCACGATTTTGGCGCGCTAGGCACCGCGCTGAATTTCCGTGCGCTCCAACGGCAGATGGAATTGCTTCATGACATGGGGTGCAACGCGCTGCGCACCAGCCACAATCCTCCCGCGCCCGAGTTGCTCGATCTTGCCGATCGGCTTGGTTTCCTCGTGTTGGATGAATCATTCGACACCTGGGGCTTCAACAAGCGCCCCAACGACTACGGCGGCGGCAATCTGTTTAATATGTGGCACGAGCAGGATCTTCGCGCCCAAATCCGCCGCGACCGCAATCATCCCAGCATCTTCGCGTGGAGTATCGGCAACGAGATCGACGAACAGCCACAGGGGGCCAATTCTCCCAATGGCAAGGCACTTTCCGCCATCGCCCATTCGGAAGACCCCACCCGGCCAATCACTGCCGCATGCAGCGATCCCAACGCGATGACCAACGGATTCAGCACGCTGCTGGATATCATGGGATTCAACTACAAGCCTGATAATTACGTCCCCTTTCATCAGCGATATCCCGACCAGTTTTTCTTCGCCACCGAAACTTCCTCCACCATCTCCTCTCGCGGAGAGTATTTCTTTCCCGTCGTCGGCCCGGGCTTTGGAATGGTCAACGCTGGTCGCGGACGTCGCGGCGCCGCGCCCACAACCGCGCCGGCGAATCCTCCCGTACCCCAGGACAACCGTACCCGGCAGGTTAGTTCCTACGACCTTTACTATCCGACGTGGGCCACCTCCGCCGATCACGAATTCTACGGACAGGATCACAGTCCCGCCGTCGGCGGTGAATTTGTCTGGACTGGCTTTGATTACATCGGCGAACCGACGCCCTGGGGCGGCGGCGCAAATCCATCCCGATCCTCCTACTTCGGAATCTTTGATCTCTGCGGCTTCCCCAAGGATCGCTTCTACCTCTATCAAGCCCATTGGCGGCCCGACTATCCGATGGCGCATATCCTGCCCCACTGGAATTGGCCCGAGCGCGCCGCCGATCCCACGGCCAATCCCCCCAAGCCGGGCATGATCACGCCCGTTCACGTCTACACCTCCGGCGATGAGGCCGAGCTTTTCCTCAACGGCAAATCGCTGGGCCGCAAAAAGAAGATCTTCGAAGGCACAACTCAGCAGATGAATGGCAAACCGATCGAGGGCCAACCGGCGTGTCGAATCCGCTGGGATAATGTCGTTTATGAGCCGGGCGAGTTGAAGGTCGTCGCCTACAAAGATGGGAAGGAATGGGCGACCGATACCGTCAAGACCACCGGACCGGCCGCTCAACTCCTGCTGCAGCCCGATCGCACCGCCATCGCTGGCGACGGACACGATCTCTCCTTCGTCAAGCTCACCGTCGCCGACAAAGATGGCCTGATGGTTCCGCGATCCAAAAATCTGATCCACTTCACCATCAGTGGACCGGGCGTCATTGTCGTTACCGACAATGGCGATCCAACCGATCTCAACATCTTCTCCAACCCCGATCGCAAGGCGTTCAACGGCTTGGCGCTGGCTGTCGTCAAGGCCAAACACGGAGAGAGCGGCACCATTACCCTAACCGCCACATCGGACGGTCTGAGCACGGCGACGACGAAGATCGATTTGAAGTGAGTGCGGCGAGAGCCCGTGCGCGGGTAATCTCAGAAGAAGACCGATTCCGCGAACCGCTTCATGTGCCATGGGCATCCTGCCCATGCCCACGGTACTCCGTGGCGGTGGCTGGTATTTCGGCCAAATCGTAGGAGCGGAACGTCTTCTTCCGCTCGGAGTCAAGGAGATCACTCCGCTCGTGTCGATTCGATCGGATTACCGACCGAAGTCGCGGTGTACCGCGACCATGGGCAAGATGCCCATGCCACGGTCGCTCGCAGAATCGCTTGCGCGCCCATGGGGTCAAGGGAAAACAAATTGCGGTCGTCCCCTCAGCGAATCTTGAGCGCAGGTCTGGGCGGGCTGCTCATCGCGGCGTCGCTCTTGACGCTCTGGTCGGAAGTTCAAAATCCTTCTTTCGCGAATGAAGATTGGATGCATCGTCCGGTCGCGATGATGCCAGTGGCGGTCGTCGAGGCGGCGCTCGGCACGTTCCTGGTAGCAGGGCTTTATCGCCGCCGCTTGTGGTTCGTGACGATCGGAGTCTTCAGCCTGCTCGCCATCGCGACCGCGCTTGAGTTAGTCAGCGGCGAAACTTCCTGCAACTGTTTCGGTGCCGTGACTGTGCGACCCATCTACACGATGTTACTCGACCTCGTCGCCATTGCAGCGCTCCTCTGCACGGGCATCCCACCCAGGGAGGAAAGCGGGCGATCAGGAGCGAGGCGATGGGCGATCGCCAGTGCGGTTGCCTTGCTCTGGTTATCGACGACCACCGTCTTTTGGATCACGAGGCCGGCGATGGCTGCGGGCGCGGCGTTCGGAAAGCCTGGAGACTCGATCATTCTCGAGCCAAGTCAATGGGTCGGTCAGACGTTCTCATTGGCGCAGCACATGGACATCGGATCGAACCTTCAGCGAGGCCGGTGGATCGTGCTGCTCGTGCGCCACGATTGCAGGCACTGCGCCGGCGCGGTGGAGCAATGCCTCGCATCGATCTCGGCCCGGCAGGATCAACCGCGACTGGCGGTTATCGAAATGGCGCCGTATGCCGACGCCGATGACCCGGCGTTCTGGGATCTGCCCAAATCCGTACAATCCGGCCGGCTCGACCGGACTCGAGATTGGGTCGTGACAACGCCTGTGGTTATTGTGATTAAAGACGGGATGGTGATCGCCGGCGTTGAAGGGGATGCCGCGGAGAATCCCGATCCGCGCTGGTTTGCCAATTGAATTTCGGTAGCCCCGCATGTACATGCGGGGCTTCTTCCCCACTACTGCTCCGTGTGAACGATAAACGCTCGAGAAACTATCCCAATGACCCTGCGCGATCACGAGCTAATGAGCCGCGCACGGAGTGTACTCGCGCAGTAAGCGGTTTGTGCCACCACCGCGCGGTTCAGCGCTTACTTCGCGAGTACGCTTCGTGCGCGGCTCTTCATAAAAGAAAAGGGGTCATCACTGAATATGTGTCATCATCACCCGATCAATCGGTGATGACCCTTTTTTTGATCCCTTTTTCCTGATCCTACGAACTGCCGTAATTGTTTACCGTGCTGGATTAATCGAAAAATAAAGGCAGAAAAGCCGCCCCATTGCATCGCAGCGCGACCCGGTAGAGCGGAAACGTCGGGAAAGTCGCGTTCGGCCCGCAACTGACGGTAAACAGTTACCTGGATCGGTAAAATTCTGATCGTCCATCGCCTCGTAAAGCCCGCCGCCTGAGGCTAGGGATGCGGGCAACGGCGTTTGCGTGTTGACCACCGGCGGCTGATTCGTCGATACACCACCGACGCCTACCGTCCAGGATTGGGTATCCGTGAGACCCTGGGGGTGCATCCGGAATTTGGGCGCCGCGCAGGTACCCGAGCCGGGCATGCTGGGATTGCTGAGCTTCGGGGGTATCATGTTGGTGCGTCGGGGACGGCAGGCGTATGCGGATGAGCTTTCCACAAGAGCTTTCTCCATGGAGGAATTCATGTCACGAAATTCGGCGGTGGCGGCGTTCTGGTTGTTTCTGAGTCTG
>Ga0302324_100011153_pt1 | contig 18494 bp, 14 predicted proteins | sample Palsa_T0_1_FD_201949 | JGI IMG/M metagenome (GOLD analysis project Ga0302324, IMG submission 201949) | Peat permafrost microbial communities from Stordalen Mire near Abisko, Sweden - Palsa_T0_1 | ecosystem: Environmental > Terrestrial > Soil > Palsa > Peat permafrost | place: Sweden: Abisko... | reverse complement strand
AAATATGTCAAAAGCTGGTAAAATATTAGTTACGCTTTTGTTGCTGTTCCTCGCTGCCTGCTCTACTAAATACGCTGAGGTGGTTCCGGCTACTGAATTGAGTGTACGAGTGGTCCGGGAAGATACGCAAGCCCCTTTGGGAGGCGCGACCGTCTATTTGTATGCCAGCGATACCGCGTTTAATCAAACCATATCCTCGGTTGCCGAACCTTCCGGATATATTTCTTCCTTCACTACGGACGCACAAGGTGACGTACTTATTTCGGGACTGAAGGTCAATATACAATATTATGTTTACGCGTATTACAGGGATTCAACGATTATTCAAGGAACCTACATTACACTTGATAATTCAGCAGGGAACTATGTGCTGAAAAATAATCTTCCTCAGGGCTCTATCACCAGCATAACGATCGCTGTCAAACCTTCGGATGGTTTTATTTTATTCTGGACAAAACCATCCAACAACACAGCATTGCCTATTTCTGTCTATGTCGGTAATTCGTTGGTTGGGACGATCCTCCAGGGAAATGCTGCGCCGGCCCCTTTTCAATCGGGAAGCGTCAGTGCGCGGGTACGCTCGGGAACTATGACGGTGGAGGGAAAGTCAGGTACTGGCTGTATTTGGGCGAACCAGGTTACGGTTGCTGCGGGTACATTTCTTTATGACAGCTTGTCAACTTGCCGTGTTGGAACGATTGCATTTTACACGGATGCTGTTAATACAACTGCCTTGCCGATACAAATAACGTTAGATGCAAATGATGGGATCGGAACAATTTCTTCAATTGTTACCGCTACGCCGTCTGATTGCAGTGCCGCCAATTTAGTAACGGTCGTCCGAACGCCCGGTAATTATACGTATCAGGCGGTTTCCGCCAGCAGCAACTGCCTGTGGAATGGAGAATTTACGCTGGCGGCCGGAGAATGTCAGCTGCTTTATTTAACGCAATGTAATTAGCACAATGAAACTGATTTTGCTTTTCTTTATAGGTTACCCCCTCCTGCTTCAGGCTCAGGGGCAGTTTGGACAAGTGCAGGGATACGCCGGAACGTCTCTGTTTCCTTCCTCCAAACAAAAATTGTTAAGTGGTTTTAGTCCGGGTGCAACCGTGGGCGGCGGAATTTCCAAAACGTTCAAGGAGAAGTTTGTTTACAATCCCAATATCGAATTCTCCGCGGCTTCAAAAGAACATTACACATTTTCTTTGCTGACGCTTCATAACAATGTAAAATACTATCCGCTATCGGTTAAGAAAATCCGGCCTTATCTCATGGCGATCGGTAATATTTCGTTTATGAATTTACATCAACATCCGTTTTCGACGACTTCCGTGCCTGTCGCCTCTTACTCAGGAACTGCCCCATCGGACATACCCGTGAATGAGATAACCTATCGTGAACCCGATCTGAAATTACAATTTGCGCCAACGTTTGGCTTGGGTGCAGGGATTGGTTTTGATTTGACTATAAAACTGAAATGGGTTCCTTTTATTCAGTATTCCTACGTCAATTATTTTTCACGGTCTTCGGGATTGATTAATAGAAATTTTCAGGACAATACGTCGAATCTTTCTATCCAGAATATTTCGGTGGGAGTGCGTTATAATCTTTATGTGTTTTAATTTCTTTTCCGGCTTTAGCAAAACCAACGATGCAACGATGAGGTCAAACCTCAAAGCAAGGTTCCCTTCATGATCAACAACGCAATGGAGAAGTAGATGACAAGCCCGGTAACATCCACCAGGGTAGCGACAAATGGAGCGGAGGAGACCGCCGGGTCGGCACCCAATTTTTTGAGTACCAGCGGAAGCATCGAACCGGATAAGGTACCCCAAAGGACAACACCAATCAATGAAAATCCTACCACAAGGGCTACGAGAAGCCAATGGGCACCATAAAGGTTCGTGAACAAGGCCCATGTCGTCACCCGGGTAAAACCGATCACCCCCAGTACCGAACCAAGGAAAAGACCGGAGAAAAACTCCCTTCGCATGATCTGCCACCAGTTGCCGAGCGTGACCTCGCCCAGGGCCATCGCCCGGATAATTAAAGTGGATGCCTGTGAGCCCGAATTACCTCCACTTGAAATGATCAACGGCACAAACAGCGCCAGCACAACGGCTTTGGCAATTTCGTTTTCAAAAAATCCCATGGCGGTAGCCGTCAGCATTTCACCGATGAACAAAATTACAAGCCATCCGGATCGTTTCTTCATCAACTTCAAAAAAGGAATTTTCATATAGGGTTCGTCGAGCGCCTCCACGCCACCGATCTTTTGAATATCTTCGGTTTCTTCTTCCACCGCCAGGCGCAAAACGTCGTCAATGGTAACAATACCGATCATGATTCCCGCCTCATCGATAACCGGCAACGCGACCCGGTTATTCTTCCGAAACTCCTGAATAGCCGTCTCCTCATCATCTGTCACTTTGAGGAAATTGAACTTATGGTCCATGATGTCCTTGACCTTTTTGTCCGTGTCAACAAACAGGAACTCCCGTATCCGGATATCATCGATGAGATGTCCGTCGTCATCGATAACGTAGATCACATTGATGGTCTCTTTGTCCTTACCGTGTATTCGCACATAATCCAGCACTTGCTGCACCGTCCACTCAGGTTGTACCGCCACGTATTCCGGTGTCATCAGCCGGCCCACGCTATGTTCGGGGTAACCCAGTTGTTTGAGCGCAACGATTCTCTCCTCATCCGATAGAAGCCTCAACAGATCTTTCACCAGGATACCCGGGAGCTCCGACAGGAATTGGGTCCGGTCGTCGGGCTGTATTTCATTTAATATTTTCGCCGCCTGCTCGTGGGGCAAGTTTCTTATAATTGCCTTTTGGGTGGAGAAGTCCAGGACTTTGAACGTCTTAACGACCATGACGTCGGGCAAGGTGGCAAATACAAATGCCTTCTCGGGATCAGACAAGTGGTAAACAAAGTCGGCGATCTCCGGCGACTGCCAATTCATCATGGCCAGCTTCAATTCCTCTGCATTTCTTTCCTTGACCAGGGACTTTACTTTTCGTTTGTTTAGCTTTCGTTTCATTCGAATGGGTCGCTTACATGAGATACCAAATTATTTTATCCTAACACGGAACAAAGTTACTTACCTAATTTCGTTACTTTTAATCTCCGCACCGATTAAATCATGGTCGACATTGAAACGGTAAGAAAATGGGCCCTAGCCTTTGACGAGGTCATAGAGCTACCCCACTTCGACAGAACTTCCTTCCGGGTAAATAAGAAAATATTTGTCACCCTTGATGTAAAGAATAACCGTGCCGTCTTAAAGCTGTCGGAGACCGACCAATCGGTTTTTTCGGCGTTTGATAATTCCAGTATATACCCCGTTCCTAACAAATGGGGTAAGCACGGAGCGACCCAGGTAGAATTGAAAAAGGTTAGAAAAGATCTGTTTAAAGACGCCCTGACATCCGCGTATTGCCAAGTGGCCCCAGGAAAACTGGCTGAAAAATATACCCTGAGGAGGAGATAAATTAGTTATCAGTCCGCTGGCAGGAGATGCCGGTCGGTTTTCACTGGAATTCATAAAGATGGTAGCGAATACGTAGACTCACCCGGTTTAAAGTACCTTTGTATGCAGTTTGTAACGGGATCTTCCACTGTAATCCCGAATTGCTCAACTTCCCATCATGAAGGATACCAAAGACATCCGAATTGCCGTGCTGATCGACGCCGATAACATTCCCTATTCGAATATCCGCGGAATGATGGAGGAACTGGCCAAATACGGTACGCCGACGTTCAAGAGAATTTACGGCGACTGGACAAAACCCCACCTGACGGGATGGAAAGGCGTACTACTGGAAAATGCCATTACACCCATTCAACAATACAGCTATACCACCGGCAAGAACTCGACGGACTCGGCCATGATTATTGACGCGATGGACATCCTGTACACCGAAAAGGTTGATGGATTTTGCATTGTCTCCAGCGACAGTGATTTTACGCGGCTTGCCATGCGCCTGCGGGAAGCCGGGATGATGGTGATCGGTATCGGAGAAAAGAAAACTCCCAATCCCTTTATTGTTGCCTGCGACAAATTCATTTACCTGGAAATTCTGACTGCCCCGGTCATCGAATCCGGAATCAAACCAACCGCCGGAAAGGACAAGCGTGAACAAAAAATGAGGGAAACCGAAACGCTCAAAAAAGTTGACCGGGAAACAATCAACCTCATTTCATCTACCGTCACGGCTCTTGCCGACGACAGTGGATGGGCCTTTCTGGGAGACATTGGAAATCTGATCCTCAAAAAGCAGCCCGATTTTGACCCCCGAAATTTCGGTTTTGGAAAATTGGCTCCTCTGATCAAAAGTATCGGAAAATTTGAAATCGATGAACGCGAGACCGACAAGAGGACCAGCAAGTTGGTGTATGTACGCCTGAGAACTTAACCATGCGTCTTTCCGAACACGATTTGCTTTCCGGATTTGAGGTCTGCAAACCTCAACTAAAATCCTATTTGTTTCGGATCACCGCACACAAGGAAGACACCGAAGACCTGGTGCAGGATACTTACCTTAAAGCTTCCGAGAAACTGCACACGTTCGAAAGTCGTTCTTCTTTAAAGACTTGGATTTTCACCATTGGCACACACCTGGCTATCGATTATTTAAGAACCAAAAAAAAGTGGCCGCTCAATGCGATAGATCTTGCCCGTGAGGAATCGATGCGGCACCCCGAAATTCATATTTCCAGATTCCTTGCGGTCAATCAGACATCCCCGCAGGGGGCTTTCGAAGTCCGTGAACATATTAATTTTTGTTTTACGTGCATTGGCAAAACGCTCCCCATGGATCAGCAGGTAGCCCTCCTGCTGAAAGAGATTTTTGATTTTAAGATTTCTGAATTAGTGTTGATCCTTAACCTGTCTGAAGGGGTAGTCAAACACCTGCTTCTGGAGGCCAGGAAAACGATGCAAGACATTTTCGAGAAACGTTGTTCTCTCATTAATAAAAATGGAGTTTGCCATCAATGTTCGGAGCTACAGGGCATTTTTAATCCAAAGCAGAATTTCCAGGAGCAATTGCTTAAGACAGGACTAAAAAATGAATCTTCCGGCAAAAAAATAAAGCAACATTTTGAATGGCGTACTAAAATCGCCAAAGCGATCGATCCGTTTGAGAGCAAGGGGGCCGACCTTCAATTCTGCCACTTCAGGCATATTAATAATGTACTGAAAATGCAGCCCAAGGCTTAATTCTCCGATCCCGACCGTTTTCAGTGGCTTGTTCGTCTAAAGAACATAAGCCAAAAAATTATACCTATGAAAAAGTATTTTATCATCGGAGGGCTTGTTGCCTTCGTCGTCATTTTTAATTTGGGATACCTTTTCCATGAAATCCTCATGGGCGATTTTTTCAGGGAAAATATAGGTCACCTGCAACGGGAAGAGTACATCCTGCCGCTTATCGCATTTACGTTTGTACTTTACATTGTCTTTCAAGCCTATTTCTTTCCTATTTATTATGGGTACGCCCACGATCATTACAAATGGCCGCTGACCAAAACAGCCGTTATTTTTGGGGCCATCATTGGTTTCTTCTGGGATGGTTTGCAGGGAGGAATGATTGAGGTTGCTTCATTAAAAATGCCGGCTATCGTGTTTTGGGTGGATTCCGGGTATCACACCGCAGAGGGCATAATCACTGCATTGATACTTTCATTTTTTTACCACCGGTTCTTTTTACTTCATAGCCGCTGATGATGGTGAAACGGAAAACTGGAAAAACCTTTTGCCGTCTCTGTAAATCCTTAGTCGGTTGAGTTCCTTATTCCTATTTTTACCCAAAACCCTGAACCCATGAAAAAGGCAATCCTCCCTTTTGCGCTCTTTATTTTTCTTCCTTGTTTTCTTTGGGCACAGAAAACAAAACCCGATGTCGTAAAATCCATCGATGAAAAATCGGCTGAGTACGCCGCGATTGCCCATACGATTTGGGAATATGCGGAAGTAGGGTTTCAGGAAACGAAGAGTTCTGCGTTACTTCAAAAGACACTAAGTGATGCCGGATTCTCCATTGAAAAAGGCGTAGCCGGAATGCCCACAGCGTTTATTGCCAGCTATGGTCAGGGAAAACCGGTGATTGCCATCCTTGGCGAGTTTGACGCTCTGCCGGGCATTTCACAGGATTCTGTCCCTGAGAAGAAAGCCGTGGAAGGCAAAACAGCGGGTCATGCCTGTGGTCATAACCTCTTCGGAACAGCTTCATCCGCCGCTGCGATTGCCGTGAAGGCCTGGTTGATTGCGAATAAAAAACAAGGAACGATTCGCCTGTACGGAACACCCGCCGAAGAAGGGGGATCCGGTAAAGTTTACATGGTTCGCGCAGGGCTGTTTAGCGATGTGGATGCAGTCCTTCACTGGCATCCGGGCGCTGCGAACAGTGCCAGTGCCGGAACATCGTTGTCAAACAAGTCGGGCAAGTTCCGCTTTTACGGTATTGCCTCCCATGCGGCTGCTTCCCCCGAACGAGGTCGCTCGGCTTTGGATGCCGTAGAGGCTATGGACGCCATGGTAAATATGATGCGTGAACACGTACCGCAGGAAACAAGGATTCATTATGTCATTACCCACGGTGGCGAAGCCCCGAATGTGGTGCCGGCATTCGCCGAAGTTTATTATTATGTCCGGCATCCTCAAATTGAGGATGTAAAGTCGATTTGGGAGAGGGTCGTCAAAGCAGCCCAGGGAGCGGCTTTGGGTACCGAAACAAAGATGGAGTATGAAGTAACCGGAGGAGTATACAACATGTTGCCAAACGAAACCCTTGCCAAAGTAATGGATGGCAATCTCCGGACGGTAGGCGGATATGTTTACACGGAAAAGGAAAAAGAATTTGCAATGAAAATACAAACTTCTTTTACGGGGAATGTGCCAAAGCTTGACTTGACAAATGAAATTGACCCATATAAAAAACGCGAAGGCATGGGGGGTTCTACCGATGTGGCCGACATCAGTTGGGTTGTGCCTACTACTGGGCTATCTACTGCAACCTGGGTTCCGGGAACCAGTGCGCACAGCTGGCAGGCCGTGGCTGCAGGAGGAACGTCGATCGGCGAGAAAGGAATGATCGTAGCCGCGAAAACGTTGGCGCTAACAGCGATTGATCTGTATAATTCGCCCGCGGTCATCGAACAGTCCTGGCAGGAATTAAAAAAGATGCGCGGCGATAATTTCAAATACGAAGCCTTGATTGGCGACCGAAAGCCGGCGTTGGACTACCGGAATTGAGGTAGTCGGTGAAAGGTAAGAGATCGGTAAGTAGTAATTGGTAAAGGCATCCATATCATCAACAATTGCAAGCGCAATTCGTATTACTCCACACCTCTTCAAAACATTCACTACCTCACTTCTCCGCAGAGTCTCCGCCTCGGGACTCTGCGGCTTTCACTCCTCCTCAGTATCCTTCTTGGGAGTGCTCTGCCATCCTCATTGAGGTTTTGCTCTACCGATACCTATCGGGACGATGAGTTTGAAACCCACATTTCTTCCCATATTAAAAATCCCCTGGCTCGGCTTGGTGACGATGGCTGCCGTTGCCCCAAAGTTGGTTGGGTTTTCGACACTATTGTATGCCCAGAAGTATTGGGGCCGGGACGTGTGGTCGATGTAGGCGATATTCATCAGGTTGGTACAGTTGATATAAAAGGAACAAAATATCTTTCTCGTCCTGGGATCGACAAAATGGGTTCCCAAGCCGGCATTAAATAACGTGTAAGCGGATGAAGGCAGTTCGTTCCACAGAGCGCCATAGATGTCATGCTGTGCCCAATACTTCGCCAGCCCGAACTCGACGTAAGTGCTTCCAAGAATGGAGTTGGGTTTGTCCGTCAACTTGAATCTCGCTTTGGAGGTTAACCGGGGCGCTGGCGTAAAGGGTACGTGTTGGGTTGAATCGGTTTGCCCGGGCAGAAAAGTATAGATGTACGTAAACCCGTTGTCAAGTTCGAACCACCTGATTACACTAGGATGGAGATTTAGATAGGCAGTGGCCCCTGCAATGATCGCTCTGTTGGAGGTGTATTTGTACACAGGTGCTCCGAGTTGAATGGAGTCCCCTCCATGTTTACTTTGAAGCCGATCGGAAAATATAAAATTGTGAATGAAGTTGAAAAATCCATCTACTTCGAAGCTGACATCCTTGCCATTGTTCCCGTAGGCCACATCGACTTCATATCCTTGTTCTGCTTTTAGGTTGGGGTCCCCCAACTTAAACATGTTGGAGGGATCAAGTTCATTGGAGGTCAATTCATTGATAGCCGGGGCACGGTAACTTTTAGCGATATTTAACTTCACATAGTTCTGCCCGGCGAGTTGATACGATGCTCCGATGCTGCCCGAAAACCCCGTATAGGTGTGACTGAATTGGGGAAACTGCATATAGGCCCCGGGTGTACCTGCCGGCACAATTGCCTGGTCATGAGTATCATAATTGGCTAGATACATGGCCTGACCTGTTATGCTCCGCAAATCGTAACGCAACCCGCCACTCAAGGTAAGTTTCTCATATTTCTTTTCCAGAATGCCAAATCCACCCATATCAAAAATATGGTAATTTGGTATCTCAAAATCGCCCGTATAGGGTTTGGGCGGTTCGGGATAGTTGTTCTCAAATTCATATATCCCATTGATGCCCGTAGTAAGTTTCAGGCTTAGATCATCATTTTCAGTTTGGTACTTAAAGGAATAAGGAATGTCGTGCACAATCATATTTTCCTCGCCCACCCTCCCGGTATCAATTTCATGGCGAATGCTTTGGGTGTAACCGATATCCGCGTTGAATGTACCTTCGCCAACGGCAATGCTGTTTTGCCACCATACTTCATCGTGCGCCAGGACCTGGTAGCCCGATATGTTCGGCTGATACGACAGAAAATTTTTTAATGTCGGATAAATCTGGCCGCTTCCGGGGACGTACTTTCCATTAACAAATTGTGCCCCGATCGGCACGTCGAACTCGAACCGGCGGGAGGTGGAGTCACGGTTACCATCCGGGATTTCGATTTGGCGGTTCAGCAGACTTACCGTCAGCCGGGAATAACCCCATTTTCTAATCAAAGCAATGACTCCCCGAGTGTTTGACTGCCTGAAGGCTGTGCCCCAAACATACCCATCGTGCGGATCCTGATAACAATGCGCTTGCTCATAGCTTGTCCGGAAATCCCATGCCAGACCATTCTTATTCCCCCCGATATCGATTGTGTTTCCGATCAAGCCATTGTTCGTCTGAAACTCGGACTGTACGCTGCCTTTCACCGTTCCGTCTTCCACGAAGGGTTGTGATTTGAAACTCACCACGCCCGCCATGGCATTCGCACCGTATTGCAAGGATGCCGCACCCCGGATGATTTCGGCATTGTCCACAGCATAGGGATCAATGAGGAGACCGTGTTCATCCCCCCATTGGAAGTCCTCTTGCCGTTGGCCGTCCAGGAGCGTTAATACGCGGTTGTACCCAAGTCCATTGATCTGCGGCTTGGACACGCCGGGACCAGTGGTTATAGCAGTAACACCGGGCAATTTGGCGATGGCGTCTACCACATTGGTGGAAGCTTGCTGGACGAACATATCATGGGACACAACCTGAATAGGTATTGGCACGCGCTGTTTGCTGGTGGTTTGACCAAAGCCCGTTACCACAACATCGGCAAGCACATTCGTGGAGGAAGCGAGCTGAAAATCCAGTGAGGTGACGGTGATTGAAAAATCAACATGCCGGGTTACGCTCGCATAGCCTACGGAAGATACCTGAACCAGATAATGGCTTGTGGGTACTTGCTTTAAGACGTACCGACCGTTGGCGTCAGCAATTGTGCCCACATTCAAATCGGGTATTGAAATCGTGGCGCCCGGGATGGGCATGCCTGTGGCTGCATCGGTGATTTTTCCAGTTAGCCCGCCAGTAACATGTTGTGCCTTTGCCACCGTAATAGTTAATATAAGCAATACAAGACAGAATAGCTTAATGGCTATGTCCCGATGATCGTGGTAATAGTCTTCCATAAAATATGAAATTCAAAAGGTGCGGAACTCGAAAGAAATTATTAAAGCATGCTACTTCGGAGGCTCCGAAATAGATCGGTCAATGGATGAGGTCCATCAATGACCACCCGATCACGAAATACTAACCGGGGGTGCCCTACCCTGAGAAAGCGATACGCGCAGGAATTTTACATTCAACTCCAGTTTGGGTACCAAGGCACCTTGGAAAGGCAAGGGACTTATCGGGGTTGACGCCTGAAAGAGAAGATTAAACAGGATGTCGAGGGAACAGACTTTGCAGTGCTCGCCGTGTTTTTGCACGCCGTGCTGACCATCGGGTAAGAGGATTACCCGCTCATGGGCGTCATGTTTTGAGTGGAGGAAATTCACCGCGACCTGGCCGAACAGGAGACTGGCGATCAGAAAATAGTGAGAAACAATATAAGAGGCTTTCTTATTCAAGGAAATCAAAGATACTGCAAAAATGGAAATTTCAGAGTTAATGGCAAGGGGGAAACTAAAAGGGTGCTCATTAATGTTGTATGAAGCGGAATGGCGGCGTTCGTCGCTTATGGAAGGTGTTAAGTCAAATAAACATTGTTAATAAAGAAGATATGAAAGTTGAGATTTGGTCCGATGTCATGTGCCCGTTTTGTTACATCGGGAAACGAAGATTCGAAGGCGCATTAAGCCAGTTTGAGCACAAGAACAGCATTGAAATTGTCTGGAAGAGTTTTCAACTCAACCCGGGTATGAAAACCGATCCGGATAAAAACATCAATCAATACCTGGCCGAGATAAAAGGCTGGACCCTGGAACACGCAAAGCAAATGAATGATCACGTCACGGGCATGGCCAGGGAGGTCGGGCTGGACTATGATTTTGACAAAGCTATTGTCGCCAATTCGTTCGACGCTCACCGGTTTGTACAATTGGCCAAAAAGCACAACCTGGGAGATGCCGCTGAGGAAGTTTTGTTTAAGGCCTATTTTACCGAAGGTAAAAATATCGCGGATCCGGAAACCCTGATTGAATTGGGATCCGGCATCGGTCTTGACCGCCTTGAAATAAAAGAAATGTTGAACGGCACAGCTTTTAGTGAAGCGGTACACCAGGAAGTGGATGAAGCTCAAAAGTTGGGCATAAGGGGTGTTCCCTTTTATGTCATGGACCGTAAATATGGCGTGTCAGGAGCTCAATCCAGCGAAGTTTTTCTGCAAACCCTGAATACATCCTTTGGCGAATGGCAGCAAAAAAACGCACCGGTTCTTGACATCGCCGATGGCAAAGTTTGTACTCCGGAGGGGGATTGCAATTAATCCTACTTGTCAAGTTGGAACTAACTTTGAACGAATCATAAGTAAGGTCACAAAGAACACAATAAAAGCACCAAGAACACGACGAATACGGTTCAATAAATAGACTTTCGTAGTGTTCTTTGTTGATTCGTAGGATCGTAGTGACCTTTCTAAACGCGAGTGAGGTAGACTTTGATCCAACCATAGAAGTAAGATTAATAATCCAAAAAATGAAAATAGCTATTATTGGAGCCTCCGGATTTGTCGGTCAGGCTGTCCTTCACGAAGCATTGAGCCGGGGATATGAAGTCACCGGTATTTCCAGGGATACGTCAACGATCAACACCAGGAATCCAAAGCTCTCCCTGAAAAATGCGGATGCTTTTGAGACGGATGCGCTGGCAAAAATACTGAGAGGCCATGACGCTGTACTGAGTACGTATAATGCAGGTTGGAACAATCCGAATTTGTATGCTGATTTTCTAAAAGGTTCAGAATCCATCGAAAGAGCGGTAGAGAAATCGGGCGTAAAGAGGTTCCTGGTGATGGGCGGAGCTGGAAGCCTGGAAGTAGCTCCCGGAGTTCAACTTGTCGACTCCCCACAGTTTCCAAAGGAATTCAAGGCTGGCGCAACAGCGGCCAGGGACTATTTGAATACGTTGAAGAAAAATAAGATCCTGGACTGGACATTTCTAAGCCCCGGGATTGAAATGCACCACGGAACTTCGGGAACGCGAAAGGGCGTGTATCGCACCGGACTCGACAATCCGGTTTTTGATAATGCGGGCCACAGCGTCATTTCAGTGGAAGACATTGCGGTGGCTTTCCTTGATGAATTGAAAAACGGGCAATTCATTAAGAAACGATTTACAGCAGCCTATTGATTACAGCGGCGAGCGTGTTGCTGTCTTCTTCTTTTCCTTATCTGTTCTGGATTTAATCCGGTAACTTTTCACGGTTGAATTATTGACCCCGAAGAGAACATTATCGCCCTCGACCACAATACTCCTTACGTCTCCTCTCACCTTCAATCCCGATTTTTGTTGCGATAAATAGTTGAAATTTCCTTTTCCATCGCCCAACAGAACTGCGCCGTGACTTGCATCGTAGCGTCCCAGATAAATTCGGGTGTACAGGTTATTGCCGCCCAGAATCAGATCAAGATTCCCGTCGTTATTCAAATCCGTAGCCGCCATGGCATAAACGGGTGAATATTGAGCCTCTACCGGTAAGTCTTTTTTGATAAATGCCTTTCCTGCATTCTCAAGGTACACGCTCGTCATCAAATTGGCCGTCAAGACCGATGAACTTGTCCACTGCTCCGGTGACAGGATTTCATGAATACCGGCTTTGGCAAAGACCGAGTAATCGGAAAATTTCTTTTTCAACAAAGGAACCTGACCAATCATATCGTCACGGAAAACCAGGGGAACGGATTCATTTCCTATGTAACGCATAATAAAGGGATCAATCGAGCCGTTGCCATCCATATCCAGGTAGTACAATTGCATCGGATGCTGTTCATCAGCCTTGATCTGCGAGTTGGTTCCATAATTACCAACTACTAAATCCACATCGCCATCACCATCAAAGTCGCCGCTGGTGATGCAATTCCACCATCCATTGCTGGAAAAGGGAAGCCATTCTTTTGAAACGTCTTTGAATAAAGGTCCCTCTGTCAGATAGGCCTTTAGGGGCATCCATTCACCCGCCACGACCAAATCTTTTTTTCCATCCTTATTTAGGTCGATCCAAAGGGCATCATTTACTATGCCCAGAGCTGCATTAGCAGGTTTTATCGTGGAAAAATTTCCTTTGCCGTCGTTGAAATAAATTTTGCTGGGAGCGGCAAGGGGGTATTTACCCGGTACTACGTTCCCTCCGACAAATAAATCGATGTCTCCATCTCCGTCCATATCGTTCGGACGCACACATTTTTTATTGGCCCAATACTTCTCAAGCCGGCCGGATGATTTTGTAAACCCTCCTTTTCCATCATTGAGATAGAGACGATCCTGAAGCAAGGGTGAATTCTCTTCGTATTCATACCCGCCACTCACCACATATAAGTCCAGGTCTTTATCGCCATCGGCGTCAAAAAATGCGGCGTCCATATCTTCACTCGCCGCATCGGCATCCAATGCCGGCGTCGGCCATCTGTTAAATCGGTGACTCTTGTCCTGAATAAATACAGCACCCGCCTCCCCTTTGGCCCCTCCGATAAAAACATCCGCGAGACCATCTCCATTGACATCACCCTTCGTCATGCAGGGACCGTTGTGGGAAAAAAAGTGAGGTAATAAAAACTGCCTGGCAAAATCATTCTCATAGTTTTCGACCTGCCTGAAATCGATTATTTTTACTTCTTCAAGCAAGGGGTTTTTGTCGTCAGAATGGCTTTCATACGTCTTGGCTTCAGGAAGAACTAACGTGATGGTTTTATTGGCTTCTATGCTTTTTAACAGCTGACTTGTGTTGTCCGGCCAAATAATTCGCAACGAATCCAGTGCCTGGTGTTTCCCCAGCCCAAGATGTAAGACATAATCCACGGAAGACTGGTAGCCGCGGACCGGATTTTGTTCAAGGTAGAATTTATCGCTGCCTGCAAATGCATAAATCTTTGCGCCAATGCCTGATGTATTAGCCGCGTTGCCCTTTAATTTTATTCGCAGGAAATTGTTTCTGATGAGCTTCTCGCTATTATTCCTGTATACACCGGCATAATCATCCGTGTTGTTGGTAATCAGGTCAAGGTCACCATCATTGTCAAGGTCGGCATAGGCAGCGCCGTGGGAAAAGGTTTTATGATCGAAACCCCATTCCTTTATTTCATTTTTAAAATGATCGTTGCCTTCATTTTTAAAAATGTAATTGGGAAGACTAATCCCCGGCATGTGAGAAATATACTCCTGTACATTGATTGTTTTGTCTCCTTTTTGAAGTTGAAGGGACTGATCCATAGCATAGGCCATGAATTGCATATCCGTGTTATCCCGTTTATACCCATTCGTTACAAAAAGATCCTTCAGCCCATCGTTGTCATAGTCCGCAAGGAGAGGTGACCAGCTCCAATCCGTATTCGAAACGTCGGCCAGCTGGCCGATCTCACTGAACGTACCATCCCCATTATTTTTCTGCAGCGCATTTTTCATGTACTGGTAGGGCATGCCTTTCCTGAACTCGTAATTGTACCGCGCATAATTGTCTCCGGCGATATGCATCTTCTGGGCGTAATTACCTTCCGGCAGCATGTCCAGTTGCACTACATCCGGAAGCAAGTCATTATTAAAATCGGCCACGTCTATTCCCATACCAAATAAGGAAGTGTGATCCAGCTTGAAGGCCAAACTATCCGTAAACGTTCCATTCCGGCGATTCATATAAACGTAGTCCGGTTCTTCGAAATCATTGGACACATAAATATCCGGCCAGCCGTCCTGGTTGATGTCGGCCGTACTGATCCCCAAACTATAGGTAAAGATGTATGAATGTATTCCGGCTTGTTCTGATACATTGGTAAAGTGTCCGCGGTCATTCCGGTACAATTTATTAGCCAGAGCAATTTCCGATTTTTGCGAGCGGTTTTGAATATAGTCAAGATCACCCCGGGAAAACTTGGGATCCGATTGATTGATCAGGAACATGTCAAGGTCCCCATCCTTGTCATAATCAAAAAATGAAGCCTGCGTAGAATATCCGGTATCGTCCAGGCCATAACGTGATGCACTTTCGGTGAAGGTAAGATCATGATTGTTGATATAAAGCAGGTTTTTGCGATCCTTGGGATTGGATAACCCTGACCGGCAAATGTAAATATCGAGCCATCCGTCTTCATTGATGTCTACCATTGTAACTCCCGTACACCAGCCTTCTTTCTCTGCAATCCCTGACTTGCGCGTTATGTCATCAAACTCAAAATTACCTTTGTTGACGTAAAGCCGGTTCTTTACCATATTTCCGGTAAAGACGATATCCACCAGACCGTCATTATTGATGTCTCCTACGGCAACGCCGGCACCGTTGTAAAAGTACGGGTAAACCAAAATGCTAAAATCAGGGTCGTCCTCGGTGAGTGAATTTTTGAAGTCAATGCCCGTTTCATTGGGCGACAACCGGGTGAACAGGGTCGACTCTTCCTTGTGGCACGAGGAAATGGACCCCAGTACGGCAAGAGTTGACAATAACTTAATCCAGATTCTCATGCACAAAAATTCCCTACTTTATAATGATGCAATTAAGGCTTGCTTTGAATTTGAGAGCGTTTTCTTCCGAGAAATTGGATTCAACGTAACTTTTGGCTGTAAATACCCTAATGGCGGCGATCTCTTTTGTCTTAAAAAGTTCCAACGAGGCTTCCTTGCCATACGTTGTCCCGAAATAGAGTGTAAATGTACCTTCACAATTTGATTTCCCATCGTTGCCGAGTAGTAGTCTCATTCCATCGGTAAATACAATCGTCATTTTATTTTCCTCATTGACACACTGACCGCCAAGAATGTCGGTTGTCCAGATCAGGGGACCATTCTTACTTTTAACAAATGAAATGGTAAAGCCCGTTTTCGAATCTTCCGAGACAATCATTTTTTTTGAAACTCCGACATACTTATCCCCGGCCAGTTCCCGTTGAAAGGAAACCAACACCGAGCAGTCCAGATTGAGCGGGGGTTTCGCAGGCGGAGGCTTCACCATTGCCGTATCAGGCTGAGTGCGAGATAAGGAGTCCGTTTTTAAATCATATTTCCAGGTTCCATCGGAATTCAAAATCACCTTCTTTCCGTCGGCTGTTGTAGCTTTAATTTGCGCGTTGGATTCAAGGAAAATACAACACACGAGCACAAGGGTGGCAAAAACCTGGGGGGGCAAAAGTTTCATGATTCGTCTAGCGACCCTAAGGTATTAAATACTTTGGTTATTATGGGAAGTAATGTCAGGACAGCGGATCACCCAACGCGCCGACCATCAGAAGCGGAGTGGTATGTTAACACCACCCGCCCACATGTATTGGAGGGAAAAAAAATGCTGATAGGACTTCCCCATTCGGTCTGCCCCTATCTCCGAGTCGGTATAATTTGCGAAAGCTCCCTGCACATCACCCTGGATAAAGAAGTATCGATATAGATTTATCCGAAGTCCCAGACTGGATGCGGCTACCCATCCCTGGTACATAAATCCGGTTCGGAGGCTGCTTCCGAATATGGTGGATATAGTAACTGAAATAAGAGGCCCTGCTCCAACTTTGGCAATGGCACTGGCCTGAATATTTTTGGACGTAAACAATGTTTGCCTTTTTACCAAATTAATGAGCGCATAGTTGTTTCCATTCGTGTGCTGCAGATGAACAAAATTGGGCGTGACCAGTGTGTCCTTGTCGATGGCTCTTCCCCGGATCTCGCCCCGGACATGTATCACTTGATTATCGGTCACGACATACTTCAAATGATTCCATCCGATTTCAATACCCAGGTTGTGTTTGTCATTGAGAAAATAACCGAGGTGCATGTCGTATTGCGGAATCGTGAGGCGCTCAGGTTGCCAGTAACGGTCCATGCTCGGCTTATCGTGAGCATGTGCACTCAGGAACGTAAAATCGTAGTTGTCTGTTTTTTTGTTTACAAAATGAACGTCACTTTTTGTGTAGGCATCCCGGTTGTATCCCCATGTAAAATACAATGTTCCCTTCCTTTTTTCTTTGGAAGCCGGTGGAATCGAGCTAACATCCTGAGCGGTTAGCCTCATTCCAAGTGATAAGATGAAAATTAACGCAAGGGTCCTACAGATCAACGCCATGTCCAATAACCCCGCAAAGTAGTAAAGGTTTTAAAATAATGAACCGATACCACTGAATTATTTATAAGCTTTGTCATGGAGGTGATGAATGGTCAAACCTATTTTGGGTAACAAAAAATAGGCAGGTTATGTGTTCATTTGCGTGCATCCGGGAAACGAATTTCATTATCCTAACTTTTCGCCATTTACTTTACAGATTAATAACGTTCTTATTCTTAGTTCCGATGCACGTGTCCTGGAAATTTCTACCTTAGTAAAAGAAAAAGTCACGGAGCGTCTGCTTAAAAAAAACAATTCAATGAATCGTAACGGAAAGCCGGTGCCATGGATATTCGCATGGATATTGCTTTGCGCGATGGGTCCATCCGGGGAACCTCAGGAAATTCCTCTTTGGCCAACCGAAGCGCCCGGCTCAGAAGGCAAGACAGGAGTTGAGAAGGTCCGGATAACTCAGGAAGGTGACCACGTTGTGTCCAATATTCACAATCCCTCCATCACACCTTATCTGCCGTCGTCCGGAAAATCTTCAGGCGTAGCCGTTATCGTTGCTCCCGGCGGAGGACATCGCGAACTCTGGATTGATCATGAAGGTTATCGTCCGGCCCATTGGCTTCAGGAGCACGGAATCGCCGCCTTTGTCCTCAAATATCGTTTGGCACGCGAAGAAAATTCCACGTACACCATTGAAGAACATTCATTGGCCGACATTCAGCGTGCCATACGGTTAGTGCGCAGCCGGGCAAAAGAATGGTCGATCGACACATCCCGCGTTGGCGTGATGGGCTTTTCGGCGGGTGGAGAACTGGCAGCCATCGCGGCGATGAGATTTGATAAACCTGACAGAAAATCTCTGGATGCCATTGACCGGCATAGCTCCCGTCCCGATTTCCAGGCGTTGATCTACCCCGGAAATTCGGACACGTTTGAGGTAACTAAAAATTCTCCTCCCCTCTTTCTGGCGGGAGGATACAATGACAGGCCCGATATTTCAAAAGGGATCGCCAAGGTTTACCTGAAGTATAAAGAAGCGGGCATCCCCGCCGAGCTACACATTTATGCTACAGCAGGACATGGTTTCGGCATTCGCGACAGCAGCAAGGGGGCTGTTTCGCATTGGCTTGAGCAATTTGCAGAGTGGCTTTCGGATCTGAAATTCTTGAATCGGGACACGGTCCATCATTAATCCCAGGTTATTTTTTCTTTTTAGCGGAAGGAGGTGCTACCGATTTTACGGCGATTTTCAGATGGTGTGGTAATTGCTGTGCCGCCATTTTCCCCATGTTTGCGACTTCTCTTAAGATTTCCTTCTTTCGATGGGCATCCACTTTAGTCTTGTTAAGTTCTTTGTGAATTTCCTTTTGTAAAACCATGACTTTGTTGGCGAGTTG
>Ga0302324_100011152_pt1 | contig 18494 bp, 17 predicted proteins | sample Palsa_T0_1_FD_201949 | JGI IMG/M metagenome (GOLD analysis project Ga0302324, IMG submission 201949) | Peat permafrost microbial communities from Stordalen Mire near Abisko, Sweden - Palsa_T0_1 | ecosystem: Environmental > Terrestrial > Soil > Palsa > Peat permafrost | place: Sweden: Abisko... | reverse complement strand
AGACATAATGATGCATAAGCTCGTCGTTCCATGGCGGGCATGGACCGTCGTAGCCGTAATAGTTCCCCGCCATGTCCTCGTCACCAGCGAACCAGCCGCTGTAATCATTGATGCCCTGCCTCGCCCCGCGGGGCGCCTCCGGGCCTGGCTTGCCGTGCGGCGTTACACCGCGCGAGAACTCACCCCGTGCAATGGGCGCCGCGGCAGGCTCCAGGTCGACGAGCACCCAGTGGAAGAAGTCGACGCGGGCTAGCGAAGCGGGAACGGTACGATCCTCCTGGTTGACATCGTCACCGCGCGAAGGCGCGTCGGGGTCATGGCAGAGGAGTGCCAGCGATTTCGTGCCCGCCGGCACGTCGCCCCAACGCAGGTCCGGATTCATGTTCTCCGACAGCTTGATGTGCGTGGCGGGGTCGATCACGGCAAACGCCAGGGCGCCCGGAATTCGGCCGCCATCGGTGAAGGCGCTGCTCGTCAGTTGCATCATGCGGCCTTCCAGTGCGGGGGCACGGTCCGCTCGAAATACGGCAGCGCCTCAATGCGCGCTTTCCAGCGTCTGAGTTCCGGGGTGAGCAGGCTGTCGGCGTCAAAGTCAGGCAGCTTGACTCGCGCGCGGTACATGAACGCGACCAGCGGGTAGAGCGAAAAATCCGCCGCGGACAACGGCCCGACAAGAAAGTCGCCCTTGATATAACGCGACATCTGCGCAAATTCCTCGGTCACTGCGACCCGTGCGTCGACTAGCTTCTGCGGCTCGCGCTCTTCGGACTTGGTCCAGAATACATAATCCGTCACACCGTCGATCGCCTTGGTGCCGTAGTTGTCGACCTCCATCATCAGCCGCCAGATCGTCGCGCGCGTCTTCGCGTCACCCGGAAACAGCGGTGCGCCGCGGCCGGGATACGCGTCTTCAAGGTACTCCGTGATCGCGTTCGACTCGTAGACCACGAAGTCACCATCAACGAGGGTGGGCACCGTGTGCCGCGGATTGAGAGCGATGAATTCGGGCTTGCGCGTGTCACCCGCGGAAAAGGAAAGTAACTTTTGCTCGTACGGCAGCGCCTTGTGCTCAAGCGCGAGCTGAACTCGCCACGCATAGGGGGAGCCGGAACCGTAATACAAAGTGATACTCATTTACTCTCCTTCGATTGGGATTTGTTCGGCGCCGTGGCCTCGGACACGGCGCCCGTGCTGGCGCGTAGCGCCTCGAGCGACGCGCGCTGGAGCTCAAGGGTCTTGATGCTCAACTGCACCAGGTTAAGCGACATTGACAACCAGTTCTCGATCACATGCAGCTCGCCGATCTTGCGGTCGATCTCTGCCGGATCGAGGGTCGCGAACATCGCCATCGGGTTGGGAAAGAACGGTGCGGCTCCCGCCATCCCCGGCGCGGGCGGCGTCACCCCGGGCAGCGCAAAGCCGAGCGGGTTCCACATCTTCTGCATGAACTCCAATGCCTGCTGCGGCGTGAACGAAGACGGGTTGTCGGCCATGTTCTTCCTCCGGTGATCCGGGCTTTCGGCTAATATAACGCACCATGGCGGAATCTGCCGCTCCCCTGCTGGCCACGTTGAGGGCGATCGTCGGTGAGGCCAACGTTCTGACATCCGACGCTGACGTCGCTCCCTATGTGACTGATTGGCGCGATCGCTACCACGGGCGCGCGCGCGCCGTTGTGCGTCCGTCGAGCACCGCGGAGGTCGCGGCAGTTGTGCGCTGCTGCGTCGAGCATGGCGTGCCGCTGGTACCGCAAGGCGGCAACACGGGGCTGTGCGGCGGCGCGACGCCGCACGAAGCGGGCGGCGAAGTCGTGCTGTCGCTGTCGCGTCTTGATCGCCTGCGCGCGGTCGATGACGCCAATGCGACGCTCACGGTCGAAGCCGGCATGCCACTCGCGCGCGTACAGCAGTCTGCCGCCGCCGCCGGGTTTCTGTTTCCCCTGTCGCTTGCCGCGGAAGGCAGTTGCACGATCGGAGGCAACCTCTCGACCAATGCCGGCGGTACCGCGGTGTTGCGCTATGGCAATGCGCGCGAGCTGGTGCTCGGCCTCGAAGTGGTCCTTGCCGATGGCCGCATTTGGAACGGGCTCAGGGGCTTGCGCAAGGACAACAGCGGGTACGACGTCAAACAGATCTTCCTCGGCAGCGAAGGCACGCTGGGCATCATCACCGCGGCGGTGCTCAAGCTCTTTCCCAAGCCGCGCACCTCCGTGACCGCATGGGCCGCGATGGGAGACGTCGATGCCGCGATCGCGTTGCTTGCCCGCTTGCGCACAGCGCTCGGCGACCGCCTTACCGGCTTCGAGCTCGTAGCCCGTGCATGCGTCGACCTTGCTCGCGCCCGGTTTCCTGCCCTGCCCGATGCGCTGCCCGGTCACCTCTGGTACGTGCTGGTGCAGGCAGACGACCCGGCCACGGACTCGCCGCTCGCGGCCCAGATGGAAGCCGCACTTAGTGCCGCGATCGAGGAACGCATCGTGCACGATGTCGCGATCGCGCAATCGGGGCAGCAGGCGGCCGCGCTGTGGGCGCTGCGCGAGCACATTCCGGAGGCACAGCGACTCGAAGGACCCAACATCAAGCACGACATCAGCCTGCCTGTCTCCCGGATTCCCGAGTTTCTTACGCTCGCGCAAGGTGAGCTCGATGCGGCCTTGCACAGCTTGCGCTATATCGTCTTCGGCCACCTGGGCGACGGCAATTTGCATTACAACCTCTCGGCACCCGCGGGGACCGATGCGCGCGGTTTCTTGGTCCAGGCGGGTCGCGCCAATCGCATCGTCTACGACCTGGTGGCGCGACTGGGGGGTAGCTTCAGTGCCGAGCACGGTATCGGCCGCCTGAAACGCGACGAGCTCGAGCGCTACAAGCCTGCGGTCGAAATCGATCTCATGCGCCGGATCAAGGATGCGCTCGATCCGGATGATCTGCTCAATCCGGGGAAGGTGGTCTGATGGCCCGGGTCATTGCGTGGTTGGTGTTGATTTTTATGGTGCTGTTTGCATTGCGCGTGATCGCGTCTCGCACTACCCGAGCGCGGCGCAAGGCGAGCGTGCAGAACGCGGTTAAGCCGATGGTGCGTTGCGCACGCTGCGGGGTGTTCCTGCCGCGCGAGGAGGCGAAGGAGAACGGCGGGGGCTTCGTCTGTGCCGGCGCAGGCTGTGTGCCCCATGGTTGAGCCTCTTCAGCCGCGCCCGGCGATTCCGCCGTTCGAACCACCCGCCCTGCCGTCGATGATCACCGAGTCGGGGCGGAGGATCCTCTGGATCGTCGGCCTGTACCGGGCCGCCTGCGGTGCGCTGTTGCTCAGTGCGGCGCTGTTCTTCGACCTGCGCACGATTGCCATTGCAGCCCCCAACGCCTTTGTCACCGCCGTGGGGCTTTATTTTATCTATGGCCTGGTCACGCTGTGGTGGGTGCAACGCGACGCGCGGCTGCTGCCGCTGCCCGCATTGTTGCTCTCGCTTCTGATCGGCGACGTGTTCTTCCTCTCCCTGCTCATCTATTCAGGTGGTGCGGCCGGTGGGCCGCTTTCGATATTGCTTTTTCCACAGCTCGCCGCCAGCGGCTGGCTGATGCGCACGCAGGTGGCGTTCTTCCACGCCGCGCTTGCAAGCTCGGTGTTGCTCGCGCTCGACACCTGGCGCCTGTTCCAGGGCGTGATCGCCGGCGCGCAACTGTTCCAGACCGGGCTGGTCGGATTCGGCTACTTTGCAACCGTAGGCATTGCGCTCGCGCTCGGGCGCTACACCAAGGCGAGCGAGGACCTGGCCGCCCAGCGCAGCATCGACGTTGCCAATCTGGAGCAGGTCAACCGTCTCATCATTCAGGACATGCAGGATGGCGTGCTCGTGGTCGATCTCAACGGCGTTGTGCGCGGGCACAACGCCCAAGTGACGCGTCTTCTGGGCGGCTTCGGGCGCATGCGCGGCGGCATGCGGCTGGCCGAATTCAGTTCAACGCTGCATGACTACTGGCGCCGTTGGCAGGAAGACTTCGCCGATCCGTTGCCTCCGTTTAAAGTCGAAACCACCCAGCGGCTGTTGCGCGTGCGCCTGGTGCGTATCGGCGCCGGCTTGAACGGTGGCACGCTCATTTACCTCGAGGACCTCGGCCGCGCGCAGACGGAGGCGCAGCAGATGAAGCTCGCGGCGATGGGCCGGCTCACGGCCAGCATTGCGCACGAGGTGCGCAACCCGCTGTCGGCGATCAACCAGGCGGCGCAACTGCTCGAGGAAGACGGTTCCGTGGCCCCCGAAGGCGAACGGTTGTTGTCCATGATCCGCAACAACGCCAAGCGCATCGATCGCATCGTCGGCGAAGTGTTGCAACTGAATCGCCGCGACCGCCAGCAGCCGGAGGTTGTCCCGTTCGTCGAGTTCATGACCTCGCTGGTCGAGGAGATTGTCCAGGCGGAAGCGATCCCACCGCGTGGTGTCGCCGTACAGGCGCCGGAAGACCTGCTGGTGATCTTTGACCGCGGGCATCTCAACCAGATCGTCTGGAACCTGGTCCGCAATGCGTGGCAACACTGCCAGAAGAAGGAAGGCAGCATCCGTATCCTGGTGCGCCCCGGTTACATGGGGGATGCCGTAATATGCGAACTCGACGACGATGGTCCGGGGATTCCCGCCGAGCTGCGGGGGCAGATTTTCGAGCCATTCTTCACGACGCGGCCGGGCGGGACCGGACTGGGGCTCTACATTGCGCGCGAGCTGGCCGATGCCAACGGCGCGGCGCTCGAGCTCTTGCCGAAGGGACCTGGTGCGCATTTTCGCCTGACGATGAAGCGCGCGCTGAGCCCGGCGGAAAAATAGCAGGCGGCACAAAGAGGGGCGACGTATGAGTCGGAGACCACGCGAACGCGGACAGCCGAAGGTGCTTGTCGTCGATGACGAGCCCGATCTGCTCGAATTGCTGGAGCTCACGCTCTCCCGCATGGGCCTCGACACGACGCGCGCGCAGTCGGTCGAGGAGGCCATTCGCCTGCTCGATGCGCAGGCCTTCGACCTGTGCCTGACAGACATGCGTCTACCCGATGGCGAGGGCCTGCGCGTGGTCGAGCACATCACCGACAAAGGGCTCGACGTTCCGGTCGCGGTTATCACCGCCTTCGGCAGTGCCGAGAACGCGGTCGCGGCGCTCAAGGCCGGGGCATTTGACTACCTCGCCAAACCGGTCGCGCTCGAGCAATTGCGAGCACTAGTCAAGCAGGCGCTGAAGGTCCCCGAAAAGCCTTCCACACCGTCGTCGTACCAGCTGCTTGGCGAATCGCCGGCGATCATGCAGGTGCGGCAGATGATCGACCGCTTGTCGAAGAGCCAGGCGCCGGTGTTCATCACCGGCGAATCGGGCAGCGGCAAGGAATTGGCTGCGCGCATGATCCATCTCGGCGGTCCGCGTGCCGAGCAGCCCTTCGTGCCGGTGAACTGCGGCGCGATCCCCGAGAACCTGATGGAGAGCGAGTTCTTCGGCTATCGCAAAGGCGCCTTTACCGGTGCGGAAGGCGATCGCGATGGCTTCTTCCAGGCGGCAAATGGCGGCACGCTGTTCCTGGACGAGGTCGCGGACCTGCCGCTGCCGATGCAGGTGAAGCTCCTGCGCGCGATCCAGGAGAAGCGCGTGCGCAAGGTCGGCTCGACGACGGAAGAACCCGTCGACGTGCGCATCATCAGCGCAACGCACAAGAAGCTCCCGGCGCTCGTCGACGCGGGCGAGTTTCGTCAGGACCTGTTCTATCGCCTGCACGTGATCGAGCTCGCGATGCCCAGCCTGCGCGAGATGCGCGAGGATATCCCCTCCATCGCCGATGCGATCCTGCGCAAGCTGTCGCGCGCCCAGCCGGCAAGGCTCGACGTCGAAGCGGTCGCGGCGCTTGAGTCCTATCCGTTTCCGGGCAACGTGCGCGAGCTGGAAAACATCCTCGAGCGCGGGCTGTCGCTTGCCGCCGACCCACTTAAGATTACCGCCGACGATCTGCATCTGACGCCGCCGCCTGAAGAGGCGGACTCCGCCCTGCCGGCTGGCGACAAGTGGCCGCTGCAGGACTATCTCGATCGTGTCGAGCGGGCCGCCATCAACGAGGCGCTGGAGAAGACACGCTACAACCGCACTGCGGCGGCGAAGCTCCTCGGCATCACCTTCCGCGCCATGCGCTATCGCATGGAACGGCTGGGCATCAAGTAGCCCCTCGCATTGGTCGCGCCAGCTCGCCGCCTCGAAGTCGACCGCGCCGGGATGATGCGGGCCGCCACACAGGTGCCCTCACCCAATTGCGACGATCGCCCGCCTGGAGCAGGGATCACGCTATTGGTGGTGCATAACATATCGTTGCCGCCCGGTCAGTTCGGGGGGGCTGCGATCGTGGCCTTGTTCACCAACCGACTTGACCCCGCAGCGCACCCGTACTTCGCGACGATCCGTCAATTGCGCGTGTCGGCGCACTTCCTGATCGGGCGCGCCGGCGCGTTGACGCAGTTTGTCTCCTGCACGCGGCGGGCGTGGCATGCCGGCGCCTCGTCCTGGCGTGGACAGGAGCATTGCAACGACTTCTCCATCGGCGTCGAGCTGGAAGGCACCGACGCCCTGCCCTACGAGGATGCCCAATACCGGGTTTTGGCGCGGCTCACCCGGGCATTGCGCCGCCGCTATCCGATCGACGATGTCGCGGGTCACCAGGATATCGCGCCAGGGCGCAAGACCGATCCTGGGCCGGCTTTTGACTGGGCGCGCTTCCAGCGCCTGCTCGCGGCGTCTCCCGGAAGCCAATCGCGGGGCGCGCCGACTTAAGCCCAGAGGTCCCAAGGCCCGTGGGACCCACCGCTTGGAAAGAGTCTAATTCCAAGGTAAAATAATAGGTTATGCAGTTTCTTGCCGACTATTTTCCGCTGCTGCTCTTCTTTGCCGCCTTCAAACTGTGGGACCTCTACGTGGCGACGGCGGTGGCCATCGCCGCCTCGTTGGCGCAGATCGCCTACTTTCATTGGCGCCGGGGCAAGGTCCAGGTCATCCACTGGCTTAGCCTGGCGATCATCGTGACCTTTGGCGGGGCGACGCTCATCCTCCACGACGAGACTTTCATCAAGTGGAAGCCGACTGCCCTCTATTGGCTGTTCGGGGCAATCCTCGCCGTCGGACGCCTGGGCTTTCGTCGCAACCTGATCGCGACGCTGCTCAAGGACCTCACCCTGCCGGACGCCGTCTGGGCCCGCGTCACCTGGGTATGGGTCGCGTTCCTGGGCGCCATGGGCGCAGCAAACCTGTACGTCGCGTCGCATTTCCCGACCAACGTCTGGGTCAATTTCAAGGTCTGGGGCGCGATGGTGCTGTTTTTTGTGCTCGCCGTGGCCACGGTTGCCTCCGTTGCGCGCTATCTGCCCGAGGGCCCGTCGTCGTCCGAGGGCCCGTCGTCATGACCGATGTCCCGGCCGCCCTGCGTACGCGTCTGGCGGACCTGTCGCCTGTGGCGCTCGAGATCCACGACGACAGCGCCGAGCATGCGGGCCACGCCGGTGCCGCCGCGGGCGGCGGGCACTTTTCGCTGTTGATCGTGTCTCAGGCGTTCGACGGCGTCTCGCGTCTCAGGCGCCACCAGACCGTGATGGCACGCGTGGCCGATCTGCTTCCCCATCCGATCCACGCGCTGTCGATCAAGGCGCTGGCCCCGGAAGAGTTCTCTTAACCCCGAACCAACAGAAGGATTTGTCATCTATGCAAACGTTTTTCCGCGTATTCATCGCGCTGGCAGCGGCCGCACTGCTGCTCGCGCCTCCCGCCGCGCTGGCGCAAGACACGAAGAAAGCGGCCGCGGCGAAGGCCGATGCGCCGGCCAAGGGCAAGGATCTCTATACCCCAGCCGTCTACGATTTCATGCTCAAGCAACGCCTGGCGCAGGGCCAGCCCGACTCGCCGGAGTTGCGCGCGGCAGTGCGTGACGAACTCAACACGCGCGAGCTCCTCGTACGCGAGGCGAAGAAGAAGGGCCTCGACAAGGGACCGGGCATGAAGACCGAGATGGAGCTGGCGTCGCAGACGGTGCTCGTCCGCGCCTACATGGCCGACTATCTCAAGGCGCACCCGATCTCCGATGAGGCCCTGCACAAGGAGTACGACCAAATCAAGTCGCAGATGGGCGATAAGGAGTACAAGGTTCGCCATATCCTGGTCGACAATCAGGAAGAGGCCAATCAGGTCATCGCCGCGCTGCAAAAGGGCGAGAAGTTCGAGGCGCTTGCCGCCGAACACTCCAAGGACACCGGCTCGAAGACGCGCGGTGGCGACCTCGACTGGAACAGCCCGTCGAACTTCGTCAAGCCTTTTGGCGACGCCATGGTGGCGCTGCAGAAGGGCAAGTTCACCACCACGCCGGTGCAAACGCAGTTCGGCTGGCACGTCATCGAGGTCGACGACATTCGCGAAGCCAAGGTACCGAGCTTCGACGAGGTGAAGCCGCAACTGACGCAGCGCATGCAAGGCGCGACGGTCGATGCGTACCTGCGCCAGCTGCGTGCCGAGAACGGGTACTGATCGGGCGCTTGCCGCGTTCTCCAAACCGTTCAAGGGCAGGCGCCTCGCGCCTGCCCTTTTTTCTGCCACCGTGGCCTCCTTCCTGCATGGCCCGGCCCCGGGGGTGAGATGCTATCCTTAGGTCGTCTCGACGTTCGACGCGCCATGGTGCGGGGCCGGTGGCACCGCGCTGCTGCCGCGTACTCCTCGCGTCGCGCCAAGATGGAGCCGCTTGCGTGAACGACAATCCTCAAAGAGCCCTGCAGGAACGGTGTTCCGGCTACGACTGGACATCGTCTTACCCCTCGAGACGCGCGCCCATCTTCGCGCGCAACGTGGTCGCCACCTCGCAGCCGCTGGCAACGCAGGCCGGCATCGCGGCGCTCCGCGCAGGCGGCAATGCGGTCGATGCCGCGCTCTCGACCGCGATCGCGCTGACGGTCGTCGAGCCGTGCAGCAACGGTCTGGGCAGCGACCTTTTTGCGATTATCTGGAATCGTGGCGAGATCGCCGGCTTGAACGCCTCCGGGCGCGCGCCGGCAACCTGGACACCGGAGCGCTTCGCACCCGCAATCGAGATGCCACGCGCTGGCTGGGACACGGTCACCATTCCGGGGGCGGTGTCGGGCTGGGTGGCGTTGTCGGAGCGCTACGGCAAGTTGCCCTTCGCCGACCTCTTCGGAGCCGCCATCGCCTACGCTCGCGACGGCTATGCCGTGAGCCCGATCATCGCCGACAAGTGGGCCAAGGCGGTACCCATCCTCGGTGCGGTTCCCGGCTTCGCCCCCCATTTCCTGCCGCGAGGACGTGCGCCCGAGGCGGGCGAGCTTTTCGCGGCGCCGGCGATGGCCAAGACTCTGGAGCTAATCGCCACGACGCGGGGCGAAGCATTTTATCGCGGCGAACTGGCCGAGAAGATGGTGGCGCATTCGCGCACTCACGGCGGCGGGCATGCGCTGGAAGACTTCGCGGCGCATCGCAACGACTGGGTCGCCCCGCTCGCCCTCGACTACCGCGGCATCACGGTGCACGAGCTTCCACCCAACGGTCAGGGCATTGCCGCGCTGATGGCGCTGGGCATGGTCGAGCACTTCGACCTTGCTGCGCACCGCGTCGATACGGCCGAAGTGCAGCACCTCGAAATCGAGGCGATGAAGCTCGCCTTCGCCGACGTGTATCGCTATGTCAGCGATCCGCGCACGATGGAAGTCACCTCGGCGCAGATGCTCGATCGTGCCTATCTTGCCGCGCGCGCCCGCTTGATTGATCCGTGTCGCGCGCAGGACTTCAAGCACGGGACACCGCCTCCGGCCGGGACCGTCTATCTCACTGCCGCCGACGCAAGCGGCATGATGGTCTCGCTCATCCAATCGAACTACATGGGCTTTGGCTCCGGCATTGTCGTTCCTGGCACGGGCATCAGCATGCAGAACCGCGGCACGGGGTTCTCGTTGCAACCGGGCCATCCGAACCGCGTCGGCCCGGGCAAGCGCCCGTTTCATACGATCATTCCCGGATTCGCCACGCGTGGCGGGGAGCCGTACGCGAGCTTCGGCGTCATGGGCGGCCCGATCCAGCCGCAAGGCCACCTGCAGACGCTGGTGCGGTTGATCGACTTTCACCAGCAGCCGCAGGCGGTGCTCGATGCCCCGCGGTGGAAGGTCAATGGCGGGCTCTCGCTCGATCTTGAGCCGGGCATCTCGGCCGCGGTGCGCGAAGGCCTGGCCACGCGAGGGCACCGCTTCGCGTCGATCGCCGATTCCTACATGGATTTTGGTGCGGGGCAGTTCATCGTCCATGGCGAGGACGGCTACATTGCCGGATCCGATCCGCGTCGCGACGGACAGGCTGCGGGGTTCTAACGCGCTCGTGTGGGGCGACGCCCCGGGTCATGCATCCGACTGAAGCTTGGCCTTGAGCGTCGACAGGGGCAAGAGTTCCGGCAGCTCGATGCGTCTGCGATTTGGCTCGGCCGCGGACAGCGCCTCGGTCTCCACCATCGTCGCGAGGCTGCGCCGCGCCAACTCCTGGTAGCTCAACGTACCTTCGCGCTTCCACGCCAGTTCCTCGTCGGTGAGCGTGCGCACGACCTTTGCGGGCACACCGGCGACGAGCGTGCGCGGCGGCACGATCATGCCGGCCTTGATGAAGGCCATGGCGGCGACGATGGCCGATTCGCCGACGACCGCATTGTCGTTGACGACCGCGTTCATCCCAACCAGCGCGTCTTTACGCACCGTGCAGCCGTGAAGGATCGCACCGTGGCCAATGTGTCCCTCTTCCTCGACCAGCGTGTCGGTGCCGGGAAAGCCGTGCATGACACAGCAGTCCTGCACGTTGGCGCCGGCGCGCAGTTCGATGCGCCCGAAATCACCGCGAAGGCACGCCGACGGGCCGACGTAGCACCCCGCGGCGACGAGCACGTCGCCGATCAGTACCGCGCTTGGATGCACGAACGCGGTCGGATCGACGACCGGCGTCACGCCATTGATGGACCAGACGCGCACGCTCATCGAGAGCTCCTTTGCTTTGACCTTCATCCGAGCCAGACCCGCGCATTGCGGAACATCCGCATCCACGGCGAATCCTCTCCCCATGTATGCGGATGCCACGACATCTGCACGGTGCGAAACACGCGCTCCGGATGCGGCATCAGGATCGTGAAGCGGCCATCTGCGGTGGTGAGCCCGGTGATGCCGCGTGGCGAGCCGTTGGGATTGTACGGGTAGCGCTCAGTCGCCGCGCCGCGATTATCGACGAAGCGCAGCGACACCAGCGATTGTGCCGCCGCCAGCTGCTCTGAATCGTGGAATTCGGCATAGCCTTCGCCGTGGGCGAGTGCTGCCGGAATGCGACTGCCCGCCATGCCGGCTAAGAAGAGCGACGGTGAGGGCAGCACCTCAAGCAGTATGAGCCGCGCTTCGAATTGCTCGCTCTGGTTGCGAACGAAGTGCGGCCAATGCGCCGTTCCGGGAATGAGCTCGCGCAGGTTGCTCATCATCTGGCAGCCATTGCATATGCCAAGCGCAAACGTGTCGCCGCGGGCAAAGAATCCGGCAAATTCCTCGCGCGCCTGGGCATGGTAGAGAATCGATTTCGCCCAACCTTCACCGGCACCGAGCACGTCGCCATAGGAAAAACCACCGCCCGCGACGATACCCTTGAACCCGGTCAGCGCCGTCCGGCCCGCGATCAGGTCGGTCATGTGCACGTCGTAGGCGTCGAAGCCGGCGCGGTCGAACGCGGCTGCGGCCTCGATATGCCCGTTGACCCCCTGCTCGCGCAGAATCGCCACCCGCGGCCGCACTCCGGTGGCCACGAATGGCGCTGCAATGTCCGTTCCCGGATCGAACGTGAGATACGGAACAAGACCCGGGTCGCCGACGTCGAGCAGGCGCTCGTATTCCTGATCGGCAGCCTGCGGATGATCGCGCAGCCGCTGCAGCGCGTGCGTGGTACGCGACCAAGCCCGATGCAAATCCACCCGCGATTCGTCTAGCAGGGTGAGGTTCCCCTGCGCAATGCGCACGCGCTCGCCGTCGGTGGGCTCGCCGATGGCTACACAGCGCAATCCCGCCGCCTCAAATGCGGCGACGGTGTCGTGCCGGTCCGCGGCGCGAACCTGCAGCACCGCACCCAACTCCTCGTTGAACAGTGCCGCGATCGCCGCACCCGGCAGCTCATCCAAGGCGACCGCCAAACCGCAGCGCGCCGCGAACGCCATTTCGACCAGGGTTGCGAACAGCCCGCCATCGGAACGGTCATGGTAGGCGAGGATCCGATCCTGGGCGTGCAGTGCCTGCACGGTCGCAAAGAAGGCCTTCAGCCTCTGCGGATCGTCCAGGTCCGGGGCGTCGGCGCCGAGTCTGCCGTAGACCTGCGCCAGCGTCGAGGCACCCAGACGGTTCAGGCCATTGCCGAGGTCGACGAGGAGCAGCACGGTGCGCCCCCGATCGAAGCGCAGCTGCGGCGTCAGCACGCGGCGCGCGTCGGCCACCGCTGCAAACGCGGACACGACAAGCGAAATGGGTGCCGTCACCGCATGCGGCGTCCCGCCCTCGCTCCAGGTCGTGCGCATCGACATCGAGTCCTTGCCGACGGGAATGCTGATACCGAGCGCGGGGCAGAGCTCCATCCCGAGCGCGCGCACGGTATCGTAGAGTGCGGCGTCCTCGCCCGGATGTCCCGCGGGGGCCATCCAATTGGCCGAGAGCTTGACCGCGGCGAGACTCGGGATGCCCGCGGCAGCAAGATTGGTGATCGCCTCGCCAACCGCAATCCGGCCCGATGCGGGCGCATCGATCAACGCCAGTGGTGTGCGCTCGCCCATCGCCATCGCCTCGCCGGGGTAGCCGTCGAAGTCGGTCAGCGTGACGGCGACGTCCGCGACGGGCACCTGCCAGGGACCGATCATGGGATCGCGCGCGCACAGGCCGCCGACGGTACGATCGCCGATCGTCACGAGGAAGGTCTTGTCGGCGACTGCTGGGAACTGCAGCACGCGATAGGCGGCCTCGCGCAGGTCCAGGGTGCCGGCGGCGAATGGCTCGAGCGCGCGTTCGATGCGTGCGACATCGCGAAGCATCTTCGGCGGCTTGCCCAACAGTACCGACAGCTCCATGTCAACGGGCGCGTCGTGAAAAACCGGATCTTCTACGCGCAGGCGACCCTCCGGCAGTGCGCGTCCGAGCACGGCAAATGGGCAGCGTTCGCGCGCGCAAAGCGCCGCGAACACGGCTTCTGCTTCCGGTCGGATAGCGAGAACATAGCGTTCCTGCGCCTCGTTACACCAGATCTCGCGCGGCGACATCCCAGGCTCTTCCGACGGAATCGCGCGCAGGTTGAGCAGCGCACCCTTGCCGCCGCCGTGGACGAGCTCCGGCAGTGCATTGGAAAGCCCGCCCGCGCCGACGTCGTGGATCGACAGGATCGGGTTGGCGTCGCCGAGCTGCCAGCAGCGGTCGATTACCTCCTGCGCGCGGCGCTGGATTTCCGCGTTGCCGCGTTGTACGGAATCGAAATCGAGGTCAGCCGTGTTGGCACCGGTTGTCATCGACGAGGCGGCACCGCCGCCCATGCCGATCAGCATGCCGGGGCCGCCGATCTGGATCAGGAGCGCCCCGTCGGTCAGCGGCAGCTTGCGCGCGTCGCGCGCGCTGACGTTGCCCACACCGCCCGCAATCATGATCGGCTTGTGATATCCCCGTACTTCGCCGTCGACTTCCTGCTCGAAGGTACGGAAATAGCCGAGCAGGTTAGGACGCCCGAACTCGTTGTTGAACGACGCGCCGCCGATCGGCCCCTGGAGCATGATCTGCAGTGCGGAAGCGATGCGGTCGGGTTTGCCGTTGTCGACTTCCCAAGGCTGGATCAAGTCGGGAATCCTCAAGTGCGATACGGTGAAACCGGTGAGCCCCGCCTTGGGCCGGGCGCCGATGCCGGTCGCGCCCTCGTCGCGAATCTCGCCTCCCGACCCGGTCGCGGCGCCCGGAAAGGGTGCGATCGCGGTCGGGTGGTTGTGGGTTTCGACCTTCATCAAAATGTGCGTCATTTCGTCGTGCGCCGCATACAGCCCATCGGCGCTGGCGTAGAAGCGGCGCACGGTGCTGCCTTGCATCACAGCCGCGTTGTCGCTGTAGGCAACGACCGTGCCGTGTGGGCTCACCGCGTGCGTGTTGCGAATCATCGCAAACAGTGAATGCGGCTGCGCGACGCCGTCGATAATCCAGTCGGCATTGAAGATCTTGTGTCGGCAGTGCTCGGAGTTGGCCTGCGCGAACATCATCAGCTCGACGTCGGTCGGATTGCGGCCGATGCTGCCAAAATAGCCGGCGAGATAGTCGATCTCGTCGGTGGAGAGCGCGAGAACAAGCGCCACGTTGGCGTCCTCGATCGCGTTGGCTCCCCGCGCCAGCAGATCGATGATCGCAAGCGGCTGCGGCGGGAAGTGCGTAAAGAGCTTCGCCGCCGCGTCAAGCGACGCAAACATGCTCTCGGTCATGCGATCATGCAGCAGCGGCAGGAGTGTCGCCCGCGCAGCGGCTGCAAGTGGCTTGCCATCCGCCGACATGATGCGATAGGCGACGCCGCGCTCGATACGCACGACCGGCGCGAGCCCACAGTTATGGGCGATGTCGGTTGCCTTGGACGCCCAGGGCGATATGGTGCCGGGCCGCGGAATAACGAGCAAGAGTTCGCCCGCGTCGGTGTGCGCGTCGCTCTGCGGTCCGTAAGTGAGAATGCGATCGAGCGTCGCGCGCTCGGCCGCGCTCAAGTTGCGCTCGGTTTGGACGAAGTGCCAGAAATCAGCGCTAAGGGCGGAGACGCCGGTTCCGGCGAGGGTCGACAGCAGCTTGGCGATGCGAAACGGCGACAGGGCATTGCGCCCGCGGAGCGACAGAAGCTCGGCCATCGATGCGGCGGTGGACGTAAAGCGGGATTATACGCCGCATGCTTGCATCCCGCGACGGGCCGAAGGCGTTGCCGCGTCGCCGGATCAACATCGCTGGCGCGCAACGGGAGTCGGAACGGGATGCGGCGGTGCACCCCCGCTCCGCTTTTAACGGGCGGTCAGCCCGGTGGCATTACTGACCGATTTGGCGGCTGACCCCATTCTCTTGCTGGTTTAACGTTCGTTGCTCCTGCTTGGTGATGTGGCTCCCGTTCTGGCTCGCCATATCCCGCTCTTCGGTACGGATCTGATGATCGTCCTTGTGCAACGCTGCTGCCTGGCTCTTGCTGAGATCGCCGTCCTTGACCTGTTTGTGGATGCGCGCATTCTGGCTGGCGAGGCGGCTGTTGACCTGGGTGCGTCGTGGATGGTCTTGTTGCCACGTCGTCTCGGCCAATGCACTGGTCGCCATACTGGCGGTAAGCAAGGTCGCGAGCGTGACCGCGGTCGCGGTCTTGAAGCGTGTCCGATTCCTCATGTGGGTCTCCTTGAGCATGGTTGTTGGTCGCAATGCTTCGACTGCCCTCCTTCAACGCACGAGGCCCTGGGACGAGGACAGGCAGATGTTTCCGGTTGTAAGCGCGTCTCGTCGCCAAGGGGCAATACGAGGGCTTCGGCGGCTCAGTCCGTCGCCGAAGCGAATCAGAATGACCTGAATGTGAAGTACAACAACGCTGCCCGCGCGCCGACGATCACGCGGTGAAACAGGTCACGCCGCAAGCGCGGGGAATCCCGGCAGGGCGCCGTGCAGGCGCCGCGCGATTTCGCGCTTAGTGACTGAGTATCTTGGACAGAAACAGCTGCGCTCGATCGGAGCGCGGTTTGCCGAAGAAGTCTTCCTTCTTCGCGTCTTCGACGATCTTGCCCTGGTCCATGAAGATGACGCGATGCGCAACCTTGCGCGCGAAGCCCATTTCGTGCGTGACCACCATCATCGTCATGCCTTCGGTGGCGAGCTGAACCATGACGTCGAGCACTTCGTTGATCATCTCCGGGTCGAGGGCGGAGGTGGGTTCGTCAAAGAGCATGCAGATCGGGTCCATCGACAGCGCCCGGGCGATCGCCACGCGCTGCTGCTGGCCCCCGGAGAGCTGCCCTGGGTACTTGTCCTTCTGCGCGATCAGACCGACGCGATCGAGAAGCTTCAGGCCGCGTTCGAGCGCTTCACCTTTGCCCCGGCCGAGCACCTTGACCTGCGCCAGTGACAAGTTTTCCTTGATGGACAGGTGCGGGAACAATTCGAAGTGCTGGAACACCATGCCGACGCGGGCGCGGAGTTTGGGCAAATCGGTCTTGGGATTGCCGACGGAAATTCCGTCGACGGTGATCGTGCCCTTCTGGAACGGCTCGAGCGCGTTGACGCACTTGATCAGCGTCGACTTGCCCGAGCCCGACGGGCCGCACACCACGATCACCTCGCCCTTCTCGACATGGGTCGTGCACTCGGTCAATACCTGGAACGTGCCGTACCACTTCGAGACGTCTTCCATCGAAATCATCGATGCCATCATTGCTCTCCCGTTGCCAGCGCGGCTAGCGGATCACCGCAATCTTCTTCTGCAGCCGTTTGACCATGAATGAAAGCGTATAGCAAAGCACGAAGTACACCGCGGCCACAAAGAGATACATCTCGATGAGACGTCCATCGCGCTGAGCAATCTTGGATGCGGCGCCGACAAAGTCAGTCGCCGAGATAACGTACACGAGCGAGGTATCCTGGAACAGGATGATCGTCTGCGTCAGCAGCACCGGAATCATGTTGCGGAACGCCTGCGGCAAGATGACCTTGCGCATCGCCTGGCCGTAGGTGAGCCCCAGCGCGTACGCCGAATGTACCTGGCCTTTGGGTATCGACTGGATCCCGGCGCGCATGATCTCGCAGAAGTACGCCGCCTCGAACATGATGAAGGTGATGATCGCGGTGCGTTCGGCACCGATCTGCACCGGCCGTTCCGCTCCGGTGATCGCCTGGAACACCTGCGGCATGAGGAAGAAAAACCAGAATATGACCAGCACCAGCGGAATGGAGCGCATCAGGTTGACGTAAGCAGCCGCAGCAAGGGCGAGCCATTTGAGCGATGACAGCCGAGCGAGCGCCAGGAGGGTGCCGAAGAATAAGCCGCCGAGGCCCGCAATCGCGGTCAGCTGCACGGTGTACTCGAAACCCTTCCACAGGTACGGAAGCGAGCGGGCGACGACGCCGAAGTCGAGATGCATGGCGGCCCCCTATTTCGCGCCGCCGGCAATGTAGCCCGGCACGGCGGTGCGGCGCTCGATGACAGCCATGAGCCGATTGGCGGTCATCGAGATCACCAGGTAGATCAGCGTCGCGGCGGTGAATGCCTCGAAAAAATTGAACGTGTACTCGCCCAGCTCCCGGGCGCGGAAGGTGAGTTCGGCCAGGCCGATGGTGAGCGCCACCGACGAGTTCTTGATCAGGTTCATCGTCTCGCTGGTGAGCGGCGGGATGATGATGCGAAAACCCATCGGCAGCAGGACGTAACGATAGACCTGCGGCTGAGTAAGTCCCAGCGCCATGCCCGCCAGGCGCTGGCCGCGGGGGAGCGACTGGATCCCGGCGCGGACCTGTTCGGCGATGCGCGCCGAGGTGAACAGTCCCAGGCAGAGTACCGCACACACGAACTGGGCGTCGGTCGGATCAGCGCGCACGATCCAGGACTTAAGGGGCGGAATGAACTCGGGAATGACGAAGTACCACAGGAACATCTGCACCAGCAGCGGAATGTTGCGGAACAGTTCCACCCAGGCGTTGCCAAGGTGCACCAGCCAGGGGTTGTTGGTGGTGCGGATGGTGCCGACAACCGAACCTACGAAAAGGGCGATGACCCATGCACACGCGGACACCGCGAGTGTCCAGCCCACGCCAGAGACGATGAGCTGCCAGTATTCCTCGCCGCCGCCGGGCAGTTCCTCGAAGAAGACGTGCCAGTTGAAGACGTGCATCGCTCACCCCCATCCCATCCGCGCACCGATGCAGCACGCGGTCGTACAAACACGAAGGGCCGGGAGCGGCAATTCGCCTTCCGGCCCTTCGCGGACAATTGCTGCGGCCGGCAGCCCCTGGCGCTAAACGCCCTTGTCGTTCGGATGGGCGAATGCGTCCTTGATGGCCGGCGTTTCCGGGAAGTTCAGGTTGATGTTCTTGGGCGGGATCGGGCTGGTGAACCACTTGGCGTAGATCTTGTTGATTTCGCCGGACGTCATCACCGCATCGATAGTCTTGTCGACGAGCGCCTTGAACTGCGGATCGTCCTTGCGCAGCATCATGCTGTAGGGCTCGGTGCGCAGCGACTCCGGGAGAATCATGTAGTCACCCGGATTGCTCGAATTCGCAATCTGCCCCGCAAGCAGGATGTCATCCATGACAAATGCCGACACGCGATCCTGGGAGAGCAGCAGGAACGACTCGGCGTGATCCTTGCCGTAGATTTCCTTGATCTCGGCGTTCTTGGTTTTTTCATACTGCTTGAGCAGTGGCACAGCCGTCGTGCCCGAGGTCGTCGAGATGGTCTTGCCCG
>Ga0302324_100011150_pt1 | contig 18495 bp, 15 predicted proteins | sample Palsa_T0_1_FD_201949 | JGI IMG/M metagenome (GOLD analysis project Ga0302324, IMG submission 201949) | Peat permafrost microbial communities from Stordalen Mire near Abisko, Sweden - Palsa_T0_1 | ecosystem: Environmental > Terrestrial > Soil > Palsa > Peat permafrost | place: Sweden: Abisko... | reverse complement strand
CCCAGGGCGGCTGGCGGTACGCGAACGTGTCGTAGCCTGCGCCCAAGATCACGCACTGCCGCACGCCGCGCTCGACCGCAAGCGCGAGCCGGTCTTCCGCGTACCGGCTGCGAACGACGACGTGCAGACGCAGTTGCGTCGCCCACGGACGTGCCGCGCCCGAGAGCCGCGTGACCAGGGCGTCGTCCACGAGCTTGGGAGCGATCGGATCGTCGAGGATCTTCGGCGTGCCGTCGTACAGCTGATGATACGCGCGCGAGGCCGCAACGCTGAGGGCCGTAAGGCTGGCGCGACGTTCGCTCACCGGTTCAAACCAAACGCCGCAGCGGCTTGCGCTTCCACACCAGGTAGTAGTAGAGCAACTGAAAGACAAGTCCCGCCGCATACGCAGCCGGATAGCCGTACCAGACGCCGTCGAGGCCGATTCGCCCCATGAGAACGTACGCGACCGGGACCTCGACGCCCCAGATCGAGAGGATCGAAAGAAGTGTCGGAGCGACGACCGTACCGCTCGAGATCATGATCGCCGAGAGCACGCGCGCGTTCCCGAACAGCGCGTAACTCCACAGCGTGATGAGCAAAAGGTGATGGGCGATCGCGACCGTGTCGGGGGCCGTTATGAACAGCGAGATGATGGCCGTCGAGAAGACGTACGCGAGCGCGATCAGCACCCCTTCGGTGACGTAGTTGAGCGCGACGGCGGACCGGACGATCGTTCCGATACGGTCCGTCCGGCCCGCGCCGATCGACTGCGCGCCGAATACCGATGCCGCGATCCCGATCGAAACCGCCGGAAACTGGACGTAGCTCGCGACCTGATTGACGGCGCCATACGCGGCGACCGCAGTCGACCCGAAGCGGTTGACGAACGTGATGACCGCGATCTCCGAGAGCGAAAGCATCACGAGGTTCAGGCTCGTCGGGATGCCGATCCTCGCGATCGTCAGCGAAAGCGCCGGTCGCAGGCGCATATTCGCGAGCATCTCGCGATCGAGCGCGAGCGGATTCCTCTTGACCCGAAGGTAGACGAACAGCCCGATCAGCGCGAAGGAGTTGGAGAGCACGTTGCCGACCGCGGCACCATTGGTTCCAAGGGCCGGCAGACCGAACAATCCCAAAATGAAGATCGGCGTGAGTGCGAATGTAAGCGCGGTGCTCGCGATCAGGACGAAAAACGGCGTTCGCGTGTCGCCCGTGCCGCGCAACAGCGTCGTGTACAGCAGGTACACGAACAGCAACGGGATCGAGAAGAACACGATTCGCGAGTAGCTCGTCGCGATGTCGATGATGTCGGACGGCGTCCCGAGCACCGCGAGGAGGTCATGCGAGAACGTGCCGCCGACGAGCCCGACCAGGGCGCCCAAGACGAGCGTCAACGCAAGCGACGTACCCGCGATCTGTTTGACCTTGCGCTCGTCGCGAGCACCGTGGGCTTGGCCGATGAGCACGCTGCTGCCGGCACCGACGCCGATGAGGAACGAGATCAAGAAGAAGACGATCGGAAAGATCGCCGACACGGCCGCGAGCGAACGAACGCCGACGAGCCGTCCGAGGTAGACGCTGTTCGCCGTTTGCGAGAGCGACTGAAGCACGTTGCTGAGCATCAGCGGTCCGAGGAAAATCGCAAGCGACTGCCAGATCGGGCGCGAATCGTCGAGCGCGATCGAACGCGGCGCGACGCGCGCGCTCATGCGGGCATCGGTGCGGCTGCGATCGTGCGCGCGTTCGTGTAAAAGACGAGCCCCGGCGGCGCGTTCTGCCGGCGGCGCACGAACTTGCGCTCGGTGAAGTCGACGTCGACACGCTCGGATGCGCGTCCTTTCGAGTGGTAGGCCGCAAGCGATGCGGCCCGCTCGAGCTCCGCCGCGCTCGGTTCGCGGCCGCTGTCGATGTGAAGAATGACGTGCGCACCGGGTGTGTTGCGCGCGTGAAACCATAGATCGCGTGGCCGCGCGAGGCGAAAGGTCAGTTCGGCGTTGCCCCGCGGGGAGCGCCCGACGTAGATCCGCGCTTCGTCGGAAAGCCGCACTTCGATAGGCTTGCCGCGGCGCTGCGTCCGGCCCGTGCCGGTGCGGGCCTTGCGCCGTTCGAGACGCTCGACCGCTTCGGCAACTTCCGCAAGCGTATCGGCGTCGGTTCGTTCGAGTTCCCAAAGAAGTTCTTCGGCGAAGCGCAAGTCCGAGTCCAGGTCATCGAGACGGCTGCGCGCGTGCGCGGACTTCGCGACGGCCTTGCGGTAGCGCCGAAAGATCGCGGCGGCATTGCCTTTGGCGTCGAGCTGCGGATCGAGGTCGATCCTGCGATCCGGCTCGCTCGGCGGTGCAAATGATGCCGCGCCCCGTGGGATTTCGTGCGCGTGCGCGTATAACAGGTCGCCGGCGCTACGCAAATCGTCGCGGGCGTCCGCGTCGTCACGCTGGCGCGCGAGCGCTTCCCGTTCGCGTGCGAGTACCCGTGCGCGCTTCGCGACCCGCTCCCGCAGTGCGGCGCGGCGAGCTTCGAATGCCTGCGAGGCAATCTCTCGGTTCGCAACGCCCGCGGCGCGCGAGAGCAGCGGAAGCAGCGTCGGCTCGCGGGTCATGCGCAGCGTCGCGAATTGCGGAAGCGGCGTAACGTACGCGGCCACCAGCGTCTGGTCGTCCCAGTAGGCGTAGATAGCGGAGTCACCCGCTCGATCTTCGGCTCCGGCGTCTTCCGATCGGGACGGCGCGAGGACGCGCGGTACCGCCGGCAGCGGCGGGGGCTCGTAGGCTTCGCCTACGACGATCGCGCGGCGCGCGTTGTCGGCGCGCGAGAACGTCTTGGCGGCGCTAACGATGGTCTCGTCCTTGAGCAGCAGGACGTTTCCGAAACGCGGGACGAGTTCTGCGACCAGCCGGTAGCCGCTCTCGACCCCGAAGCGCGAGCGCGCCGAACATTCGAAGACGATCAGCCGGTCGCCTCGGCGCGAGCGCACGCGGTCGATGCGCAACCCTTCGAGCGCATCGGCCATCGTTCGAACCCAGCCGGCCTCGCGCGCGAGCGGCAGTTCGCCGGCGATGGTCACGAGGGGCGTCGGCCCAAAAGCGTCGATCGCGACGGTTCCGGCGGTGACGCCGAGGCCAAAGCGTCCGTCGGGCGTTCGGCCCGCGCTGCGAATTCGCGCGCCGCGTAAGGCGCCATCGAGTTCTTCGGCAAGCCGCTGAAGTAAGAGCCAATCGGTGCGCACGCCGACCGATTAGCGCCGGCGGCAATAACTTCCCGGCTACGGGAACGTGCGCTGCAGCGAAAGCGCGAAGCCGTTCGTTCCGTTCGCGGGCTCGGCATCGCTCACGGATTCGTTGGTCGACTGCAACGATTGTGCGCCTTCGAAGCTGTCGAAGCGGTTGCTCGACGGCTGGCTGAAGAACGTTAACTGAACCGCCGTTGCCTTGCTCGGGGTCGCGCGCAGGCCGATACTCTCACGCTGCGGATAGTTGAATGACTCCGCGAAGACGGCGTTTACGTCTTTGACGAGCCGTTTCTGCACCCCGACGCTTGCGCCTTGTCCCGGAGTGTAGTTGATTGCGAGATTGCTCAGACCGATCGCGCTGCCGAGTTGCGACGAGAACGGTTCGAGAACGTTCTGCGTCAAGAGGGTGCCGAGCTGACCTTCGGCGATCGCTTGCACGGGATTTTGACTCGGTCCGTTGGTGCCCGGCTGAAGTCCGCTCACGGCGCCGAGGGCCTGCACGCCGACCAGCAACCCGAGGATCTGCTCGCGCGAGTAGCTCGGATCGGACGACAGCGCGACGTTCATTTGGGTGGCGGGTCCGGTGACATGCATCGTTACGTCGGTTTCGGGGCTCTCGACGGTCGTCGTCGCGATCGCGTCGACGTCCGGGATAACGCCGTTCGACGGATCGAACGTGACAACGCTTGGATACTGCAGCTGGAAGGTGTGATACAAGCTGATCGTGCCGCCGGTCGACTCGAGACGGCCCGCGATCGTGGGCGTGGCGAGCGTTCCGCCGACGAGCAGATTTCCTTTCGCACCGACGTCGATCGGGCCGCCCTGAACGCGGACATCGTTGCCGACGTTTACGTGCAGGTTGAATGCGACCGGGATTGGAGCTTGCACGGCAGAGGGCGATGCGCCACCGCTCGGGAGCAGTGCAGTCGGCGGAATCCGCGTCGATGTGAACTCGACGTCACCGGCGACGAGCGCGGTCGACCGCGGTGGACGGACGATGCTCACGGTGCCGTTAATGCGGCCCTTGAGAAGCGCCGGCGCGTTGAGCACCGCGTCGTGCGAGACGATTGCCAGGTTTACCGATGCGGTTTGCGCCGGGTCGCGCAGATCGGGGACGGTAACGTTACCGTTCGCGCTGATCGTACCGCCGCCGACCGTCACGCTCGCTTGCTGCAGCGTTACGCTACGCCCCGCGAACGCGAGTTGCGCAACGCCGTTCGTGAGTTCCGACTTGAGTTGCGGACCCACGAACGAACCGCCCGAGAGTGCGAGCATTCCCCGTAGGCCCGGGTTGACGCGCGTGCCGACGAGCGCGACCGTCCCGTTGAGTATCCCCGTCGCCTGCGTGCCTTTCGGCAGCAGCGCCGCGAATTGCGCCAGATTGACGTGATCGGCCGTCAAGTCGAGCGCCAGCGGCGCGTTGTCCGCGACGCCGGGAGTCGGCGTGGTTTGCAGCGGGACGGTGCCGCTCGCGAGCAAACGGCCGCCGGTCAGATCGAGCTCCGCGGTCCGCAAGGTTGCGCGCGTACGCGTGAGCGCGGCTTCCGCATGTGCGTGCGGCAACGTGAAGCGCTCGTAGCGAATCGCGTCCGCATCCGACGTGTCCGCGAGGACGGGGTTGGTTGCGTTCCCGGTCACGCGCAGGGCCGTCGTAAAGCGGCCGGACGCGTCGACGGTTTTCCCGGTGAGGGTCTTGGCGAGCGCCCCGATGTCGCCGGTCTGCGCCGTCAGCCGAAGATCGACCGGATCGCTCGGCCGAAAGCCGAGGGAGCCGCTCGCGCTCGCCGTCATGTTGTCGATGGCGAGGACCGCGCTTGCGATCGTGGCGCGGCCGCCGGCCGCTCGCACGTCGAGCGCAGCGTTCCGTATCGCGACGCGCTGGACCATGCCGTTTGAGAGCGAGGCGTGCGCGCTCACACCGACGTTGGGATAGACGCCGCGGATCCGGGCGTCCGCATCGACGGTGCCCACGACCGGTGCCGTAACGCCTGCTGCCGGGAGCCACGTCGACAGATCGACGCCGCGCGCGCTACCGTCGAGCGCAATCGTGCTTCGTGCGAACGTGTTGCGCAGCGGTTGCGTCGCGGGCAGCGTAAGGTTGCCGTTTGCGCTGACGCGCCCCGCGGTGCTGCCGAGCGCGAAGTCGGTGTCGACGCGGCGCCCGGTCGTCGACCAGTCGGCCCGCGTCGTGCCGATGTCGAAGCGGTGAAAGCGCGTGTGGGCGAGTCGCACGCGACCGCTCGTGACGAGCCGGTTCGGCTCGTTTTGGAGCCGTGCCTCGACGCTGCCTCGGCCGCCAAGCGTATCGCCTTGATCGAAGTAGTCGTTGAGGTCGGCGAGGTCGATGCGCGGCGCCCGCAGCGCAAAGGTCTGTGCCCCAGCCGAGGCTGCGGCGTCGAATCCGATGACGGACGTTCCAATCGTCACGTGTCCGCCCGAAGCGCGCAGATCGCTCGCCGAGCCGCCCAGCGCCACGCCCGCGTCGCGGAACCCGAGACCGTTGAGCGAGCCTTCGGGGATCGCGATGTTGCCCGCGACGCGTGGGCTCGAGCCGCTGCCGGCGACGCGGACGTCGGCGTTCAGCGTCCCCTCGGGGTACTGCAGCGGCGCCTTGACGGCGCGCGCGAGCGTCGCGATGTCGGCCTCGCGAACGCGCGCGTTAAACGTATAACGCGCGGCTTGCGGGTTGCCGCGCAAGCCGCTGACCCGGCCGTCGAGCGACGCGACGGCCGGCCCCGCGCGGACCAGCGCATCGTCGAGCCCGAGCGTATCGCCGTCAAACGTTAAACCGCTATTGGCGTCGACGCTGATTCCCGCGAATTGCGGATTGGGCAGGGTTATGCCGGTTGCAGCGATCCCGCCGCGAACGGTGGGCGCGCTCGCCGTGCCGCCGATCGAGGCGACCGCGGCAACCGTGCCGGTGCGCACCGGCAAGCCCGCCGCGCGTAATGCCGCAAGGTCGATACCGCTCGCCGAGACGTCGAGCGTTCCACCGTTGCCGAAGCTTCCGCGCGCCACGATGTCCTGCCCGCCCAGACGCGCCCGCGCCGCGTACACGTCGACGGCCTTACCGCGCAGTCCGACGGTCGCATCGAGCGCGTCGAGCGAAACGCCCGCGATGTTTGCGCGATCGAAAGTCGCACCCGTGATCTGCACGAGCGCGTGCGTCGCACCGTTCGCGAGCACGAAGAGCGGGATGTCGACCCGTCCGCTCGCGGCGAGCTTACCGCCCGAGGCGGCGGCGATTGGTGCCAGCGCACCGCGATAACGCGCGCGCACGGCGACGCGCATCCCATCGGAGATGGCTGCTTGCGCGGTAAGGTCGTCGATCGGATAGCCGAGCGCGTGCACGCCGTAGGCGTGCGCCCATCCACCGAAATCATACCGTTTGCCCGCGAGCACGCCCGCGACGTCGGCATCGACCGTACCGTCCGCTGCCGGTAACGGCGCCAGTGCAATCCCGGGTAAGGCGGGTTGCGGCCCGTCCGTTGAGATGTGGAAGGCTTGGGCCGAGACGAACGCCGCGCCGCCGCCGGCACGCGGGCGGTCGAGGGCAACGCGGGCGAAGAGACGGCGCGCTCCGGGCCCCTCGACGGTGAACGGGCCGAGGTTACCGACGCCGAGACCGTTGACTTGAAACGCGCCGGCGAGCTTCTGCGACGGCGTGCTCCCGGCGATGACACCTGTGGTCAGCAAGTTCGCATCGACGCCCGACGTTACGACGATACCGTACACGAGCATCCCGCCGAGCAGCTGGGCGGCGTAGGGAACGCGAGACGCCGGCGCCGCGACCGTCGCGAGCAGGTCGACGTCGGTGTGCTTGGTCGACACGACGCGGCCCCGCGCACCCACGCGCATCCCGTCGTATCGCAAGCCCGCGCGCAAGATCGTCGTGTCCACTCCGTGCAGCGCGACGAGCCCGCTTGACCCGTCGAGCGGGATGCGGGCGTAGTGGATGCGCGCGGAGCTGAACGTGGCAAGCGTCGTCGGGGCAAGTGCGTCACCCTCGACGAAGAGTTGGAATGCGACCGGGCCCGAGAGCGGGAACTTCTTGGCCGAGTCGGAGAGCGTGATCAATTTGCTCAGGTCGCCCTTGCCGGTAATTCCAAGGCGAATCCGCGGCGCTCGCAGATCGTAAATCGCGCCCGAGATCCGCACCGGGACGTCTGCGATCGAGCCGTCGATTTTCGGCATCGCGAGGCCGTCATCGTACACGCGCAGCGATCCGCGGCCATCCCGCAGCGGTTTGACGATTCCATTGAGATACGGCTGGAAGTGGTCGAGGTTCGCGGTGACGGAGACGTGGCGCCGCATCGTTCCGTCCGCGCCGCGAAGACCGTAGATACGGGCGTCGACGTCGTTGAGGACACCGTTTGCCGCGTGGAGCGTCGGCGTGTTGAGGGCGTAGTCGAAGAGCGGTGCGAGCGCGAGCGTTTTCGCGCGGATCCGAGTCATCTCGTAGCCGCGCTTTTCGTCGAGCGTGCCGCGGCCCGAAAGCGGAAACTTTCCGCCTTGTTCGAGGATCGCCAGCGCCACGGTCAAGAGCGACCGGCCGTTCGGTTCGAGGTTCGCATCGAGCTGGAAGTCCTCGATCGTGATCCGCCGGCTGTGGGCGAATATCCGCGTGTCGTCCAGGATCCCAAGAGATCCGTCTTTAACGATGACGTGGGCCTGCGGTAGCGAGAACGGCTTCGAGGTCGCCTGGTTGTTGTTCGCAGGCAACCGGATGTTCGACGTCCCATCGGCGCGACGGATGAAGGTCAACTTTGGGCGGTCGAGCTCGAGCGCGGTGACGCCATAGAGGTACGGTCCGCCAAAGACGTCGCGCAGCGAATAGGCTACCTCGATGCGCGCCGCGGTGAAGATCGGTTCGCCTCCGAGGGAGCGGACGTCGGGGCGTTCGATCGTCAGGAGGCCGCCGCGGTTTGCGAGCTGATCGTAGCTGATGTCGTAGCCGGCCATTCGTCCGCCCGCGGCGACCCCCGCGCGCACGATATGGCCGCCGAAAACGAAGACCAAGAGGCCTAGGATCGTCGCAACAGCTCCCACCACGAGAATTCGGATCGGCCAGGATTTCAACGAGCGACTCCTCCCCGGCGGTCCGGGTTCGCTTAGCGGGATACCCGAACGAAAGGGGGTCTAAGCGGCCAAGGGGGCGCTTTGGCAGGTCGTCCTCCTCTGGCGGAAGAATCCTGCAGGTTCGCTCAGTTGGGGGATGAGATTGCTGTATCGGGGGCCCGCGCCGCACCGTAGGCGCGGGGGCGTGCAGCAGTGTTTTCGGCGCGGTAGTGCCGAAAGCGCTGCGGAGCGCCAGGCACCCCGCAAAGTGGGGTGCCTTTAAAAGAATGGGGTCGCCGGGCCCGGGGTTACTGTTCGTCGTGTCGGGGCCGTCGGGGGCCGGTAAAGATACGGTGGTCGACGCGTTGCGCACGCGGATGCCGCGTCTGCGCTATTCGGTGTCGGCGACCACTCGGCCGCCACGTGAGGGCGAGCGGGAAGGCGAGGCATATTTCTTTCTCGATCACGAGTTGTTCGAGGAGAAAGTCGCCGCGCGGTCCTTTTTGGAAACCAGAGCCTACAACGGCCACTTGTACGGTACGCCCCGGGAGTTTATCGAGAGCACGCTCTCCGACGGTTACGACATCATCATGAAACCCGAGGTGAACGGGGCCCTCGCGATCAAGGCGGCGTTCCCGCGCGCGGTCCTGATCTTTCTCCTTCCCGACAAATTCTCGCATTTGCGACTGCGCCTGGCGGCGCGGCGCACGGAGAGCAGCAACGAAATCGCGGCGCGGCTGGCGATCGCCCACGAGGAACTCAAGTATATCCGCCACTTCGACTACGTCATCATCAACGAACAGGCGCCGCCGGAGCGCCGGGACGACCTCCCGGCGGTCGACGACTTGGAAGCGATCGTCCGCGCCGAACGCTTCCGCATTCATCACTACGACGACACTACTTTTAGGAACGTGGAAAACGCATGAGCGAAACAGTTTTCGGAGATCTGGACGGGCTGCTCGAGCACGTCGACTCAAAATTCACCCTGGTCAACGTGGTCACCAAACGCGCCAAGCAACTCAACAACGGCGCTCCCGCCCTCTCAGAAAACGCCAACCCGAACAAGCCGGTTTCGACCGCCTTCGCCGAAGTGGCGCTGGGAAAGATCCCGTATCGTCGCGTCAGGGAAGGCATAAAATAACCTAGCAATGTGTGGAATCGTCGGGTACGTAGGCCCGCGCAACAGCGTGCCGATTATCCTGGACTCGCTGCGGCGGCTCGAGTATCGCGGGTACGATAGCGCCGGCATCGCGGTCATCGATGCCGACGGCGTGCTCTCGGGCTCGAAGGCCGAGGGGAAGCTCGGGCGCCTTGCCGAGCGCCTGATCAGCGAGCCGCTGCACGGCTCGACCGGTCTCGGGCACACGCGCTGGGCGACGCACGGGAGGCCGTCCGACGCGAACGCGCACCCGCACATGGACTGTACCTCGAGGGTCGCGGTCATCCACAACGGCATCATCGAGAACTACGCGCCCCTGCGCGAACGTTTGATCGCGGCCGGCCACACCTTTCGCAGCGAGACCGACACGGAGGTTCTCGCGCACCTGATTGAAGAGAACGACAACGGCGATCTCGTGGCGGCGGTGCGCAAGACGCTACGAGAAATTCGTGGCGCATTCGCGCTCGGCGTGCTGTCTTCGGACGCCCCCGATCGGCTCGTATTCGCCCGCAGCGGCGCGAGCCCGCTCGTCGTGGGTATCGGCGACCACGAGATGTTTGTCGCCTCCGATACGCCTGCAATCTTGCAATACACGCGCAAGCAAGTGATCCTGCGCGAAGGCGAGATGGTCGTCATCGACAAGGACGGCTACAAGCTCACCGATTTCGTCGGGAACTCGATCGAGCGCGAGGTCACCCAGGTGATGTGGGACGCGAGCTCGGCTGAAAAAGACGGCTTCAAGCATTTTATGCTCAAGGAGATGTTCGTCCAGCCGAGCGTCGTCAAGGAAACGCTCGCCGGCCGCATCGACGAGTCGGGTGATTCGCAACTGGCCTCGGAGTTGCAGATCGACGAAGCGCTGCTGCGGGCGATGACGAAGATTTCGATCACGGGCTGCGGCACGGCGTACCACGCGGGTATGGTCGGCATGTACCTGTTACGCTCGCTTTGTAAGCTGCCCGTCGAGATGGAGCTGGCGAGTGAGTTCCGTTACGGCGACCGCGCGCTCGATCCGCGCACCCTCACGATCGCGATGTCGCAGTCGGGGGAGACCGCCGACACGATCGAAGCGATCAAGATCGCGAAGGCCGCCGGCGCCCCGGTCATCGGCATCTGCAACGTACTCGGCTCGCACCTCTCGCGGCTCGCCGACGGCGTCCTCTACACTCGCGGCGGCCCGGAGATCGGCGTCGCGGCAACCAAGACGTATATCTCGCAGACGATCGCGATGGTGCTCTTCGCGCTTTATCTCGCGCGCCTGCGCGGGACGGAGCCGATCGAGCGGCTGCGCGAGATCGCCGAGAACACAAAACTGCTGCCGGCTGCGATCGACTTGTGCCTCAACAACTCCGACGAAATTCGCAAGGTCGCGAAGAAATTGCGCAAGGCTCACAGCGCGATGTTCATCGGGCGCTACGTCAATTTTCCAACGGCGCTCGAAGGCGCCCTGAAACTCAAAGAGATCTCGTACATTCACGCTGAGGGCTACGCCGCCGGCGAGATGAAGCACGGCCCGATCGCGCTTTTAGATTCGCGCGTCCCTGTGATCGGGATCGTCACCGAAGGCCGCGTGCGGGAGAAGATGCTCTCGAATCTGGCCGAGGCGAAGGCGCGCGAAGCGATCACCGTCATCGTGGCAAACCACGGCGACCACGAAGCGGCGGCGCTTGCCGATTACGTCTTCTGGGTCCCGAAGGTCGACGAACTGCTCTCCCCGATCGTTAATGTCGTCCCACTCCAGCTCCTGGCCTATCACATCGCCGACATCGACGGCAAAGACGTCGATCAGCCCCGCAACCTTGCGAAGACGGTCACCGTCGAGTAGCGTCGAACGCTGATCCGCGACGCAGGCGTGGCGTTACGGCGCAGGCGCCGAGCTCAAGGCCCACAGTTGAATCGCGTTACCATTGCAGGTCCACAGTTGAACCTTGAGACCATTTTCATCACCGGGCAGACGGCCGTCCAAGCAGTCGTTCGGATATAAGGCGGGGTGGATTATGTAGAGATCGTAAGAGCTCTCGAAGGTCCAGTCCTGAATTTGTCTCGCGTTACAGGCCCAGAGCTGAACGAGTGTTCCGTTGCCGCCTTGCCCTTGAAGATTGCCATCGAGACAGAGAGAACCACCGCCGTTCAATAGCCCGTAGGTGTTCGGCGTGTTTCCACTCGTCAAATACCACCGCTGTACGTCCGCCCCGGGTCCTTGCCAGAGTTGAACCTTGCACCCGTTGTCGTGCGAGCACGGCCGGTTTCCGTCGAGGTAATAGTAGTCAAAGGGTTGCGCCCAGTTCTGAATATAGTACCAGCCGTAAGCGGGGCCGTTACTAACCATCGCGTTGCTGCGCGGTTTTACGAAAGTACCGGCACCAGGCGCGGCCGGGCCGCCCTGGGATGGCTGCGTCGACAGAATCGGACTAGTGCCACCCGCACACGAAACCAGACAGATGACGAGTGTGGCACAACCCAGGAACTGGAAAACCTCGGCACGGTTTGACATTGGCCGTCTCTTTCGGAGGACGATGTACCGAGGCTGCGTCAGGCGGAGCCTTTGATCCGCGTAAAGTTGTTAATCCAGTTTACTTCCCAAGTCCTGCCATGGTCGGGCGAGAATGCTTGTTCGGAATGGGCTGACTTTGCTCCGGTCGGAAAGATCGTGAACCGGACGAGTATGCTTCTGCCGTCGTAAAGTTCCTGATCGTAAAACTCCCCGCGGCCGGCCTTGAATTCGCCGATCGACGGCGTGCCGAGGACACCGGCTCTGCTCGTGGCAAAGGCGATGCTCCACTGCTTGGAATCGGGATTGTAGAGCCGCAATGCCAGGAGTTCGAGGTGGCCGGTCGGACCGTCGGCCTCGACCTCGGCCAGATCGGCGCGGCCGTTCCAGATCTGGCGTGTGGTCGTGGTCCCTTCCATTTTCGTCCACGTCGTCGACCCAGTCAGCGGATGCACGAGTCGCGCAATGTGCATCTTCCAGGTACCGAGATCGAAGTCGAAGGCGTGCTCCGGGCCGGCCCCGCTCGCGAATGACGGCGGATTTGAAACCGTTGGCGAAGATTCTCGCGTCAGGTTCGCGATCATGTTCGTCTCCCACGTCCGGCCGCCGTCAGCGGAGAACGCCTGTTGGAAGCGGTGGGAGTTCGGCGTAATGTTCGACCAGATGACGCGAGCCAGGATCATTCTGCCGTCGTACGGCTCCTGATCGTAGAACTCGCCGCGCCCATTCTTGAATTCGCCGGTCATCGGCGCGTTGACGGTGCCGTACTTGACGTTGGCAAACGTTTGCGTCCATTGGTGCGCCGCCGGGTTGTAAAGGAACAGCCCGATATCTTCGAAGTGTCCTCTTGGGCCGTCGGCTTCGACCTCCTCGAGACTAGCGCGTCCGTTCCAGACCTTCTTGACGACGACGTCGCCCTCCATTTTGTACCACGTCGTCGAACCGGTGAGTGGATGCACTAAGCGCGCTATGTGCGTTCTCCACGTCCCGATGTTGAAGTCGAAATCGTGCCGGCCGTCCCGCAGTGCGCCGGCGGATTGGCCGCCGGTTAGCGTGGGGCTCGGGGTTTGCGGATCCGCCGAGGCGGGCTGCGGGAGAAAGCCAACAGCGCCGATGACGACAGAAGCGGCGGCGCGTCGGAGCAAATCCGATGGTCTCATCTGCTCACCTTTTTGGGAAATGGGCGAGGGAAAGTTTCGAGGAATCTCTCCGCGACCGAGGTGAGCGCGACACTGTAGCTTTCGAGCATCGGCATCGCAATCGCCTCCAATTCGTTCTTCCACTCGTCCCCGTCGTAGAACGCGCTTTTCATCCGTTCGCGGTCCTCCAGTGAGGGGAAGGCACGCAGCCAGATGAACGTGTCGTCGTTTTCCAAGTCCAGCAGGGGACCCGCGACCGCTATGCCCTTGGACTGCTGGGCCGGTACGGCTCGGCTCTCAAAGAAGCGCAGGAACTGCGCGCGCAGCCCCGGCTTGATGCGGTAGGTTCGAACTTCCACGATCATGCTTCCCTCCGGCGGCACAATCGTACGGGACGCCGCCCGGCTCGCCAAGAAGGAACGTCTAGGTAACTATGGTTCACGCCCGCAGAACGAACCCGATCAGCGATTGCCCGCTCACCGCTGCTTCCGCCGCCGTCGGCGGTAAGTGGAAGCTGATCATCGTGTACTGGCTTTCGCAGTCGGCGCGCCACTTCGCGGCCCTTCGTGAAGTCTTGCCCGGCGTCTCGCAGAAGGTTCTGACCGAACAACTCGGCGAGTTAATCGCGGACGAGATCGTGCAACGCGAGGAGACGGGCAAAGTCCCGGCGCCGGTGATCTACTCGCTCACCGAGTACGGCCGGTCGCTCGTGCCGCTGGTCCTAAGCATCCGCGACTGGGGCCTCGCGCACATCGAGCGATTCTCGGAATAACGACGTCGAATAGCGACGTCGACGGAGGGTCGAGGGCGGCCCCGCGCGGGAAAGCGCGCATCGCGCGGCATACGAGGCACGATGCCACTTTTGCCGGCCACCACGCGCGCCGACGGCCGGACGCTCGATGCGCTGCGACCGGTCGCGATCGAGCCGAATCCACTTGCCTTCGCCGAAGGGAGCGCGTTGATCTCGATCGGCAGTACGCGCGTGCTCTGTGCTGCGACGATCGAGGAGAAGGTGCCGCCGTGGCTGCGCGGTCAGGGCCGGGGCTGGGTGACCGCGGAATATGCGATGTTGCCGCGGGCGACGCAAGAGCGCACGCAACGCGAGGCGGCGCGCGGCAAGGTCGGCGGGCGTACCCACGAGATCCAACGGCTCGTCGGCCGCGCCCTGCGCGCCGTCACCGACTTGAAGCGACTCGGCGAACGAAGCGTGATCGTCGACTGCGACGTCCTGCAAGCCGACGGCGGGACGCGAACCGCAGCGATCACCGGCGCCTACGTCGCGCTCGCGCTCGCGCTGCGCCGTGATTTCGCGCCGGGGACCGCTAAATGGCCGCTCGTGCAGCAGATCGCTGCGATCAGCGTCGGCTACGTCGACGGGGCCGCGCATCTCGATCTGGCCTACGCCGAGGATAGCCGGGCCGAGGTCGACATGAACGTCGCGATGACCGACGCCGGCACGTACGTCGAACTGCAAGGAACGGCCGAAGCCCGCGCGTTCGATCGCGCTCAGCTCGATACGATGCTGGCGCTGGCGCAGAGCGGCATCGAATCGCTTTTCGCTTTTCAACGGGCCGCGCTCGAATCCGCGCATGCCGGTTGACCCGGCGGCGCTGGCCACCCTCGTCGACGAGGTCGGCCGCTTCTACGTTACCGACCGCGCGATGCGCCGCGCCCAAGACGAGATGATCCGGGCGCTCGCTGCGAACGCGGAGCCGGAGGGCGCCCAGGTTGCGGCGTACCTCGCGGCGGTCGAGCGCTATTTCTCGGGCTTCGAACGCGAAGCGCGTTCGCACCTTGCCGACATCGAGCGCCGGCTCGCAAAGGTCAGCCAACTGCAGTTCAACCTCAGCGCGGAGCGCGGCGTGACGGCGCGTCGCGTCGAAGCGACGCAAGGCGTCCTCGCGCACGTCCTGGAACTCGGCGGTCGATGAAGGTCTTTGAGGACGTCGGTCGCGGTACGACCGGCCTGCTGGAGTACGTCGGAGGCACGGCCCAGCTGACGGGAGAGACCGCGGGCATGGCCGGCCGGCTGCGAATTCGCGTCGGCGAAACGGTGGCGCAAGCCCAAATCCTCGGCGTGCAATCGACCGCGATCGTCTTGTTGACGTCTCTCTTCACGGGGATGGTCATATCGCTCGAGTCCGCAAACTCGGCAAAAAGCTACGGCGTCACGGATTTGGTCGGCGGGGCCGTCGCCTACGTTTCGTCGCGCGAACTAGGGCCGATGCTGACTGCGGTGGTCGTCGCCGGGCGGGCCGGCGCCGCGATCGCCGCCGAACTTGGCTCGATGGTCGTGACCGAGCAGATCGAAGCGCTCGAGGCGCTCGGGCTGTCGCCCGTGCGGATGCTCGTCGTGCCGCGTCTCATCGCCATGCTCGTCATGCTGCCGGTGCTGACGATCTTCGCCGACATCATCGCAATCGTCGGCGGGATGGTGCTCGCGAAGAACATTGCACAAATCAGTTATCACGAATTCATCGAGTCCGCGCGCGTCTATAGCGATTTCGACGACTTCATCAAAGGGATGGTGAAGGCGCTCGTGTTCGCGGTCATCATCGTGATCATCGCCTGCTATCAGGGGTTCCGGGTGCGGGGCGGTGCGGCCGGGGTCGGAAAGGCGACGACCGGGGCCGTCGTTACCTCGATCATCCTCATCTTCACGGCAAATTTTTTCATGTCGCTGATTTTCTTCGGGTCGAGCAATCAGTAGTGAGTTTTGCGAGCGTTCGCAACGTAACGCTGAAGTACGGCGAGAAGGTCATACTCTCGAATTGCTCCTTCGAGGTCAAGGAGCGCGCGATAACGTGTCTCATCGGCCTCTCGGGTGCCGGGAAATCGACGATACTGCGACTGCTCAACGGGTTGCGCCAGCCGAACGCCGGTCAAGTGATCGTCCAGGGCGTGGACCTCTCGACCCTTCGCAATCGCGATTTGATCGAGTTTCGGCGCAAGATCGGCTTCGCATTTCAGTTCGCGGCGCTCTTCGATAGCCTTACCGTCTTTGAGAACGTCGCGCTTCCGCTGCGCGAGAACACCAAGATGACGAACGCCGAAATCGAAAAGACCGTGCTCGCGACGCTCGATAGCGTCGGGCTCACCGGTGTGCGCGACCGGATGCCGTCGGAGCTTTCCGGCGGCATGCTCAAGCGCGCCGGGTTCGCGCGGGCGGTGGTCACGAACCCGAATCTGGTCCTCTACGACGAGCCGACGACGGGCCTCGACCCGATCATCACCCACGTTCTCACCGACACGATAAAGCGCCAGCGCGAAATGCTGGACGGGACCGTCGTCGTCGTCTCGCACGATCTCGAGAGCATCTATGCGATGGCGGATTACGTGGCCATGCTCTTCGAGGGAGCCATCATCGCGTATGGAACGGTCGAAGAGTTGAAGCGATCGCCGAACCCAATCGTCCAGCAGTTCTTGCAAGGGAGTGAAGTCGGGCCGATCCCGCTCTAGCGGGGCCCGGATCGAACGCTATGTCGAAGCAAGCTCAAGTCGGCCTGTTCACCATCTTAGGAGCGATCGCGGTCTTCGTCGTGTTCTACGTGCTGACTGATCTCGGCACGCGGTCGCAAGGCTATAAGACCGGCGTCCACTTCCGGTCGGCGTCCGGCCTGCGCGACGCGGCGCTCGTGTATCTAAGCGGCGTCCCGATCGGCGCGGTCGACGACATCAAATTGCTCCCGGATTACTCGACCGAAGTCGTCATGGCGATCAAGCCGGGCTACGAGATCCCAGTGGGCTCGCGCTTCCTGATTCAGGCGCCGCTCACCGGCGAGCCGACAATCTTAATCGAGCCGCCGAGAAACGTGACGGGGTCGGTCGCGACCTTGCCGCATCAAGTGCTGCCGGTCGACCAACAGCCGCAAGGGACGAACCCGGCCTCGTTCGCGGACCTCTTAGAACAGGGTCAAGGAGAGATCCGGCACGTCGACACGATCCTCTCGCAACTCGAGCATGCCGAACCGAAGCTCCTGGCCGAACTGCAGTCGACGATGGCAAATGCGAACGCGCTGACCGTTAATGCGAACCGGACCCTGAGCAAGGCGTCGAACGAAGTCGCGGGATTAACCGGTTCACTGCAACGGAACCTGACCTTGGCCAGCAGCAACGTCCTGGCCCTGACGAGCTCCCTCGATTCGGTGGTCAATCGTGATTCGAGCAAGGTTGACGTGCTCTTGAGCCAGCTCGATCGGACGTCGCGTTCCTTCGGCGAGACCGTCGACGCGCTTCACGACGTCGCGACCGATCCGCGGGTCAAGAAGAATCTGATCGATACGACTCGCGATTTCGCCTTAACGGCGCGCACGTTCGCCGAACTGACCGGAGATTTTCGCAAAGTCACCGGCGACCCGCAGACGCAGAACCAACTGCGGGATACGGTCGCACAGCTGGACGCGACCTCGCAAAAGGTCGATTCGCTCGTCGGCCAGCTCGGCGGAAAATCGAAGGTCTACGGTGTCGATGCGGGCGCGACGCCCGCGCCGGCTCCCAGCACGCCGCGCCCGGGCGAGGTTCCGACCTCGGAACCGCTCATCCCGGTATCGCCCGCTCCCGAGGGATCCGCAGCGCCGAACGGATCCCCCGCGCCGAGCACCTCGAGCGCGCCCGGCCGAAGCAGCGGCGCCATCGGCGGCGCCGCGCTAGCCGCCTTGAAGAAGCGGCTCGACCAGTTCACGAAGGATCTCGTTGAGTTGCAAGTGCGCGCGAGCGACCTCTCGCCGCTGCGTCCCGGGAGTTCCAATCGCAACGTCTCGCCGCTGCTCACCGCCGATCGTGGGCCGCAAACCGATTTCAACCTCTTCATTTTGCCGAAGGCGAAGACGGGGCTCGAGGCGGGAGTCAACGACGCGGGCGCGCTCGGCGGGACTTCGACCGCAAACTTCATGCTGTTGAGCCGCAGCGGCGGGCTGACCTATGGGGGCGGTATGGAGTACTCGCGGCTCGGCGTCACCGCGAGCATCGCCGAACGGTCGTTCGGAATCGAAACCCGCGCCTACGACCTGCGCCACCCCACGCTCGATCAGTACATCAACTTCTTTCTCGGCCCGAAGATGCAGCTCTTCGGCGGCGAGCGAGACCTGAGCCACGCCTCACGCCGAACGACGTTCGGCCTCCAATTCGAATTTTGAAATTCTCATGTCAGCGTGACAAGCACGTAACATGATCCCGATTCGCGATCTGAGCCGCACGCCGGTCTTTCCGATCGCCGTGTACGGTCTCGTGCTGCTCAACGTTATCGCATTCGTTCACGAGGTCGCGATTCCGACGGAGGCCGCGCGCAACGCGTTCATCGACGACTTCGCGCTCATCCCCTTCGATATCACGCACGGCGTCCAGCTCGCAGCACCCGCGCCGCCGACGTTGCTCACGCTCGTGACCTCGCAGTTCCTTCACGGCAGCGTGCTGCACATTTTCTTCAACATGCTGTTCT
>Ga0302324_100011149_pt1 | contig 18499 bp, 17 predicted proteins | sample Palsa_T0_1_FD_201949 | JGI IMG/M metagenome (GOLD analysis project Ga0302324, IMG submission 201949) | Peat permafrost microbial communities from Stordalen Mire near Abisko, Sweden - Palsa_T0_1 | ecosystem: Environmental > Terrestrial > Soil > Palsa > Peat permafrost | place: Sweden: Abisko... | reverse complement strand
TCTTCGAGGAGGCTGCCCGACTGACGGGTGACCCCGTCCGTCGCGCCGAGCGTGCCCTGGCCGCCGCGCAAGCGAAGCACCGGGCCGGTGCCGCGCACGACGCCCTCGCATTGCTGGCGATCGCCGAGGCGGGGCCGTTTGACGAGCTGCGCCACGCCCGCGCGGACCTCCTGCGCGCGAAGATCGCGTTCGCGGCACGACGCGGCAACGACGCTCCCCCGCTCCTGCTCGAGGCGGCGCAGCGACTGGAGCCGCTCGATCGCGCTCTGGCGCGCGAGACCTACCTCGATGCGTTCGCGGCCTCCCTGATCGTCGGCCGGCTGTCCCGCGGCGCGGACGTGGTGCAGGTGGCGAGAGCAGCGCGCGCGGCGCCCGGGCCGTCGGTCCCGCAGCGCCCGCCCGATCTCCTGCTCGACGGCCTGGCGCTGCTGGTCACCGAAGGTCACGCAGCCGCTCAGCCGCTCCTGACGCAGGCGCTGAACGCCTTCCGCAGCCGGGACATCACGGTGGACGAGGGACTGCGCTGGCTGTGGCTGGCCGGACGGGTGGCTCAGAACCTGTGGGACGACGAGAGCTGGGAGGTGTTGTGCGCCGAGCACGTCCGGCTGGCGCGCCAGGCTGGCGCACTGACCGTGCTCCCGGTCGCGCTGCGGTCGCGTATCTTCGTCCACGCTCTGTGCGGCGAGCTGGATGAGGGCGCGTCGCTGACCGGAGAGGTGCGAGCGGTGACAGACGTGACGCGGACCCGGTTGGCGCCCTTCGGGGCCGTGGTGCTCGCGGCCTGGGGAGGCCGCGAGGCGGAGGCCCGCGAGCTGATCGAGGCCACGCTCGAGGACGTGATGAGCCGCGGCGAAGGGATGGGGGTGGCCATCAGCCACTACGCGGCTGCGGTGCTGTACAACGGCATCGGTCGCTACACGGAGGCTGTGGCCGAGGCCGAGGCGGCCTGCGAGTACGACGATCTCGGCGTCTTGGCCTGGGCGCAGACGGAGCTGGTCGAAGCGGCCGCCCGAAGCGGCCGGCGCGAGAGCGCGGCGGGCGCACTGGCCCGGCTTGGCCACGCCACGCGCGCCGCGGGCACGGACTGGGCGCTCGGCATCGAGGCACGTTCCCGCGCGCTGGTGAGCGGGGATGACGCGGCCGAGCGTCTGTATCGCGAAGCCATCGACCGGCTCAGCCGCACCCGTGTCCGCGCCGAGCTGGCCCGGGCTCACCTCCTGTACGGCGAGTGGCTGCGGCGCCAGAACCGGCGGGTTGACGCACGCGAGCAGTTGCACGCCGCATACGACATGTTCGCCTCGATGGGCGCGGAGGGCTTCGCCGGCCGCGCGCGGCGTGAGCTGCGGGCGACGGGAGAGAAGCCGCGCAAGCGCCGGGACGACACGCGCGACGAGCTCACGCCGCAGGAGGAGCAGATCGCCCGGCTGGCCCGAGATGGACGGACGAATCCAGAGATCGGCGCGGAGCTGTTCATCAGCCCTCGCACGGTCGAGTGGCACCTGCGCAAGGTCTTCACCAAGCTCGGGATCAGCTCACGCAACGGCCTCCACGACGCCCTGCCGAGCCCAGACCGCGACCGCGCGCCCGCGTAGGGACCTCGCTCGCGCCGGCGCCTCAGCGTCCGGCCGCCTGACCGCCATCGATGTGCAGGGTCTCGCCGGTGACGAACGTGGCCCGTTCGAGATAGAGGATCCCGTCGGCGACGTCGTCGATCTCGCCCAGCCGCCCCAGTGGGTGAAGACCAGCCATGCCCTCGTAGGATGCCGGATCGTGCGCGGGGGTCTTGACCACTCCGAGGGCGACCGCGTTGACGCGGACGCCCTCGGCTGCGTACTCGATCGCCAGTGAGCGGGTGACGGCGTCCAGTCCGCCCTTGGTGAGGGCCACCAGCGCAGAGGGTCGGTGACTGTCGGCGCGGTCGACCAGGCTGGTGCTGACGTTGACGATGTGGCCGCTGCCCTGGGTAACCATCTGCCGGATCGCGCGCTGGGTCATGTGGAAGAACCCGGTCAGGTTCACGGCGGTGATCGCGGCGTAGTCGTCGGCGGTGTACTCGGTGAAGGGCTTGCCGATGAAGATCCCCGCATTGTTGATCAGGCTGTCGATCCGTCCGAAGCGATCCAGCGCCTGCTCCACCACGCGCTGGGCAGTCTCGAGTTGGGCGATGTCCCCCGGCACGGTGAGGAGGTCGGGCTCGTCGGACGGGGCGATCGAGAGCGAGGTGGCGACGACGGCGTACCCGGCACGCCGGAACGCGGACGTGAGACCGGCGCCGATGCCCTGCGAGGCGCCGGTGATGACCGCGACCCTGTGGGGCGCGGAGGTCATTCGACGAGATAGGTCTCGTAGATCACGCCTGCGGCCTGGCGGCCGCCGACGCTGATGAACACGCCTTTGTTCAACCAGTCGAGGTTGGGAGCGCCGGTCTCGATCTGGGTTGAGGTGCGGAAGGTGTATTCGCCGGCGTCGACGTCCTCACCGCGCCCGAGGCGGGCCAAGACCTCGGCGCTGCCGTGGCGCACGCTGCGTGATTGGACGTAGATCAGCTCGCCGGCGTCCGTCCGCAGCGTGTAGCGGATGTCGCCGAGCGCGGTGCCGTCCGGCAGCACGATCTGCCAGTCGGCGCTGGCGCCCGGGACCAGCGTGCCGCTGATCTCAGGACCGGAGAAGGTCCCGCCGGTGAGGGCCACGATGCGCCGGCGACCTTGGGCGATCTCACCGAGATCCAGCGGTGTCGCGAGGGTGGCCTCGAGCCGGTAGACGCGGGTCAAGCGAGGATCGGGAAGCTGAGTGCTCATGGTTGGCTCCATCATGGTGCTGGCTGGCAGCCGATCACACGCCGGCCACGCCCGGGTCGGAGTTAGAGCCTGTCGGGCCAGGTGGCGGCGCCCATGACCCCGTCCCCGTCCTCGGGTTTGGGGCCGCCGACGGCAATGATGTCAAGTCCCTCGGGGCCCGCCTCGAACGCGCGGACGACCTCCGGCGCCACCCGTATGACGTCCCACTGGCGGACGTCGTGAACCACGTCATCGAGCAGGATCCGCCCAGAACCGGCGACCACGACATAGGCCTCCTCCTGCTCTCGGTGGCTGTGGGCCATCGGGCTGCGCAAGTTCGCCGCATAGCGAAACAGGCTGACCCCGAGATCCCGGGAGGCAAGGTGCTTGCGACCGAAGCGACCCTCGATCCCCGGCGCCCGGTCGCCGACGGAGTCCTCGACTTCCAACAGGTTGACGGTCGCGAAACTGGACATGGTGGTCTCCTTTGGGCAGGGCCGATCGGTCGTCTGCCCCCGAACCTTAGTGGCGACCACTTAGTGGCGACCACTGAGTCGCGGTCGGGGTGGCGTCGCTGCGCCAGGGGTCGATCGCTCACCTCGCTCCGGTCACCTGCACCAGTTCCCAAATCGCGTCGGCTGAGCGCCATTTGTGCGATCACCCACGTGGGGCGTGTGCGATCGCACAAATCCACGGCCGGCGACTCAATTTGGGATCTCAAGCATGCCCTGTCTGACTGACCGACGGTTCTGGCGGTCCGCCGTTAGGGTTCGCCCGTGAACGGAGCGTCCTATGTCGTGCGATCGCTGGCCGCGGAGGGCGTCGACCATGTGTTCATGGTTCCGGGCGGCATGAACGATCCGTTCATGCCCGCGATGGCCGGGACGTCGGGGGTCCGGCCCGTGGTCGCGGCGCACGAGGGTGGCGCGGCCTACATGGCCGACGGGTACGCGCGGGCGTCTGGGCGTCTGGGCGTGGCCTTCGGCATCGGCGGCCCTGGCATCTTCAACATGGTCACCGCGCTGGCCGCCGCGCGGGCCGACCGGTCGGCGGTGCTGGCGATCAGTGGCGAGGTTCCGACCGACCGCGAGGGCCGCGGTGGCTTCCAAGACGCGAGCGGCGCCGCCCTGGACGACGTGTCAGTGCTACGACCGGTGACCGCCGAGAGCATCAGCGTCGCCTCGCGCGGGTTGCTGGGTGCAGAGCTCAGAACCGCGGCGTTGACCGCGCTGCGCGAGCGCGCACCGGTCCATCTGTCGGTGCCGCTTGACGTGCAGCGAGCCGAGCTCGACGCTACCTGGTCACCACTCCCGGAGGCGGCCTACCGCCCGGCGTTCCTCGATTCGGCGGCGCTCGATGCGGCCCTCGCGGTGTTCGACGGCGCTCGTGGCGCGACCGCGGTCAACGTCGTCATCCTGGCCGGGATCGGCGTCGCGCACGCCCGCGCGCAGGCGGCGCTGGCTGCCGTCGCCGAGCGCTTCGAGATCCCCGTCGCGAGCACGCTCGGGGCGAAGGGTGTGTTGGCCGAGGACCATCCGCTCTCGCTTGGCGTGTTTGGCTACGGCGGTTCGCGCTGGGCGACGGAGGCAATCCTCGACCCCGCGGTGGAGGTGCTGCTCGTCATGGGCTCCGCGCTGTCGCAGCGCGACACGTTGAATTGGGATGCCAAGATGCTCCCCTCGGCGGAGCTGATCCACGTCGACGCCGACCCGAGCCTGATCGGGCGCACGTGGCCGGCCAGCGTGCCGGTGACCGCGAGCCCGAGGGCGTTTCTCGAGCGGCTCGCCGGGGTGCGCGGGTCGATCGCGGCCGGGTTGGAGGCGGGGCGACCGGCCCGGCGCCGGTTTCTGACCGGCGTCCGGACCCGCGGCCCGCGGACCTACGAGGCGCAGGACACCGAGAGCGATGCCGAACCGATGCACCCGGCGCGGATGGTCGCTGCCGCGCGCGCCGCCTGCCCACGGGAGACGGTGCTGGCGGTCGACTCGGGCGCCCATCGCGCGTGGTGTTCGCAGTATTGGCCCAGCTACGGCAACGGTGACTATCTCTCGCTCGCGAACCTCGGGCCGATGGGTGGCGCGATCCCGCTCGGGATTGGCGCCAAGCTGGCCCGTCCGGAGCGGCCGCTGGTGGTCGCCACCGGCGACGGGTGCATGCTCATGCACGGGCTGGAGATCCACACCGCGGCTCGTCACCGGGTGCCGCTGGTGGTCCTCGTGTTCGATAACCGCGCGTACGGGAATATCTGGTATCGGGCCGAGCGGATGGGCGCGGGTCCGGAAGCGCTGACCGATATCCCGGGCATCGACTGGCCGGCATTCGCGCGGTCGATGGGCGGGGTGGGCGTCGCGGTGCAACGGCCCGAGCAACTCGCCGACGCGTTCGAGCGGGGGCTCGCCTATCCCGGCCCGTTCCTGATCGCGGCGCGCGTCGACAAGCGCTACCCGACGCCGATCGCCCCGTGGCGGACGGCCGTTGCCGAGTGGGAGGATGACCACTAATGGCACAGCTCCCCGATCCCCGCCCGCAGGCCAACGCCGAGGTGCTGGCCGAGATGGAGCGGATGGCGGGAGTGCGCAGCGACTCCGACGGCCGCGCGGAGCTGGCCTCGGTGTACGTCGCGATGTTCAACAACCCCGGCCTCGCCCGCTGCGTAGGCGCTCTCGGCGAGCACTTGCGCTTCGCCGGGACGCTGCCCGATCACATCCGCGAGACGGCGATCCTCCGCTACGCCGCTGCCAACGCCTTCGCCTACGAATGGGCGCATCACGTCCGCCCGGCCCGGCTGGCCGGCATCGCGGACGAGATCATCGCGGCGCTCGCCGGCCCTGCGGTGCCAGCCGGACTCGATCCGGTCCAGCGCGCCGCGGTTGAGGCGGTTGACGACGTGGTGGCCGGCCGGGAGATCGCCACCGAAGTCCAGCGTACCCTCGCGGATGCGGTCGGGAACGCGGGGGTCGTCGAGTTGGTCGGGCTGTGCGGGCTGTACGCGCTGATGGGTTACATGACCACCGCCTTCGCGATCGATGTCGAGCCGGGATTGCCCGGCTGGCCCGCGCGCCGGCCGTGAGCGGGATTGCCCGGCTGGCCTCGATCGGGTGTGACGATGATGGTCACCAACCGCTTGGCGGTCGAGTCGATCGTGATAACACCGTCGTGATCACCCGCGAGGCGGCCACCGTGAATCGTGATGTGGTGCCCGTCGGGATAGACGAGTTTGGGGGCCATGATCACGGTCGGAGCGGTCACTGCTGCGCTGTGCCGATAGCGCAGCGTGAGCGTTCGGGTAGCTGGGTCGTATGAGAGGCCCGTTGGGATACCGGCGATCGCCGACGCGTAGGGGCGGACCAATGCGTCGAGCTGCGCCAGATCGATGTTGGTGCCGGTCGGCGGGCGGTGCGGGTCGTTGACCAGGCTCGGCGTTCCCGCGGAGTCGGTGCTGCCGTTGCTGAAGTAGGTCCACTCCATCCAGCCGACCAGGTGACGGTCGGCCAGATCCTCCGCGTTGACGATCGTGTTCGTATCGACGGTCGAGCCGAATTCGGTGAGGAACTGTGGTTCTTGGCCGCCGGTGCGCGTGTCGGCCCGCGTGAACATCGCGGCCTGTGCCTGCGGCGCGACGTAGAGGTGCCAGTCATAGACCGCATGCGGGTCGTTCAGCCGCGGCAGATCGGTTGGCAAGCCCGCGCCCGCGGTGATGACGGGCTCGTAGAAGATCGGGGTGGTCTTGTCCACCCTGCGGATAGCCGAGCTGACGTTCCGGTAGAGATGCGTGAGGGGACCCCGCTCGAAATCCGGGCAGCCGGCGGCTGACGCGCACGCCGAGTCCTCTGTGCCCGGCGCCGGCTCGTTGATGAGGTCGTAGCCGAGAATCCCGGGCGTGTGCGCGAAGCGCTTGGCGACGTGCTGCCAGGCAGCGGCGTAGCGGTCCTCGAGCCCCACGCCACCGGGGCCCCTCGCGTTGGCGAAGAAGGCAGAGAATGCGTGACCGAGAGCCGGATCGCCGAAGTAGTTACCGGGAAAGCCCAACTGCGGATTGGGCAAGCCACCGTTCTGGACGGCCCAATTCGGAAACCCCTCGCCGGCGAACTGTTCGTTGTACTGGTCTTGATGGAAATCCAGCAGCGTGTAGATGCCATGCGAGCTCAGCACGGCGACCGTGCGCGCGATGCTGTTCAGGTAGCTCTGATCATATGTGCCGGGGCGCGGCTCGACGCCGGCGTATATGACACCGAGTCGCACGGCGGTAAAACCGTTCGTGGCCAGAAACCGCGCGTCGTCATTACCGAAGCCCAGCGATGCGGGGGTGTCCGGCGGGAGCTTCGCGACCACGTTGAGCCCGTGCAGGAGCAGGGTCCGGCCATACCCGTCGATCAGCCAGCGGCCGTGGGTGCTGGCTCGATCACGTGACCAGGGCGCAGGCCCAGGGCGGGCCTGGCTTGCTGCGGGGCCGAGGAGAGCGAGACCGCACACGAGCACCGCGCCCCATCCCGCCCAGCCACGACGCTGACTCATATCCCGCCTCGACCACCTTCAGAGGACCGATTCACAGTAGCCGACCAGACCGAGCCGGTGCTCGGGCTGAGCGTGGGTCCTCGCGGGGCGGCTGGCGGGTGAGGCGCCATTAGGGCTCCCTTATTAGGGCGTCCTAATATGTGGTACGGTTCCGCGCGCCGGACAGCGGTTTGGCAAATCCCGAGGAGAGCTGGAGTCGTCGGATGACCCAGGTTGGAGCAGGGTCCGATGGTGGTGTCGCCAAGCGGGCCACCGAGCGCGTGAGTTTCTATGTCTGGACGGCCGTCGTGCTGGGCGCGGCGGTGGTCATCGTCGTGATCAGTTGGCACGCCAGCGGTGGCACCACCGATCCAACAGCGCTCCCGCCCGGACATCGGCTCAGCCATCCGACGGTGGTGATTGACAGCGCGATCCTGGTGATGCGCGAGGGGCTCGAGACGATCCTCGTGCTGGCGGCCGTGATGGCCAGCTTCCTGGGCGCCAACCGCGTCTACCGCAAGCCCGTCGCGGCCGGCGGAGGAGCGGCGATCCTGGCCGGGATCGCGACCTGGTTCGGCGTCATCTGGTTGATCGGCCAGTTCCACGGCGGCGAGTACACCGTGCAGGCGGCAACGGGGATTCCCGCGCTGATCGTTCTGCTGATCGTGATGAACTGGTTCTTTCACAAGGTCTATTGGACGGGCTGGATCTCTCACCACCACAAGCGCCGGCGCGGCCTTCTGTCGAGCGATGCGGAGACCAACCAGCGGCGGATGCTGATGGGACTCGCGCTGCTCGGCTTCACCTCGGTGTACCGCGAGTGCTTCGAGGTCGTGATCTTCCTGCAGAACTTGCGCGAGCTCTACGGGGCAAGCGTGGTGTTGGAGGGAGTCGTGATCGGCTGCCTGTTCACCGGGGCCTTGGGCGTGCTGACCTTCGCGCTTCACCAACGACTGCCCTACCGCCGGTTGTTGATTATCACCGGCGTGATGCTGCTGTTCGTGCTGCTGGTGCAGGTCGGCGAGGAGGTCAACGAGATGCAGCTCGCCGGCTGGATCAGCACGACGGAGATCCACTGGCTCCAGATTCCGGGCTGGATGGGCACCTGGCTGTCGCTGTTCAACAACTGGGAGACGTTCATCGGCCAGTTCATCGCGCTCACGCTCGTGCTCGGGTCCTACGCCCTCGCTCAATACCTGCGCGTGTGGCGCCCACGCCGGCGCGGGGAGCAGGCGGCACGGCTCGCCCAGGAGATCCCCGATCAGCCCGCCGACATCGCCGTCGCGCCGCGATTCGCAGGCGGCGGCCTCCCGGCGACCTAGCCCAGGCCTCAAATTCCCACACGTCGTGAGCGAGACTCACAGTAAAACCTTGACCGCTGCGGTGCGGTCAACAGCGAGCAGCGAGCCGATCGAACCGCCCATGGGCGATGCGGCTCGCTCGCGCATCCTGGCTCCCGTCACCTGCACCCTTCCCCAAATCGTGCCGGCTGGCCGCGATTTGTGCGATCACGCACGCGGGAGACGGGCGCGATCACCCAAATCCGACGCACGCGACGTGATTTGGGGTTTGATGCAGGTTCGCGGTTCGCGGTTCGCGGCCCGCGACCCGCCCGACCCGCCCGGGCCGCCCGACCCGCCCGGGCCGCCCTGGACTGGCCTCGAGCACCGCGACATCGACGAGCTCAAGCTCCGGTCTTGCCCTGGCCCGCCACCGCCCGGATGGAACGAGCAGCAGCTTCGGCTTTCCCCGCGAGCTTCGCACCCCGCCGGCCAGGGGCCGGACAGCGCACGTCGGGGCGGGGACAGGCCACCGAGCACGGACCTGAGACAACGCTCGACGACCTGTACCGAACCTCCAATGTTGCGTGTCTACTCAGTGTGTGCGACCGCGCGTCGCGCTGCCGCAAGCAGGGCGCGCGAGTCGCGGGCAGAATCGGCGCGATGCCTTGGCAGACTCCGGGTGCTGGGGGTCGGGTCGGCGAATCGCGGCACTCGCGTCGTGGCTTCGCCAAGCTCCTCTTCCGGAATCGGCGAAATCGACGCGATGCGAGCCTGACCGCCGTGCCCGTCGCGGCTGGCGTGTCGCATCCGGCATCGTCAGATCGGATCCCTCCGAGACCGAGGTTTGCGGATCTGGGGGTGCCTCGGGTGACCGCGCGGGGTGCGAGAGCCGGCACGAGCCGAGTGGTGACGCTGATGCCGGGTTCACACTATGATGCCTGACCGTCGGATCGACGGATAGTGTCGGCGGGTGCCGACGCTTGGTCGGTCGCAATGGTGTGTGGAGGAGGATCGCGATGCGGGGCGTGCGGGTCGGTGCAATCGTTTCGGCGGCCGTGGTGGCGGCCACGTTGATGCCGGCGGCCGCTGTCGGAGCGGGCAGGTCGCTCGTTTCGAGCGCGGACGCGCTGGCGGGCCGGGGCGACCTCTCCGGGGTGTCGTGCGTGTCGGTGGGCGCGTGCATCGCCGTCGGCGAGACCAAGAACGGCGCGGGCACCCAGGTGACGTTGGCGGAGCGGTGGAACGGGAGGCGCTGGTCGGTCCAGGCCAGCCCTAACCCGGCGGGTGCGCGCAGCGCCGACCTGTCCGGGGTGTCGTGCGTGTCGGCTGACGCGTGCACCGCCGTCGGCGAGGACGAGAACCGCGCGGGCTACACCGTGACGTTGGCGGAGCGGTGGAGCGGGAGGCGCTGGGCGATCCAGGCCAGCCCCAACCCGAGCCAAGACGGCTTCCCGAGCGGCCACCTGTACGGGGTGTCGTGCGAGGCGATGGACGCGTGCATCGCCGTCGGCGACGGGAGGGGCGCGTCGGGCACCCTGGCGACTTTGGCGGAGCGGTGGGAGGGGACGAGCTGGACGATCCAGGCCGCCCCCAACCCGGCGGCCGGCGCGCTAGCGAGCCACCTGACCAGCCAGCTGTTCGGTGCCTCGTGCGTGTCGTCGGGCGCGTGCACCGCCGTCGGGGTAGCCGAGAACAGCGGGGTCGGCGTAGACGAGGGGCTCGGGGGCCCCGAGCTGACGTTGGCGGAGCGGTGGGATGGAACGAGCTGGGCGATCCAGTCCATCCCGGACCCAGCCGGCGACCAGGACAATGTCGACCTCACTGGGGTGTCGTGCGTGACGGCGGGCGCGTGCACCGCCGTCGGGGACTCCACCAACGGCGGGGGCGCCCAGGCGACGTTGGCAGAGCGCTGGGATGGGACGAGCTGGGCGATCCAGGCCACCCCCAACCCCGCCGGCGACCGACGGAGCCCCACGACCGGGTTTAACGCTGTGTCATGCGTGTCAGCGCACGCGTGCACCGCCGTCGGCGCCCACTCCGACCGTGCGGGAACGTTCGTGACGCTGGCAGAGCGGTGGAACGGGCGGCGCTGGACGATCCAGGCCATTCCCAACCCGGCCGGCGCCAACCCGACCGGCGCTCAGGACAGCGGCCTCAACGCGGTGTCGTGCGCGTCGGCGCAAGCGTGCGTCGCTGTCGGCTCGGGCTCTGACCGCGCGGGCAGGCAGGTGACGCTGGCGGAGCGGTGGAACGGGCGGCATTGGACGATCCAGGCGACCCCCCCAACCTAGCGCCGATGCTCGTATTCGAGCGGGAGACGCTCATGCTGCCGAGTCCGATCTGACCGGCCTCGAAGGCGATCTATTCGCTGACGGACCCGTCCAGCGGGATCGGCCGCCAAACGGACACTGACGGAACCGCGCCGCTCAACGGCCTCCTCGAGCCCGGCGCCGCTTACCCAACGATCTGTGATATTCGGCGCGGTGGGCGAGGGCCGGCCGAGTTCTCACGTGGCGCGGGTCAGGCCGACGAGCGGGATCGGCCGCGTTGTCTTCTTCTGGTATTCGTCGTAGCGGTTACCGTTCTGGTCGTTGACGAGCTTCCACAGACGGGCGTAGTCCGGGTCGCCGAGCCCGATCTCCGCGGCGGTCGCCGGGAAGCGCCTGCGCCCGATCTGGACCCCTACCTCCGGCTTGGCGCGCAGGTTAAGCAGCCAGGCCGGGGCCTTGGGGTCGCCGCCCTTGGAAGCGACGACCAAATAGCGGTCGCCGTCCTTGGCGTAGACGAGTGAGTTGGTGCGGGTTTGACCGGTCTTGCGACCGGTGGTGCGCAGCATCAGACACGGGACGCCGAGTATGCGGTGGCCGATCAAGCCGTCGGTGTGCTCGTAGATGAAGGTGTGGACTTGGAGGGTCGTGCGGAAGACGCTGTCGTAGATCGACATGAGTGCAGACACTACGCCTGCGCGGCGTCCGACCCGCCTGCCGACCTGCGATTCCCGCTGCCTGAGGCCGAGAGCAGAGATCCATGACTGGCCGCTGCACCGATTGCGCTCAGTCGGTAAAGGGGTTGCGCCGCGCGACCGCGTGGACCTTCGCTTTGCGTAGCCAACGGAGCGTTTCTGCATGCCTCGAGTCCGTCCTGCTGTCAGCGACCGGCGAGGTCAGGGGCGATCCTCCATTGTGCTTCGAACTCGCTGCGAGCACGGATCCGACGACACGCGTTCCGCAGCTGCAGGCGGATGTGGCTTGAGAATTTCTTGTTGGCCTCAATGTGACGTGCAAGGCTCTCATCGTTAACCATGACCGCGCCACGGACCGACAGCGCCGAAGGTCGCCGAGGCGACACGACCGAGGGCTGGCCCACCGCTCGTACAGCGCGGCGCAGGGTGATCGGAGCCCTCACCCTGCTGTTCGCAGCGGCGACAGGGGTCGGAGGCACACTGCTGTACTTCAGTGCCACGCGCAGTCCCGACCTGAATCCGCGTGATGGGGCAGGCGAGCTCGCGTTTTATGCTGCCCGGCCTCACACGCGCATCGGAGTGAGCGTCAGTGTCGCCGATGCCCAAGATGCGGAACCGCGCGTCGAGGCGGCGATAGTCGGTCCCGTGGGAGCTCGGTGGCTTCTGGTCGTCAGCGGCGTCTGGACGCCGGTTGGCGGCACGGCGACGAAGAGCACGCCGCCGACGTTAATGCTGCACCCTCATTTAGGCGTCTTCACCCCCAGGTCATTCCCAATCGGTGGTGAAGCATTCAGCGGCACGATCCCGCGACCAGCCAGCGATGTTCCCCGATCCTTCCTTCCACTGCCGGTCATAGTGGATTGGAAGCTGGCCACGCCCGTCGAGAAGATTGGCGATGGGCTCATACGGGGTCAACTCGGAGGCTATCTGCCGCGTCCCCAAAACGGGGTCGCCCAGATTTTCGGTCTTTTCAGGGAGCACCGCCGACGTGCGTCGCTGTGGTACGCGTCCTCATCAAGTGCTCAAGAGACGCTGAGCGTCGACCCACTTACCTCGGCTGCACAGTTCTGGCAGTTAGACCTGGCCTACCCGGCTTTAGCACGGTCGAATCCGCATGCCCTCCGTGGAACGCTCACGTGGTCGCGCGCCGCGCAGGTGCAGTGGCAGTGGACCGACCCCGATGCCGTAGACACCACCAATAACGACACGTTTCTCGCAGGGATCCTCCTCGCAACCTGTGCAGCCATTCTCCTGCCAGCGCTGAGCTGGTGCGCAAATGTCTGGATCGCGCGCGGCAAGGAAGATCGCAATCACGGATAGTGCGCCGAGCGGACTTGGCGAACCTGCCCGCAACCTCGGAGTTCGAACCCGAGGCCGTCAACGCAGTGCGAGAGCACCTGCGATCGTAATCGCCCCCGACCGACCCAGGTGACTGTCACTGAGGCTGCCGAGAAGGCCTGTGTGGCGATAGGAGGCTTCGGCGATGGCGAAGTGCACCGCTGCTGCGAAAGCCAGTGCGGCGGAAGCCGCCGACGTTCACGGGCTGGTGGCTCGAACCGGGACGCCCGTCAGATCTTGGTGAACGGGTGTGCGAGTACCTCCGGCCTTCCCGGACAGGGGTCGCTGATTTTGGTGAACTTCAGCGTGTTGCCCGAGAGTGTGAATGTGTACTTGCCCAGGCTCGTGCATGCCCCTTTTTCCACGCGACTTGAGTGTGATCGTTGACTTCGAGATGGTGTAGTTGCCGTGGATCAGTGGCCGGCCGTTGAGGCTCACCGTGTCGGTTCCCGCAGCGAACTTGACCGTCCATCGACCCTTGAGGCTCGCGGGCTTGGGTGCGCGTCGATCGACTGGTTGGGGTGGGGTTGCTGGTCGCGATCGAGCTCCAAGTCTGGCTGAGCCCGCAGATCCAGCAGCGGGTGGCGGTGTCGCTCGCAGGAGTGGTGTTGGCGGCAGCGGTGGCGGTTCGCCGCCGCTGGCCGCTTGCTGCGGTGCTCACCGCGTGCGCGGCTCTGCTCGTCCAGGGGATGCTCGGCGGCAACATAATCAGCCAGGCGCAGGCCGCGGACGCTGCGGTGGTCCTGCTGTTCTACGGATCGGGCGCGTTCCTGCCCGCATGGCGGTCCCGGTTGGCGCTGGGGGTCTCGGCCGTCATCGCCTCGATCGGTCTCGTGGCCGATCGGGGGCAGGCGATCGCGAGTCTGCCGTTCTCGATCGGCATCGCGGTGTTGTCGCCATGGGCGCTTGGTCGCGTGGCGCGCGAGCATGGTGCGCGCGAGCGCAGGTATCGCGAAATGGCCGAGCGGCTCGACGCGGGGCGTGAACTGCACGCTCGAACGGCGGCCTGGGGCGAGCGCGCGCGGATCGCGCGGGAGCTGCACGATGTGATCGCTCACAGCGTTTCGGTCATGGTGATCCAACCGGCGGTGCGCGGCTGGTTATGGGCTCCACCGCACGCGAACTCGAGATCCTCGGGCATGGCGCGCGGCCTGTCCAACGCCGAGATCGCCGAACAACTCTTCGTATCGAGCAGCACGGTCAAGACCCAAGTCGCACGAGTGCTGATCAAGCTCGGACTCCGCGACCGCGTACAGGCAGTCGTATTCGCGTACGAAACCGGTCTCATCCGACCCGGCACCGAACCATAACCCCAACTCGCAAGCCGCCCCGACAAACCGCGCCTCGCCGATGACCACCAACGTCTGATCTGAATGGCGGCACGCTGCTCCCTTCCGCCGACGGGAGCACAAATACCCGAGGCAGCGATCTCTTCCGCGACGAGCGGGGCCCGATGCCGGACATGGAGTATCGGGTGTAGGGTGCCGCTTCACGTCGTCGACCAGGGAGTACGTCGCATGGGACACGAGTTCAGCGGCTCGACCGTTATTGATCGCCCCATCACCGAGGTGTTCGAGTTCTTGGCGGACGGGACAAACGACCCAAAGTTCAGCCCACGAGTCCAGGAGATCCGCAAGGCGACTGACGGCCCGGCTGGCGTGGGTACCATCTTCGAAAGTACGGTCAAGGACGCCGGCATGAAGACGGGTCGGAGCTTCGAACTGACCGCGTTCGAGGCGCCGACGAAGATCCGCTGGGCCGAGCGGTCCAAGAACATGATCACGGTCCCGGACGGCGGCTACGACCTCGAGGAGGTAGGCGAGAGTCAGACGAAGGTCACGATCCGCAACACCTTTGAGGGCCACGGCTTTGGCAAGCTGATTGTCGGCTTCGCGGCGAGGGCCGCCATCAAGGATGCACCTGCGTTCGCGCAGCGCATCAAGTTGGCGGTCGAGGCGTCCTGAAACGTGGATCTCAGCTGCAAGACCGATCCGGCCCGACCGATTTGGAACCCACCCAAGCGGCTGAAGGGACTCGAACCCTCGACCTTGTGCATGGCAATTGTTGGTCCGACCGTTGATGCCGCCACCGCCCCTCCGACACGCTCCTCGCCTTCCTCGAAGCGCTCTGATTATGCCGACCACTCGACCCCAGAAAACGCTCTGAGCAGCCCCTTCTCAACGACATCGGCATAACGCGAACGTCGGCATATTCGACTTGTGCCGACGTCGGCACAACCACCATCTGCGCCACACCTTCGCCACGCTCGCCATCCGCGGCCTGGACCCGGCGACCGTCCAGACGCTGCTCGGGCATTCAAAGATCACCACCACCGAGCGCTACCTCCACGCCCGGCCGCTGGTCGAACTGGCCGAGCGCATGGATGCGATCTTCGCACGTCGGGATCGAGGCCGGCAGCGCTACGACGGCCGCCGAGGAGCGGGCATGAGCAGGTTTACACTTTCGGAAATAGCCCCGACCTTCGTCGATATCGATGCGGAGCTGCTGGCTCGCCTGCGCGCTTTGTCCCCGGGCAAGACCGATCGCGAGCCGCTCGAGCGGCTCGCAAGGATCGAACTCGGTCGCGCGGCACTCGTCGAGACGCAGCACCTCGACGCCGACCCCGAGGAAGTCGTGCTGGAGGAAGCCGTGCGAGCGGTCCACGAGGTCTGCCGCGAGGCGAGTTGACGCTGGTCGTCGTGGACGTGAGCGTGCTCGCGTCCGCAGCTGTCGGCCATCCCAATAGTCCGTCGGCTCGCCTCTTCAGCGCGGTCCTCGACGGCCCGATCGACATCGTCGGCTGCCCCGTACTCCTGGACGAACTCCCAGCGCACCCTCGAAAAGCCCCACTTCGCTGCTCGCTTGTCTGCTGAGCGGCGGATGGCGTTCCGCGTGCTCGTCACTGACAGAGCAGTGATGCACGGCGATCCGGTCAGCCCGCCGCGGGTGTTGCGTGATCCAGACGATGACTATCTCGTCGCACTTGCTCGCGACGCGGGCGCGGTCGCGATCGTCACGGGCGATCGCGACCTGCTCGATCATGTCGGCCTCGAGCCACCAGCGATCGCTCCGCGCCAGGCCTGCGAGCGCTCCGGCCTGGCCTAGCGATCGGGCTTGGGGAGGCGCTTGATCGCGTCCTCCAGCTCCGGCCGCAGGAACCGCCACGTTCGGCCCAGCTTGCGCCCCGGAAGGATGCCCCGCCGCGCGTACTCGTTGACCGTGTACGGGAGGTCAAGCAGCGCCGCGACGTCGGAGACGGGCAGGACATCCTCACGCGTGATACTTACAGCGAAATACGGCAGCTTAATTGCGCTAATCACGCTACTGCGAATCGAGGAACACACGCGGTCGGATCACAAGCTGCTGACGCTTGCGGAGATCCTCGGCCGCTCACCTCCCGGTGGCGTCATGGCATAGCCACGATCACACCACAACCCCAAATCCTATCCCACAGCCGACGAGAGGACGGGTGAGCGAAAGCGCACGATCAGACGTGCTGTACGACGAGGCGACCCGATCGGGAGCCCGCCACGAGACCCCGGAGCGGGGTGGTAGTTCTCGATCGTTGTGACGATCGCGGGGGTGTCAAGGCCGCTCAACCGTGGGTGAGGCTCGCCAAGCCCATGGCCAAGGTCCGTTGGCGATCGAGACGGACGCGTAGGGAGGTCGATCTGCTCTATCGATGCGTCCGTATAGCGCGGGTGAGTGAGAATTTCCAACGGACACCCTATCTGAGACGCGGATGCTGCGATTGGCGTAATGAGACTGCCGGGTTTTGCATGCGTGCGCTGGTGGATCCCTACGGCGACGTTGCGCCTGTCGTGGCTCGAGCGTGGACGAGAACCGTGAGCAAATCCGGGATCTGCCGAGCACTACCGCGCGCCTGAGACTCCGGGGTTGGAGCTCGGTCACGTGCAGAACGCGGCCTTTCCCCATCGGGGCCAGCCAACCGTCCGACGGTTGCCGGTGCTCGATCAACCGGGAAAACGCCCAGCGGGCTCCGCTGCCTTCCGAGTGGACTGTCCGATGGTTGTCGCCATGTAGCGCCCGCTGTCTTTCAGACCGTCGTGACGTCTCGCCGCCACCTTCGCCGGCGACAAGCCGTTGAGGCGGTGTCGGGGCGGCCTGCCGTCGGCCGCCCCGGTAACCGATTATCTACTGTACCCAGAACGGGATGGTTATCTTCAGGATCGCCGGACCCGCGGTGTTCGTGGCGCCCGTGTTGAGGAAGTCATCGTTGGTGTTGGCGTCGTAGATGACGGTGTCCAGGCCGACATGGATCAGCGCCATGTTGGCCGCCCCGAGTAGCCCGTCGGCGTTGGACGCGATCGGAGTTATCGATCCGCGCGGTGTGATCTGCAGCAGCTGATTGGTGTCGAGCCGGGAGACGTAGACATCACCGGTGCGGTCGTCCAGCACCATGTCGTCGAAGAACGCCGGTCCAGGGACTTGCGCCCATACGGCCGCCGTACCGGCGCTGCCGTTGCGGTTGATCGGAATCCTCAGGATCTTCCCGCTCTCGATCGACGTGTACACGGCCCCGTCGAACACCTTCACGCCGTCAGGGAGAGCTAGGAGCGGATTCGTCGCGATCGAAGTCCACGGCTCGGCAACACCGCCGGGAGTTATTCGCCAGATCGCGTTCCCGTAGATGTCGGTGACATACGTGTAGCCGGTGGCCGGGTCGGCCCCGAATCCGTCGGGTGCGATCATGCCGTTGGAGCCCGGGACTGTCGCAGTCTTTCCATCCGGGAAGATCTGGAAGATCGTTCCCTGCGCGGGCGGCCCAAGGGACTCCGGATTTGCGGCGTACAGCTGATGATCTGGGCCGTACGCGATACCGATCGCCTCTCCAAAGGCGCCGGGGGCATACGTCCCGAGAATGCGCTGATCTCCCTGAGGAGTGACGCTGACGATGTTTGTTCCCCAGATCGCAGTGACATCTCCTGGGTTCGTGGCGGCCACGGAGCTGGGACCCGCAGTGCCTGGGAATGTCGTGAGCTTGCTCACGGTCACGCCGGGAGCAGCTGCCTGCGCTACCCCCACGGTCAGCGCTGCCCAAACAAGAAGAACGCTCGTAGCTGCGAGATAGAACCGTCGTCGCATCCGCCCCTCCTTCATCGTTGGCAATCAGTGCCGCAGCACGCTTCGTGCTGAAGCGCGGCGACTCTCTCAAACGCAAGCCGCCAGGTCAAGACCGGCACGAGGATCTTCACGGACCGCGATTCGCAGACAAGTTACTGCGCGCGGGCAAGCGGGTCGATAGCGAGCCGACGGACGAGGGCGCGTTCAGCGCCCTCGTCCCGGCACAACGCCGAGCGCGGTCACGATTCCGCTATCGGGCACAGGCGGCCACGACCCACACCAACTTCCGGTGCCTGCGCGGGCCTCGGACCCTGCAGCACGTCGCGCCTGCTGATCGCCACGAACAGGGCGGCGCAAGAGTCCGGGCCACTGTCCGCTGAGCCTTGGGCATCGGACGTTCCAATCAGCCGGTGCCTCGACCGTTGCGTCCGCGGTCAGACCGTCCGGGCGTCGATCCCGTGTGTGATGAAGCTGGTGTGGAATCCTTCAAGGTGGTCAGGTGGAGTTCTGGTTGCATGGATTTGCGGTTCCTGGTCGGGTCGCCGAGCTTGCGCGGCGCG
>Ga0302324_100011148_pt1 | contig 18499 bp, 15 predicted proteins | sample Palsa_T0_1_FD_201949 | JGI IMG/M metagenome (GOLD analysis project Ga0302324, IMG submission 201949) | Peat permafrost microbial communities from Stordalen Mire near Abisko, Sweden - Palsa_T0_1 | ecosystem: Environmental > Terrestrial > Soil > Palsa > Peat permafrost | place: Sweden: Abisko... | reverse complement strand
ATTCGCCGTTCGCCCCCCGCTGCTCCAATGAACTCAGAAAGTACATTTTATGGCCACCCCATCGCAAGTCGAAGCCAACCGCGCGAACGCGCAATTTTCTACCGGCCCGTCGTCGCCGGCAGGTAAGCTCAAGGTCTCCCATAACGCCCTGAAAACCGGCCTCACCGGCCGCACCATCCTCCTGCCATCGGACGATGTTGCCGCCTACGAAAAATTCACCGCCGTCACCTACAACAAGTGGCAGCCCGCCACCGACGAAGAAAAGCTGCTGGTCCAATCCGTACTCGATACCGAATGGCGCTTGCTGCGCATTCCCACCCTCGAATCCGCTCTGTACGGTCTCGGCCGCAACGAACTTGCCGTCGAAGTCTCCCACGAGTCCAACGAGCAGTCTCGCGCCGCCGCGCTCGATGCGCTTATCTACCGCACTTACCGCAAAGACTTCAGCAATCTCGCGCTGCAAGAAAACCGCCTCAATCGGCAACTCGCCAAACATACTGCGGAGCTCCTCCAGCTACAGGGCGACCGCGAACTCCTCGTCAACCTGCGCCGCAACGATGCCATGGTCGCCTTTCAAAAGGCCAAAATTGCCAAAGAGCCTTTCAACGAGGCCGAATTTGGCTTTGAATTTTCAACGGAGTACTTAAGCGCCCGTTGCGCCGCCTTCCGCGAAGGAAATTTTGCCGCCCTCCCGGCATTCGATCGCGCCTGGAAAGCAAAAATGCGGAACAAAGCCGCCTGAACAAAGAAAAGGGGACACTCCGGGCTCTTCACCGCACTGCCGCGCAACGAAGACCGCAGGCGTGTCCTCTTTTTCGCTGCCCTCTAAGTCTAAGCAAGCGAGTACACCCAAACTGCGTCCATACGCGCTAACTAATGCGGCTGTATGAGTCGGTGGGATTCAGCGTGAATTCGTTGCTCCCGGCACTGGTGTGGGAAAGGTTTTAGGGCGGTTATATGGGTTCGACGTGCTTTCTCAGCCAGCTTTCCAACTGGCTGCGCCGAAACGTTCCAGACTCATAGTGATCAAGCAAGAATCGGTAAGCTTCCCCGTCGTCAAACAGCAGTCGCCAGCCATTCACCGACAAAAACGCGGCGGTAACTGTGATCGAGACGCGCTTATTCCCATCGACAAAAGGATGGTTTTGCGACAAGCTCTCCCACATTGCGGCCGCCTCTCCGATCAAGTCGTCGTAGTAGCCGGACTGCGGTCGGAACAGCGCCGATTCAAGCGCTCCCATGTCGCGTACACCCATCGCTCCGCCGAACTCGGCAATGAGGCGCTGGTGGATCGCAAGAACTTCCGCAACCGCCGGGTAAATCGTCACCCTGTGCCGTCTATTGAGCCAAACGGCGGAGTAACTCAGGATGCTGCTGGATGAAAGCCTCGGCTGCCGCTACCAACGGCGAACGTGCTTCGGCCGAAGTATTTGCGGTTAAGCCCGTCCGCAGGTGTTCGACAAACGCCCGGACCGCTTCCTGTTCATGAGGTGACAAAGACTCGACGATTTCCGCTAAAGTCGGCATGGCTTCCGATCCTGCACTTTGATTGTAATCGACGATGGCACGAACAGATTCGATTACAACAACCGCATAACCACAATCGTCATATCGTCGTGCTGGTCCGCGCCCGCGGTGAAGGCGTCGACGTGTTCCAGAATATAGCTCGAGATATTCGCGGCGGAACGGCTGGGGCAGGTTCTGATGGCATCCATCAGGCGTTCTTCGTCGAACTCTTCTTCGCCTTGATTCATGGCTTCGCTGATGCCGTCGGTGAAGGCCACCAATATGTCGCCGGATTGCAGTTGAATCTCGGCTTCTTTGAACGGAAAATTGGGGAACAAGCCGATCACCGTGCCGCCTTCTTCCAGCCGCAGAAATTCGAAACCATCGCCTTTCTTGCGGCGCAGCATGGGAGGATTGTGGCCGGCGTTCACGTAAGTAAGCTTGCGATTGACCGGATCGTATTGCGCGTAAAAGAACGTTGCGTACCGATTGGCGGAAGACGCTTCGTAGACTAGGCCGTTGATGTGATGAATCATCTCCGCCAGAGTGTCGCAAGGCTTAATGGTTTGGCCGCGCAGCGAAGCTTGCAGGCTGGCCATCATCAACGCCGCCGCGATGCCCTTTCCGGATACGTCGCCCACCGCGATGCCGAGCGAGCCGCTCGCCAGATGGATGAAATCGTAGTAATCGCCGCCCACGCCTTGCGCGGGCCGGCAATAACCGCAGAAGTCGAGTCCCTGGACGTGCGGCAAGTTTTGCGGAAAGAGCCGCTGCTGCACGTCGCGCGCGATTTCGAGTTCGCGGTCGAGCCGCTCGCGCGAAGCAATCTCGCGGCGGATGCTTTCGGTCAAATGCGCGTTCTCGAGCGCCAGTCCGGTCTGCGCGGCGACCGCGCTCAACAACTGAAGGTCGGCTTTGGTGTAAGGCAGCTCGGAACGCTTCGAGCCCAGGCTGATCACGCCCAGCATCTTGTGATCGAGACTAACAGGAAGGAGTACCTGCGTTTCGAGCGTCTGCAAGGCGCTCTGCTCCGGTTCGCTGGCGCCGTGCACCCAGGATTGTGGATCGTCGAAGAAAATCTTCGATGGACCATTAATTCGTTTGAGCGTGCGAATGGTGGTGGCCTGTTCGTTGAGCCGGACCGGCGGCGCGCCATTGGCGAAGCCCAGCGCGTAGGCCGGTTGGAAAAGGCCGCCGTGCTCCAGCAGAAAAGCAACGCGTGGCACATGCAGAGAATCGGCGATGCGGTGAGCCACGGTTTCAATCAAGCGCTTGGTGTCGCGAATGCCGGCCACCGAGCTGCTGAGGTCAGTGAGAATGCGTTCAGCATTGTAAGCTTCGCGAAAGAAGCGCCGATCCATCCACTGCCTGGCCCAGCGGCCCATACGTCCGAGCAGAACCACTACCGCGATGCCAACAATGCCAATGACGATTCCCTCCACGCGATGCTGGCTCTGCATCTGCAGCCGCCCCATGAACGCAACAACGGCCGTAATCAAGCCGACCTGCAGGATCCGAATACCGCTGCGCGCGAGCGCGTATTGAACGCCACTTCGCACCACCATGCGAACGTCCATAGCGCGCTGCACCACGATCACGTAAGCGACAGTGAGCGGGAAGAACACAAGCATGAGGAGGCAGAAGACGGCGATCCAAGGCGGCATCATGGGCACCAAACCGATCTCCCCTAGAACAAGTGGGATCAAAGGGGTGAGCGAGATGCCGCAGCCTATGCTCATCACCCGAAGCCGCCGGCAGGCGTCGGGCGTGTTCAGCAACTGCCGCTTCATTCCGAGCAACGTAAAGAATGCGCCCACGTAGCCCATGTAGAGAATGACCACGGGTCTGTAGGTCGCTTGATGAAACGTGGTCAGCCATTTCAATTCTTCGATGTGGTGGCCTTCCATCAAACTGCCGTAAATATTCACGATAGTCAGCGCCGCGGGGATTACCGAGACGGCATAAATTAACCAGCGGTGACGCCGCAGAAAGGGAAAAGGAAGGGGAAAATAGAAGGCGAACAGCAGCATCCAAAGCGGCCAAGTGGTAGTCAGGAGCGCGTGATAAACCAGAAACAATTCGCGCCATGGCGGCGAGATCGACCACGAGATATCCGCGTCGGTGAGCTGACCAAAAGAAGCTAGCATCGCCAGCGTGATCCAGGCGAGCGGATCGCTCGGCCGGGCGAAGGCGATATAGAAGCCGACCAGCAGGCCGATCGCCGGCAGTGCCACGAAGACTCCGATCACAAAGGTCCAGCCGAAGGAGGGCGACGGAGCGGCTTTGAGCGGAAGCCGTATGTCAAAAGTTCTGGTCAGCGGGCCTTCTGTCCGTTTGACGGTAAGTGTTACAGTTTCGCTGGGGCGCAAGCGCTCTTCGAAGGCGGAAACTTCTGCGAGACCTTGAATCGGTGTGCCGTTGAGGGCAACGATTTCGTCGCCCGGCTTGACGCCGCTGTTGCCGTAGGGCGGATGGAGATATTGGACGACCGTGCTGTAGTCGTGAAACGAAAACGGCAAGGGTGCGCGCTCATTTCCATGCGCCTCGCTATAAATCAGGTAACCCGAAAAAGTACATTGGGCGATCAATGCCCACAGAAACAGTGCCCCCAGAAGGATGTACTGTTTGGCGACTGACGGTTTCATGATGAACTACTTAAGCAGGTGTTTGCAGCAGGCTGCGCTTACTGCTGTAACTAAAGTAAATGACCAGTCCGATGATGAGCCAAACAACAAATCCCATCCAAGCCAGCAGCGGCAGCCCTAACATCAATCCGAAGCAGCAAACAACGGAAAGGATGGGTGTCACCGGCGAGAACGGCACGCGGAACGAGCGCGGCCGGTCGGGCTGAGTGCGCCGCAAAATAATCACAGCAGAAGAGACGAAGACGAAAGCGAACAAGGTCCCGATATTTGCCAAGTCGGCAAAAAAATCAATGTCCATAATACCGGCGGGAATGCCAACCGCCAAGCCCGCTAACCATGTACTGACGTGCGGCGTTTTGAATCGTTTGTGAACTTTTGAAAAGAGGGCAGGCAGCAGACGATCGCGCGACATGGCGAACCAAATGCGGGCTTGTCCATATTGGTAGACAAGCAAGGACGAGAGCATACCGAGGAGCGCTCCGACGGTGACGATAAATTTCAACCTTTCCATGCCGATGGCCTTGAGCGCATTGGCCACCGGGGCCGCGTTATCGAGAGTTTTCCAGTTGACGATGCCGGTGAGAACGAGAGACACGGAGGTATAGAGAACAGCGCAGGCGATCAGCGTGCCGATGATGCCGATAGGCATGTTGCGCTGCGGGTTTTGACATTCTTCCGCAGCGGTGGAGACCGAGTCAAAACCGATAAAGGTGAAGAAAACGATGGCCGCGCCGCTGAGAACGCCAGCGCCGCCGTTGGGAAAGAACGGATGCAGATTGGACGACTTCACCGCGTGCGCGGCGCCGAAGACGAACAGCAGTACGGCGGTTAGTTTAATAGCGACCATGGCGTTATTGGTGCTGGCGCTTTCCTTTACGCCACGAACCAGAATCCAACTGAGCGCCATGACTACTAAGAAGGCGGGCAGGTTGAAAATGGCGCCGGTGAATTTCATGTCGGCAATGATGGCATGAGACAGACTAAACGGAAGGTGGTTATTGAGCAGTTCGTTGACATAAGCGGAGAAACCGACGGCGACGGTCATGTTCGACACGGCATATTCCAAAATCAGATCCCAACCAATAATCCAGGCGAAGATCTCGCCCAACGCCGCGTACGCATAGGTATAGGCGCTGCCGGCGATGGGAATCATGGATGCCAGTTCCGCATAGCAAAGCGCGGCGAAACCGCAGGTGACAGCGACCAGCATGAACGATAAGGCAAGGCCTGGTCCGGCGCCCGGCCTGCCGCCCATGGTGGTGGCCGCCGAGCCATGAAGAATGATGTCCAGCAGCGGCGCGTTGAGCAGCGATGGAGTCATACTCTGTTGACCGGCCGCCGCCGTGCCGGTGACCGTAAAAATGCCTGCGCCGATGACCGCGCCGATACCGAAAGCGATCAGGCTCCACGGGCCCAGAGTGCGCTTCAGGCGCGTGCCTTCCGTCTGCGTGTCTTCTACCAGGGAATCGATGTCTTTCGTTTTGAATAGAGAGGACATTACTGCGAAGTATAGCGACTGAAGAAAAGAATACGGCCGCAGATCTGTGTTGGTGAAGGGCTTAATGGGTTCACACGAGACTGTTCAGCGCGTTTTGTAACGAACAGTCTGTTAAGCGCGGCAGCTTAGGTCAAATCTCCCGGTCAATGCGGCTGATAAGCCGCGGAAGTAAAAAACCGCAAGCGCCACCATTGCCCGCCAGGTTGGTGCGTCCCTCGGCCAATTTACTTCCCGCTATCTCGCAAAGGCCAGCCATTGGACATTTCCAGTTCATGAAAGGCTTTCGATATCTTCTTGGCCAGTTTGACATCGAAGGTCTGTTTGTCGTTGAGGCGGTAAACGAAATCGCCCCAAAGCTTCACAAAATGATTCGCCTTCGCCATAAATTGCAGGCGTGCGATTTGTTCCTGGCGCGCGGCGGCGGCTCGACGGAGGGTTTCATCGTTGTTGACGTGTACGGACTGCCGGAACAACTCCATTTGCCACTTCACCATGGCTGCGGAATCGCTCCCCGGCACGGCGGGCGCGGGAGAAGGTGACTGCGCTTTTAGAAAGCCGACAGTGAGCAAGATAAGAATAGGTTCAAGCTTTCGCACAAAGGACTCCTTTGGTAGTGTCAGGAAAAAGTTTCACGACAACGACGGAGTTTGAGGATTCTGGCGAACCTGGGGGAAAAGTCTAAACGGGGAAGGGAAGAAGCCTACTCGGCTTCACAACTGCAAGTATACCGGCTCAGGGTGCGTACGCGCAACCGGCAAAAGCGTCATAACCAAACAAGGATATACTCGCAATTTGCCAGACAGATTTATCGGTTCACGGCGGCGGCGCCCCGGATTGCTGTTCGCCGCGATCGTTCTTATCGTCCTGATCGCCGGATCAAGCTACATCGCGGGCACGCTCATTGACTACAACTGGTGGTCCGAAATTCAGCAGGTCAACACCTGGTGGAAGTTGTTGTTGTATGGGACCGTACCCGTCATTCTGGCAATGGTGCTCTTTTTCGCGATCTTCTGGAGCGCCTTTGCGTTGGGAATGCGGAGCTCGAAAGAAACGCTGCGCTTCGGCTTCATCACTCGATCGCTTGTTATGAAACTGGGCGCTTTGGCGCTGGCGTTTTTGAGTTTTGTTGTCGCCAATGCGACGGTGGATAGCTGGACCGTAGTGCGCTTTTTTGGCGGGCGCGAATTGCCCGCGAGCGCAACTGAATACGCCGACCCCATTTTTGGCAAGCAACTCCACTTTTATCTGTTCGATCTGCCTTTCCTGAATATGCTGGTTTCGGTGCTGTTGGTGGCGAGCATCGTTTCGCTGTTGGTCTATTGGCTGGCGGCGCACGCGGAAAGAATCGGCAAGCAGATGCCCAGCCGATTTCCAGCCGAAATGGCGTTTCAAATGGCGCCCTTTTCATTCCGCGATGCCTTTGAGTCCGGCTTTGCGCGTGCGGCCGCCGTCTTGTTGCTGGCCTGTTTCGCCGCGAAACTCTTCTTCTCGCGCTATGCGTTGCTGACGGAAGATCACGGCCAGTATTTGGTGGGTGTCGATTGGGTGGCAGATCACGTGGTGTTGCCCCTTCAATGGCTGCTCATCGCGGGGTGCCTGGTGGGCGCGGCGCTGGTTGCGGCAAAGAAGCCCCGCTGGGCGCTTTTTGTGTTATTACTGCTGCCGATTCGCTGGTTCTTGCCGCCGCTGGTTGCCAGCTTATATGTGCGGCCCACTGAATTGGCGCTGGAGCGACCGTACATCAAATACCATATTGATGCAACGCGCTCGGCTTATGGGCTGACGTCGCGCGTAAAGGAAACCGTTCTCAATACCGCTTCGGAAGTGCCCATTGATTATTCCAAGCACAAAGCATTGCTCGACAATGTGCGCCTTTGGGATTGGCGGGCGTTTCACGATACAATCTCGCAGATTCAGCCATTGCGTCCTTACGTATATCAAGAGACTGACCCCGACCGTTACGTGATTGATGGGCAGTTGCGGCAGGTTTTGATGGCTCCGCGCGAATTGCAGATCAGCCAGATCGGCGAAGCCGCTTCCCGCTGGATCAACCCGCACCTCATTTACACACACGGTTACGGCGTCGTTATGGCGGAAGCGAACCGCATCACAACCGACGGCTTGCCCGTTCTGTTTATCAAAGACGCTCCGCCGCTCATCACGACAAAATCTTTGAAACTGACCTTTCCCGAAATTTACTTCAGTGAGGTGGCGCATGAACCCGTGTTTGTCGACACAGGCCAGCCGGAGTTCAACTATCCTTCCGGATCGGAAAACGTGCAAACCACTTATAAAGGCAAAGGCGGCTTTCCGATCTCCTCGCCCCTTATGCGTTTAGCCGCTGCCGTACATTACGGCGATGCCAATATCTTGCTAACCGAATATCTAACTGGCAAGAGCCGCATGATGATTCACCGCGCAATTCTCGACCGGCTCAGTACAGTCGCCGGATTTTTGACTTGGGACAACGACCCCTATTTGGTCCTCACCGACGAGGGCCGGTTGGTGTGGATGGTAGATGGCTACATGTCGTCGGATTCCCATCCGTATTCGCGCGAAGTGTCTTTGGGCGATCGGAATCTGAACTACATGCGGAATTCGGTGAAGGCCACGGTGGACGCGTATAACGGTGAAATCAACCTCTATATTTTTGACGAGAACGATGTGTTGATTCAGGCTTACGCGCGGCTTTTTCCAGGATTATTCAAGCCTAGCTCCGCCATGCCGGCCGACCTGCGAGCGCACGCGCGCTACCCGGAAACGCTATTCCGCGTGCAGGCGGAAATCTACCGAACGTTCCACATGCTCGATCCGGAAGCGTTCTACAATCGGGCGGACTCCTGGGATTTCGCGAAAACTGCGAGTCAGCAAGACAGCGGAACGACAACCGTATCGCCGACCTATGTGGTGGCAGCGCTGCCGGGTAGTTCGACGGCCGAATTTCTTCTGCTCACCACGTTCACGCCCGCGAACAAAGACAATTTGATTGGCGTGATGTATGCCCGCTGCGACGGCGAGCATCTCGGCGAATTGATTTTCGGCCAGTTGGCTAAGCAAAACATCATTTACGGGCCTATGCAGATCGCGGCGCGGGTGAATCAGGATCAGACAATTTCCAAAGACCTTTCGTTGTGGGATCAACGCGGGTCGTCGGTATTGCGCGGGCAGACGCTGGTTCTGCCGATTGATAACAGTTTTCTCTATGTAGAGCCCATCTATATTCAGTCGTCGCAGACGAGCATGCCGCAATTGAAGAAGGTTGCGCTGGCCATGGGTAACAAGTTGGCGTATGCGGATACCTATGAGCAAGCGCTCGCGCAGTTAATTGAGGATGTGGGTGGCAAAGGCGGCGGCTCGCCTGCGCCGTTGACGCAGCAGGAAGGAACGGCGAACGCGAACGAAGGCAGTGCGCCCACGGTCAACCAGGCTCCGTCCGGTCAGGCCATCGAGACGCTTAAACAAGTCAGGGATCACTTGCAACGCTATCGAGAGTTGAGTTCACAGGGCAAATGGGCAGAGGCGGGAAAGGAACTGGAGGAGATCCAGAAGCTTGTGCAGAAGTGATGGTGCATCAACAGAGTTTGCACAGGTTTTCCATCGCTTATCCACAAGACTCGCTATGATGGCGGCAATGGCTCGTCGATTTCGAAACCGCGAAGCGGATCAGCATGGTGAGTTGATTGTCGGAAAGTACGGTGTGTATATAGTTCGGGGCGATCAGAAGCTGAAGAGCATCCGGCTCGTTCCATGGGAACAGTTGCTTTCATGCGACGAGGTGCGGGCTGGGTTCAACGACCGAGCAAAGGAACGCCTTCCGTTTGGGCTGCGAGTCGAAGTTCCGAATCCAGAGAGGCAAGCGGCAAGCCCAGTCGCAGAGCAAGCTCAAGATAGGCCGCGTCATACGAGGTGAGCCGGTATCGCTCGGACAATCGCGCCGTCGGTCCCCACGCCTGCCGATCCGTCTCCGCATCGACCTGAATCGGCAAGAGGGCCAGATCGGTCAAGGTCGAGTTTCGAAAGGCTGCGGTGTGGCCGGCCGCGGCGCACGCCCATCTCCAAAATATTAGCGACCTCAAGTTTCCACAAGCCTGGAACCCAAGCACCCCTCTCGCGGACCAAATGGAAGACGTGTCGAACCGGGCCGGTGACCTCGTCGCTATACACCCACGCCAAGGTAGCGGAGCTATCCAAAACGAGGCTCACGGCCGTCCAGCGTCCCGGTCTCCCTTTGCCTCCGTCCAAGCAAACCCCTTTTTGACTCGGTTCGATCGAGCGCGAATGCGTTCAAGAGCTGCTTTGGCCTGCAGTTTGTCGATGCGCGAGACATTTGGGACAAGGCGTGCGATCGGCTTGCCGTGACGCGTGATGGTTATCTCTTCTCCGGCCTCAACCCTATCCAGGAGCATACCTAATTTGTTCTTGGCTTCAAAGGCACCAATTTCCACGAAACGCGCTCCTATTTAAGCTGGCCTAAGCTAGTTTAACGCATGCTTGGCTAATTCGATCAATCCAACGACCGGCAGCGCGACGCTGGCGATCACCACCACCACGGTGATAACCAGGAATAACCAATCGTGCGCTTTTTGGCGTTCCGGTTGGGAGATGTGATTCTTCAGAATCTGATAATTTCGGCGATTTGCCTTAAAGGCGATATCGAATAGATCGCCCAGGAATGGAACAGAGCCCGCCAGCGCTTCAATTCCTACATTCACCAGCATGCGGGTGACGGCAACCCGCGAGATGCCCAGTTGAATCGCTCGGACGATGATGAAGAGCGAGACAAGCGCGTCAACTACGTCACCAACGCCGGGAATCAAGCCGATGATTCCAGCGAATCCAAAACGGAAGCCGCCAGGCAGCTCGAAAGCGTAATCGAACCAGCGCGCGACCGCTTCTACGTCCGCAAGACGAGGATCATCCACCACTTCCGGCGTCAGTGCATCTTGGCAGTACCTGGGAACGGCATAAGTGGTGATGTCCTTCAAAAAGATGCTCCTAGAGAACAGATTAGTGCGGGCGCACAAAGGTTTCCTGCCGAGCGTTCTGGCAGAATGGCTCCATGGCCGCGCAAAAGCTCACCGATACCGAAATCCAACACGCCCTGCCGAAGCTTTCGGGCTGGACGGTCAAAGATGCCAAGCTGCATCGCGAATACAAGTTTGGCGATTTCGCCCACGCCATTGGCTTCATCGCCACCGCCGCCATCGGCATCGAAAAGATGAATCATCACCCCGAATGGTTCAACGTCTACAATCGGGTCACCGTTGACTTGACCACACACGATTCCGGTGGCATTACGCAAAAAGACGTTGAGCTGGCGCAAATGCTGGAAAAGATAGCTGTCAAGCTAACCTAGTTTTTAAACATGAAAATCTCGTTTCGAGCGCTGCTGGCGGGCAGCCTGTTGGCCGTTTTATGCCAAGGCGCCACCGATCCCTTGGCGGCTGTCGACCCGCTGATTGATGAAGCCGTCCAAAGCCATCTGATCCCAGGCGCCGTGCTACTCGTCGGACACAATAACGAGATTGTCTATCGCAAAGCATATGGCTTGAAAGCGTGGCTGCCCGAGCACGAGCCGATGACGCTGGATACGATTTTCGACGCCGCGTCCCTCACGAAAGTCATCGCGACCACGCCTTCGGTGATGCGTTTGTTCGAAGAAGGCAAGTTGCGCATTGACGATCCGGTGGTGAAATACTTGCCCGAATTTCAAGGCGGCAAGAGTGACATCACGATTCGGCTTTTGATGACGCATTTCTCCGGCCTGCCGCCCGATTTAGAACTGGTTCCCAAATGGAGCGGCTATCAAACAGGCATAGAAAAGGCGCTCACGATCAAGCCCACGGGCCCTCCCGGCGTGCACTTCGTTTATAGCGATATCAACTTCATCCTGATGGGCGAGATCGTGCGGCGGCTTTCCGGGCAATCGCTGGCCGAATTCGCGCATGACCAAATCTACGCGCCGCTAGGCATGCATGACACGGAGTTCCTGCCTTCGCCCGCACTCTTGCCACGCATCGCCCCCACTGAATACGAAGAAGAAAATGGTATGCCTTTTCGCGGCGTGGTGCATGATCCGACCAGCCGCTTTATGGGAGGTGTGGCGGGCCACGCGGGCGCCTTCACTACCGCCGACGATCTGGCGAAATACGCGCAAATGCTGGTCAATATGGGCACCTTGAGCGGCACTCGTTTGTTCCTTCCGGAAACTGTGCGGAAATTCACCGAGCCGGGTAGTCCGGCCGATCAACCGGTGCTGCGCGGTCTGGGCTGGGATATCGATTCGCCGTTTTCGAGCAATCGCGGCGAACTCTTTCCTATTGGTTCGTACGGCCACACGGGCTTTACCGGCACGTCTCTTTGGATCGATCCCAACAGCCATTCGTTCGTGATCTTTCTGACCAATGTCGTGCATTTGAAGCGCGGCAACTCGCTCAGTTCGCTGAGGGGACGTTTGGCTACGGCGATTGCCGCCAGTTTTGGCATGACCATTCCGCAAGACGTCGCCATCACCGGCTACCGCGATACCATTGCCGGCGCGGGCGCGTATCGCGTGATCGAGCGTAATGCCGATACGTTGACCGGGCTCGACGTGCTTGAGGCGAGCGGCTTTCGTGAACTAAAAGGCAAGCGCGTCGGCTTAATCACGAATCAGACGGGGCTTGATCGGGCGGCGCGGCGAGATGTGGATGTCATGCTGGGCGCCGGCATTCATCTTACGACGATCTACTCGCCCGAGCATGGATTGAGCGGGACGCAGGATACCGACATCGGCGACACCAAAGATGCGCAAACGGGCATTCCGGTAGTCAGCTTGTATGAGCCGAACCGGCGGAGACTTACGGCTGCGCAGATGGAAAATTTGGATGCGGTGGTGTTCGACATTCAAGACGTCGGCGCGCGGTTTTACACTTACTCGTGCACCATGCTCTACGCGCTGGAAGAAGCCGGGCAGGCGAAGAAGCCTTTCTATGTGCTCGACCGGCCGAATCCGATTACGGGAACGCATGTAGAAGGCCCGATGCTGGATAAGGATCTGGAATCCTTTATCGGCTGCTACGACATGCCGCTGCGCCATGGCATGACTTTCGGCGAGCTGGCGCGTATGGCCAATGCGGAGCAGCACTGGGGCGCCGATTTACATGTGATTCATATGAAGAACTGGCTGCGCGGGGATTGGTTCGATGCCACTACTTTGGATTGGGTGAATCCTTCTCCTAATATTCGCAGCTTGAATGCGGCGCTGTTGTATCCGGGCGTTGGGATGCTCGAATACAATACGAATTATTCGGTGGGGCGCGGGACCGATGCTCCCTTCGAGCAGATTGGCGCCGATTGGATCAAAGGGCAAGGCTTGGCGGCGGCGTTGAATGCGCAGTTCATTCCGGGCGTGCGCGCTTATCCGACGAAGTTCCAACCGACCTCTTCTAATTTCGCGGGCCAAACGATTGAGGGGGTGCGCTTTGTGATCACGGATCGGGAGAGTTTCGATAGTACGCGGCTGGGCATCGAAATTGCAGTTGCGCTGCAAACGCTGTATCCGGGAAAGATCGATTTTGAGAAATGCAAAGGGTTGATCGGTAATCGCGAAATGATCACGGCGTTGCAACAGGGCAAAGAGGCGATTGAGATTTATACAGCGGCGCAAGGGGAGGCGACCAAGTTTGCGGAGAGGCGGAAAGCTTTTCTGCTCTACTGAACCCCGGCCGCCCGCTTGGCGTCTTCCACGACGCCTTCGAGTTCGGCGCGGTATTCGGAAAGTAGTTTGTCGCTGGTGGCTTCGAAGCGCATGACTAGAACAGGCTGGGTGTTCGACGCGCGCACTAAGCCCCAACCATGTTCGAAGATGGCGCGCACGCCATCGACATCGACGACTTTGTAGCGGAGTCGAACTGCGGCGGCTACGTTCGCGACAACTTGGAATTTCTTATCGTCCGGACAATCGACCCGCAGCTCGGGTGTGGAAACCAGTTTCGGAATGCCTTCCAGTTGGTAGGAAAGCGGCTTACCCGATTTGGCGACGATCTCGATCAAGCGGCAAGCGGCGTAGAGGGCGTCGTCGAAGCCGTGATAGCGGTCGGCGAAAAACATGTGGCCGGACATTTCGCCGGCCAGTTCAGCGTGCTCTTCTTTCATCTTGGCTTTGATGAGCGAGTGGCCGGTTTTGTACATGATGGCATTGCCGCCGAGCTCGTTCAGTTTGTCGTACATGATTTGGGAACATTTCACTTCGCCAATGAAGGTCGCGCCGGGTTTGCGGGTGAGGATTTCGCGGCCGAAGATGAGCATCAGCATATCGCCGTAAACGACCTCGCCGTTTTCGTCGACTGCGCCGATGCGGTCGGAATCGCCGTCGAAGGCGATGCCGAGTTCAGCCTTGTTGGCGCTAACGGCGTCTTGCAAGTGCTTGAGGTTGGATACGACGGTGGGATCGGGATGATGATTGGGGAAGCGGCCGTCCATTTCGAAAAAGAGTTCGATAGGCTCGACGTTGAGTTTTTCGAGAATGCGGTGAATGGTGGGGCCGGCGGTGCCGTTGCCGGCATCGAAGACGACTTTGACCCTACGAGGCAAGGCGGTGAATTGGGCGGCGACTTGTTCCACGTAAGGGGTGGTGGCGTCTACTTCCTTCACCGAGCCTTCGCCGGATTCGAAATCGCGAGTTTGGATGAGCCTGAGCACCTGCTGGATTTGATCGCCGTGAAGAGTGCCGCTACCGCAAACGGTTTTCAGCCCGTTGTATTCGGAAGGATTGTGGCTTCCGGTGATCATGATGGCACCATCGGCTTTGAAGTGAACCGCCGAAAAGTAGAGGACGGGCGTCGGGCCAACGCCGACATCAAGCACGTTCGCGCCGGCGGCAAGCATGCCTTTCAACAAGGCATCGTGTATGCGCTGCCCGCTTAAACGGCAGTCGCGGCCAAGACAGAGCGAGCGTCCGCTTTGGCGAATGAGATGGGTGGCAAGGGCGCGTCCGATGAGTTCGACTTCCGGATCGAGCAATTCCTTGTCCGCGATTCCGCGAATGTCATACTCGCGGAAAATATCGGGATTGAGCATGGTAAGTATTCAGGATAGCGGGTGAGGGAGCGCAAAAGGGGACGGAGTGCTCTGTCCACTGACAAGTGTCTCGGACGTTGAAGACCTGTCGGCTGGGACAGAGAACTCCGTCCCCTTTGCTTGAGGTTATATGAGCGTTTCCTGACGAATGATGAGAGTTTCGAGAAACTCTTTGTCGATCTCATAGCCGAAGCCCGGGCTATCGGTGACGGTGATGGTTCCGGTGGGTGAGACTTCGACAGGAGGGATGATGATATCGCGCTTCCAATAGCGCTTGCTGGCGGAGACGTCACCGGGCAGGACGAAGTTGGGCAGGGTGGAGAGCGCGATGTTGTGGGCGCGTCCAATACCCGATTCCAACATGCCGCCGCACCAGACTGGAATGTTGTTGGCCTGGCAAATATCGTGAACGCGTTTGGCCTCGCCGAAGCCGCCTACACGGCCGAGCTTGATATTGATGATGCGTCCGGCCTTGAGGCGGATGGCCTGCTCGGCCTGATGCGCGGAACGGATGCACTCATCCAGGCAGATGGGGGTTTGGAGCGCCGCTTGGAGAACGGCGTGATCGATGATGTCGTCGTGGGCGAGCGGTTGTTCAATCATCATCAGATAGAAATCGTCGAGCTTCTTCAAATGATCGATATCGGCCAAAGTGTAGGCTGAGTTGGCGTCGGCCATCAGCTTGATTTGCGGGAACCGTTCGCGGACCTGGCAGATGACATCGACATCCCAGCCGGGCTTGATCTTCATCTTGACGCGCTGATAGCCGGCGGCGAGTTCGGTTTCGATTTTTTCGAGGAGTTGTTCCACTGAATCTTGAATGCCAATGGAAACGCCGCAGCCGATTTCGTGGCGCGCGCCCGCGCCGATGGCTTTCCAAAGCGGCACGTTATCGAGCCGCGCTTGCAAATCCCAAATGGCCGTTTCAACGCCGCCGCGCGTCATGTTGTGGCCGCGAATGTGTTCGGTTCGAGCATTGACTTCGCTGGCGTCGGCGAACTCGTGTTTGAGAATGCGCGGGGCAATGTAGTCGATGAGCAGCGGCCAGACGGAGCCTGTCCATTCCTCGTTGTAAAAAGGATTTTCGCCGGCGGTGACTTCGCCCCAACCGGAAACGTCGCCTGAGAAGGCTTCGACTAAAACGATGTCGCGATCGAAGGTGCGGCCGAAGCTGGTCTCGAAGAAATGCACCAGCGGCATGCGGATGTGGCGCAGAATGATGCGGTCTACTTTGATGGCCATTGTGATAGTAAGTATGTCCCTGAATTTTCGGTTTTTTCAAAGCCAGTGACGGCGAGACCGGCGCGGAAGTATTGGTCGAACTTTTCGGCGATATGTTGTTGAATCTGAATGGCTTGAGCTGAATCTGTTTCGATAATTCCGTTGATGTTTGAGGGGATGGCGATGCGCGCTTCGATAGGCGGCCCGGTGAACGAATGCCCCGCGATTACGGCTTCCACGCGCGGCGAACGAATCCACCATTCGGGCACCAAACGATCAGTCGGCAAACCACCGTGCAAAACGCTGGTGCTGGTGCCGTATTGATTGTGAACGTAGCGGCGCACGATGACTCCCAGCCGTTCGATATTGAAGAAGGCGTTCTTGATTTGCAGAGGATCGAAGGTCCATTCGATCAGCTCGATGTCGTGGTTCAGGGCCCAGAGGCGCTGTTCGAGTTTGAGGCGGCGGCCGACGCCGGTATTGCGATATTCGGGCAAGACGCCGAGCATGTGGCTATGGATGTAATACTTGCCGCCGGCTTTGAGGCCGGGAATGCCGAGGCAGAACGCTACCATTTTGGCGCCGTCGAAAGCGCCGAGGACTTGGCCGCCGATTTTATCGGCAACGACGAAAAGGCGCTGCGGCAGAAGCTCGACATCGTCATAGCCCCAGATCTCGCGCTGGAGGCGGACGACGGCGGCGAATTCTTCGAGTTGATCGAGCTGGCGAATGTCGATGTTGTCTGGTTGGGTCATGCCTCTATTCCCTGTCACTCCCTTGCGGTCGTGGTTCTGTAAGGCGGTTTTCCGAGAACGAGCCAGCGTTTAATAAGATTGGCAGGAGCTTGCCTGCGGACTCCTGGAATGCATAATCGACGGAGTGCGAAAGCGGCGTGGCTTCCAGATTGACTTCCACGATTTTAGCGCCTGCGGAGCGTGCCAATGGCACAAGGCCAGCGGCTGGGTAGACGACGGCGGATGTGCCGACGACCAACAGTACGTCGCAAGTTATGACGGCGCGCTCGGCAGCGGTCCAGATTTTGGGATTTAAATTCTCGCCGAACCAAACGACGCCGGGACGGGCCAAGCCGTCGCATTGACACAGCGGAGGGATGGAAAGTGCGGGCGACAGATCAGTCCATTCCCGCGCGCAGATGGTGCAGCGGAGAAGCCAGATGCTGCCGTGAATTTCTAGAACGTTTTGGCTGCCGGCGCGTTGATGAAGGCCATCGACATTTTGCGTGATTAGGGTGAAGGCGGGTGATCGGCGTTCGAGTTCGGCGAGGGCGGCGTGGCCGGCGTTGGGCTGAACGGCAGCAAGGAGGCCACGACGCCAGTTGTACCATTCCCAGCAGAGCTTTGGATCGCGCGCGAACGCTTCAGGCGTGGCGAGGTCTTCGGGCTTGAACTGACGCCACAAACCACCGGGGGCGCGAAAGGTGGGAACGCCACTTTCGGCGGAGATGCCGGCGCCAGTGAGCACGGCTATGGCACGCGCTTCGGCGATAAGCTTGCGGGCGTGGGCCAAGTTCACACGGGGGTTCAGACGGTCCCTTTGCTCATTTCGTCGGCTAAATGTTCGGAGGCGCGCATGGAGAGCGCGAGGATGGTCATGGTTGGATTTTGCCAACCGGCGGTGACGAAGCTGGCGCCATCGACGACCAAAAGATTTTTGATGTCGTGACTCTGGCACCACTTGTTGAGGACGCTTTTCTTGGGATCGTCGCCCATGCGGCAGGTGCCGACTTCGTGGATGCTGTAGCCGGGTGGGTTGACTTGATCGGTCTTGCAAACGATTTCCCAGCCGCATTCGTGGAATATTTCTTCAGCGGTGTCGGCGGCGTCTTTGCGAAGGTTGGCTTCGTTCTCGCTATCGCGCGCTTCGATGTGCAAGACGGGAATGCCCCAAGCATCGACCACGTCTTTATTAATGCGGACGTGATTCTCAAAACGCGCTACGCGCTCGCCGAAAATACTGCCGGAGACGCAGGAGCCGGCGTAACTATCAAGCTTCGCTTGCAGTTCTTCGCCGTAAAGCGGAAAGTAGTTGGGACTGGCGCTGCCGCCACTATTGAAGTGAAGGCAGTAGCCTTTGATGAAATTGCGCTTGTCGGCTTTGGATAGATTGCGGAAGCGTGGGCAGAAGGCGCTGCCGCCCATCAAACCGGAAGGACCTTTGTGATCGCGCGCTTCGGGGACGGAAGCGACGACGTTGACGCCATACATTTGATCGACCAGATAGTGACCCATGACGCCGCTGGAATTGCCGAGCTTGGAATTGAGAAGCAGGCGGGTGCTTTCGAGAGTGCCGGCGGCGAGGACGATCACCTTGGCTTTTACGTGCATTTCGCGTTGCGAATGGCGGTCGACAAAATGGACGCCGCTGGCGAGGCCGGCGTTCTTATCGGTGGTGACTTCGCGGACGATGGCGTTTTCAACAATATCGAGCTTGCCGGTCGAGAGCGCATCGGGCAGAAGCAAATTGATGGAACTGGCGAGACCGTCGCGGCCGAGGGCGGTGCGCCATTTGGAAACCTGAATGCCGCGCTTGGTGGCGGCGGCGGTGACCT
>Ga0302324_100011146_pt1 | contig 18501 bp, 11 predicted proteins | sample Palsa_T0_1_FD_201949 | JGI IMG/M metagenome (GOLD analysis project Ga0302324, IMG submission 201949) | Peat permafrost microbial communities from Stordalen Mire near Abisko, Sweden - Palsa_T0_1 | ecosystem: Environmental > Terrestrial > Soil > Palsa > Peat permafrost | place: Sweden: Abisko... | reverse complement strand
TTCGCATGGATGCTGATAGTGAGCCCGTCTTTGCAGGCACAGAACTATCGGCTCTATGTCGATAACAGCACCGACGAAACTGTTTCCGTGATCGACCTTAACTCTTTGAAGGTCGTACACGACATCAATATTGGTGCTTCCCTCATCCACGGCCTGGCATTGCGGCCGGACGGCAAACTGCTCTTTGTCACCGTGGAATCCGATCATACGCTGCGATTGGTCGATACCACTACAGGCCAGACCAAGGCCACCATCAAGCTTAGCGGACGACCCAACGAGTGCGCTGTGACCCCGGATGGAAAATTTGTGGCCGTGCCCATTCGCGACGGAGACAGCGTCGACATCGTCGACGTGATGCAGCAGAAGGTGGTGAAGGTGTTGCCAATCAAAGAGCCGCACAATGCCGTCAGTACCGGCAGCAATCGCTACTTGTTTGTGAGCTCCATGGGATCGAATGCGGTCAATGTCATTGACCTCGAGACTATGTCATATTCGGCTGTTTTGCCCGCAGGTGGAAGACCAAGACCTTATGTGATTTCGAACGATGGGAAGACTATGTACGTAGCGGTGTCGTATTTGCACGGGTTCGACATCGTCAGTATCCCGGAGAAGAAGGTTCTGGAGCGGGTGGAGATGCCGGCCAGGCATACCGGGCCTCCTCGTCCTCGTAAGTTCGAAACACCGGATACGCTTACTCATGGTCTCGCGCTTACGCCCGATGGCAAAGAGTTGTGGGTCACCAGTTTGTTGGATGACTGCATTTATATTTATGACCTGCAGACTAAAAAGTTCAGCGGCCCCCTGGCCACCGGTGATGGGCCAAACTGGATTGTCTTTTCTCCTGATGGCAAATATGGATGCGTCAGCAATACGGATAGCGATGATGTTTCTATCTTCGACGTAAAAGAGCGCCGGGCGCTCGCCCGCGTCAAGGTTGGTAAGGTGCCGAAGAGGCTGGTCATCGGCACGGATCCTAAGAGGGCTGTGTCTTAGTTTGCCGCACGCCAGGGGATTGTTTTTCAGGCAGATCGCTCGAAAGCAGGTAAAATGAGGCGGTTGTAAAGCTGCTGCAGCAGGCTGAGGAAAGAGGAAAATTGGGATTGAGAATTCTTGCTGCCCTGCTTCTGTTGCCGGCGCTGAACAACTTTGCCGGGGGGCAGCGTCTCCCGGCCAGCGTGGTTCCCAGTCACTACAAATTATTTATCGATCCAAATATCGAAACCCAGAGTTTTTCTGGGGAAGAGACGATCGATGTGCAACTCGGGCGAGCCAGCAAGGAGATTGTCTTAAACTCGCTCGACCTGGAGGTGAGCAGCGCTGAGGTGATTGCGGGCGGCAAAGCACGGCCGGCGCAGCTGAGCTACGACGCGCCGAATGAAATGATCCGGCTGGTCGTCGCGGATGCGCTTCCCCCGGGACCGGCTGCGTTGCATCTCAAGTTCTCGGGCAAACTCACTGCCGGACTGCGTGGCCTGTATCTGAGCAAGACCGCGCGGCGGACCTATGCGGTCACGCAGTTTGAAGGTACGTATGCACGCATGATGTTCCCGGCTTTTGATGAACCCGGGTTCAAAGCCACCTTTGACCTGACCGTCGTTGCCGACAAGCAAGACACTGCTATCTCGAACGGCCACATCATCCGTGATGCGCCTGCAGCCGATCCAACTCGCCATGCCCTGACGTTCTCGACTTCACCCAGGATGTCGACCTACCTGGTGGCCCTTGCTGTGGGCGATTGGCAGTGCCTGGAACGGAAGGTCGATGCCGTGCCCATCCGCGTGTGCGCCGTTCCCGAGAGCAAAGACAAGGCGCAATTTGCACTGGATGTTGCCACCCATTCCATGCAGTTCTACAACCAGTGGTACGGCATCAAGTATCCGTTTGGAAAGCTGGATATGCTCGCCATTCCCGACTACGAATGGGGCGGGATGGAGAACACCGCGTCCATCTTCTATCGCGACACTGCTTTGCTGCTGGACGAGGCAACTGCTTCCGTATTCAGCAGGCGAAGCCATGCAACGGTCATCGCCCACGAGATCGCGCATCAATGGTTTGGCGATTTAGTCACCGCGGCCTGGTGGGACGACATCTGGTTGAACGAGGGATTTGCTACCTGGATGCAGGCTAAGCCGATCGAAGCCTGGCATCCCGAGTGGCATCTTGAAGACGATGTAGCTGCCACCACCCAGCAGATTATCGGCCTTGATTCGCTCAGCGCCACGCGCGCCATCCATGGTGATCCAAAAACTCCAGCAGAGATCAAGGAGATGTTCGACGGCATCACTTATGAGAAGGGTGGCGCGGTGCTCAGCATGCTCGAGTCTTACGTCGGCCCCGAAGTGTTTCGCAAAGGGGTGAATGCGTACCTGCGGGCACATGCAAACGGGAATGCTACCTCGGCTGACTTCTGGCAGGCCGAGACACAAGTTTCCGGCAAACCGGTCGATCAGCTCATGCCCACGTTCGTGCTCCAGCCCGGTGTGCCCATGCTGACAGTTAGCAGCTCTTGTAACGGGGACAAGGCGCAGGCTGCCTTCACGCAGCAGAGATTTTTTCTGTCACCGGAGCGCCTGAATGCCGGTTCTCCGGAACAGTGGCAGATCCCGGTCTGCATGAAATTAGAAGGGAATGAAGCCTGCTCGCTGGTCACTGCAAAGAAGCAGGAGGCTTCGCTTGGTCAATGTCCGGCCTGGCTATTTGCCAACCGCAACGCCAAAGGCTACTACCGTGTGGACTATACCCAGGCCGAGCTGAATGCCGTGGCCAGAGTTGCAGAAAGCCAACTCAATGCACCTGAGCGGATTGCTCTCATTGAGGACACGTGGGCGACGACGCGGGTGGGCAAGAATTCTGTAGTAGACTTCCTGGGCCTGGCGCAAGCCCTTCGATCGGAGCGGGATTTGGCGGCCATCAATCTACTGGCCGCTGATCTCGAGTACTTGAGTGCTTCGCTGGTGCCTGAGAAGGAGTCTGCGCACTTCAACGAGTTCGTCCGCAAGCAGTTCGAAGCAAACGAGAGAGACCTGGGATGGACTGCTCGCTCGGGCGATAGCGATGAGCAGAAGGCAGTCCGTGCCAGCTTGCTGGGCATCCTGGGCCGCTCCGGGGATCCGGAAGCGGTGGCCACGGCGCGGGCGCTGGTGCAAAGCTATATCAAGGACCCCGCATCCGTTGAGGGAACCCTGGTTGCGCCCGCCTTCGCTACCGCTGCCGCGCAAGGCGATGCGGGCCTTTACGAACAGATCAGCGCCGCATTGCCCAAGGCGAGATCGACCGGGGAGTACAACACCTATCTGTTTGCGCTGGCTCAATTCAGCCAGGCAAACCTGGCGGAGCGAACCCTCGCTCTGGTCGACGCGGGCAAAGTGCGGCAGCAACAGTATCCGTTACTCTTTAGTGTGCTGCTGGCAAACACCCACACCCAGGATGCAGCCTGGGCGTACTTGAAAGAACATTGGAGCGATTTGGCGGAGAAGGTCACATCCTTCGGCGGAAGGGGTGCGGTGTCTACCTTGGGGAACTTCTGCTCTGACGAAAGGCGCACAGATGTCGCTCAATTCTTTCAACAGCATCCGGCTCCAGGCGCTCAGCGTACGGTAAACCAGAGCCTGGAGCGAATCGACAACTGCATCGAGTTCAAGAAGATCCAACAGCAGAACATGGACTCGTGGATGCAGAAATAGTGGATCCCCCGCTTATGGAGAGGGGTGGAGCAACTCCCATATGTGCGCGAGGTGATGATCGTCGTGCTCCGCGACGAAATACAAGTGGTCCACGAGCCGCATGGGAGTCTTTAAGCGCGGGTGAGGGATGGCTCGCGCAAATAACGACACATCCAGCTCGCCCGCACGCTTCAGCAGTCGTTGCCTGGCTCCGCGGAACTCACCCAGAATCTGGTTGGTTGGGCGTGCGTTGTGATTTGCCTGGTCGGTCTTTCGATTGTTCAGATCGGTTGGAGTGAGTTGACTGTTGTCCGCGACGTAATCTTCCAGGCGCGCCAGCCATAGCGGCTCGAGGTCAACCAGGTGACCGGCATGTTCCTGGGCCGACCACTTTCCTTGCGCTTTTAGGGTGAGCAGCTCGTGAGAAGTGCCCGCCAGCATCTCTTCAAGCCTGGCCGGAGTACCCCGGAGCCGTGCGCAAATATTGGGATAAAGTTCCGCAGGAAATGAAAAATCAAACTGGCGTTCAAACCATATTGTCATCTGACTCGTTCTCAGCTCTCCTGCTTGAGGATGTGGTCGATAAAGGATTCGTCTTCCGCCAACGTCATGTTCTGGCCCAGCTCCGACAGGGTAAGCTTGCGGCTCTGTTCAAGATCTTCAAGAAAGTCTGTTTCGATGGTGGCCGCCAGCTGCCGGTCGAGCACGGCAAGATTCACTTCGTCGTTCAGAGCGAAGGAGCGATGGTCAAAGTTGGTAGAACCGACCACATTCCACAGGCCATCCACGGTCATCAATTTCGCATGGATCATGGACGGACCATATTCGTAAATCTTCGCGCCGGCTTGCAGCAGATGGCGCACACTGCGATGACTGAGGCTCCTGATGATCGGGTGATCAATATGAGGGCCGGCGGTCAAAATCTGCACCGTCACGCCTCGCTTCTCGATGGCCTCGATCAACGCTTGCCGTGCGCTTCGATCGGGCAGGAAGTAAGGGGTGGTAATACGTATGGTACTGCGCGCGCTGTTGATCAAGGCTTGAAAGAGGATGCGTGCCTGGGTTCCTCCGCCATGAGGGGTGCTGGAAACCACAAAGCTTTCGACCCCTTCGGGGATAGCGCGAAAGGCAAACTGTTTTGGGCTGGAGAGTATTTCTCCGGACGATTCGAGCCAATTCTCGCAGAAGGCTGAGATCAGGCCGGCCACGGCTTCCCCTTCCACACAAAATACGGTATCCCGCCATATGGGGACTGAAGTCTCGTACAACCAGTGGTCGGCAATCCCTGCCCCGCCGATAAAGCCTGTCTCTCCATCCACAATGAGCAACTTACGATGGGTACGGTTATTTACCTTGGGCCAGGTATTCCAGCGCATCGGGTGGTACCAACACATCTGACCGCCGGCAGCCCGCAGGCGGTCGAAGTAAGCGGAACGAGTTGCAAAGCTGCCCAGCGCGTCCACGATGATGCGCACCTCGACCCCGGCTGCGGCCCGTTCGGTCAGCGCGGCAAGAATCTCGTCGCCAACCCGTCCCTCATCAAATTCGTAGAATTCCAGGTTGATCGCATCTTTTGCGCGGCGGATGGCCTGGAGATATGCCGGGTAGAACTCGACTCCGTTTTTCAGCCGCGAAATGTGCGAATGGCGCCTGGTCCCGTCCGTCACCAGGCTGAGGAATTGGATGAACTCTTCCGAGTCCAGCGAGGCGGTGTTCTGGTTTGGCATCGAATAGGGCAGAGCAGAGCCAAAGAAATCTATCAGGAGACGCGCCCCAAAAATCACGACCGCCCCCACTCCGAGCGCGGCAAGCCCTCGCAGGGCCGGGTGCGGCTTGTCGTTTTGACAGCGGTCAGTCATGCATGGCAAGGATACAGGCACGAGCCAAAAATGGACTTCCGGCGGCAAGAAAAAATCAGAGATTCTGTCAGCGCACTATGGCCCCTCAGAGGCTGAGCCCTCTGTGTCGCGCGGCGAGATGAGGTCAAGCAGGGAATCTCTCTGCGGAGCGAGCCTTTGCTTTTGCCGCTTCTTCCTCTCGATTCCTTGGAGCAGCATTGGTTTCGAGCGAACGGAGAAGACGGGTCGAGGCAGCGGCCACTTCATCGACGGCCGCCAGAAATGCAGCTTCGTTTGCCTTCGAGGGCTTGCTGAATCCGCTGATTTTTCTCACGAACTGAAGGGAGGCGGCGCGAACCTCTTCTGGCGTCACGGGAGGGTCGAAGTTGAATAGCATCTTGATATTCCGGCACATTTTCGAGACCTCAATACAGGAAAAGTTTAACAACTTTCGAGAGCTCGTTATTGAACACTAGTTTTTAGTTGCGCACAGAACTTTCCGCATGGATATTTCGTACCAGCCATAAGCGTTTCCAGGGGCATTCCCGGATTACCGGAGGTTCGATGCAGACACTTGTCGATGACCTGCGCTATGCGGTACGGCAGCTACGCAAGTCACCCGGGTTTACCATCACCGCCGTCCTGACGCTGGCGCTGGGCATCGGAGCAACGACTGCGATCTTTACTTTGGTGTATGACGTGCTGTTGAAGCCTCTACCCTATAGTCATCCGGAGCAGCTGGTCGTCATGGAAGAGCAGGTGGCGGAATTCCGCGATATCTACCCCACGCTGCCGATGAACGCAAACCATTTCATTGCCTGGCAGCAGCATAGCCAGAGCTTTCAATCGATGGCGGTGATGGAGGAAAATTCCCTGCCGCTGGGGCTGGGCGGGCATCCGTTGCAGATTGGTGTATTGAATGCGACCCCGGGCATATTTTCTGTGCTGGATACCGCGCCGCTGCTTGGCCGGGCATTCTCCCCGCAAGAAGCCCAGCCTGGCCACGAGCACGTGGTGGTCTTGATGAATAGCATTTGGCGGAACCAGTTTCAAGGGGATCCAGGGATCCTGGGAAGAACGGTTACCCTGAATGGATTCCCCTACACCGTGATTGGGGTGATGCCCCCGTCGTTCCATCTGCCGCACATTCAAACTTTCGCCAGCCAGGATAGCAACCATCCGCAACCGGTCGAGGCGCTGCTGCCCATGGTCTTCTCAAAAAACCAGTTGCAGGAAGCGATGGGCGATTTTAATTATTTTGGATTGGCTCGCCTGAAGCTAGGAGTCTCCGCGGCCCAGGCGAATGCCGAGATCAACGCCCTGCAACATACGATCATGGGTAGCCTGTCGGCGGAAGAGAAAGCGACTCTTTCCGCGACCATGACGTCGTTCCAGCAATCCCTGGTGGGCAACAATCAAAAGCCGCTCCTGATCTTGCTGGCAGCGGTGGCGGGATTGTTGCTGGTCGGCTGCGTCAACATTACCAATCTCCTTCTGGCGCGAGCGGTCGGCAAGCGGCAGCAAATGGCGGTGGCGGCGGCTCTGGGAGCGAGCCGCCGCGAGATGCTGCACCTGGCGATGCGTGAGACGGTCCTGCTCGCCGCGATGGGCGGCGCGTTGGGTATTTTGCTGGCGACGATGATTATGCCGGCCATGCAGCGCTACCTTCCTCCGGCGCTCGATTTTCGCGGGTCACTTCATCTCGACTGGGCAGGCGCCGGGTGCGCCGTTCTGCTTGCCGTGCTGACGACTCTGGTGGCAGGGGCGGCGCCGGCATGGATGATCGTGCGTACCCCACCCCAGGAGGTCCTGAATAGCGAATCCCGGCTGGCCAGCGAGTCGCGCAGCAGTAAGCGGATACGGCGAATGCTGGTTGGCGTCGAAGTTGCTGTAAGCGTGGCGCTGGTTTTGATGACCGGACTATTGACCACCAGTTTGCTTCGATTGCTCCATGTTGATCGCGGCTTTGAGGCCGCGCGCATTGCGACCGCAACGGTCGATCTGCCGCGCAAGTCCTACGCAGACTTAGCGCCCAGGGCTGCGTTTTATAAGGAGGTTCTCAACCGTCTGTCTCACCTTCCGGGTGTGGAGCACGCGGCCGCGGTGAGCGAGTTGCCGCTATCTGGCGATCGATGGATCGATATGATCCGCGTTCCTGGCGATGCGAAAGCTGTCATGCAGTTGCCTAGCGAGCACTTTCGCTGGGTCACACCGGGATATTTTGAAACCATTCACCTGCCCCTGATTGCCGGACGCCTATTGAGCTCGAGCGACGAGGGCAAACATCACGCAGTCATCTCGGCGCTTACTGCCAGAACACTCTGGCCAGCTAAGAATCCCATCGGTCAGCAATTTAACCGCGCTGGTATGAAGGAAGACCCCTTTACCGTGATCGGTGTGGTGGGAAATGCACGGACCGTATCGCTAGCGACCCCGGACCCGATGATGGTGTACATGCCGTACTGGTATCGCAACGACACTACGGGCGGCCTGTTGGTGCGTACCCATCAAGATCCAGTGACGATGGCGGATGCCCTGCGTAAGGCCATCTGGAGCGTCGATCCTGAAGTTCCTGTGCCCGTGGTGCGGATGCTGGGAGGGGTAGTCGAGGACTCGATCGCCAATCGGCGCTTCGAGATGCAGCTGCTGCTCTTGTTTGCCGTGAGTGCCTTGCTGCTGGCCGGTCTGGGAGTCTACGGGGTCGTGACCTATTCCGTGGTCCAGCGGGAACGGGAGATCGGCTTGAGGCTGGCGCTGGGCGCACAGCGGAAGAACATCTACGGCCTGGTGCTGCAGGATGGCCTGATGCCGGTGGTTGCGGGGGCGGTCGCCGGGGTGGCGATTGCCTTTGCGTTCGCACGAGTCGTGGGCAGCCTGCTCTTCCAGGTGAGTCCTTACAACTCGGCCATCACCACCAGCGCAGTCTGCTTGCTGATGGTGATGGGAACCGCTGCTTGCTTGATCCCGGCGCACCGCGCTGCCTCGGTCGATCCCATGCAGGCCCTGCGAAGGGAATAAGCCCGGTCTGCGGTATTTTATGCAGACGTGTGAGCAAACGCCCGTAACCTGCCCTTTCTGACCGTCGACTACTGAACGTTGACCGTAACCGACTTGGTCGCGCGGCCATACTGGTTGGTGGAATACAGCGTGTAGATGGTGGTGGTAGTTGGGGTAACGGTTTGCGTGCCGGCGCGCACCGGGCCCACGACGTCGATGTAATCATAGGAGTCATTGCTGACGGTCCAACTCAAGGTCACCGGCGTTCCGGCAGCTACGGTGGTCTGCGAAGCGCTGAAGCTGCTGATCGTCGGCACGGCTCCGGTCGGCGCGGTGGCCGCATCGTATTCCGTGCCCATTTGCACCACGTCGAATTCCGACGCATCGATCGCCTTGAGCGCGTTCAGATCGTTATCGTCCCAACGTGCATCCGGGGCCCCCTGGAAGTACATGTTGCTTCCGTTGTCAGCGACAATCATGCCGTAGTTCTTCATGGCGGTGAGGATGACCTGGTTGGCGGCGCTGAAACTGGAGATATCGAAGCTTGCCTTGAGCCGCAGGCGCATTCCCATGATGTTGTCGGTGCCCGAATTGTTTCCCGCTGCGTGGGTAGCCGGGGGCACAAAATAGCCGCCGTTGGCATCGCTTTTGGTTTGAGCCAGGGTCATGCGGAAGGCGTGGTTGATCGCTCCCGCGGCCACCTCGTCGTAGCGCACCAGCCCAGGAAAGATGGGGAGTCCCGCCGCATCTGCCGAGGTCCATCCATAAGGACGGTGTTCTGTGCTTGTGAGATCCCAGATGGCCCCGTTTGCCGCGCTCCAGGCTCCGTTGCAGCGCTGCGTTTGCCAGGTTTCATAGATCCAGCATTTTGTTTTGTCGATCACGATGAGGTGATTGTCTCCCGTGGTGGTGCAGTCGGCCGGAAAGCCTTCGATGGGAGCCGTGATAGGAATGGGGTACAGGGTGATGTCGCTCTCGCTCTGATAAGTTGTCATGGCGATCGCCACGCCTGGAGTGGCATTCGAATCCACGACCACGTAGGGTATTCCGTAGTTTCCGTCGACTACGTTAGAGAAGTCGGGATGCAAATGACTCCCCGTAAGCACGCCAATGATGGTTGCCGAGTTGGGATCGACCGGGGCGGAGGCGATGTTCGTGTTCCATAGGTTGGAAGAGGGGAATGGTACGTAGCCATTGAGACTGGCTCCGTTGCCGGTACTCATGCTGCCGCATGAAGGCCCGGCGGATGCGTTCACAGTGATGCTCAGGTTGCCGGTTTGGGAGAGCGCGGGTGTGCTTGAATCCGTCACCTCCACTGAGAAGGTGGTGCTTCCTGTAGCGGTAGGCGTTCCGCTGATGGCGCCGGCGGAGGAAAGGGTTAATCCTGTGGGCAATGACGTGCCGTTCGCCAGGGTAAAGGAATACGGAGTCGCTCCACCCGCCGCTGTCAGCGTCGCAGAGTAGGCGGTATTCACGGTAGCGGCGGCTAGAGTGGTCGTGGTCAGGGTCAGCGTCGGGGTTTGGCTACCCGAAATGGTGAGGGTGAGCGCTGCCTTGGCGGTGTCGGGAGTGGTGAATGAGTCCGTTACGACAAAGGTCAGCGGATAAGACCCGGCCGCTGCCGGCGTTCCTGAGATTGCTCCACCGGCTGAAAGGTTCAACCCGGCTGGTAACGTGCTACCAGAGGCCAGTGCCCAGGTATACGGTGGTACGCCGCCGGAGGCCTGGAGCGCGCTCGATGGATAAGTTGACCCGACCGTACCACCGGGCAAGGACCCGGTCGTGACCGCAAGCGGTGTTGGGCCGATCTTGATGCTTAGGTTGGCAGTGGCCGACTGCGATGAAGGTTGGGTTGAGTCTGTGACTTTGATTGTGGCTGATGATGTGCCAAGGGAGTTTTGTGCCGGAGTCCCTGTGATTGCCCCTGTTCCACTATTGATCGATAAGCCGCCGGGAAGATTGCTCGCGCTGTAAGTGTATGGTGTGCTGCCTCCGGACGCTGCCACCGCACTGCTGTATGCGGCTCCCACCGTGCCGCCGGGAAGAGAGGTGGTTGTGACCGTCAGGTTACTGGGCGGGGTGGAAGAGCCAGTGCTGTTGTTGCCGGTGCCACCACAACCAACGAGAAGTGTCGTCGCCCCAACGATCAGACTCCATAACGGTTTCCCCATGGTCTAGCCCGTCCCGATGCTAAACCCGAGTCTGTAACAAGTGAAGGTGTGACGATATGGGACTCTACGCCAAAGTTGTAGTTACGACTTAGACAACGAGTAACCGTATTTGGCGTAGAGTGGGCTACCATGCCTCCCCACCGCTTTTGTCATCCCGAGCGTGCCTACTCGGGACTATCTGGTTTTGGCTCGTCGAACGCTCTTCTTTGCCGGCCGCATCCGGACCGGTTTCTTTTTCCCGCCTTTCTTCTTGGTCGCGGCCGAGGCACCCAGAAGGGCGATCAGCTTCGCGCCGATGGGAGAGCCAAGGCCGGTACAAGGGTCCCATCCAGGACCAGCAGAGAAGGCGCCGTTATTTCCCGACACGATGTCGTTGAAGGCAGATGCGCCTTTTGCGGCGTAGATCTGGGGCTGTATGAAGCCGGCGGTCTTTCCGTTCTGTTGATTGTTCAATGCGATGAGACCGGCCCAGAGAGGAGCAACGGCACTGGTGCCACCGATGACCATGCTTTGGCCGTCGACGCGAATCTGGTAGCCGGTTTCAGGATCGGCGTCGCCGGCGACATCGGGAACGCCTCGGCCGCCGGTGCTTACAGAAGGCGCCGGCACATTTGCGTTTGCTTGCCAGGAAGGCAGGGGAAAAACATTGCTCACTCCGCCGCCGGATGCACCCTCGCCAGTGGCCTGCTCGTTCCAGACCACCTCCGAGGTAATGGTGCTGCCGTTTCCACTGAGCTTGGTGCCACCACAGGCAAGAACGTGCGGACTGGAGGCAGGGAAGTCGACGTTATTGCCCGTACCTCCGTCGGTCGAGCCGTTGTCACCCGAGGCGACCGTGATGGTGATGCCGAGCGCGGCTGCGGATTGGCATGCAGCGTCGAGTGCGCTCAGCGCTTGCGCGGTCCAACTGGACTCCGGACCGCCCCAGCTGATGGAAATGACACCAGGGCTGTTGGTTGTATCGTGCACGGCAGTGCCGATGGCATCGATAAATCCCTGGTCGGTGTTGGGCGCGAAGTAGACAACAATCTTCGCCCCCGGAGCAACGGCCGCCGAGACTTCGATATCGAGCATAACCTCGCCATCCGCGCTGCTCGGGGTGCTGGGAGAGTTCTTGCCATTGTCCACCGACACCACAGTCACCTGGGGTGCTTTTTGGCCCAGCCCTTTGAAGTAAGCGGTAAGATCTGCGGTGCGGTAGCCGCCGCCCAGTTCGATGATGCCAATGGTCTGCCCGGCAGCACTCGCACCCTGGGGAAACTGGTAGAGCTGTGCCACCTGCACCGGAGTGTACGAGGTGCCGGCTGCGGCGGCATGGGCGCGGGCGAAGCCTCCTGTTCCGGCTGTACTGGTGTTGATCGCGGAACCCAGAACTCGGAAGTGCGGTTGGGCCTGGGGTCGATTATCGAGCCCCAGAATCGCCTCAACTGTATCCGCTAGCGCAGCGGGTACCTGGATGCTGCCATCGCGAACGCGATAGACCTTGCCGTCGACCGTCTTCTGCGTGAGCTTGACACCAAACGCGCTCTGCATGGCAGCCACCGTCCCGGTGAGCTTGATCGTGCGCCGTTCAGGCTTTGGCGTATCTTTCTCGACGGTGAGTCCAACCTCCTTGGCGAAAGCTCGGACTACTTTGACCGCTGCAGGATCAGCGGCATGCTTCTGGCGGTATTGGGCGCGTGTGAGGCGGTCTTTGCCCAGGCGGCCGGCATTGATTGGGCTTTTACGCTTGACGATGACAGAAACGGTGATGACGCTGGAGGGCCGAACCGGTTTTTCGCTGGTTGTCGCGGCTAGAGGCGCTTTCTCGCTGCCCGGCAAAACAACGCGCTGCTGGGAAGAAAAGCTGAGGGTGGATTTTTTCGGAGCCTTTTTCGGAGCCATGGGAAATTCTCCAATTCAATACGATGCTCATATTATTCCGGTATGCTGTCCCAGGGAAGTTCCAGGTGCCATCGCGAAAGTTACTTTTAACGTGGGCCCGCTTCCTACCTGCTTTACCGGCCGTTGGAGTAGCCGAGACTTCCATCACACAAGTTGCCCTTTGCTGAGCCACTGTAGAATGAAGGCTAGCAATGCCCACATCGATTGACTGGCCGCTGAAACACCCGCCGCGGCGTGGCCGCCGCTTCTTCATTCTTCTCGCGGTCCTCGCCGTTATCTTCTTCAGCTTTCGGACCGTAGTGTCGTATTTTGTCGACCTGCTGTGGTTCAGGTCGCTCGGCTATGGAAGCGTCTTTTCCAAGACCTTGGCTCTTCAGTGGGGCGTCTTCTCCATTTTTGCCATAGCCACCTTTTGCATCCTCTACGGATCGTTTTCCGCTTTGAAGCGGACACATCTGCCCGATTTGCCCAGCAGTCACACCATCTTTTTCGGCGGACAACCCGTGCGGCTCCCGGTCGAACCTGTGATGCGCCTCCTCGCGTTCGGTGGATCGGCGGCGATTGCCCTGGTGACGGGCGCCGGCATGATGGGAGAATGGCCAACCTTCGCGCTCTTTCGGTACGCACCGGCTGCCGTTGGCGGTGTGGTCGACCCGATCTTTGGCAAGCCGCTGAACTTTTTTCTCTTTACCCTGCCGGCATGGCAGCTCATCTCTGGCTGGCTGCTTACGCTCGCCATTATCAGCTGCGTGCTGGCCGGCTTCTTCATTCTGATCACCGGGGGGGCGGGGGCATTCGCCGGACGACGCAGTTATCTCACCATCCCGTGGCGTGGACTCTCCATCACGTTTGCGTTCCTTCTGCTGATTCTGGCCATACGGGTGTATCTCGGCCGGTTTGATCTGTTGTTCGAAGATCATACTGTCTTTGGGGGTGTCACCTACACCGACGCGCATATCACGCTTACCGGCCTTCTGCTGGTTTGCGTCGCGCTGCTCGGCGGCGCTATAGCGTCTGCAGCGAACGCACTGACCGTCGCCCGGGGACGCTGGTTGGTGGCGGCGATTTTGCCCGCAGCTCTCTGCTTTGCCGGCGTTCGCGTGGCCGGCTGGTGGATGAGCAGCTTCATCGTCAAACCGAATGAATTGGTGCGCGAGCAGCCCTACATCGCACACAACATCCTTATGACACGCCAGGCATATGGATTGGATCGATTCTCGCAGCGCGAGTTTCCCGCGGAGACGACGGTAGAGTCGGCGGATGTAGCAAATAATCAAGCCACTTTGCAGAACATCCGTCTTTGGGATTGGCAGGCGCTGCAGGACACTTTGCGCCAGATTCAGGAAATCCGCACTTACTATGATTTTCCAGACATCGACATTGATCGCTATCAAATCGGGGGCAATCTACGCCAGGTGATGCTCGCTGCCCGCGAATTGAATGTTGAGAAACTCCCGGAAAGCAGCCGGAACTGGATCAACGACAAGCTGATCTACACCCATGGTTACGGGGTTACGATGAATCCCGTGAATGGATTCACCTCGGAAGGGCTGCCAACCCTGTACCTGAGCAACATGCCGGTGCAGAGCACCGTTCCCGGTCTAAGTGTAACCCGGCCGGAGATTTATTTTGGCGAGCTGACGAACACCGACGTTTACGTCAAGACGCGCCAACAGGAATTCAATTATCCACAAGGCCAAAGCAACAATCTTACGTCGTATCAGGGCGACGGTGGCATCGTGGTGGGCGGCTTGCTGCGCCGCATTGTGCTCGCGTTCGATCGCGGCGATCTGGGAAAGTTACCTTTCAGCGATGATGTGAACGCGCAGAGCCGGCTGCTGATGCGGCGTAACCTGCGCGATCGCGTATCGACCCTGGCGCCGTTCCTCACTTACGATCAGGATCCTTACATTGTGGTTGGCGACGATGGCAGGTTGTCGTGGGTTATGGACGCCTTCACCACATCAGACCAGTATCCATACTCCACCCACTACCGGCTGGGCGACGATTCCATCAACTACATGCGCAACAGCGTGAAAGTAGTGATTGACGCCTACGATGGCTCGACTACTTTTTACGTTTTTGACGAACAGGACCCGATTCTTGCGGCGTACCGCCGCGTTTTCCCTGGCCTGTTTAAAGAGGGGACCGCGATGCCGGCGGGACTGCGCAAGCACATGCGCTACCCGGAGTTGCTGCTCAAATTGCAGGGCGAAGTTTACGGCCTCTATCACATGACCAATCCTGAGGTGTTCTACAACCGCGAGGATCTGTGGACCGTGGCGAGCGAAGTGGGCATGAGCGAGGGCGGCGGACAGACCACCCAGCCAATGCAGCCGAACTACGTGCTGATGAAGTTGCCCGACGAAACCGGCATGGAGTTTGTCGAGATTCTGCCGTTCACGCCCGCCAATCGTAACAATCTGATTGGGTGGATCGGCGGCCGCAGTGACGGCGCACACTACGGTACCGCGGTGGTCTACAACTTCCCCAAGAACAAACTGGTTGATGGCCCGTTGCAGATCGAGGCGCGCATTGACCAAAACGCGCAACTTTCCGGACAGCTGACGTTATGGAATCAGCAAGGTTCGCACGTGCGGCGCGGTACGTTGCTGGTGATTCCAACCGGACGCGCGCTTTTGTATGCCGAACCCATCTACCTGCAAGCGGAGCGAAGCCCGATGCCGGAGTTGCGCCTGGTGGTGCTGGCGCTGCAGGACAGGTTGGCGTATGGATCCACGTTCGAGGCCGCTTTAGCCGCGCTGTTTGGAGGAGCGAGCTCGTCTCTGACGGCAGCGGAGCCGCAGAGAGCCGCGACTCCTGCCGCAAGTGCAACTGCTTCCCAGGTGGCCGCCGACCTCAACCCAACCATCGCTGAAGCCGCGAAAGATCTTGCGGATTATCAGCGATTGACCGCGCAAGGAAAGCTTGGTGAGGCGGGCCAGAAGCTGGAAGAGCTAAAGCGGGCTATCGATAAATTGAACACGCGTCACTGAGAATTTCCGCTGCTCCGCAAACGTATCCGGCTGGCTCCCTCCCGCCATTACCGGAGGCTAAATCGGGGAAGGGAATGGGCGGAATTTTGACCGGAAGGAAGGAAAGGCCTGGAATTATGGAGGGGGTTCTAGCGGTACGGACCGAGGGAAATTACCAGAATCTCCACCAAAGCGTCGGATTCGTTTCGCCATTGGCGGCCCGTTCCCGCCACCACCGTCACCGAATCGCCGCGCTCGAGGAGCTGCTCGTTATCCTGCAGCTTGAGGATGACACTGCCTTCGAAAACCATGGCAAACTCATCGGAAATAGAAGGCGTGGCATGCTTTCCCGTGAGGCCGCCAGGCTTGATGATGAGCATGGATGCGCGGAACTGCGAACCGTTGGAGAGCGAACCCAGAGAGGCGATTTCAGCGCGCGACCAGTCCAGGGCCATGTGGGCACGGTCGGTGGCACGCACGATATTCACGACATGCTGATTTGCGGAAAGGAAAAATTGCCCCAGCGTTACGCCTAACGCGCCGGCTATCTTTTCCATCGAAGAGATGGAGGGGGAGCATTGTCCGTTTTCAATCTGAGACAGAAAGCTGGCAGAAAAGTCTGTCCGTTCCGCAAGGGCCCGTAGGGAGATTCCCTGTTGTTCTCTCAAAAAACGGAGAGAGTTCCCAAGAGTCTGTTCAATCATCCTGTCGCCAACTCGTTCCGGTTACCTGGTAGACAAAATGCCGGTTACCCAGTATACAGAGGTCTTTATGTAGGAAAGTCGTACGCTTAGGGTATCTAACGTCCATCTAAACAGTATCGATCGGTCGTAGTTGCTGCATCCGGAGTAACCACGAGGGTTACTACTAAGATATGGACATCCATCCCTCGGTCGCTCACGGTAAGTCGTGGCTGCTCCATGTTTTATCACTCGAGTAGCACAACGGCTCCAGGGTGCAGTCGAGACAACGCGGTTTGCGGGCAATGCAAACCTGGCGGCCGTGGTGGATCATCTCGTGGGAAAAGGCGATCCAGTGGTCCTGGGGAAGGATCTTCATGAGATCCTTCTCCACCTGGATCGGCTCGGTAGCCTGGGTGAGTTCAAGACGCCTCGAAAGCCGAAGCACGTGGGTATCCACCACCACTCCGACTGCCTTGCGGAAGGCCACACCCAGCACCACGTTCGCCGTCTTGCGCGCCACACCCGGCAGGGTCAGCAGCTCTTCCATGGTTTGGGGAACCTTGCCCGAATATTCGGCGATGAGTCTGCGCGCCGCGCCATTCAGAGACTTGGCTTTATTGTGATAGAAACCGGTCGACCGGATCTGCTCCTCGATCTCCACTAATGGAGCGTGAGCAAAGTCGGTGGGGGTAGGGAATTTCTTGAACAGCGCCGGCGTGACCATATTCACGCGCGCGTCGGTACATTGCGCGGAGAGAATGGTAGCCACCATCAGTTCCCATGCGTTGCGATGATGCAAGGCGCATTCCGCGCCGGGATAGGTTTCCGCCAGGCGCTCGAGGATGGCGGCAATCCGCTCCGGAGCCAGCGGATTTCGCCGCGGCTTCTTCGCCTTATCCGCCTTCTTGACCGTCTTCTTCGCCGCGGACTTCTTCGGCTTCTTGATGGGGGCCTTCGCCGCCTTCATCGGCGGGTCAGCCGAGCCGCGCCAGCATATCTTCCGGCGTCATGCGAATACAGGTGAAGATGGGCGTGTCTTTCAGCGTGTACGGACTGATCTCGGTCTCCCTCAGCTGCTGCACCAGGTCGAGGAAATCTTCGGGATAGTTGGTTTCAAACGCCACCACGAATTCCTGGTCGTCGATACCAAAGGAGTAGGTGGTGTTCAGCTTGACGCGCGGATAAAGGTGGCCAACCCGGATGTGCTCGTTCATCAGGCGCTGGCGCTCCTCGGCCGGCAACAGGTACCAGGCGCGCGTCTTCCAAAAGGGATAGATAAAGATATATTTCTGCCCGCCGGGCCGAATGCTGCCTCGAGAATCGTGCTGGCCTTCATGCTCGTGCCCTATGAGGTATTGCGAGCGCTTGGTCATGGACAGGTAGCTATACGTGGTCTGCAGATAGCCGCCCATGGGCGTTGCCATCAGCTCCGCGGTCATCTGGTTGAGATCTTCCGGGGTATAGCAGATGCGCCACAGAACCATATCGCAATCGCCGCGAAGACCCACGGTGGAATAGGTAAGCGTAAGCAGGCGTCCGGGCTGGTTCCAGCGTTTGATCACCTCGGCAAAGGCTGCGCGGTGTGCATCTTTTTCTGCCGCGGGCAGACGGCGCCACTCGGGGAGAACCTTGAAAAACGTAAAGCCAACGGTTTGCCGTTTCACTTCCTTGGCCGGGGCTGCGGCCCGCTGCGCGGCAGGATCATTCTGGGGGGCAATTTGGGTAGGCTCAGAAATTTCGGGGATAACGGCTTCGGCCATGGTGTACTCCTAGAACTCCATGGTAGCAAAGCGTCCCGGGGCTCATTCAGGGCAGCAAGGGCGAAAGCGGTTCACACCTGTGTTTTTCTCCCGGGAAACCGCTCCTCCGATCCCGGCCAGGCGACCGAAACAGTGAAACCGCTTATACTGCCTCCGGATGACAGAGAAAATAATCGGTGTTCTTGCCCACTTCATCATTGCCGTCATTTCGGCCACGGGTTATCTGGGGATTGCTTTGCTGATGGGTATTGAGTCAGCGTGCATTCCGCTGCCCTCGGAAATCATCATGCCGTTCTCCGGCTACCTGGTGTATACCGGCAGGTTCCAGCTTTTGTGGGTGGCCACGGCCGGCGCGATCGGCTGCAATCTGGGTTCGGCCATCGCCTACTGGGTCGGCTCCCATGGTGGGCGCCCGCTGGTGGAGCGATACGGCAGGTATGTTCTTCTCAGCCGGCACGATCTGGACCGCACTACACGCTTCTTTCTGAAGTATGGTTCGATCACCGTGTTCCTGGCGCGTCTGCTCCCGGT
>Ga0302324_100011144_pt1 | contig 18502 bp, 16 predicted proteins | sample Palsa_T0_1_FD_201949 | JGI IMG/M metagenome (GOLD analysis project Ga0302324, IMG submission 201949) | Peat permafrost microbial communities from Stordalen Mire near Abisko, Sweden - Palsa_T0_1 | ecosystem: Environmental > Terrestrial > Soil > Palsa > Peat permafrost | place: Sweden: Abisko... | reverse complement strand
GAAGCGCCCATGCACGCTTCTGAACATGATAGCAAAGCCCGGTGCGGAGGCATTTGGGTGTACAATCGCGTGATCCATGTACGACTTGAATGAACCGAACGAAGTCCCCAGCATCACTGGCGCCGGGGCCGCGGCATACGTGGATCCCGCCGCGGAATTCCGCGCCAGGCTGGCGGCCATCACGCCCGAGTTGTTCGTTGCCAAGATACTGATTGCCATGAATGCGGTCGTCTTTCTGGCGGGGGTGGTGAGTGGCGTCTCTCCGCTGGAACCCACCATCGACAGCTTGATTCGCTGGGGTGCGGACTACGGTCCAAGCACCATCGCGCACGGAGAATGGTGGCGGCTGTTCACGTGCATGTTTCTGCACATCGGCATCATTCATATAGCTTTCAATATGTTCGTGCTGTGGCAGATTGGGCCATTCGTGGAGCGCCTGCTCGGCAACATGGGCTTCCTGATTGTGTATCTGGTTTCCGGTCTGGCCGGAGCATTTGTCAGCCTCGCGTGGAACCCATATGTAGTCAGTGCGGGCGCATCCGGAGCCATTTTTGGATTGTATGGGGCATTACTCGGCTTTCTGTCGATCCGGCGCGACTCGATTCCCTCGGAGGTGCTTGCCCCGCTAACCAAAAGCGCGCTGGTCTTTCTCGCTTATAACTTAGTATACGGTCTGCTGCGTACGGGGACTGACTTGGCGGCCCACGCCGGCGGCCTGGCTGCTGGGTTCCTGTGTGGATTGATCCTGAGCGTTCCATTGACTGTTGAGCCCATGCCTCGGCGCGGCATCCGGAATGCGGCGATCGCCCTGGGAGCGATCCCACTGTTCATTGGAACGGCCATCACATTGCCTCGGCCCATCGATCTGCAGGCCGAGATCAAGACTTTCAGCGACGTTGAAAAGAGGACCCTGGCTGCTTACAATGCAGATCTGAAGCAAGCGCAGCTTGAGAAGTCGCGCGACGATCAACTGGCGGACCGGATACAGAAGGATGTGCTTCCGGATTGGGTCGCGGAGCATAACAAGCTGGCTGCTTTGAAAGGCTTGCCGGAGCGCCCGCGGGCGGTCGTAACGCGATTGTTGACGTATATGGACGCGCGCCAGCAGGGGTGGCTTCTGCTGATCCAGGCGCTGCGAAAGCACGACATCAATGCCGTAAGACAAGCGAACATCAAGCAGCATGAGGCCGAGCAGTTGGCCAGACAGATCGCCGCCACGCACTAGGGCGCTCCCGCGCCGACGCACTGCTCGCTGAACTCCACGTACGTAAACGTCTCCGGAATGTGCGAGTCGTAATGCCCGTGGCCATTCCAGGTCCAGCCGGCGCTGGGTTCCAGTTTGCGCCCCGCGCGGTCGAACTGCTGAAAGCGCGAACAGTCGATGCGCCACACGTCGCCGGAGCGCGGCGGCAGGGCGCGCCCGTCCGCGAGCAAGCGCAACCCTTCCCACGGCAGCGCCAGTTCCACCGACCAGCCGGGCGGCTCGATGTCGACCGCGTGCCGCAGCCCTGGGAAGTCCCATTCCAGAAACCCCCATCGCTCGCCGCGCGGGTGCACGTGCCCGCCGACACCGTCAAGCACCATGGTCCGCTGGGTGGCGGGATCGAATTCGGGGCGCCCGAAATAGGGACTGCCGGGCGCCAGCACGTCTTTCCAGATCCAGAAGACCTCGTAGATGGTATCGAGCGCGTTGATCTCGAATTCGTAGTAAGCATTCTGGCCGGCGATGAAAACCTCCATGTCGTTGTCTTCGTAAATACGCGAATCGCGCTCGGTCAGATAGCCGCGCACGTGCGGCTCCTCGGCCGTGAAGCCGAAGTACAGGCATTCGTCGTCCCACAGCAGCGCCACGTGCGTGTCGAACCAAGCCGGCTCGCCGCTGACGATGTCGACGAACGGCGCGGACTTGGGCGCCATGCGCCAGGACGGCTCGTCGAGCTTGCCGTCGATGTGGATGGGTCCCGCCGTCCGGTAGCAGGTGTAGCGCGCCAAGTCGGTTCGCATCGCTCCTTTTTAGCACGGCGATGGACGCTGCCGTAGCACCCGGCGCTCGGCATTACAATGCGGGGGAGGAACCCATGTTTACCGCTACCGCCAATCTGATTCTGCCCAGCACCACCACCGGATCGTTTCCCCGCCCGCGCTGGTTCGACGTCAGCATGTGGGGGCGTCCCCTGGACACCTGCATGCTCGACGTCCGCTTCCGCGAGAAATTTCAGGATGCCATGGCCGTGCTCATCGGCGACCAGGAACGCGCCGGGCTGGACATTCTCACGCACGGCGATCTTCACGTCGATGAAGACATGGCCGGCCGCGCCTGGCACCATTACCCGCTGCAACGATGGACCGGTTTCGAGGGCGATCACCTGCAACCGGAAGAGACCACTGCGCCGTGGCTGCACTATCCGCCGGGCACCCTGCTGAACGAAATCTACACCGGCTGGCGCTGGCCGCACGTCACCGGCAAGATCGAGCACCGCCCGCTCGACTATCCCAAATTGTGGCGCCTGGCGCAGGCCAAGACGCGCAAGCCGGTGAAGTTCGGCACCTGTTGTTCGCAGGTGATGGCGCTGTTCCTGGATATCCACACGCCGTACTACAAGGACAAGCGCGACGTGATTTGGGACATGGCGGAGGCCATGAACAAGGAACTGCTCGCGCTGCGGGAGGCCGGCTGCCGGTGCATGCAGATCGAAGAGCCCACCTTCCATTTCATGGCCAACACCTATGGGAAAGATCACGACGAAGTGAAGTTCATGGTGGACGCGTTCAACCGTGAGGTGCAGGGGCTGGACGACGTGGAGCTGTGGATTCACACCTGTTGGGGCAATCCGAACATGCAGCGCGTGATGGAGGACACCGGCTACGCCAACTCGCTGGAGATCTATCTGGAACGCTGCCGCGGCGATGTGTGGACGCTGGAAATGAAGGATCGCAACCAGCAGGATCTGGAGTTGTTCGAGCCGTTCAAACACGATCTGAAGAAGAAGATCTGCATCGGCACGGTCAGCCATCGCATGTTGCAGGCCGACCGGCCCGAAGATGTGGCGGGCGAGATCCGCAAGGCGCTAAAGTACATCCCGGCGGAGAAGTTGATCGTATCGAGCGACTGCGGCTTCGGCCGGCAGGGCGCCAACCGCGAGATCGCGTTCTACAAGGCGAGCGCGATTGCGCAAGGCGCCAACATCGTGCGGCGCGAGTTGGGCCTGCCCGAAACCTACGTACCAGCCGCCGATCCGATGTTGCAGATCGACGTAGTGCCCGGCCGCAAAGGATAGATGCCGACGCGAACTTCGCTCGCCCGACACAGACGCGATTCCGAGCGCACCGTGGGGCGGCCAATCATGGCCGCAGCCGCCTTTTTAGGCGGCCAGAGCCGGCTGAAAGCCCAATGCCACATACTTTTCGCCAGTGAAGCGATTCTGCACAAATAGTGGGGCAGGCCCTCGGCCTGCGGCGGCCTCCCAGGCCGCCATTTTCTCTCCGCGCAGGCCAAAGGGCCTGCCCCACTATTTATGCAGATCCATCGACGACTCTAAAGTAAGTGACATTGGGCTGAAAGCCGTCCCCAGGGACCCCAGGGCATGATTGCCCGCCCTCCAGTCGGCCATCAACTGAATCGATATGCCAGAACCGTGAACACCCCGGACACCCCAAAGCTGATCACACTCACATCGTCCGGCGCGATCCGCAATCCGCAGCGTGGCAGATAGACAAAGCACAACAGACAAAGCGTCCCGCCCAACAGAATCGCTCGAATGCCTCGTTTTATGCTCACGCCGGTTTCTCCACTGTTTGGTCGGGAGTGTAGCGCGCTTTCCGCGCGAAATGCAATATGTCCAAAGTGAACTATCCGAGCGATTGTCCCCGTCCGCGATTTCTGCTGCAATCGAAGTAGACGGCTGGAGCCGCCCAAAAAATGCCCTCGCCTGTTGATCTGGCCGACGGCGCTTCCCGGCGCCTTCGTTTTTCCGGCGCCCGGAGGGAAGCCTGGCTGCGCTTGTTTCCCGCCGGCCACCCGCCCGCTATGGACGCCCTTTCCGCCGAAGCCCGCGTGGATGCGCAGGCCGCCGCCGAGCTGATCCTGACGGCCCATCGCGCGTATCTCTCGGCATTCAACGCGCTCACCTCTCAGGCCCAGCAGTCCTTCGAGACTCGCGCCTGGACCCAGGGAGCGCTGGATGCCGGCCGCCGCGTGCAGCTTTACCGCGATGCCGTACACGCGACCTGGAGCAAGATCCAGCGCGCCTATCCCGAGCGGGTCTCTCGCCGGGAATTTTGGATGGGCGCGCGTCACGCATTTCTGGAACGCGTCTTCGACGACTACGACGCGGACGTGGCCCTTACATTTTTCTACTCGATGATGCGTATCGCATTCGACGCGCAGGATGCCCCGGTCGAATATGCCGACGACGGCCTGGCCGAGCGCTCCCACGTGCGCAGTCCCCAGCCGGTCCTGCATTCGTATGCCGCCGGCCCACGCCAGTTGTCCGAGTCGATCCTGGAGATCTTGCGGAGTTGCGCGTTCCGCGCGCCGTTTGAGGACGCCGAAAGGGATGCGGCGTTGGTGGCTGTGCGCCTGCTCGACGATTGGCGGCGCGAGTTCGGCCTGCGCGTGCCGCGCGATCTGCAGATGCTCACACCAGTGTTCTACCGGGACCGGGAAGCGTACCTTGCCGGTAAACTGCGCGCGCCGCACGCCGAGTTGCCGGTGGTGCTGGCGCTCGGCCACGAGGCGCCGGGTATCGCGGTGGATGCGGTCCTCACCGGCAAAGAGGACATGCGCAACATTCTGTTCGTCTCCACCCGCTCCACGTTCATGGTGCACACCAGCGCCTACCGGGAAGTGCTCGCCTTTCTGGATACCCTGGCGCCCGAGCGCGGCCATCCGGCCATGTGCGCCGTGCTCGGCTTCACGCACCCCGCGCGCGTGGCCCTCAACCAACGGCTGCGCCGCCATCTGCGCGAAACCGGCGAGCGGTTCATCCCCGCTCCCGGCCGCCCCGGAATGGCGATGATCGTGTTCTCCTTGCCTTCGTTCCCCTACGTGTACAAAGTCGTGCGGGACTTCTCCTCCAAGCAGGGCTGGATGGGCCGGGCGCATATTATGGAGCTCTACCGCTGGGTGCACGAGATGAATCGCGGACGCCTGATGCTGGATGCCTGGCTCTACCGCAACCTGCATTTTCCGCGGCAGTCCTTCGATGGCGCGGTGTTGGAGGAGTTGCTCAGAAGCGCGCCCGGAAGCGTGAAGCTGGATGGCGAAACGGTGGTGCTGAAGCACGTCTATGCCCAGCGCAGAGTGCAACCGCTGAGCACGTTTTTCGCCGAGACGGCCGACCGCGCCTTGCGCGAGCGGGCCATCGATGGTCTGGGCACGTTCATCAAGGAACTGGCCGGCATGGGTTTCTTCATCGGCGATTGCTACGGCTTGCCGTCCAACACCGGCTTGACGCACGCATTCAACGTAGCCCTGTTCGACTTCGACGACCTGGCGCCCATCCTGCGCTACCGCTTCCGCGTGACGCCGCCTCTCGCCGACGAGCGCGATGAGATGCTCTGGAACACCGAAACCGATGGCGCCTGGTTTCGCGTGGAGGAAAACGATGTCCTGGTGGATGAGTGGGAGCGCTTCCTGGGCGTGCCGCTCGACCTGCAGGACTACTTTCGCCGGAAGCACGGCGATCTGTTTACCTTGGAGCCCTGGGCCGAGGTGCAGCGCCGCATTATGGCCGGCAAGCTGCATTTCGTCCTTCCATACCCTCCGGAACGGCGGCTGCTGAAGGCCGGCACACCAAGCAGATAGGCACGGCAGGAGCGGGTGCGCGCCATGCGACTTGAGCGCGCGGATCGCAGAAAAGCTAAATTCGATCGGCGTTTATGGAAAAAAGTCATTCGGCAGTTGGCTTGAAGGCGATGGGAGCGTAACAAACAGCGGGCTTAACAGCCAGCCGCTTTCGCGCCTCTCCACTTTTGTTCGCGCACCCACGGATAGGCACGGTAGGAGCGGCCCGCCGCGCTATAGGGTAAACTGGTCTTATTCTGATTCTGAGCCGATTCGTCTTACCGGGGATCCTCTTGGTGGCCCTCGCGGCGCCAGCCGCTACACCCGAACGGGGCCAACTGGATGCGAGTCCCACTCTCTTCGCGGTCATGGCGGCCATCAATGCCGCGGGCTACAACGCCGACATAGCCTCTCCGAACAACAGTCCGCTCCGCGAAACGATTCGCAAGGAACTGGCAGCCAGGACCATCCCCAGCCTGCCGGCGCTCCAGGAATTCTACAGGCAGCATCGCGGGAACGACGCCACCGCGGATCTCGCCCAGTATATTTCGTTCGCCCTATCGGTGGGCGGCCCTCCGGATTTCTCGCTGAAAGGGCGCACGGTGGACGCCCCGCCGGACGCGGCCGCGCTCGATGGTTTCGGCCCGCTGCTGGCGAAATTCTATCGCGAGGCGAATATCGAGGATCTCTGGAATCGCTCCCAGCCGGCTATAGAAGAAGCTCTGGAGCGGTATCACGAACCGGTGGCGGAGGCCGTGTTGCAGGTGAACGGATTCCTGCGTAACGAGACTTCCGGAACTTCGGCGCACTGGTTCCAGATCTACGTGGACCTGTTGGGCGCTCCGAACCAGATCCAGACGCGCAGCTACAGCCGGGATTACTACGTGGTGATTACGCCCTCTCCCGAGCCGCGCATTTTCGACGTGCGGCACGCCTATCTGCACTATTTGCTCGATCCGTTGGCCACCCGCCACGAGGAGATCGTCATGCGCACGCGGGGGCTGTCGGACCACGCGCAACGCGCGCCGGCGCTCGATCAATCGTTCAAATCGGATTACCTGCTGCTGGTAACCGAGTCGCTCATCAAGGCCATCGAGGCGCGCCTCGACGGGAAACCGGCCATGGCGAACGAGGCTATGCAGCAAGGTTACATCCTGACCGCCTATTTCGCCGAACAGTTGCAGGGGTACCTGAAGCAGGAACAGGCCATGCACTACTACTTTCCGGCGATGATCGAGGCGCTGAACCTGAAGCGCGAGGACGCGCGCTTGTCCGGCATCGAATTTGTATCGCAGGCGCCCGTCCGGCAAGTAAAGGCTTCGCATCCGCCGCCGGTACCCGAGCCGCAAGGCGTGAACAAGACCCTGGCGCAGGCCGAACTGCTCTACACGGAACGGAACCTGGAAGGGGCCCGCGAGCTCTATCTGAAGGCTGTGGACCAGACCGGCGACAAAGCCGCTCAGGCGAAGGCTTATTATGGTCTGGCGCGTATTGCGGCGCTCGAAAAGAATCCGGAGCTGGCCGAACAGCTCTTCGAGAAGACCTTGGAATCGAAGCCGGATCCGCAGGTGAGGGCGTGGACACTGGTCTATCTGGGCCGCCTGGCGGACGCGAGGGGCAGCCGCGAGGAAGCGGCCAGGCGCTTTAAGGAGGCTTTGGCAGTGGAAGGCGCGTCCCAGGCAGCCCACGCCGCCGCCGCGGAGGGCGTTCAGCGAACTTATGAGAAGAAGGCAAATTAGAGGAGTCACCATGCATCGAATCGTTTTGAGCGGCGCGTTGGCGCTGGCGGTTGCCGTACCGGGTCTGCTGGCGCAGCCGAAACCGAAGACCCAGGCCGAACTGGAAGCGCTGAAGGTCATGTTTAGCGCGCAAAACGCGGATGAGCGGATTGCGGCCTGCGAAAATGTGCTGACCAAGTTCGCCGACACGGAGTTCAAGGCCACGGCCCTGTATTTTGAAGCCATATCCTACGAACAGAAGGGAAATTACGTGCAAACCGTGGTGTTTGGCGAGCGCGCCATCGAGGCGGATCCCAAGCACTACCAGGCCATGCTGATGCTGGCGGAGGATATTGCGCAACACACCAAGGAATTCGACCTGGATCGCGCCGAGAAACTGGCGCAAGTGGATAAGTACGCCAAGACTGCCCTGGAGCTGTTGAAGGACGCCCCCAAGCCCAACGCGAACCTTACCGACGACCAGTGGACGGAAGCTAAGAAGGGCTATGCCTCGCAAGCGCACAACGCGATAGGCATGGGCGCCCTGGTCAGCAAGAAGCTCGACGTGGCCGAGAGCGAGTTCAAGATTGCCCTGTCAGTTACCGACAAGCCCGACCCGTCGACTATGGTTCGGCTGGGCAAGGCCTACAGCGAAGACGGGAAATACGACGACGCCATCGCGCAGTTCGACAAGGTGATGGCTCTGCCGGATATCAACGTTACGGTCAAGCAGATCGCGCAGGCCGAGCGGGTGCGGACCATCCAGAAGAAGGCCAAGGCGAATGCACCCGCCGAGGCGCCCAAACCCGAGGCGCCCAAGCCCGAAGCGCCCAAGCCGTAGACTTCCATATGCGCGCGGATCTGGACGCCCTGGAGGCCGCTGCCGGCTACCGGTTTGCGGACCGGGAAACGTTGCACCGTGCGCTGACTCACAGTTCGCACGTGCACGAACAAGCTGTGGTGAGCGGGCAGGCGCCTGCGCGCGACAATGAGCAACTCGAATTCCTGGGCGATTCGGTGTTGGGTTTCCTCATCAGCGAGGACTTGATGAAACGCCACCCGGAAGCCCCCGAGGGACGCTTATCGAAGCTTAAAGCGCACCTGGCCAGCGCGGCGTGGCTGCTGGAGGCGGCCCAGTGCCTGGGCCTCGGAGAGTATCTGCAGCTCGGGCGCGGCGAGGAGATGAGCGGCGGGCGCGCCAAAAAAAATCTGCTGGTGGACGCGCTCGAAGCCCTGGTGGCCGCCATCTACCTGGATGGCGGCATGCAGGCGGCCCGCGAATTCGTCAATCGGTTCGTGATTGTGCCGGGAGTTTCGGCGAATGGGCTGGCGGACGAACCGCAAAACCTCACGGACTATAAGAGCGCGCTGCAGGAGTTTGCCCAGGCCCGCCATCTGCCGCAACCCCGTTACGTGATCGTGCGGGAGCGCGGACCGGAACATGCGAAGACGTTCACGGTGGAGGCGCGCGTGGGGCGTGAATGGATCGGCCAGGCGGAAGGGAACACCAAGAAGAGCGCGGCGCAAAAAGCCGCGCGCGATGTATACGACAGGCTGCAAGCTTCAGGATAATAGTGGGGCAGGCCCGTGGCCTGCGCGGGTCCCCTGGACCCGCTTCTCGATAAGAAAGCGGCCTGGGAGGCCGCCGCAGGCCAAGGGCCTGCCCCACTATTTATTACCGCGACCCGAACAGATACGGAGTGCCCGAGGCAACGTTGAGAGTCGCGGCCACCGACAAGTCCGCCGTGTTCACTACGATCGTCTCGTGCTCTTGCGAGAGGTACAACGCAGTCCCGCTGGGCGACAAAACCATCGCGCTGACCAGGCCATTTTCAACCAGCGTAGTGGATGCCACCACCGTGAGAGTGGATGTGCTCAACGCGCTCAGCGTGTACGTCCCGGCGGGGACCGATCCCGGCGCGCCGATGGCGTACAGCGTGCTGCCGTCCAGCGAAACCACCAGCCCGCGATTTACGGGGATGAACCCGGTCTGCCCGATCGTCGCCAGAGTAGCGGCGTTGATCTCAAGAATGGCGGCCGGCGGCACGGTGGACGCCCCCTGCCCGGCGTATAGCGTCGAGCCATCCGGAGAAATGGTGAGTTCCCCGTCGTAAGCCGGGAAGTATTGAATCAGGATCTGGTTGTTCGTGGTGCTGTCGTAAATTGCAATGGCAGTGCCGTCGAAACCCACGCCACCCACGTAGTACCGGCTGCTGTCAGGGCTGAAGACGATCCCGTTTTCAGTGAAGAGAGGGCTCGGGATAGTGGAGGTTACCGTCAGCGAAGCCACGTCCACAATGGACAGGCTATCGTTGCCATTCAGGTCCCCGGCGACTACCAGCTTCGTGCCATCCGGCGATACGGCCATGACCACCGGATTGAGATTGAGACTCTGCGGCACCGCCAAGCCCGTTGCCGTATTCAGCACGGCGATTTGCGACGAGGTTCCCGGCCCCGCGGCGATTTCCACGAACAGCGTGGAGCCATCCGGAGTAAGCGCGATCCGCGAAGTGCCCACGGGGGCCTCAATGGCTCCCGCCAGCTTACCGGTCCCGACATTCAGGATATCGATCTCATTGGGCTGCGAGTTGGCCATCCAGACGCGCGTGGAATCCGGACTCACCGCGCACGCGTAGGGGCCTGCGCCGGCCACTGTGCTGGTGGCTTCGTCGCTCGGCAGATCCGTGGTCACCAGTCCGGTGCCCGTCGTTCCGTAGAGCTTTGCGCCATTGGGGCTCGCGCACAGGGTCCCTTGCTGGAACTGCGAATCCGCGAAGCCGAACTGGCCGGTAGCCACGTCGACCAACGTCAACTGCCCACCGAAGAGACTGAAAATCGTTTTTCCGCCGGGCGAGAGAATGAAATACTGCGACACGTCGCTGGTGAGTGTGGTGGTCTCGCCGGTCGCCAGATTCAAGCGCATGATCGGGCCGCTCTGGTCGGGCTGGTTGTTCACCACCCGGATGGCCGCCGTCTGGTTATCCGGAAGCGCCGCGATATCCTCCACGCCGGTGATGGCATACTGATTGGTGACTTCCATGCTGGCTGCGTCGATGATGTAGACAACGTTGGTGTTGGTGACATAGACGTGCGCCGAGTCTGGCGCGACCGACACGTAGCGCCCGTCAAACGGCAGAGTGGCGGTCCCGAGCACCGTTCCGGCGGTCGGATCCACGGCTACCAGCGTGGCGTTCGCTGTGAGCGCGTAGATCCGGGTACCGTCCGGCGACAGAACCGGAGTGAAGATCGCTTGAATATCCGCCACCGCCTTAACGGTCTTGGTCGCGACCGCGATGCCGTAGAACTTGGAGTTTTCTCCGACGGCCCACACCATGGTTCCGTCTTGCGAAAACACGACGGAGAGGGGGCGGCTGGGAAAGGGCGCGGAACCGATCTCCGCCCCGGCGGAGTCGAAGATCGATAGGGTTGCGTTTTGCGTAAGCGTATAGCCCGCCGTGTACGACGATGCCAGTAAGGGCGCGGCGGAAGCGGCAATCATGAGAAGCAGCGTTTTCATTCGTTTTTCCTTTTCTTTGGGGGATCCGGCGGATTTGCGCCGTCGCCTCTCCCATCTGGTAATGCGCAAGAAACGAGCGGAATGTATGTTTTTTTTAAATTTTCTTGGGTGCCCAAAAACTGCGCCCCATCTGGCGCCTGGTGCCGCGCGCTAAAATGGAGTTTGGCAGGCGGGGTCTTTGATGAAGACCGTGGCTGAACAACTCTCCGAGCAGGTCCGTGAAGGAGAACTCTACGAAAAGCTGGATTCCAACCGCGTCCGCTGCTATGCCTGCGGCCATGCATGTCCCATTCCGGCGGGCTTCGCGGGCGTCTGCAAGGTGCGCTACAACCAGGGCGGCAAGCTGTATGTCCCGTTTGGATATGTAAGCGCGCTGCACTCCGATCCCATCGAGAAGAAGCCCTTCTTTCACGCGCTGCCGGGAACCCGCGCCCTGAGCTTCGGCATGCTGGGTTGCGACCTGCATTGCGGATACTGCCAGAATTGGGTTACGTCCCAGGCGCTGCGGGATTATCGCTCTTCGCTGGACTTCACGCGCATCGCGCCGCGCGAGATCGTGGACGCCGCGTGCGCCGCCGGCGCCCGCAGCGTGGTTAGTACGTACAATGAGCCGCTGATCACCAGCGAATGGGCGGTGGCAGTCTTCCGCGAAGCGCGCGCGGCTGGCCTGGTCACGGGATTCGTATCCAATGGCAACGCCACGCCCCAGGTGCTCGAATACCTGCGGCCATGGGTGGATCTGTACAAGGTCGATCTGAAAAGCTTCGACGATCGCCACTATCATGAGTTGGGCGGCAGGCTCGGACCGATTTTGGACTCCATCCGGCGCATTCACGAGCTGGGCTTCTGGCTGGAAATCGTCACGCTGGTGGTGCCCGGCTTCAACGATTCGGAGGCGGAGTTGACGGCCATCGCGAAGTTTCTGGCCGGCATTTCGCCGGACATCCCCTGGCACGTGACTGCCTTTCACGAAGACTACAAAATGTTTGGGCAGGGCGACACTGGCGCGGCAACGCTGCAGCGGGCGGCCATGATCGGCCAGGCGGCGGGCCTGCGTTACGTGTACGCCGGAAACCTGCCGGGGCAACTGGGGAAACTGGAAGACACGCATTGCCCGGGATGCGGCGCGGCCGTGGTGGAGCGCCGCGGATTTCGGGTGTTGCGGAACCGGCTGACGGAAGATGGGCATTGTCCCGATTGCGCGGCGCCCATTGCGGGCGTGTGGCGCGGGCTGCCGCGCGAATCGCGGAAAGCGCACCATCTTGTAAACGGCCGGTGCGGGTGAATTATGCACGCAGTACACGTTTCGCCGTACGGCGGCGCGTGGTATCCGGACTGCCGTACGGATCTCGAGCGCCTGCTCGACGATTTGTTCGATTGTTCCCAGCAAAGAACCGGTACGCACTTGCTGGCGAACGCATTGGGTTTTGTGGTGCCGCATGCCGGCCTGGAGTATTCGGGCGCGGTAGCGGCCGCCGCGTACCGTCACGTTCGCCGGCAGCAGCCGCGGCGCGCCGTGATTCTGGGTTTTGCGCATAGGGGCGGCCCCGCGGGTATTTCCATTCCCGATCTCGACGAGTACCAGACGCCGCTGGGCATGGCCGCAGTCGATCGCGAGGCCATGGAGCGGCTAGCCCGCCATCGGCCGTTTCAACTCGTCGCCGAGGAGCGTATCTGCGATCACTCGGTGGAGATCCAGTTGCCGCTGCTGCAATGGGCAGCACCGCACGCGCGGGTAGTGCCGCTGTTCGTGGGCTACCTGGACGACTGCCAGCAGGACGTCGCGGCGGAAACTCTGGCCCGCCTGTGCGGACCGGACACGGTCTTCCTGGTCAGTTCCGATCTAACGCACTACGGCCGGGCATTCGGCTACCAACCGTTCCCGGTAGACTCCGCCATATCCGCGCGGCTGGGCCGGTTGGACCACCAGGCGATGGAAGCCGCCGCCAGCCTGGATGCGCGCTTCTTCCTCGACTTCATCGAGGAAAAGCGCGCTACCCTGTGCGGCCGCTCGCCGATCGGCCTGTGGCTGCGCACGCTGGCGTTCGTGGCGGGCGACGAGGTTTTCCAGGAGACGCTGGACTATCAGACCTCGGGCGACATCACGGGCGATTACGACCACACCGTGAGCTACGGAGCGCTGGGATACTTTCCGGCACAGTCGTTCTGGTTGGACGCCGCCGAGCGCAGCCTGTTGCTTGAGAGCGCCCAGGAAACGCTGCGGTTGCTGCGCACCATCGGGGAGCACCGGCCCATTCCGCCGCGCGTGGCGACACCGGCGCTTTCGCGGAAGGCGGGTGTTTTCGTCAGTCTGCACCAGGGGCAGAAGCTGCTGGGCTGCGTGGGCAACCGCACGAGCGGCGAGGATCTCGCGGAAAATGTGCCGGAAATGACGCTGCGGGCGGCGCTGGACGATCCGCGCTTTCCCACGGTGCTGGGCGTGGAAGGCGAAATCCAGGTCGAGATTTCGATTCTATCTCCGATGAAGCCGATCCGCGACGCGCGCGCGTTCCGGATTGGGCAGCACGGCGCGACGCTCGATTGCGGCGGCCGCCAAGCGCTGCTGCTGCCGCAAGTGGCGCGGGGCCGCGACTGGACCGGCGAACAGTTCCTGAAGGCGCTATCGATGAAGGCGGGGCTGGGATCGAAGGGATATCAAGGCGTGGGCGCGCAATTAAGCGTGTTCCAGGCACAGGTGTTCGCTACGGGGAAGGCGGCGGATTGAGCAGCAGCCTCTTCTCGATTTCGCCCAGTCTGCGCTCCATCACGTCCATCCGCAGCTTCACGGCGTGCAGAAGGCCTTGAGCAACTCTGTCTGCATGTCGCGCATCTGCTCGGAGAGGCGCTCTTCCGATGCCTTCAGACGCTCTTCCAGTTCTGCCTTCAGGCGTTCTTCCAGTTCCCGGAGATCCTTCTTCGTGGCGGGGGCGTTCTCGCCGGCCATAGTTGCCTCAATTGTAGCGCAGCCCGCTGCGCGCGGATTGACCCGGCGGCACGATTATGAGAGACTCCCAACGTGCCAACTCTGTTCCGCAATGCGCGCATATTCGACGGTGATTCCGAGGTTCTGCGGGAAGGCCACAATGTGCTGGTCGACCGCGGTCTGATCAGCCGCATCTCCCCAACTCCCCTGGACGCCAACGAACTGGCGGAGACAGTGGATTGCGCGGGCCGCGTGCTCATGCCCGGTCTGATCGACGCGCACGTGCATGTCTACGCCGCGGGCCTGAACTTCACGCGCATCGCGCAATCCCCCATGTCTTACCTGGCGCACTTCGCGGCACGCTTCATGCGTGCCAGCCTGGACCGCGGCTTCACGACTCTGCGCGATGCCGGAGGTGGCGATGTAGGTCTGGCCTCCGCGCTGAAAGACGGGCTGCTCGAAGGCGTGCCGAGGCTCTTCTACGGAGGGCGGGCCATCAGCCAGACCGGCGGCCATGGCGACTTCCGGCCCGGCGATCACGCCCTGCCACATGCCTGCCAATGCGGCTGCGTGTGCCACATAGATACGCTCACGACGATTGCCGACGGCGCGGATGCGGTGCGCCGCGCCGTACGCGAAGAACTGCGGCGGGGCGCCTCGCATATCAAGCTAATGGCGAGCGGCGGCATCGCTTCCCCGACGGATGCTCTGGAACGCTGCCAATATTCCGACGAGGAAATTCGCGCCGCGGTGGATGAAGCCGTACGTGCGGGCTCCGACGTCGCGACGCACTGCCATCCGGCGGAGGCGGTCCGGCGCTCGGCGGCGTTGGGCGTGCGCTCCATCGGGCATGCCACGCTCATCGACCGCGAGACGGCCGATTTCGTGGCGGAGCGCGGCGCCTTCGCCGTGCCGACCATGGCCACGCTGGCGGCCCTGTCCGAGGAGGGCGAGAGACTGGGCTTCCCGGCGGTCGGCATGGACAAGCTGCGGCGCATCGGGGACCGCGCCATCGCGGGGCTGGAGATCATGAAGCGGGCCGGCGTGAAGATGGGCCTGGGGACCGATCTGCTCGGCGCACAGCATGTGCGCCAGACGACCGAGTTCACGCTGCGCGCACAGGTTCTGCCGGCTATCGATATCCTGCGGTCGGCCTGCGACGTGAATGCGGAGTTGTTGGGCCAAGCCGGCCGGCTCGGAACGCCTTTAGGAAACGAGAGATCGAACATGACCACGTGGTCCGGGCGAAAGCCCAGATCGGCGGCATTGAGGTTGCGCAGCGTGGTGATGAAAAGGCCCGCGCCGATCAGCAAGAGGAGTGACAACGCTAATTGACCCGCCACCAGCAACCTGCCGCTGAAGGAAGTCCGAGTCACTCGTTGCGCCGTGCGCAGGCCGAGCTCCGCGCTCCCGCGTCCGGCGCGCCATGCGGGCGCCAGTCCGAACAGCACCGCGGTGGCCACCATGATGGCCGCGGTGAAGGCGAGCACGGCGAGTCCCGGCCGCAGATCGAAGGCCAGCGGCACCTCGGGCTGGGGAAGCAATGCGATCAACAGGCGCGTGCCCCATTCCGCCAACACGAGGCCGGCCGCGGCGCCCGCCATCGACAGCAACAAGCTTTCGCTGAACAACTGGCTGACGATACGTCCGCGACCGGCGCCCAACGCGAGGCGGATGGCGATCTCATGCTGCCGGGCGGAGTTGCGGGCCATGATCAGATTGGCGACGTTGGCGCACGAAATCAGCAAGACGATCGCCACCAGGACCATCAGCAGCAGCAGGGCCTTCTCGATTTTGTGCCCGGTGGTGGCCAGGCCCGCGGCGGCCGGACGCAGGGTAATGTGTTGGGCTTCGAGTACAGGTCTCCAGTGCGGATCGGCGTCGGGCATGAGCTTGTCGGCCACGTGTACGCGGAAAGTGTTCTCGAACAGGGCCTGGGCGCGCGCCGGCGCAACTCCCGGGCGGAGACGCACCAGCAGCCGCAGCCACTGCACATTCGGCTCGGTCAGCCAGCCTTTCTCGACGGCGCTGGTGACCGGTACCCACACGTCGATGGCAGCTTCGGCGTCGACTCCGGTGAATCCTGCCTGCGCGACGCCCACCACTGTATACGGTGTTTCGCTGTAAAGAATCGTCTTGCCCAGCACCGCGGGATTCGCCTGGAAACGGCGCTGCCAGAAAGCGTGGCTCAAGATGGCCACGTGGCGGCCGCCCAGCACGCTATCGTCGCCTGGCTCGAACAAACGTCCGAGAAAAGGGTGTACGCCGAGCGCCGAGAAAAAATTGGCCGAAACCGCCTCACCGCCGATGCGCTCGTTCGAGACGCCATCGGCGCCGAACTTGCGCGCGGCGAATGTTTCCTTGGCAAACACTTCACCCAGGCTGGCGGCTGTCGCGCTGAGCTGTTGAAAGAGCGCGTACGAATAGCTGGATTCGCCCGTCCAGGGGCCTTCGGCGGCATAACGCCTCAACTGAAAAAGTTGCCGCGGGGCCGGGACCGGAAGCGGCCGCCACAGCGACGCATAGAGCAGGGTGAAAACAGCGGTATTGGCTCCAATGCCCAGCGCCAGCGAGAGAACCGCCGTTACGGTAAACAGCGGACTGGCGCGCAGTGCGCGCACGGCATGGCGCAGATCTTTGGCGATGCGTTCGAGCCACGGCCATCCCCAGGCTTCGCCGCCGATTTCCGTGTACCGCGTGGCGTTGCCGAATTCGCGGCGGGCCTGCCGGCGCGCCTCTGGTTCGCGCATGCCGCCCTCCATCAGTTCGTCGGCGCGCTCGGCGATGTGCGCCTCGATTTCGGCCGCCAGATCGCGCCGCATGCGATGCCATTTCATGACTCGCTGGGCCTCATGACCCTGGCGATGCCGTCCAGCATGCGCTCAAAGCTGGACACCTCGCGGGCGAGCTGCTTGCGGCCGGGGGCGGTAACCCGGTAGATGCGCACGCGGCGGTTGCGCGCGGAAAGACCCCATTCGGCCGACACCCATCCGGCTTTCAACATGCGTTGCAGGGCCGGGTAGAGGGAGCCTTCCTCCACCTGCAGGAGATCGCCGGAAGACTGCTTGATGAGCTGCGCCAGCGCGTAGCCGTGCAGGGGGGCGCGGCGCAGGGACTGCAGAATCATCATTTCCAGCGCGCCGGGGAAGAGATCGCGTTGCGGACCTGATTCCATATCTGTTCGCTCTATGCCTAGAGTGAACGAATATCGAAAATTTGTCAAGCGTCAAAGCCGCCTGAAAGGCGGCTGCGGACAATATTGCCCGCCCTCCACCCCGCGCTCGAGTTTAGCGGGTGCCGTTCTGGCCTGTCTGGCTTTCGCCTTTGGGCCAAACGGGACTGGTCAACTCGATCCGCGAAATGGGGCCGCCTTCAAAGAGCGGACCCTCGGATTTCAGAAACGCCGGAGCGGAACCTTCTAAAATCCAGACATGTGTGTCCGGAGGCTGTTTTCCCACCAGCGGCGCCACTACTCCGCTGAGGCCGCCGATCTCCACTTTGATGTCATACCGGGTGGCTTTGCGGCGGGAGCCGGCGATTGAAAACGAGTCGTCGCCGTCCCGAGAGATGGCAAGCTTCACGAGCCGCGGCTTGGGAGTGGCCGCCACCATGGAAAATCTCACGACAGGCATATTGGGCGCCACGTTCTTCAACAGTACGGGAATCATCCCATTGGCAAGATCCGTCGGAAGTGTGCGGACTTCGGTGGCAGTCTTTTCCTTGCCGTCCTTATCCGCGTAGCGAACAGTCAGGCGGCCAGTGGAACTATCGGCGGTCATGTCCACCGGCTCTTTGAAAGTGGGACCCTTCTGCACCAGGCGATAGCTGATGAGCCGGAAATTGCGGCGCTGCGAAAACACGACGGTCTCTTCGTGCAGCGAGCCGTCTTTGAAGTGGAAGGCCAACACGCTGGTCACGCGATCGCCACGGGTTACCTGGGTCAAATCGCCCTCGGCCAGCATCTCTCCATCCAACGCGCGCAACACCAGGAAACCGTGGACGAGGCCCTCCGGGTGGCGCACCGGCAGCGGGTCCGCCGACAAGGCGCCCCACTGGAGCAGCATGGCCAGCGCGAGTTTTCCGGACGTAGAAGTCCATTTCATTGGAATCATGCCGCGCGAGGACCCCGCACGAGATGCAGCACCAGCGAGATCACAGCCACAATCAACAGCAGGTGAATGAGGCCACCCGCCACGTGAAAGGCCAGGAAACCGAGGACCCACAGGACTAAGAGCACGAAAAACAGGATGAGAAACACGGCGTCTCCTTTTGTCAGTCTTTCCGACTGGCGCCATGAGGTGAGCATTTCATCTGCCAAGCGGACCGGGCGGCGGGCGCGTGTGGTGTGTTTGGCCACTAAGGCGGTCAGGCCTGGCGCGCGGGGCTAAAGCCCCGCGCCTCGAGTTTGGACATCCTGCGACCCTGACGTGGCGCGCGCTCTCAGCGTGCCGCGACCGCACTCCTGCGGTCGCCGCGGGTGGAGCCCGCGCAACCCTCGAGCTTCGCTCGCGGGGGGGCCGGCTGACAGCCGGCTGCGGCCACGATTGGCCGCCCCACGG
>Ga0302324_100011143_pt1 | contig 18505 bp, 16 predicted proteins | sample Palsa_T0_1_FD_201949 | JGI IMG/M metagenome (GOLD analysis project Ga0302324, IMG submission 201949) | Peat permafrost microbial communities from Stordalen Mire near Abisko, Sweden - Palsa_T0_1 | ecosystem: Environmental > Terrestrial > Soil > Palsa > Peat permafrost | place: Sweden: Abisko... | reverse complement strand
GTGCGCTAAGCTTAGTTTATTTTCAACTGGCTTGGGGTGAGACGGTGCCTGCATGTTGATTTGTTCCTTCGTGGGGAGTCGCTGGCTTGGCCTGCGACTCCGCTTCCTCAGGATGACAAGGCCAATTTCGCAAGTTGTTGAGTCTTCGTGTAAGTTGTTGAAGATTGGTGTAAGTCGTTGAAATGTCGTAGAGGGCCCCTAGCGTCCCGCTAGACGCACAATCTTTCGCGTCATGGCCCTGACCACCAGCGCGACGACGATCGTCGACGCCAGGGCCGTTTACGGGCCCGCAAAGGGCATCCTGCAAATCGGCCAGAGCGTCATTGAGCGCACCTCGGCCGTCTGACCTCGAAATCGTCTCATTTTGCTACACGTTACATACACTCCTGTGCATACATTCATGCATGCACAAACAAACGGCGAATGTAAGAATGTAGGTCCCCTAAAAGTGCTTGCCATTCCGACCGGAGCCGGAGCGAATGCGACGGCGTAGTGGAGGGAACCTGCTGTTTCCCTACTGGAGAGAAAAAGCAGATTCCTCGCGCCAGAAACAAGGCGCTCGGAATGACAAGACTGAGTCGGGGGCAGGCTCTTCGCTTCGCTCAGGATGACGGGGCGCTGGAACTCTAGTCGCTGGGATCTTTCCCGGCGGCGACTTCGAGACGGCCGTAGGAAAGCTGGTAGTTGTAGCGCGCGGTGACCACCTGGGCGCTGGCGGTGGCGGCTAACAATTCCGCGTCGGTCAATTCAATGATGTTCCCTACTCCGGCCGAGTAGCGGCCCTCGGCGAATTCCAGGTTTTCCCGCGCTTCCCGATCGGCGATCATGGCCAGATCGATCTGCTGCTGCGAGACGGTCGAGTTCGCGTAGTCGGTGTAGACTTCGCGATCGACCAGCAGCGTGGCCGACTTCAGATTCGATTCGGCCGCGAGTTTGGCCTGCTCGGTCTCCGTAAGAAAGGCGCGATTGTACCCGCCGGTAAGCAGCGGCTGCAGCAGGCTCTCGCCGAATCCCAGGTTCCAGATCAGCGGGAACCGCAGATTCTGAAAGTCGGCAAAGCTCGAGAGGTTCAGGCGCGGCTTAAAGTTCGAGCGCGCGGCCACGATGTCCCCCTGCGCGGCGGTGACGACCTCACGCAACGCCCGCAAATCAGGACGCAGCGTTTTCGCCTCTGTAAGATAACCGTCCACGGGGTCGAGCGCCCGCGCGGTCCCCAGTACATCCACCAGCGTGAATGTATTTTGCACCGGCAGGCCCATGGCGGTTGCCAGGGCAGCCTGTGAGATTTTAAGATCGGCTTGCGCCTGCACCAGATCGAGTTGCGAATCGGCCAACAGCACTTCCTGCCGCGTAACGTCGATCTTGGGCACGCGGCCGACCTCAAAAAATGCCTTGATCTGATCCAGGTGCCGGCTCTGGTCCTGCACCGTTTTCTGCCGCACGCTGACCAGTTCCTGCGCCGCCAACAAGGTGAAGTAGCCGTCGCGCACGTTGAGCAACGTGACCTGGCGCACCCGGTCGCGGTTCTGCTGCGCCTGCGCCAGTTCCGCCTTTCCGCGTTCGACCGATCCCCGGGTCAGGCCGAAGTCATAGATGTTCTGAGTGAAGTTCAGCCCGGTGTAATAGTAAGGAGAATTCGCCCAGTGCTCGCCGTTGTACTCCGCATTTGCGGTCGCGAGAGACGTCCCCGGCAGCGGCGTGTAGTTATAGGTCTCCTGGTTGTGCGTGGCGCCGAAGCTGAGGTGAGGAAGGTAGGCGGAGCGGCGTTCCTTGAGATGGGCCTCGGCTACGTGAACTTGCGCCTCGGCGGTGGCCAGATCCGGCTGATTCTGCTCGGCGAGGCGATAGCAATCGGCCAGCGACAGAGGTTTTTCCTGTGCGAGGACGGGATAGCCCGGGATCAGCAGGGCTAGCAGCAGCGCCATCTGCAGAATCAGGGCGGCAAATCCAATCGAAAAATTATGTTTCCTGTTTCCCATGAAGATGGATGTTTCAAGTTCGCGCGCGAAACCCGCTAGCTGCCCGGCCGCGTGACCGGCTGTACGTTGGCGCCTTCGGGCACCCGTTCTCCAATGTTGCGGGCGACCCGCTCGCCGTCGTCCAAGCCGCTGAACAGGCGGGCGGTTGTGCCGGTCTGCTCGGCCACGGCAACCTGCGTGAACTTGATGGTGTTGGCGGGCGTAACCACGGCCACGAAGGTCTGCGCTCCGCGGACAATGAGCGCATCCGACGGCACTTCGATATAACTGGGCGTCTGCACCTTCAGTTCCACCTGCACGAAGCTGCCGGCCAGGATGCGGTCTTGCGGATTTTCCACGTCGATCTCGACCAGCAGGGTGCGGGTTTTGGCATCGATCTCTCCGCTGGTGCGAGTCACCCGCGCCGCCAGCTTCAGGTTCGAGTTGGCCTGATCGACAATTGTGACCGAGTCGCCCTTGCGCACAAACGGAGCATGCGCCTGGTCCACGTAAACGTAAATTCGCAGCCGCGAAGTCTCCGAGACTTCAACCACCGCCAGGGCGCTGGTCTGCGAGGTTGCCGCATTCTGGATGAGCGCTCCCGGATCGGAATAGCGCGCCGTCACGGTTCCGCTGAACGGAGCGCGCAATTGTTCGTAGGACTTCAGCGTGCCAATCTGCTCCAGGTTCGCCTTGGAGACGGCGGCATCGGCCTCGGCCTGGTCGGCGTCCTGTTGGGAAATCATTTCCTTCTTGACCAGCGTAGCGGCACGGTTGGAGATGAGTTCCTTGTTGTGCGCATCGGCGACCGCTGCCTGATACTGCTTGTCGGTCTCCGGCGATTCGATGACCGCGATGATCTGGTTCGAGCGCACAAAGTCGCCCTTGTCGACACTGATGCTCCGCATGTAGCCGCCGACTTTGGCATACACAATGGCCGACTGGTAGGGACGCGCCTCGCCGATGAGCCGCAAGGTGTTGGAGCCGGCAACTTTGTGAGCCACGGCGACTTCAACCGCCGGCCCTTTCTGTCCTTCGGCCGTCAACTGCTGGGTCGCAGCCTCGACATGGCTGTGCTGGCGGGTAATGAGAATGAAGGCCATGGCTCCCGCCACCAGAACGACGAGGATGCCGGCAAGATAAAGCCAGGCAGATCCGGGACGCCTGCCCTGCGATTCAGACGTCTTCCCATCAGACGTCTTGCCTTCGGACGTCTTCGCTTCGGACATCAGTGTTCCTCCGGTTTGAATACTTCGCCGCGGGCCTCGGCGGCAAATTTTTCATCGAGCAAGTGCCGCGTGGGGAAATCTTTTCGCAACAGGGTGTAAACCACGGGCACGACGAACAGCGTGACAACCGTGGCCACGAGGAGGCCGCCAATCACAGCACGGCCCAAGGGAGCATTCTGCTCGCCGGCCTCGCCCAGAGCCAGCGCCATGGGAATCATTCCGATGATCATGGCGAGAGCGGTCATCAGGACCGGCCGCAGGCGCGTCTTTCCGGCTTCCATGGCTGCCTCAAGGGGCGAGATGTGCCTTTCCGCACGCGCGTCGTTGGCGTAGCTCACCATCAGGATCGAGTTCGAGGTCGCGATGCCCACCGCCATGATCGAACCCATCAGCGATTCCACGTTAATCGTGGAGCCGGTCAAGGCCAGCATCCACAGAATTCCAATCAGCGCTCCCGGGACCGCGATCATGATGATGAAAGGATCCATCCAGGATTGGAACAGAACCACGATCAGCAGATACACCAGCACGATGGCAAGAATCAAGCCCAGCAGCAGGCTGCGAAACGAAGAATTCATGACTTCATACTGGCCGTGAACGGTGATGCGCATGCCCACCGGCAGTTTTCCGATGGCGTCAATTTTTTTCTGAATGGCGGCCACCACCGTGCCCAGGTCGCGGCCCTGCAGGTTGGCGTTGATGTCGATGACGCGCTGCACGGTGTAGTGATTAATTTCGGCAGGCACGGAGTCGGGAATGACCCGCGAGACGTTGGCCAGCGTCTCATACTGCGGCTGCGGGACCGGCTGGGTCTGCGGCGTGCCGGCGGATTGCAGCGGGTTGGCCGCTCCCGGCAAGCTGAGTGAAGTATTCATGAGCGTGTCAACCGAATCAAAGTGCTCGGGCGGAATGCGGACCGCCACGACGTAGTTGACGTTGTTCGCGGGATTCAGGAAGTAGGACGGCGCGATCAGCGAACTGGACGACAGCGCGATTAGCATGTTGTTGGCCACGCTCTGTTCGCTGAGGCCCAGTTCCGCCGCCTTTTCGCGGTCCACGTTGATGCGCAGCGAAGGATAACGGACGGCCTGCTTGACATGTACGTCGACCGCCCCGGGCACGGTGGTGATTTCGTCCTTCAGCTGGCGCGCGATTTTATAGGATTGATCGAGGTCGGGCCCTTCGACCTGGATGTCGATGGGCGAGGGCACGCCGAAGTTGAGCACCTGGCTCACAATGTCCGCCGATTGGAAGTAAAAACTCGATCCCGGAAACTCGCCGGGAAGTTGCCGCCGAATTTTCTCCATGTAGCCTTCGGTGGGGTGATGATTGGGCTTGAGCGCGATGAGCACTTCGGCGTCCATGTCGCCGACATTGTCGGTGGGCACGAAGGCGAGATTGAAGTAAGTGGGCAGACCCTCGAGATCGTTGATGGTGTCGATTTCGCCGGGCGGAATGATTTCGCGAATCCGGGCCTCGACCTGCATCATCAGCTGCTCGGTATCTTCGAGGCGCGTCCCGATGGGGGCGCGGACATGCAGCTTCATCAGCCCGGCATCGACGGCGGGGAAAAAATCCGTGCCAATGACGAAGGGCAGCACCGCACTCACCGCGAACAGCAGTCCAAACATGCACAGAGCAAATGCACGGTGATGCAGGACGAGTTCCAGCACGCTTCCGTAGCCGGAGCGCAGGCGCTCGAAGGCATGTTCGCGCTTGCGGTTCAGACGCCCGATGAGCCCAGGATTTTCTTCCTTGGCCTCATCGGCTTCGCGATGGCCTTCGAAAAGAATCCGCGACAACGTCGGCACCAGCGTGCGCGAAAGCACGTAGGACGAGAGCATGGCCAGCACTACCGACAGGGCCATGGGTGTAAACAGATACTTGGACGCGCCTGAGAGCAGCACGACCGGGAAGAACACGATGCAAATGGCGAGGGTCGCGACAATCGCGGGCACGGCAATCTGGCTGGCGCCGTCGAGAATCGCCACCGTGATCGGCTTCTCCATGTCGAAATTGCGGTTGATGTTTTCGATTTCCACGGTGGCATCGTCGACCAGCATGCCGATGGCGAGCGCCAGGCCGCCCAGGGTCATGATGTTGATGGTGTCGCCGCTCAGGTCTAAGCCAATGATGGCGGTGAAGATGGCCAGTGGGATCGAGGTGCAGACCACGACCACGCTGCGCCAGCTCCCCAGAAACATAAGAATCATCAGCGAGACCAGGATCGACGAGAGCACGGCCTCGCGCACCACGCCCACAATCGCAGCGCGCACGAAGACGGATTGATCGAAATCGATTTTCAGGTCCATCCCCTGGGGCGCGGAAGCTTTGATGGCCGGCAGGGCGTCGCGGGTCGCTTCCACCACGGCCAGCGTGGATGCGTCGGAGTGCTTCAGGATGGCAAGATACGTGGCACGTTTGCCGTTGACGTGGACGATGCCGCGCTGCTCGGCATAGCTGTCGGCAACCTTCGCGACGTCGCCCAGCAGGACCGTCGCCGAGCCCACGACCTTGATCGGGATGCGGGCAAACTGCGCGACCGTGTCCGGGCTGGAGTTGAGTTGCACGGTGTAGTCGGTGCTGCCGATGCGGGCATCGCCGGCAGGCAGAATTACGTTTGAGGTTTGCAGCGCGCTGACCACATCCCCCGCCGACAGGCCTTTCGCTGCCAGTGCCTGCGGGTTTATGTCAATGATGATCTGGCGTTCCTTGCCGCCGAAGGGCGCGGGCGTGGAAAGTCCGGGAATGGTGAACAGCCGGATGCGGATAAAGTTCAAACTGTAATCGTAGAGTTGCTGTTCCGGCAGGGTCTTGCTCGAAATGGTCAATTGCGCGACCGGAACGTTAGTGGCGTTGAACTGGATCACGTTGGGAGGGGTGATTCCCGGAGGCGCGATGCGCAGAATGGTGCTCGACACGGAAGAAATCTGTGCAATGGCTGCGCCAATGTCGGTGCCGGGCTGGAAGTAGACGCGCAGCAGGCCGACGCCCGGGATCGACTGCGACTCGATGCGCGCGATTCCGTTGACCGTCGTGGAATAACCGCGCTCGCTGATGAGGACGACGCGGCGCTCCATGTCTTGCGCCGAGAGGCCGGGATAGCTCCATACCACCGCGACCACCGGAATATCGATGACGGGGAAGATGTCGACCGTCATGCGCGTGAGCGAGAGCACGCCGAGGATCATGATCAGCAGGCAAGAGACGGCAATGGTATAAGGGCGCCGCAGCGCCAGTCGTACTAGCCACATAGCTTGACCGTTGACCTAGCCGGAGTGCTGGCAGGCAAGGAACTGCCTGCTTTCCGGGCTTTAGATTCCGTTGCTCTCAAGAAGTCGTAAAAGAATTCAAGCCCCTACTATGCCCCAGAATCGGTAAATCCGTCCAACGGCCTGAGTGGCGCGGATCTCAAAAGGTAGCTGTTCGGGCGCGTTGGGCGAGGCTCATTGAAAAATCGTACATGCGTTGTCATCCTGAGCGAAGCGAAGGACCTATGTAATTTGCCGGCAACGCCTAACTGCAAGTAAGTTGCATAGGTCCTTCGCTTCGCTCAGGATGACAACGCGCTGTAGGGGATGACAAGGCGTCTCGGGAGGCAAGCTGGAGAAATATGCCTGGTTCCCGAAAAGGCACGTAACCCTTTCGTAACCCTCTTCAGTGCACAATTTTTGTTGCACATTCACACTGGTGAAATATCTTGCATGTAGCCTGTTGTCAGGAGGCTCTCATGGGGTCAGCCCGCATGGCGAAGTCGTTACCGCTGCAAGTGGCTGCGATCTGTTATCGCAGGCGCGGCACGGCCATTGAGTTCCTTCTGGTTAATACCAATGGCGGCAACAAGTGGACTTTTCCCAAAGGCTCGACGGACGCCCGCCTGTCGCACAGCCAGGCCGCCGAACGCGAAGCCGCCGAAGAAGCTGGCGCACTCGGCACGATCGAGCATCGTCACTTTCATCTTTACCTGCATTCCAAGGGCGTGTTCTGGCAAACCGGCGGCGTGCAGGAATTTGTGGTGAAAGCATTCCTGATGGAAGTCCACCAGATGCGCCGGCCTGACGAAGGCGATCGCCATCCCACCTGGGTGAGCCCGGCGGAAGCCAAGCGCCGCCTGGCCAAGGGCCGCGAAGTGAAATACGCCCACGAACTCGAAGCTGTGATTGACCGGGCGCTGGAACGAATCCAGTCCCACCACGAACTCTGGGGAGTTTATCCCGGCCCGCGCAACGCCCGGCCCGCTGCTAAAGATCCGATCGCTGAAGCTGTCTGGCCGTAAGGCTCGTCAGAAATTAGCGATTAGCACTTGGCATTTAGCACTTAGCCCCGGCAAGTCTCGTCATCGCCTTGATCTTTCCTGGCCAAATGCTAATGGCCAGTTGCTAACTGCTATCCCCACTGCTGGCAGCTGCTTTTATGAGACGATAACATCATCCATGATTCAGCTTTCCGGCGCCGGAAAACGGTTCGGCCACAAACTTCTGTTCGAAAACGCGGATTGGCTCATCACGCCGCGCGACCGCATCGGCCTAGTGGGCGGCAATGGGACCGGTAAGTCCACGCTCATGAAGGTGCTCGCCGGGATGGACACGTTTGACTACGGCTCGCTGACGGTCGCCAAGGGAACTTCCGCCGGATATCTGCCGCAGGACGGGCTCACGCTGTCGGGCCGCAGCGTTTTTGCCGAGTGCATGTCGGTGTTCGACGATCTGCGCGCCATGGAAACCGAGCTCGAATCGCTCACCCACAGCATGGCGGAACTCGACCACACCAGCGCGGAATATTCCGCCGTGGCGGATCGTTACCACCGGGTGGAGCACGAGTTCCGTACCCGCGACGGCTATTCGATTGAGTCGGAAGTAGGACGCGTGCTGATGGGGTTGGGGTTTAGTAAGGAAGACTGGCCGCGGCTGACCGATGAATTTTCCGGCGGATGGCAGATGCGCCTGGCTCTGGCCAAACTTCTTTTACAACAGCCCAACTTGCTTCTGCTCGACGAACCGACGAACCATCTTGATCTCGAAGCGCGCAACTGGCTGGAAGAATACCTGCAGAATTATCCAAATGCGTTTGTGCTGATCTCGCACGACCGCTATTTTCTCGACGTCACGGTGAATAAGATCGCGGAAATCTGGAACAAGCGCTTCTGGTTCTACACCGGGAACTACGACAAGTTTCTCAGCCAGAAAACCCAGCGCAACGAGCAACTGCAGGCCGCCTACCGCAACCAGCGCGACCGCATCGAGCAGCTGGAAGTGTTCATCAACCGCTTCCGGTATCAGGCGACCAAGGCCAAGCAGGTGCAGAGCCGCATCAAGGAACTGGAAAAGATCGAGCGCATCGAGGTTCCGCCGGAAGAAAAGACCATCCACTTTTCGTTTCCGCAGCCCAAGCCCAGCGGCCGCATCGTGGCCGAGTTCGAAGGCGTGGCCAAAAGTTATTCCGGCAACAACGGCGCGCCCGATAAAGAAGTCTTCCGCAACGTCGACTTCATGATTGAGCGCGGAGACCGCATCGCGCTGGTCGGCGTGAACGGCGCGGGGAAATCCACGCTGATCAAGCTGCTGGCCGGCACCGAGAAAGTCACTCGCGGCGAATACCGCCTCGGCCACAACGTGGAAGCCGACTATTTCGCGCAGGACCAATATAAAGAACTCGACCCTGACGCGCGCATTCTCGACGATCTGGGTGATGCGTCACCCGGTTCGGGAGAGACCGAACTGCGCAGCCTGCTCGGCTGTTTCCTGTTTTCCGACGAAGACGTGTTCAAGAAGATCGGCGTGCTTTCCGGCGGAGAACGCGGGCGCTATGCGCTGCTGCGTCTGCTGCTGCATCCCGCAAATTTTCTGCTGCTCGACGAACCCACCAACCACCTCGACCTGCGCGCCAAAGATGTGCTGCTCGACGCGCTGGTGAAATATACCGGCACGGTGGTGTTCGTTTCGCACGACCGCTATTTCATCGACAAGCTGGCTACGCGGGTGTTCGAAGTGGGCGGCGGCAAGGTTGAAGTCTTCCCCGGCAACTACGAAGATTATCTCTGGCGCAAGCAGGGCGGCCAGCACGTCGCGCCCACGCTGGCGGACGTTCCGGGAAGAAGCAAAGCGAAGTCAGAACCGCCTACATCTAAGCCTGCGACGTCAGACCAACCCAAGAACGGAAATCGCAGCGGCGAAGCTGTGGCTGAAGTGTCGAAGAAACGTGTGAATCCCATTAAGCGCAAGCAAATGGAGGATCGCGTTCGCGAGCTGGAAGCAGAAATCAGCCAGACCGAGACTGCGATTGCGCGCCTTGAAACTGCATTGCAGAATTTCGTCAGCGCCGAAGAAAGCCAGCAGCAATCGCAGGAACTCGATCGGAACAAAGCCAGTCACGCCGCGCTGATTAAGGAATGGGAAGACATGGCCGAGGCCCTGCAGGGCTCCGACTGACGCAGATCCCGGCTCCGCAGCCGTACACCATCTTCCGTAATCTTAAGAAAACGCTTACCCCTGTGCGATAGTCAGGTTGGCCAAGTGGCCAACAACTACCGGGCCACAAATTTCAAGACCAGCCGCAGTTTAGGCGTCAGGGGCCCCCAAGGGCGAGGCGCCGCGCGGGGACCCAAGGAAGGTCGCATGCTTCAGTCGTCGGAATACTCGTTCAACCCGAAGGCCGGCTCACCGGCTCCCAACCCCAACCCGAACATCCCAGTCAAAACCGTCACCGCTCCCGTGGATCAGGCCACCATTGGCCGCACCCTGGTGATCAAGGGCGAAATCAGCGGCTCGGAAGCGCTCTACATTGATGGCCGCATCGAAGGCAAAATACTTATGCCGGAGAGCCGCGTGACCATTGGACGCAACGGCAAAGTGGACGCCAGCATCCAGGCCCGCGAAGTTGTGATCATGGGCAAGGTGAATGGCAACATCGAGTGCAGCGATCGCGTGGATATTCGCGCCGAAGGCGCTGTGAACGGAGACATCTCCACTGTGCGTATCAGCGTGGAAGACGGCGCTTCGCTCAAGGGCGGAATTCAGGTGCGCAACGAAGGCAAGTCGCAGAACCAGTCCAAAGCAGCCGAGGCGCCCAAGGCCATGGCCGCTACCGCCAGCGCGTAACGGCGGGACGAACATTGAGAGTAAAGCTAAGGGGCACGCTCACGCGTGCCCCGATGTTTTGTGTCAGTGCGTGGAACGCTGCGCGCCGGGTGGCTACTTCTTCACTTCTTCTCTTCGGCCCGGAAATCCAGTGCGGCCGAATTCATGCAATAGCGCAGACCTGTCGGCGCCGGGCCGTCTTCAAACACATGCCCCAGATGCGCGTCGCACTTGGCGCAACGAACTTCGGTGCGGACCATGCCGTACGCGGTGTCCTTGTGCTCGACCACGCCACCGCCCTCGGCGGGTTTGGTAAAGCTCGGCCAACCCGTGCCGGAATTAAACTTGGTCTGCGAATCGAACAGCGGCGACCCACAGCATACGCAGTGGTACATCCCCGCATCTTTTGTGTTCCAGTACGCGCCCGTGAACGCGCACTCCGTGCCCGCCTCGCGGGTCACGTGATACTGCTCGGGCGTGAGCTTCTGCTTCCACTCGGCCTCGGGTTTTACGATTTTTTCTGCCGTTTTCTCAGCCATGCGCTAGCTCCGTCTTGATGATTTCTCTGACAGTGATTGGATGTATTGGTTTGTCAAAGGTGACATTACTTCCCCACGTCGTCGCCCACCTTGCGATACTTTCCGCGGAAGAACAGCAGCGGCGCTCCGTCGCCGACCACCACTTCTTCGACCTCGGCAATGAAGATGGTATGGTCGCCGGCCACTTGCGCCGAATGCAGGCGGCATTCCACGTAAGCCAGCGCGCCATGCAGAACGGGCGTTCCGTGTTGAGTGCGGTCAAAGCGCGCTCCGGCCTCGGTCTCGGCGTGCTCGTGATCGCGCTCGGGGCGGGCGTAGTAATCCGAGATCGCCCTCTGATCCTCGCCGAGCACGTTGATGCCGAAGCGCTTTCTGGCGTGCAGGTGCGCGTGCGTGCTCGCCTTACGATCTACGCAAACCAGCACCAGCGGCGGATCGAGCGATACGGAGGCGAAGGCATTGGCTGTCATGCCGTGAACTAAACCATGAACTTCGCCGTGAACTTCACCCTCCAAGTCGACCGTAATAATGGTTACACCGGTGGCAAAGCAGCCCATCGCTTTACGGAACTCCGCCGCGCTGAGCTTGCCGGATTCGCCTTGTGCGTTTGCATTCATGTTGTCAGACATTCCTGAGCAATTGCCGCCTGCGCCGCTATCGCGCCTTCGCCGGCACGAGTTGATTCACCACTTTGCCGTCGGCATCCAGAAAAACCAGGCGCGGCGTACCGTCGGCTGCGACTTCCATCGAAATTCTTTTCTTTCCTTTTGCATCCATCAACTGGATCACCGCGGCTCCGTCATCGCCGCGGCCCACCCAGATGCGGCGGTGGTTCATGCCCGCGGACGCACTGTCGTTCACTATGATGCCCGCGAATTTATCCTCTTTATCGTCCACTCCCGCCAATTGCACGACCTGGTTGGCATCATACTGATCGAATGACAGGCTTCCTCCCGAATCTACGATCTCGCCCTGGGCGTTGCGGCGGCCACCAAAAATCAGGCCTCCGTTTTCGGAGCCCTCGTCATTGTAGAAAAGCATGCCAGCCTGCGGGCGATCCGACGGAGGCTGCTCCTTGCCGCGCACGATGACGCCCGGCAACTTCGCGTGATTGGAAATCACCATGCGCAGGGTGCCATCGGGTTCGACCACGTTGATGCGGTGAACCGTGATCTCGTCAAAGTTGTTGGCCTTCGGCGCGGCGGCGGCGCTGAGCAGCAAAATGATGACGACGCAGGTCAACCCGACGGCATAGACGAACAAAAACCGTTGCCCGATTCCGGCCATGGTTCCCTCCTTACAAAACTGTCCGCGCTGAGCCCGGGTCCCTTCGGCTCCGCTCAGGGCAGGCTCCGACCCGGCCCCACACACGCCCCGGCAACCGCCTACATTACCACGCCCCGCCACTGTTATGATTCGAACGGTTGTAGGATTCGACTCAACGTGGCCGTCACTTCAATCACGCCCGCTACGCCGGAAAGCCGCTCCGCGTGTGCTTCAGCGCTGGCGAGCCTGCGGCCCGGTGAACCCATTTCGCGCGCAGCCGCCGGGCAACTGATTCGCTGCCCCGATGAAGATCTCCCCGAACTTCTCGCCGCCGCGCGTGCCGCCAAAGAACGATTCAAGCCCGGCATTATCACGTATTCGCGCAAGGTGTTTCTGCCGCTGACCAATCTTTGCCGCGACTATTGCGGATACTGCACGTTTCGCCGTGATCCCGGCGACGCGGGCGCGCACACCATGACTCCCGACGAAGTGCTCGCGGTGGCCCGCGCCGGCGAAAAACTTGGCTGCACCGAAGCTCTCTTCAGTTTAGGCGACAAGCCCGAACTGATCTTTCCTGAGATGCGCGAGACGCTGCGGCATCTCGGATATAAATCCACTCTGCATTATCTGGAAGCCATGTGCGAACTGCTGCTGCGCGAGACCAGCCTGCTGCCGCATCCCAACCCCGGCCTGCTCAGCGCGGAATGGATCGCGCGACTGGCCGCGGTTTCGCCGAGCATGGGGCTGATGCTCGAAACCACGAATGCCAAGCTGCTCGCCCCTGGCGCGGCGCACGACAATGCTCCTGACAAGCTTCCGGCCAAGCGTCTGCGGACGATTGCAGACGCAGGCAAACAGAAAGTTCCGTTCACCACCGGCCTGCTGATCGGAATTGGCGAGTCCGCCGACGACCGCGTGGACACGCTGCTTGCCATTCGCGACTTGCACGAGCGCTACGGCCACATCCAGGAAGTGCTCGTGCAGAACTTTCGCGTGAAGCCGGCGATCCCCATGGCCAACTGGCCCGAGCCCACGCGCGGCGAAATGTTGCGCGCCGTGGCGGTAGCTCGCTTGTTACTCCCTAACGTCAATATTCAGGCTCCGCCCAACCTCTCCGCACCTTACTATGATGACTTGGTGGACGCCGGCATCAACGATTGGGGAGGAATTTCACCACTGACGCCCGACTTTATCAATCCCGAGAAGCCGTGGCCGCATCTCGAGCAACTGCGCCTGCGGACTGAGGCTAAGGGCTCGGCCCTGCGGCAGCGGCTGCCGGTGTATCCGGAATTTCTTTCCAGCGTCACGGCGCGGCCGGGATTGCTGTCAGAAAAAGTGCGCGCCGCCACCGACGATGTTGGTTTGGCAAGAATAGGGAAGGCGGCATGATCTGCGTGCTCAGCGGCGGCACCGGCGGGGCTAAGTTCGTGGATGGCCTTCGCCAGGTCATGCCCGCGGAAAACATCACGCTGATCGTCAACACCGGCGATGACCTGCTGTGGTGGGGCCTGTACGTTTCGCCCGACATTGATTCGATCACTTACGTGCTCTCCGGCATGCTCAGCCGCGAACGCGGATGGGGCGTGAAGGGCGACACGTTCCTCTGCCTGCAGGCCATGGGACAACTGGGCGAGCCGACCTGGTTCCATACCGGCGACCGCGACCTCGCCATGCACCTGCTGCGTTCGCGCCTGCTGGCCGAGGGCAAGACGCTCTCCGAAGCGACGGTTGTAGTTTCCGAAAAGCTGGGGGTGAAGGCGCGCGTGCTGCCCATGAGCAATTCGCGCGTCGAAACCCGCGTGGATACGCCCGCCGGCGAGTTGAGCTTTGAAGAATATTTCGTGCAGCGCTGGTATCAGGATCCGGTGAACTCGGTGCGTTTCGCTGGAGCCTCGGACGCCGAACCCGCGCCCGGAGTCATCGAGGCCATTCTGTCGGCGGATGCGATTCTGATCGCCCCGAGCAATCCCATCACCAGCATTGGCCCGATTCTGGCGGTTCCCGGCATTCGGGAAGCGCTGGTCGGCGCCCGCGGAACGGTCGCCGCCATCAGCCCGATCGTGGGCAACGCTCCGGTAAACGGGCCAGCGGGAATTCTGATGGAAGCGCAAGGGCTGCCCTGCTCGATCGCCGGCGTCGCCGAGGCTTACGCGGACTTTCTCGACGTCCTGATCTGCGATACGCGCGACGCCCGCGCCGCCGAATCACTGCGCAGGAACGGCCTGCGGGTGCAGTGCACGCAGACCATCATGCGCAGCGCCGAAGACAAGGCGGCCCTGGCGCGCGAAGTTCTCTCTTTCGTTTCCGCCATACCGCGCGCCCGCCATGAACAATTGCATCACGGCATCGCCTTGCCTCATTTGGATCCGCAGCCGTGATCGGCGATCGTGTAATCGGCGATCCAGTAATTCTGGTTCCGGTCAAGAATACTTTTCTGGCGAAGCAGCGGCTGGCCGCGGTTCTCGATCAAGCGTCGCGCACCGCTTTGGCGCAGGCTATGCTGCACGATGTGCTCACCGCTCTGCACCAGTGGGCTGCTCGACGAGAGAAGACCGGCCCGCAGGTTGCGGTGGTGACTGGCGATGCCTGCGCCGTGAAGCTGGCCGGCGAGTACAGTTTTGAAGTTATCGCGGACCCTGACAATCCCGGGGAAACCGGGGCCATCGAGATGGCAACGCGCATCACGGTCGAGAGAGGCGTGGAAAGCACGCTGGTGATTCCGGCGGATATACCCCTGATTCAAGTCTGGGAACTCGACGAAATCCTGAAACACGCACCCGTCGAGGGGAGCGTGCTCGTCCCCGCTGCCGATGGACGCGGCACCAACGCCGCCTTCCGCCGCCCTGGCAATTTATTTCCGCTGCGCTTCGGCAACGACAGCTTCAAACCGCATCACGCCGCCGCGCAGGCCACCGGCAAACCGTGCGTCGTGCTGAACCTGCCGGGCATTGCGGTCGACGTCGATAACCCCGCCGATCTGCAGCAACTCATTTCCCTCCCCGGCGAGACCCGCGCCCAGCAACTGGCGCGAGAATATGCCCGCGTGGGAACGATGATGGATATCATGGGTGGATGAGCCAGTTGAGAGGACGCGGCAAGATTCCAACGGCATCGTCCAACGAACTTCGCCTGATTCCTATCTCGCTTGCCGACGAAATCCACCCAGGCGACTCTCTGGCCGACAAACTGCTTGAATCCCTCCGCCGACGCCGTATCCGCTTCCAATCCGGCGATATCCTCGTCGTTAAACACAAAATCGTTTCCAAGGCCGAAGGCCGGTTGGTTGACTTGGCCAGCGTCCTACCTTCCACCGACTCCATCGCGTGGGCGAAGCAATACGACCTCGATCCTCGCGTGATCGAACTCGCTCTGCGCGAGAGCCGCGCAGTCATCCGCCGCAGGAATGGCGTGCTCATCACCGAGACGCGCCACGGCTTCCTCTGCGCCAACAGCGGCGTCGACGTCTCCAACGTCGACGGAGGCAGTCACGCGCTGCTGCTTCCAGAAGACCCCGACCGTTCCGCCGCCAATTTGCGCCGTGCCCTCAAACGCCGCACCCGTATTAGCGTCCCCGTTATCATCACTGACAGTTTCGGCCGCCCGTGGCGCGAAGGCTTGACGGAATTCGCCATCGGAGTCGCTGGCATGAAACCGTTGCGCGACGACCGCGGCCGCCGCGATCCGCATGGCTATCGATTGAAGGCCAGCGTCGAGGCTGTCGCCGACGAACTGGCCTGCGCCGCCGGACTCGTCTGCGGCAAACTCAACCGCGCGCCCGCCTGCATCGTTCGCGGATTCCACTACGAACCGGGCCCCGGAAGCGCCGGCGACCTGCTGCGGCCTGCATCAACCGACCTGTTCCGGTAGACTGTCTGGGTCGGAGGAACCGTGCCACGCGAACTCCCAACTGCTGAACTGGAATCTTTTCCCGCCGTCGACTGGTCTGATATTGCCCCGCGCCTGACTCCGACGCTGCGGTCTTCGCTGGAGAAGGTACTCGAAACCCAAAACGGCGCGGACCTGTCGCTGGAAGAGTCCTACGCGCTGGCCAACGCCGAATCCGACGACCTCCTCGGCCTGCTGGTCACCGCCAACATGCTGCGCGCCGAACTCACCGGCAACCTCGTTACCTACGTGGTGAATCGCAACATCAACTTCACCAACATCTGTTTCGTGGGATGCAAGTTCTGCGCTTTCAGCCGCGGTCCGCGCGAGGCCGACACTTATTTTCACACGCTGGATGACATGGCCCGCAAAGCGGTCGAGGCCTGGGAACTCGGCGCTACGGAAGTGTGCATTCAGGGCGGCTTGCCACGTGATCTGCCGAAATTCCATTACCGCGATATTCTGCGCGCCATTAAAGCTGCCGTCCCGCGCATGCACATCCATGCCTTCTCGCCGATGGAGATTGTTTACGGCGTGGAACTCACCGGCATGCCGCTGGCTGACTATCTTTCCATGCTGCGCGATAACGGCCTGGGCACGCTGCCCGGCACTGCCGCCGAAGTTCTTGATGACGAGATTCGCCACATCCTCTCGGCCAACAAACTTTCGACCGCACAGTGGGTCGAAGTCATCCGCACGGCGCACCGCTGCGGCATTCGCAGCACTTCGACGCTTATGTACGGACACACGGAGACTCCCGCGCACTGGGTGCGCCAGATGCGGCTGCTGCGCGAGATTCAATCGGAAACCGGCGGCTTTACCGAATTCGTCCCGCTGGGCTTCGTGCACCAGAACACGCTGCTGTTCCAGCAAGGATTAGCGCGCACCGGTCCGACTTTGGCCGAGCACCTCAAAGTGCACGCGCTGGCGCGCCTGCTGCTCGCGGGATCGATCAACAATATTCAAGTCTCGTGGGTGAAGCTGAACCGGCGGCTGTCGCAACTCTGCCTGCACGCCGGGGCCAACGACTACGGCGGCACGTTGATGGAAGAAAATATTTCCCGCGAAGCCGGAGCTACCGCCGGGCAGTACACCAGCCCGGAAGATTTTCAGTCGCTGATACTGGAGATGGGCCGCATCCCGGCCGAGCGCAACACCAGCTACTCGCGCATTCATATCAAGCTTCCGCTCGATCAGCTCACATCGGAAGAAAGTCCAGAGGCTGAATTCGCGTGAGCTCCACACCCTCAGGCGCCCGGCCGATCGCCGTCATTGGAGGCACTGGCCCCGCCGGCATGGGACTCGCCCTGCGCTGGGCGCGGGCCGGGGAGACCATCATCATCGGCTCACGGGACGCGCAGCGTGCGCAACAGGCTGCCGCGGCGATTCGACAGAAAGTCGGCCCGCAGGCCGATGTTTCCGGCATGGAGAACAGCGCGGCCTGCGCTGCCGCCGACGTGCTGATGCTGACCGTTCCGTTCGAGGGCCAGGCTGCATTGCTGAAGCAATTGAAACCGGCAATCACCGAAGGCAGTATCCTCATCGACGCCACGGTTCCGCTCGCGGCCAGCATCGGCGGACGAGCCTCGCGCACACTCGGCGTCTGGCAGGGCTCGGCCGCCCAGCAGGCCGCCGAACTCGTGCCCAAGGGCGTGAGCGTGGTCGCGGCCTTTCACAACGTATCGGCTGAGTTGCTCAACACCGACGCTCCGCTCGACTGCGACGTCATTGTCTGCAGCGACGACGCCGACGCCGCGCAACTCACCCGCGAACTCGCGGCCAAGATTTCCGGCGTGCGCGCCATCGACGGCGGCAAGCTGGAAAACGCCCGCATCGTCGAGCAGATTACGGCGTTGCTCATCGGCATGAACATCCGCCATAAGGGTCACGCGGGCATCCGCATCACGGGCTTGCCGCCGGCGGCGTATCGCTAAGCCGCGTGGTGGATCAGTTTGGTTCTGACGCGAGAGCAGATCAGCGGGAGATCCCTCGCTTCGCCTGAAGAACGTCTCCGCTCGGGATGACACTACGGCGTTTTTGATCACAAACTTCAAACTGACCCACTAGCTAACCCGCTTCATTATTTCCCGCGGCGACCCGAAGTGCTATGCTTCCGCTCATGGACAACCGTTCATTCGGCGACGTCGGCGGAACCTCCGGCGGGCTCGGCATATTCCTGCTCGGTTTTGCCATGGCGTGCATTGGAGGCTTCCTCATTACCCACAAAGTCACGGTGATGGGTTCCTACTGGAGCTTCTGGGGCGGCAGCAGTTTCGGCATCACGCTTCTGCCCATGTTGTTCGGCATCAGCATTCTGTTCTGGAACGGCAAGAGCATCCTCGGATGGCTGCTGACCGTGGCTGGCGCGCTCTTCATCTTCGCGGGCATCATCGCCAACCTGCACATCTACTTTCAGCCCACCAGCCTTTTCGAAACCCTGGTGATGCTGATTCTGCTGGTGGGCGGGCTGGTTTTGATTGCACGGGCGCTGCGGCCCCACAGCATGAAGCCAAGTCGGTAGAGCCGCCCGTTTTCACAAAATCACTTTGCAA
>Ga0302324_100011142_pt1 | contig 18506 bp, 22 predicted proteins | sample Palsa_T0_1_FD_201949 | JGI IMG/M metagenome (GOLD analysis project Ga0302324, IMG submission 201949) | Peat permafrost microbial communities from Stordalen Mire near Abisko, Sweden - Palsa_T0_1 | ecosystem: Environmental > Terrestrial > Soil > Palsa > Peat permafrost | place: Sweden: Abisko... | reverse complement strand
CCTCCCTGGGGCAGAGCATCGCGCGCGCGACCAACCGCAAGTTCGTGCGCATGTCCTTGGGCGGCGTGCGCGATGAGGCGGAGATCCGCGGTCATCGGCGCACCTACATCGGCTCCATGCCCGGCAAAATCGTGCAGAACATGACGAAGGCGGCGGTGCATAACCCGCTCTTCCTCCTCGATGAAGTCGACAAGATGTCGATGGATTTCCGCGGCGATCCGTCGGCGGCGCTCCTCGAAGTGCTCGATCCGGAACAGAACTCGACCTTCAACGACCATTACCTCGAGGTCGATCTTGATCTCTCCGAGGTGATGTTCGTATGCACGGCGAACAGTCTCAATATTCCGCCGCCGCTCCTTGATCGCCTGGAAGTGATTCGTCTGCCCGGCTACACCGAAGACGAGAAGATGAACATCGGCCGGCGCTATCTCCTGCCGAAGCAGATGAAGCACAACGGTTTGAAGGAACACGAGCTCAAGATATCGGACGCTGCGCTGCTTGACATCGTGCGCTACTACACGCGCGAGGCGGGCGTGCGCTCCCTTGAGCGCGAGATCGCGAAGATCTGCCGCAAGGCGGTGAAGCAGCTGCTTCTCAACAAGAAGGAAGAGAAGCACGTCGCCATCACGCCGAAGAGCCTCGATAAATTCTTGGGCGTGCGCCGCTTCCGCTACGGTAAGGCGGAGGACATGAATCGCATCGGCCAGGTGACCGGTCTTGCCTGGACGGAAGTGGGCGGAGAGCTCCTGAGCATCGAGGCGGCGGTCGTCCCGGGCAAGGGCAAGCTGCAGCACACGGGGCAGCTCGGCGAAGTGATGCAGGAGTCGATCCAGGCGGCCATGACCGTGGTGCGCAGCCGCGCCCAGGTTCTGGGGCTTGAGAACGAGTTCTATCAGAAGCACGACGTACATCTGCATATCCCGGAAGGCGCGACCCCCAAGGACGGTCCGAGTGCGGGTATCGGCATGTGCACCGCGTTGGTGTCGGCATTGACGAAGATCCCGGTGCGCTCGGATGTGGCCATGACAGGTGAGATCACGCTGCGCGGCGAGGTGCTGCCCATCGGCGGCTTGAAAGAGAAACTTCTCGCGGCGCATCGCGGCGGCATCAAGACGGTTCTCATCCCGGATGAGAATCAGAAGGATCTCGTTGAGATCCCGGACAACATCAAGGGCGGCCTTGAGATCAAGGCGGTGAAGTGGATCGACGAGGTGCTGGAGCTTGCGCTCACCTCGCGGCCGACTCCGCTGCAGGAGAAGCTGCCGATCGATGAGAAGCCGCGCCGCAGCGTGCGTCGGGTGTTGAAGGACGTCGTACCGGCCCACTAGCGCTGGGTGCTTAGCTCAGCTGGTAGAGCGTCGCCCTTACAAGGCGAAGGTCGCAGGATCGTAACCTGCAGCACCCATTAAAATCAGTGACTTACGGGATACTCGCCGGTCCGTGTCCAATATATGTCCAATATTCGCGGGCAAAACCGACGTAAAACTTAAGGCATAGGTGGGTCGTCCCGACCCTAGGAAAGCGTACTGCACGCGCTCGTGAGAAGGAACGGGCACAGTCCGAAGGGCCATCGCACAACCTGTGCCGAGGAGCGCCACCCATGACGAACACCGATACGGTGGCGTTTGCCTCAATCGACACTCGTTCGCTAGATAACCAGATTGCGCTTTCGATTTTCCTGCCGTGATAATCTGAAAATCGATGCAAGGTGACGCCCCCAAAGCCCTCGGACAAGATTCCATCGTCGAGGCGGTGTTCGAGATCCGTTTCACGCCCCGCGCAACCTCAGCGGGCGATCTGTTGCCGGGACTCATGTACCCGACGGTCGGTAAGCGATACCCGACCGTGCTTGGTTTGCCGCTAGCCCAAATTCCTCGTGCCATGCGCCAAACGAACCATGCCTTCGTATATCAGCCACTGAACGCGCTGGTCGGAACAAATATGCGGCTAGCTCTCGGCGATCAGGTAATGAGCGTGTCAGTAAGTAAACCATACCCTCGTTGGCCCTCTTTTCGAGAGTTGATTGGTGAGGCTGTAATAGCGCTAGAGAGGACAGAGATCGTTCGGGAGATCGAACGGATTTCACTCAAATACGTAAACGTGCTCCCTCCGGAAAAGGGCACGGCCGATTTAAGCACCCTCCGGCTAAAGCTCGAACTAGGCGACTTCCCTTTGCGTCCACAGGGGCAAATTGTACGCGCGGAGATAGAGCACGGGGGCAGCACGCATATCGTCCAGGTGACGAGCGGCACCTCAGTGAGTGTTAACCTTCCAGGCTCCACACCGTTTGAAGTTAAGGGCGTGATGCTGGACGTGGATGCGGTAACTAACGGCCCGTTCAAGTGCACGTGGAGCGCCATCGAGGAAGCCGTCGAGCGAGCACACGCCGCCGAGAAGGACGTATTCTTTGGCCTACTTACCAAGGAAACACTTAACCGGATGCGACCGATCTATGCATAACACAGCCTCCGTCATTGTCAGCACCTCATCAGGCACTGCTTCGTCGAACGCGCTGTACAGCCTCGCACCAGCGCTGCTACTCACTGCGCTCGCGACTATCAGCCAAGCGTCTGCTGCCGTCGTTGAAGAGTTCGGTTACAAGGTACGTCACGGCCTCGAGCCCACTTACACGGTATCGCTCTCAGATGCGACAGTCTCCGTAGGCCAGCTCATAACCGCACTTCAAGATTTGGCATCGACACTAATGGCGTCGCAGATCGATTTGAGCCCCGAGGACAAGCACGTGCTCTACTCGAATCTGTGGGAACTCTACGACTGATTCGGCCTCATGCCGTCGGACCTTCTCGCGCTCGCCGAACAGTTCCTCCCCGCCTATTTGCTCCCGGGCGCTCGTGAGCAACTGCTAAAGCAGATAAACGAGTTCCCCCACAATCGCGGTTACTACGCCTCGATCAATGAACCCGAATACCTACAAGGCGACCGATGGTCGGGATTCATCATTTTCAATTTTGATTCCGGCGAGAGGAAGGAAGTGAAGGGGCTGATAATCTCAAACAGTTGTGACATCAACCGGAACAACAACACGGTGCCGAGTCAGCGCGTCGTGTTCGCACCGGTGATTCGCATGGCGGCTTACATCGATTTACTGAAGGCGGACGGTCGAGACGAGGCACGCATAGAAACGATGGTTGACAGAATTAAGAAACAGCACGTTGACAACGTCTTTTACCTCCCGGAACACGGAGACCTGCCGGATGCATTGGTTCTGCTCGATAATCTCCATAGTGAGCCACTCGCCTACTTTTGGGCAGCACCAAAGAATCGAATCTCCCGTCTTAGTGACTTCGGGTTTTGGTTGTTCGTGCTTAAACTATCGATTCACTTCACTCGTTTACGCGAAGAGGTGCAGCGAGGCTCTTAGCTACCTGCGACGCGCCGTCTCGAACTTCTCTGCGGCGCCCGGTAGCGCCGCGCTCGCCATCGGCTCAGGTCGCTAACTTCTGCGCTTTCAGGTAATGCTGCAGCGCGCCATTCAGTCGAGCGCTCCCGGGGCCGCCGAATTGAGGTCGAGACTACCGAGCGCGAGTGGTCTGACGCTACAAGCCATAAGCAGCTTTCAGCTCACGCATCAAATGTCCAAATGTCATTGCAACATTTCCCTTGGTGAAGGGTATGTACACGAGTCCATGGATGTTGCTCATGATGTTCGTGCCGTCCTCGTGGAGCAGGCACACCCGCGACAATCCATATCTCGCCTGAAAGTATCCGATCTCATGTATCACGTTCTGACGGGCACGGGCGCCTCCTGTCGCATCCGCGTCGTCACCGGTCATGACAATGACCGCGTAATCGCATTTCGCAGACTCTTGCTCCAGCTTCTCCAAAATGGTGCGACCTAGATTTGGTTCCTGAGCAAGCTCGAGAGTGTCGATTTTCAAATCGCGCTCGATGAAGGACTGAACCTCTCGCCAATCTAGCGCAGTTCCATGCGTGAGAAAGACCCGCCGCTGCTGCTTTGCAGGCTCTGATAGCGATATTTGACTGTTCGCGTGTATCTCGAAAATCTGATCGATGTAGCGAACTAGCGCCTCCACTTGATTGCGCGCGTGGAACAATTTTCCACTGCCCGGAGCACCCATCTCAACTTTTGGACTCCAATCGACGGTCGGATAATCCCCATACAAGGCGGGCAACTTCTCCCGCAATAAGGTTACCTGCCTTTCCGCCTGCGTGAAGTAACTACCCGCATCAATGGGATCAAATTGCTCGTAGAGGGCCGCGTGTTTCGTGCCGCGGTTCCAACTAAGGGTCAGCAACGCCTTGGCGCCCTTGAGTACACCCGCCAGCTTCGCGAAGGCTGCTCGTACTTCTTCGTTCATCACCATTGCCGGCCTCAGCTCGGCCGCGCCGTCGCCAAACCCTGCGACTGCAAGATGAGCTCCCATTCGGCGATGCAGTCCTGGGCTAGCCGCTTCCCTGATATCAGGGTCCCACGACCATCATCGATTATGCAATCGACTTCGTAGCGACCCAGCCCGGTGTCTATATCCAGGTCCATGTACTGATGACTGGCGCCGACTCCCGAACTCGGATGTCTGAGGTTCAGGTGCTTCGTGCCGTTGCATAGGTCGCGGCAAATCATCAAGGCGCTCGATTGGTGCGCCAGGGCGAGGGCTGCGGTTTTTTGGGCGGTTAACGCTAAGGGGTCGTGGTGCAACCAGTCCTTGACGTGCCAGCAATGCTGGAAAAACGACCACATCATGTCTTGAAATTCAACGTCGTTGAGGTCTTCGAGACCTTCAAAGCCCGCTAAAACGCGTTCCAGAAATCGGCGAGCGCGGTCCAGTTGGTGTCGGTAGCCGCCATTGCCCATCACGGTCTGAACCTTCGTCACGACATTGCCAGCCGCATGACATGCACCAGAGCCATTCGCTATGCCGAGGGCGGAGGGCTGCCGAGGCCGATGATTACCGGCACCTTCCCGTCGGGCGTAGAACCAGCGCCTACGGATATCAACATCTTTTTTGGCAGGGAAAGCACTAGCTTGCCGGCCTTTTCTGCCTGCTCCCTGAATTCTCTCAGGAGATTATCAATGTGAGCTCCCGCAACGCGAGCAATCACATGACCGGCTGCTCGGATCAGATCTGGGTCGGCTGTCTGAAATGATTTCTCGAAATAACGAAACTGGTATTCCTCATGACCTCCCTTAAGGTGGTATTGCAGCATAGAGTCGAAGAAAGTTGCTTCGGCCGAGCTCATGGCGAGCCCAAGAGAGTTGCACTCGGCATAGAGGTCTTCAAGCCCATGCCCGCTTCCCATGTCACGAATCTCGTCCTCGGTCACACCCTCTGCTCTCAGAAACGCCTTGAGATACAGCTCTATGGCATGGCTGTAAAGATGCCGAACCGGTAGACCGTGCTCTGCGGGCAGCATTGTTTTGAGCTGGGTCCTAATAAGGTCGAGCAATTGATCCGCTTGCGATCTGTACACATTGGCAATGTTCAGGGAATGCCAGGAAGCCACCAGTTCTTCGGGCAGTTCAACGAGATTTGTGATGCTGACTACCCCGGTTTTCGGATCTGTTGATGTAACAGGACGCAAGGTAAAGGTACGTCCGCTCGCGCTCATGGCCGCCCCGCCAGAGCGTGGCTTGCGGGGCCTGACCAGCTAATAAATATGCGCACCGGCGTACCAATCCTTCGCGTTGAAGAGCCGAGATTGTAGCATCGCACGCAGACGCCGAGGGCCGGCGCCTGGTCCTTACTAGGATTCAAAACTCGTAGAACGTGCCGGTGGACACTCCCACCGCGCCGACACGTCCGCGTCGTGAGCGCCGCACCGACTGCACCGGAGCCGCTCAAAAAGCGCTTTTCCGTATAGGCCGCGGAATTTCTGCGGCGACATTTCTGCTGCATAGCCGCAACGGCGGCAGGTTACGCGCGCGACTTGTCTCCCCTCGGGCATGGCGGCGCAGAGTACGGGCGGGCGCGGCAAGCGTCCATGCAGTACTGCTACTGTAGTAGTACTGTATAAGTCCTAGAGACACGCCGAGACGTTTATGAAGTGTCTGTGCTGGCGAAGTTTCGCAGCTCTTTTACTGCTGGCTGCCATTTCGGCATGTGCGAGCACGGGCGTTGTCCCAGCAGACAAGGATACCTACATCGTGTCCGAGCGGGGGCCAACCGTTGGGTTTTCTAGACCGATCAGACAAACTGCAAGCGTGTACAAACAAGCAAACGATTTTTGTGCCAAGCAGAATAAGCAAGTCGAAACGGTCAATCTCGACCAGCTCGACTCCGGCCTCGGAAGGCCGGCTAGCGCCTCATTGCAGTTTCGGTGCGTGCCGAAGTAGGGTGGCTTCGCTGTAGCGGAGTGGAAGACTAGAAGATAAGAAAAATGCGGATACTAATGGTCGCAATTGGGTTAACGCTTGCGGGGTGCGCTCCTCTTTATCCAGCGCAAATAGAACCAGAAGGGAACGGTGTCTATTTGATAACGCAGTCCTCCGCTTCCGCGTGGTTAGATGCCCGCTCCTCAGCGCTCAGACGTGCGAATGCCTTTTGCGAAAAAGACCACAAGCAGATGCAGCTGCTCACGACGGCACAGGAGAGAATGGCAGCGCCGGTGGCGTCCGCTGATCACGCCGCGCTAGAGTTTCGGTGCGAATGATGCCGCACGCAAAGGGACCCCGGCTTCTTGTCACACTGCTGTTAGCGTGCGGCGCGGTGCAGGCGTCGGAGTGGGTGTCGGTCAGTCACAGCACGGACGGGGCGGACGAGTTGTTTGTCGATGTCTCTAGCATCAGGGTCATCAACGGGATACGGCGAGCTTGGGACAAATGGGTCCCAGCGCGTCAGACTGTGAAAGGCGCCGGAGAAAATTCACACAGGTGGGTGAGTTACGAACTTGGCCGATCTGCATTCAATTGCGGTGAAGAAACGAGCAAGATTCAGGCGCTTACCATTTACTACGCCGATGGGACCAATGAGCACATAGCTCCAGAGGTCTTTAAATCGTGGGAGCCGGTCGTGCCCGACAGTGTGTATGGTTTTGAGATGCAGTACGTTTGCGCTTGGAAACCGAAATGAGCAGGAGCATATTCTCAACCGTGCTTGCGCTGCTGCTGGCGTTCGGTACGGCGCAGGCGTCGGAGTGGGTTTCCATTGGCAAAGGCTCTAATGGCAATCTCGAGTTTTTTGCGGATGTCTCTAGTATCGGGATCAGTGGCGAGACTCGGCGGGCATGGATTAAAACCATATACTTGCCGGATAAGGGTCACGCGCTGGAGCGCATGGCATTTAATTGCGCAGAAGGGACGATGCGGTGGGAAGCCTCCACCCTGTACTCGAGAGATGGGAGTGAGCTTGGCGGCGAGGCCCCAGGAACTTTTCCAACTCCATGGAAACCAATCCCGCCGGACACCAACGGGAGCGCCATCATGGAGTTCGTGTGCAAGTGGAAGCCGAAAAAATAAGAAGGCGCATATCCTCAAGCGTGCTCGCGCTGCTGCTAGTGTGTGGCACGGCGCAAGCGTCAAATTGGGTTTCGCTCGGCAAAGCCACTGACGGAACGACAGATGCTCTTGTTGATACCTCCAGCATCCGGGTCGCGGGAGCTATTCGCCGGGCATGGATTAAAACAGTTTATATATACGAAAGGCCGCCAGACCCTACGGACAAATTGACCAGCAATTCAGTCGAGCACTGGATGTTCAATTGTGGCGATGAAACCGGTCGGCTTGAGGCGTTCATTGTGTACTACACCGATGGGACGCACGTTGAGTCTGATTCCTCCCGTCCAAAACCATTCCAGGCGGTCTTTCCTGACACTGTGTTGAACACCGAGATACTGTTCATCTGCGAATGGAAAGCGAAATAGGCCACTGTCACGTGACCAAGATCACGCCGTGCCAGTTCCGCGACGCATTCGCGAAGGCCGTTGAAGAGTCGCGTGAGGATGTGAAGACTCATTGGACCGCGGCGGCGGACTATACTCGCCTTATGCGAGGTCGGATTCTTCCGCAGGTGGCGAAACTGCTCGGCCTGGAAGCGCACTGCGATGACTACTATACGCTCGATGCAGTTTTCTACGCAGAGAAGGATACCAAGTACTTTTCTCCGTTCAAAACGTATGCGAAGTACCTAGTAGTGGCAATTGAGCATGAGAATTTGGCTGCGACTTCATCCGTCGAAATGAACAAACTCCAGCTTATCAACGCGCCTCTAAAGGTTCTCATTACCTATGCCAAGCCCGGCAGCGAAACGGACGGGCTTCTTTCCCGTTACAATGAAATTGTCCGAAGTGCAGATTGTTTCGGGGATACGGCCTCGCTTCGACGTCAGCTTGTTATATTCGGCGAGCCGGACGGGTCAAGCTGGCATTTCTTTGCATACGAGAGAGAGGGGTTTGCCCGGCTACCTGCAACAAGCTGTTAGACGTTAGGCAATATGGGTCAGACATTGGTTCGCCCCGTGCTCCGGTTGTGCGGGTCGAGGGGCGCCGCAATGCGTCCACGTGGACACGCGCTGCCGATGTGCGTCTCGTGCACTGGCGGCCCGCCGCGCCCACAGGAGTAGAGGACCGCGGGCACTCGAGGTTGTTCGCGGTCACCGCCGATGGACCGAGCGCAATTGACCAAGCTGCTTTGTAAAGGGCTGCGCCATCGCCCGAAAATCATTGCATCATCAGCCGCCGTAGGGCCGCAGCCGGCGTCGGGGCGTCTGACACTCGGTCGCGTTGCGGCTGAGGTCTCGCAGGTCGGCCTGGCGCTGCTCGTAGCTGTAGGCGCGCGCCTCAGCGTTACGCGCTCGCCCGCATGCCCAGGTCGCTCGGCTGAGCTGCTGATGGGCTGCCGCATACAGCGCCGTCCGTTCGTACACCGACAGAGCCATGATCGGAGCATGCGGCACACGACAGCGGCCCACGTGCGCAAGGGCGCGCGTGATGGCGCGGTCGGGTATTGGAGGCAAGGCGCGTAACATGACCGCCGCACTTGGCCTCGCCGCGAATGCACGCGCGGTCACAAGCGCGGTGGCCGAGGCAGGGACCGGCACGAGACTGATCTCTAATAATTCGGCCTGCACCACGCGCATCGCGCCGTAGGGCTGCTTCGGGTCGAGCGGCTCAATTTGGGTCGGGTCCACGCCGGCCGAAATGCCGCGCAGAACACCCGCCTTCACCAGCCCGCACGTCTCGTCTGCAACGTCGCTCACGCCCGGCGGCGCGAACTTTATCCTGACGCCGACCTCGTTGGCGTTGATTAAACCGATGGCAACGGCGGACCCCACGACGAGGTCCGGGTTGTGGTTACGCAGCACAATCGGATTCAACTTGTAGTTGCTCAAGTCGATTCCGCCAGGTACCCACACGTCGCCGTCACGCCCGAGGTCGCCACTGATCGCGATGCCCGCGACCTCGTCGTCGCCGAGTTGGTCAATAGGGCCGAGCGAAAAAAGCGGGCCGCTGCTCATGTCAGTGCCGCCGCATGGCGTTGATTTTGGCGCGGTAGCCCAACTCGATTCCGGCGCGCTGATCGCGCTCGCGAATCGCTTCCGGTGAAAAATCGCGCGGTGGCCCATTGGGGTTGACCTGGCTGCCACCTTGCGGCCCATGTGTCGGCTCGACATAGGAGTCGGCGCCAACACCATCCTGCGCGCCGCGCACGGCGAGCTGCGCGGCTTCCAGCGAGCGGCCAAGCGCGTCGTGGCGGGTAAGGCAGCGAGCGTGCTGCGCGCGTGCCTCGTCACCGGAGGCGGCGAGGCTGCCGCCGAGGTCCTGCAGGTGCTCGCCGAGCTTTCGGTGGCGATCCATGGCCGACTCAATCGAATCGGCGGCGGCGGTAAGAGACTTGCGGGTCGACATGGTCATTTCCTCATTCGTTTCGCTTTCGGTTTTCGCTTGCGCGGAGCGCACGGTGGTTCAATACTGGAATCGAAACGCCACAGGCGCCGCGCGGTCGCGCTGGTGCGGCGGCCAGGAAGAACGGACTCGCCAGGTTTCGCGCGCTGTTTGCGCATCAGTTCAGCTCCGCGCGGGCGCGCTGATCCTCAATGGTCCGCTGAAGTTCGGTGGTGGTGAGTTCAGGCGGAAGCCGAATCTCGCAATTCCCCTCTCCGAAGGCGAGCTGCAGTCCGAACTGAAGACCCAGCATCAACGCCTGCACCTCGCCAATCGTCATTCCGTTGCAGCGAATTTCTATGTGGTTCACTGTTTCGGTGTTGCTGCTCGCCGCCTCAGCCGCGCTTGCCTCGCGCACCGCACGCGTCAGCTCGCGTCCTTCGAGCATCGTGAGCACGCGCCCGATCAGTTCGCAGACCTCCTGGCTCCGTGCGACACGGGCCGCTGCGGCGACTGCCTGCATCGCGTCCCGAAGCGCGCCGATTTGCGGCGGTGCCTGCGCACCGGCAGCTTGTTCGCAGTCCCAGACCGTTTGCTCAAAGGAGCTGAGCGCCGCTTCGAGTTGCCCCTGGCGCGTGTCCGAAAACTCACGGTGCGCGGAGCGCAGGCCGGGAAGTTGCGCGGCGACTTTGCGGAACGCTGCCGCCAGCACTTTCGCTGCGGCATTCATGCCCGCACTTCCTCCGATCCGACTGAAGTGTCCGTGCCCGCTGTTGCAGCACTGGATGCCTGGTCTAGCGACTCCTCGATCATTTCGACGGCGCCGGCCCGCAGCAGTCGCTGCGCAGTCGGAATGTCGGTGCGAAACGTATCGCCAGCGCCATATCGCCGCCCAGTGACCTCCACGCCTGGCCGAATGGCGACGAGACGTGCTTGACCTGGCGTCAGCGGCTCGTGGTCATCGGGCGACCGTGCGACCGCGCCTCGCGGCCCTGCGCCATCGCCAAGCGCGAGGCTGACTTGACGTTGGGAGTCGGTCATGCGCGGCTTGTGCGGCGGCGCCCGAGCAACTGCCTGGGCTGGCGCAGGTACGGACGGCAGAACACGCTGCCGCCGGGCGGCGATCTTTCGGCGCTGGTCCTGCGCCCAAGGCAAGCCGTGACCCTGACCCATAACCAGCACGCAACCCACCGGTGAAACACCCGAGCGCACGAGCACGCGCTCGTTAAGTTTCCAATATTGGCATTGCGCCATCGCTGCCTTTTCCGTGCTTTCAACGTTTGCGATTAAAACCAAGGTCAGTTCGTCGTATCCCGCCTCCGCTTCATCCTCCGCTCGTTTGTCCGCGGCCGCCTGCGCCGCGCGCGCTTGCTCGCTTACGTTGAATTCTCTGTCGGCCAACCGGTCTGCGTCCCTGTCAACGTCCGCGAGTTCTTTCTCGATCTTTCGCGCCTGCACGTCATCGTCGCTGCGCAAAGCTTCGAGCCTGCGGTTCTTCAGTTCAGCTTTTTTGCCAGGAATGGCCGCGCGCTGGCGTTTGATTTCCACGAGTTGCGCTTTGAGCGCGAGCGGATCATTGGAGCTGCCGTTGAGTAGCCCTGTTATAAGACCGAGACCGAGCATGCGTACCTCCTTTGCGCCTTATACCGCGCGCAGAATTTGCGCGGAATTTTCCGCTTCATTTTCCGCGTGTTTTCCGCCGGAGGGCTATCTCCACGGTGCGTCGCTTCGGTATCAAGTCGGGGTTGTCACAGCTGCGCGCGATGTGGTGCAGCACCCGGCGCGCCTGCTCGGCGACGGACTTGCGGCGATCCAGACGGCGACCGAGGGAGCGCACCGCTGCGTCAATTGCCGGGGCGTGCGAGGGCCGCCCACGTGGGCGCGTCGCAGCCAGCGAGGCCGGCGGCGGCAGTGCCACGGACGCAGCAGGCTGCGCCCCGGCGAGAAGGGCATCGAGCGCGGCCTCAGACTCGAACGCTGCGCAGTGGAACACTGAGCCGTCGTCCTCGAACACGAGCTGAAAGCGCCTAACGCTCATGAAATATCGAGGCCCAGAATGTCCACGACCGACTCGGCGGCGAAGTCCTTTTCATTGATTCGGCTTCGCTCACCGGGGAGCAGCAGATCGAGGCGCGCGAGGTAGGCGGCTTCGCTCTCGAACATCGGCGGGTTCGTAGGGTCTAGCGCTGGGACTCCGAGCCTATAGCTCTCGAGCGCATCGCACGTGATCCAGGACTCCGGTACGCCGAGATACAGGTGCAGCACGAAAGCGAGGCGCTCGTGAGACGGCGTGCCCACACCACCGACACGATGGCGCGGCTCGGGTGCCGAGAATTGCCACCACCGCTCGGGGCGCGTGCCCGGCCACTCGCTGACGTGCTCGGCGACGACCTCATCCTCGAACTCGCGCCACAGGTCGAGTTTCTCCTCCTCGGTGACAAAATAAATCCAGGCGCCGCCGGTGCCGTCATGCAGCCAATCAACTGCCTCGGTCGGCAGATCGGGCCGCCGCTTCCCGGCTCGCCGCTTTACCGGCATCAGGTCGTCCTCCGATTGCTGATCAGCGAAGGCGCGCGGCTCGGCTCCGCCGGTGGCTCAACATCCAAGTCCAGCTCGCGCAGGAGCCTCGCGAAGGCAACGCGGGAGTCCCTCTCAATCGCCACCTCCGGCCTGGCACGCGGCGCCTTGAAGCGGTCGACGTAGGTCATCCCGTCTTCGCTGATCGCCTCGCGCGCCGCCTGACAGCGGTCCCAAGCCTCGGCCGCAAGCGTGAGCAGCCGCACGTGGTGCTGCTCAAGTTCGTATAGCGAGCACACGTCCGCGAACCAGCGCCGCGTCGCCGGCTTTAAATGCGTCGGTGGCTTGGGCAGATCGCCAGGCTTACGCGGAGCCATCAGTCACTCCCAAATCTGTTTTGAACCGGGGCACGCTCGCAACACGCGTTGGCACCGGTCGGTTCGCTACCCCTTCCACTGTTTCGTCACGAAACCCCTTACCCGTTTGCGCAAAGCTCTGCCGCTCGTGCGCGGTGGGACAATCGGAACAACTCACGAGCGACTTCCCGAGGGCGGACGAGGGCGGGACGTAGGGACGAGACCTAAAGGTCTCTCGTCCCTTACGTCCCCAATACCCCGGGACGAATTCAGCGTTTCGTCCCTGTTCGTCCCGTTCGTCCCATGGGGCATCTGGTGAGTCAAGCGACTGCCGCCGACGGTTGCGGTAAGGTAGCCGAGTTGTCTCAGACCGATCACGGCATCGCGAGCGGAGGACTTGTGCATGCCGAGATTGCGTCCGATTTCGCGCAGTTCGACCTCAGTCCAAATGCCGATGCAGTCAGGTCGTGACGTTCGCCGCTCCAACTCCGCAAGCAAAGCCTTCTGACTCTTTCCCGTGACCTTGTTGCGCAACGAGGGAACTTGCCCCGTGTCTTTGAGGATGAGTGAGGTCACAGGCTTATCGTCCTCGTCAATTTCGCCGATGGGGACGACGTGCGCTTCCAGCTCGAAGGGCGGCGGCGGTTCAGCATCCCTCATGCGACCTGAGCGCACGGTAACAATCGGACGTGTCAGGTCGGGACGCTCCAACAGAAAATTCGCATCGGTGTTACTGATGAGGGAAAACGGACCGCGCGCCCGGTCTCGGGCCGCGTGGCCGATGTGGTGTATCAAAATCACGGCGCACCCGTAACGTGCGCGGACAAGTTGATCCAGTCTGTTCAGGTAGGCCAGCGCATCCTCGTTACTGCGCTCAATCAAGCCGTTACTGTTGCGCGTCATCGTATCGATGACGATGAGCGCCGGGCGACCGCGGGAACCCGTCACAAGGTCAATTGCATCCGTCAGCGCGAGGATGCTTTCAAAATCGCTGAGGTTCAGCGGCCGCTCCAACGCGAGGAATGGCAAGCGGTTAAGGGTCGTCTCCCATGACTGCCGAGAATAGTGATATAAGCACCAGGCGCGGAGGCGCTTCCACATTCCGCGCCCCTCGGCAGACAGATAAATCACCAACTCACCCAGACAGGCGGTGGTGAGCGCCCAATGAAGCGCCAGAAATGACTTGAAAGTGCCCTCGGCACCCACAAGCAAAATCATTGCGCCGCGTTCAACGTACGGTCGTAGCAGATACTCAGCGCGCGCGGGGTCGCTCGCGACTTCGAGAGCTGAGCGCAGTGTGACAGGAGCCGGCCCCGGCTCGGACGTTTGCCGGTCAGTCACAAGGCCAACTCTCGCAGTGGTATCCGCACACAGCGCAGCGGCGGATACTGATGGGCCTATAGGGCGCGCCATTCATCGCTGCAGACTGCCCGCACTGTGATAGGCTCTTCGCGAGTTCATTGAGGGAGAGCGCTACGCTTCGCGATGACGGTTCCCGGAATGAACTGTCTGCGGCCATCGCGGATAGTTTGAATGGCACCTTCCCGAATCAGGTCGTAAAGATAGTCGCGACTGATCCTCAGGTATCCGCAGGCCTCGTCAATTGAGTAGCGCTGGCGCTCATCAAGCGGTGCGATGGGAGTTGATTTGCGTGACACCGTACACCTCGCTAGTGGAGTGACGGCCCTTGTACACCAATGTCGGCCCAAAAAACGGGTAACGCGTTACCATGCGCGTTACATCCGGCCTCGTCTCGCAGTTCTAAAAAGCACGCTTGGTGCTTGGGCCGCGCGTCGCAGTGCGATTCGGCGGCCGAGTCAGCGAAGTTAACGGGGCCGGCATTGCCGGCCTTTCAGGGGTGCAGCTTCCGGATTTTGTCGTCGACGTGCACGTTGAAGGTCGGCAAATTGGCGCGGATGGAGTCGTGCACAATGCTTGGCGCGAGGTGCGCGTAGTGCTTCGAGACCATGCGGGTGTCCCGGTGCCCGAGCGCCTCGGCAACAAAGGCGAGCGGTGTGCCGGCCTCGGTGAGTAGGGATGCGAAGGTATGCCTAATCGCGTGAAAATTGATGGCGGGCTTGATGTTCGCCGCTGCGCACGCCTCGCGGATGCGAGTGGTCTGATCGTTTGCGCGCCAGGCGCTGCCATCCGCTTTGGTGAGTACCACGGCGTTTGGTGCCTTATCGGCCACCAACGATACAAGAAGTCGCCGTCCCTCGTCGGCCAGCGGCACGCGGCGTGGTTTGCCGCCCTTGCTCTCCGCAACCAGCAGCGTGCCTGAGCCGGCGTGGAAGTCGCGTGCCTGGAAGCGAATCAATTCGCCATATCTGCAGCCGGTAAGTAATGCGAGTTCCACAAGCTGACGGAAGTCGGCCGGGCACGCATTCGTGAGTCGGCGCGCCTCTGCGGCGCTCAAGCGGGCGATGCGGGCACTGTCAGTGCCCTTGAACTTTCGCAGCCGGGACCATGCGTCCCGGCCCTTAATATGGCCGTGATCGCTGGCGCGATTGAGTGCCGCGACCAAGTATGTGACCACCTTGTTGATGGTCGCCTTGCGGCGGCGCTCGCGTTCGCCTGCGGGTATCTCTGCGGGCTTCTTTCTTTTCGGCGCAGCAGCGCGCGGGTCGTGCGCATAGGCCCACGCTGACCACTTCTCAAAGTCGCCACGGGTCAGGCGGGACGCTGGCCGGGTGCCGAAGTAGGGCAACACGTAGGAGTTCATGCGAGACCGGGCGTCGGTAATGCTTTTCTTGTCCTGAGCGATGTAAGCCAAGTAATCGCGAACCGCGTCCGCCACGCTGTATTCGGAACTGTGGCGCACCGGTGGTGCTTCACTGGCGATCCGCTGCGCGGCTTGAAAAAAAGTAAGAATCTCGTCGCCATCGGCCTCGGCGTAATCGTCGGCTTGCCCGAACGACTTCAGGGCGTAGCGCTCCGTGGATGGTCCTTGATAGACGCGAGCGGACCAAGTGCCGTTGCGATTATTGATCCGCCGGTAGCCCAGGTGCAGGCCCTGTTTTGCCGTACTCGCATAGTAAGGTTTGCCTCGCGGCGCAAGCTTCAATCGCGCTGTGCGCGTTTCTAGTCGTCCGCCTCGGGAGGTGCGCGCCATGACGCCGTGTCCAATATGTCCAATAAATGAACCCAGACGCTAGACTACAATATTTGACACCTCCTTATAAAACAACTAGTTTCATAGGTGTAATCTAGTGTCGGTAGTTGTAGGCTGGTGTTGGAGTTTCGCTCTTACAAGGCGAATGTCGGCGGTTCGATCCCGTCAGCACCCATTTCCCAACGATTCTACGGCGTCCCGCGACGTCCCATGTTGTCTCAATCCAGGGATAAAACGCTGGATTTCATGTTGTTTCAGATCCTCTGACGTCTCAGTGCGCTCATTGACAGCCCTGCATAGAATGGGGTACACGGCAGGGGTATCTCACTCGATAGGGGTATCTCATGCTGACGCAGACGGCGATTCGAAGCGCCAAACCAAGGGAGAGGCCGTACAAGCTGTTTGACGAGCGCGGGCTCTACCTGCTCGTGGCTCCGACGGGCGGCCGCTTGTGGCGCTTCCGGTATCGGCATGCCGGAAAAGAGAAGCTGCTCGCGCTCGGCGCATACTCTGATGTGCCATTGCGGCGCGCTCGAGAAAAGCGCGACGACGCTCGCCGACTCGTCGCTGACGGAATCGATCCGAACGTTAAGCGCCAAGCAGACAAGGCCACGCTTTGCCACACCTTCGAGATCGTCGCCCGCGAATGGCTAGAGCTGCTGAAGAACGGGATCAAGGCAAGCACGTTTGAGCGCGAACGGAGCCAGTTGGAGCGATTCGTTTTCCCCGACTTAGGAAATCGCCCGATCGCGCAGATCACGACGCCTGAGATTCTTACCGTTCTCAAGAAAATCGAGGCACGGGGTACGACCGACACGGCGCACCGGGTACGCAGTTCGTGCGTGCGCATTTTGCGCTATGCGGCTTAAATTGGGCGCCCTCATAACATCAAGACCGACGATCTGAAAGGGGCGCTCGCCGCCGTGGTCAAGCGACACTTTGCCGCGATTACGGACCCGGCGCGCGTGGGCGAGCTCCTGCGTGCAATTGACGCATATGTCGGGCAGCCGACGACGGTCGCAGCCCTGAAGCTCGCACCGTACGTTTTCGTGCGCCCTGGCGAGCTGCGCAAGATGGAACACGCTGAGCTTAATCTCGACGCAGCTGAGTGGCGCATACCGGGCGAGCGTATGAAGAAGGGCGAGCTTCATATCGTTCCGCTCTCTACGCAGGCCGTCGACATTCTGCATGGCGTGCAGCTTCTTACCGGTAACGGTCGTTACGTCTTTCCGTCATTGCTCAGTCGTGAGCGCCCGATCAGTGATAACACCCTCAACACCGCTTTGCGCCGACTGGGATACTCGAATGAGGAGATGACCGGACACGGGTTCCGGGCTATGGCGAGCACGCTATTGAACGAAAAGGGATGGCATCCCGATCTGATCGAACTCCAGCTCGCGCATGCCGAGCGCAACAAAGTTCGGGATGCCTACAACCGGGCACAGCGGCTCGATGAGCGTCGCAAAATGATGCAGGAATGGAGCGACTACCTTGACCGGCTGCGCGCAGGTGCCAACATCGTACCGATTAAGCGCGCGGCGTGAGTGACGAACCTGGCGCCAAAGGACATTGAAACTCTAGATTCGACGGACCGAACCGCTTTTTGCGCGATCGGGGCAGGCCGATTTTCCCGAAATGCCGAATTCACCCGTCGACGCTCGCTTTTAACCGGTTGCTGTCCTTCGTGACCGTGCGCTCACGGGCAGCCTATTTGAAGCGCTTGCGGGCTGCCATACGTTGAATTTGCTGCTTGGTCGGCGCGTCATCTATGGGTTATCGGTCTGAGTGCATCCATCACACCGTGTACCCGAGCCGCTCGATTACCGGCTGCATCATGGGAATGATCGGTTGCAGCTGCAGAAGATAGTTTCGGTAGCGGTAGCGCGATCGATCGTAGAGTTTCTCCGTCACCTGCGCATAGCTTGCGGTGCGCGCATAGCGGAGATTCTCATGAAAGGCGAGGCAGCTCGGATCAAACTCCTCGCCAATAAACTTAAGCACGCGGCGAATGCTCGCCTCCTGGTCCTCCACCATCTCCTCGTAGCGCACCCGCAGATAGTTGAGCTGCATCTCGCCTCTGTAGTGCTCCACCAGGTCCATGACCAACACGTAATGGCGCGCCGCACTCTCAAGCGCATAGGCGCAGTAAAACCCGTGTGTCAGCAGGTTCGAGTACACCGAGAGCACCACATCCAAGGGGTGGCGCACGACGTGCAGAAGGGGAGACTCGGGAAAGAGCAGGTGAATGAGCCCGAGATGCATCTCGTTCAACGGCATCTTGTCAGTGAACCAGGCGGCACTCTCAGGCACGATGCCAAGCTCGCCGACCCGGCGCAGATAGTGATCGCGCAGATTGTCGAGGTCCTCGCGATGATCCCCCATCCACAGTTCCGCGAGCGCCTCAGGATAAGCGAGCGGACTTTCGAGGAGACGCGGCATGAGCTCGGCGATCTCGGCAATGAAGGGCAGCTCGTCCCCGGCGACGATGCGCGGGTGGGCGCTCAAGGTCTGCTCCAGGAGCGTGGTGCCCGAGCGCGGAAAACCGAGTACGAAGAGCGGTTGCGCGACATCGCGGCGCCGCGTGGCACGCGGCAGCGTCGCGAGGCGCTTCGCGATGAAGAAGCTCTTCAGCCGCGTGATGAGTTGCTGCGCATGAGCGTCCAAATAGGATTGGCCCGAGACCTCGCGCAGACGCTGCCGGCCGGCCTCGAAGGCGGCGAACG
>Ga0302324_100011139_pt1 | contig 18508 bp, 16 predicted proteins | sample Palsa_T0_1_FD_201949 | JGI IMG/M metagenome (GOLD analysis project Ga0302324, IMG submission 201949) | Peat permafrost microbial communities from Stordalen Mire near Abisko, Sweden - Palsa_T0_1 | ecosystem: Environmental > Terrestrial > Soil > Palsa > Peat permafrost | place: Sweden: Abisko... | reverse complement strand
GATGCGGGCATTGATGCAAAACCGGGTGCCGATGAAGGTGTGCGATGCCTTCACGTCCATCTTCGCCGACACCGGTGAAAACATGATGTTGAAACCCAATGCGCTTCGGGAAAAAGCCAAGACCGACCAGATGGTTCCGGGCTGGGTAAAAGCATTGAAACCCGTGTGGATCGTTCACCACCGCCTGCGCCGCGTGGCCGCCGGACACTTTGCCTTGAAGCCGACCAGTTATTCTATTTATACGAAGCAAAGTCCTGATAATCGCATGACCATTGATGTTCCCAAACCGACCGCGATCTGGTGGAACCGGCTCTGAACTACAGGGCCGTAGTCAACTTTTTGTGCGGTGCCAGCGCCACGTAGTTTGTGACACCACGGAAAAATTCCAGGTCTTCGTAGTATTCATCTACCGGCACCGTTTTGCCGCCGGGATAAATCCGCTCAATCCGGTAGCCATAGCCGGTCAGCAAATCCCAAAAGTCGCGGAAGAAAGTCCGGGAGTTCACGTTGCCCGTGCCGAACTCAAAGGTCAGCGCGCGGAGGCGCAAGTGCTTCAAGGATTCGGCCGCGCCGCGCAGGGCAAAAAGTTCGTGGCCTTCCAGATCCATCTTGGCGAAGTCCACCAGTTCAATTCCGCGTTCCGCCAGAATTTCATCAATGGTGGTGACGCGCACGTCACGCCTGGTAAAATTTTGCCCGCGTGCCACCGAATCATGGCGTTCGTGCAGGCTCGCCAGGCCGTTCTTATCACCGGGCGTGTAAAGCGTGGCCATGCCGGCCCGTTCACCAACGGCGGCCTCAATAACTTCAACTTCGTTCAACGTGCGCAACTGGACACAGCACTCGGCGGCGGGCTCCACCAGCAGCCAGCGCCCCTGCCCGCCGATCAAGCGCCGGACTTCCAACATCCAGTCTCCCCAGTTCGCCCCGATGTCCAGAATGACAGGATCTTTTCGCTTAATCAGCCGGGCGGCGGCGATTTCTTCGCCCTTGTCCCAGCCCGTGCCGGCACCTTTGCCGATGAGGCAGTTCAGGTAGGCGCTGGATAATTCAATCAATCCAGTCGCCCGATGGCCGGCAGCCAGCCGTCCAAAAACGGGCGTAATCCATTTGCCTATCTGGTTCAATTTTCCCGGTGTGTTGAGTCGCATAATGTCCATGGTCATTCAGCGCCGCCCGGTGCTTCGGTTCATGACCGCTGAATAAACCGCGTTTACAGTTTTTCCGTAGTTCTCCTCCGAAAAAGCCGTGGCAATCCGTTGCCGGGCGGCCGATCCTTTTTCGGAAATGATTTTCCGGTCACGATCCAATTCCGTGATGGCGGCGGCCAGTTGCGCCATCATTTGCTCACGATTTTCGACTGGAATCTTGTAGCCACATTCCTTGGTCACGATGAAGCCCGGCCCGCCGCAATCCGCCACCACCGGCACGCAGCCGGCCAGCATCGCCTCCATCATGGTCAGGCCGGCGCTTTCGCGCAAACTTGGCAGGAGAAAAACGTGGGCGGCCCCGAGTTCGCGCCGGTAATCTTCGCCGTGCAGGTTGTCCTCGAAGAGAACCTCGCGGCTCAAGCCCAGCCGGGCGGCCAGTTTTTTCAGGTGTGGAATCTCCGGCCCGTTCGACGCCAGCCGGTAGCGGAAATCCACCCTGTTTTTTTTGGCGCGCGCCAATGCCGCCAGCGCCAGCGCCACGCCTTTGCGCCCCTCCATGTTGCCGCCGGCAAACAGCCGGAGCGGGCCGTCCGGATTTTTGCCGGTGTCATATCGCGTGAAGTCCGCGATGGCCGCCACCGGATAAAAACCCGGCTGCAGCCGCGAAACTCCTGTGTCGGAACCGCGCAAAGTTTTCACGATCTGCTCCGTTTCCGGGTTGGCCGCAAAAACATGGGCGGCTTCGCGGAGGCTGCTGCGGATGGCGGGTGAAAACCGGGAGGCAAGGTTGGACGCCATCCGCGCCAGTTCAAACCCGGCCGCCGACAGGCTCAACATCGGAAAAAACCGGGGCGGGAATCGCTCGTTGCCGCCGACGGGACCAAACACCAGCGGTATGCCGAGCTGCCACAGAGGCGAGGCCACGCGCCAGCTCGCAACGGTGATATGATGCGCAAGGTCAAATTTTTCCACCCGGTGAAGTTCGCGGGCGACCGGCAGGATGTTTTTGGAAAAACTGATATATCTGCTCCATCCTTGGAAGCGGGCGCGCAGCCGGTTTGGATGCCACTCCTTTAATTGGCCGGCGTAATGAAAATGGATATGGGGGGGAACCGATCCTTCCGCGACCGCGCGGACGAGGTCGTCGCGATTAAAGCTGGCGGTGATCACATGCAGTTCGTGATCCTGCGCCAGACAGCGCACCGCCGACCAGCCAAACCAGCCCTCCGACCCCTGACAGGGATTGCACCCGTAGGCGGAGATTAAAATTTTCATCGCTTCAATTTTGGTTCGGGAAAGATATGCAGGAGCGGTCTGGCACTGCGATGAAAAACTTTAGGATGCAATTTGGATTGTCTGCCGCCGGGTCATCCGCAATGATTTTCCGAACCGGTATGCGCCCCAAGAAAGTTTTTGTCAGCGGCTGCTTTGACATGCTGCACAGCGGTCACGTCTGCTTCCTGAAAACGGCGGCGGTTTACGGCGAACTTCACGTCGGCATCGGCGCCGACAAGACGGTCGAGGAACTGAAAGGGCGTTTTCCGGTCAACACCCAGGACGAACGCAAATATATGCTGGAGGCGCTGAAATGCGTGAAGGCGGCATGTATTAACAGCGGTTCGGGACTGCTGGATTTCATCCCGGAATTAAGACGCATCGCCCCCGATATTTTTGTCGTGAACGAAGACGGTGATTCTCCCGCCAAATCCGCGCTGTGCCGGAAGCTGGGCATAAAATACGTCGTGCTCCCGCGCCTTCCGCACGCGCAGCTGCCGGCGCGCTCCACGACGAGTCTGCGCCAGGAATGCCGCATTCCCTACCGGCTTGATCTGGCGGGCGGCTGGTTGGACCAGCCCTCGGTCTCCAAATTCGGCGCGGGGCCGGTGCTGACCATTTCGCTGGAACCGACGATGGAGTTCAACGAACGCAGCGGTCTGGCCACCAGTTCGCGCAAGCGTGCCATTGAACTGTGGCAGACCGAGCTGCCGGGCGGTGACCGGGAGAAGCTGGCCCGGCTGCTTTTTTCCTTCGAAAACCCGCCCGGCACCCGGGAATTTTCCGGGTCGCAGGATACCATCGGCATTGTTTTCCCCGGCCTGAACCGGCTGGATTATCACGGCGGTTTCTGGCCGGAAAAGATCACGTCCGTCAACGACCCGGACATTTTACGCTGGCTCGAAAAAAATTTGCAGCTCGTCGCGCTCGGCCCGCGCCGGTCTGGCTTCCAGGTGCGCGCCGGTGCCCGCATCACGCCCGCCCGCGTGCGCGCCCTCGCACAAGCCGCCGACCGTTGCTGGCGGGCCATTTTTAACATGGACCTGAAGGAATTTGGTTGTCAGTTCCGCAACTCCTTTGAGGCGCAAGTCCGGATGTTTCCCAAAATGATGACGCCGGATGTGCGCGCCGCCATCAAGCAGCACGCGTCGCAGGCAGCCGGCTGGAAATTGTCCGGCGCGGGCGGTGGCGGCTATCTGGTGCTGGTCAGCCAGCACACCATCCCGGGGGCGATCCGGATCAAAATCCGCAGCTACCAGCCGTGAACCGGCAACGGCGGCGGCGTTAAAAAAATTTCAGCAATGCCCTAATCCCTGCCCGGCAAGAAATTTTTCCACGCGACCAAAGACTTCCTCCTCCCCGATGTCCCGCAGGCAAAGCGGCGTCGGGAACCGGCAGTAGTCGGAACACGGCTTGTAGGGACAGGCCCGGCCGCCGATCCATTCCGCTGCCGGATGCAGCGGCGCGAACCACTCCGGCAGTTGCGGGCCGAACAGGGTGAAGGTCGGCACCCCGCACATGGCCGCCAGGTGGCCGGGGCCGGAGTCGTTGCCGATAAAGGCGCCGGCGCGGTCAATCAATGCAATCAGTTCGCTCACGCTGGCCGGGGTTGCCAGCTCCTTTTCGCCGGCCGACAGCCAGAAGGCCCGCTGGACAGGGTCGCAGGCAATCTGGACGTGGAAGTTTTTTTGGCGCAGGTGCATCGCAAGCGCTTGAAACTTTTCCAGCGGCCAGACACGGACGGGCTGCGCAGCGCCGGTGTGGAGCAAAACCGTCGGCGAAGTGCGCGGGGCGGGGCTGAAGATTTTTTCGCGCGGGGGCAACTCCAGTTTCAATTCGCGGGCGACAACCCGCCACGATTCGTAGCGGTGCGACTCCGGATGCGGTCGGGTGAGCGGACGGGTCAGAAAAATCCGGCTATGGACGCGGGCGAAGCCGAGGCGTTCCCGGGCACCCACGAGTTGCAACAGCAGGTGGTCGCGTGGATCCCAGCGGGCGGAGAAACCGAGGTCAAAGCGGGCGTCCGCCAGCCGGCGGCGCAGTCGCACCATCTTCAGCCACGGCCAACGCCAGAGTTGATATTTGTGTTCGAAGGCCGTCCACGGTGCCGTGAAGGTCTCCACCTGCACGCCCGGCCAGAGGCGCATCTGCAGGTCGCTGGCAAACGGCTTGGCGAGCAAGGTGACCTGGTATTTTTCCACCGCTGCGCGCAGGAATGGCGTGGCGATGGCCAGATCGCCCAGCCCCCAGAGTTCGACGATCAGCAGTTTGGGTTTCACGAGAGAGACCGGCGCTGTTGCCGGCGGGATTTAATTCAGCGCTGATAAAAAGGTTGAAAGCGCGGCCGGACCAGCGGGGCGGCACCGGTCTTCTCCACGACCGGCGCCGTCGCCGGTGCCGGGCGGCGGATGCCACCGTTGATGCTGACACTCAAGCCGATGAGCACGGCAAAGCTGGCCAGATCGCCTTCAAGGGCGCCAAAGATGACGAGGAACAGCAAGATTTTGGCGATAAAGTAGGCGAACAAAAAGATGTTGATGGTCTGGAAGGCGGGATCACCGTAGCGGTAGTTGTCATAGAGCGCGCGTAGACTGGCAAACCAGAACCAGAGGAGGGCGATGGCACCCCAGGCACCGAACGGCATGAGCACCGAGAGCGGCCCGCTGTGGTAGTTTTGGGCGATGGCCACAACATCCGCCATGGAGAGGTAGGCGAAATTCTGGTTGTGGGCGACGGCCAGGTCGTCCTTGGAAATGGCATAGCCCTTGCCCAACAGCAGATACTGCGGCACTTTGGGATAGGTGTCCCGCCAGATCTCCAGCCGCCAGTCACTGCTGCCTTCGGCGTCCATCCGCGCCACCGGGTCAATGTTCAAGGGCAGGAAGGCCAGCGACCGCTGGAAGGTGTAGGGCAGCCGGTTGGCGAACGGGATGAGCAGGGTGATGCCGATCAGCCCGGCAAAGATAAAGACCGGCATGACCTTCGTCCGATGCATCCGCTCCATAAAAAACTGGATGGCAAAAGTGAGCCCACAAAGAATGATGAACGAACGAAAGCCGCCAAAAAAAGTGGAGACGAAAAACAGGCCGAACGCAACCCAGCGCCACGGCCGGCCGGACAGGAAAATGCCGCGCGCACCGTAGCGGGAAATCATAAACAAAAAACCGCTCATGCCCAGAAAACCCAACCCATTATAGCGGGCGTGGAAATCAAGCACACCCGGTTTAGCTTCCATGTCATAACCGCTCGCCGGGAAGAACGCGAAAAGGAAATAAAGCTTCGAGGGCACATACGGTGCCAGATCCCCAATGACACTGGTACAGCCTGCCAGAAAAAACAGGCCGACGTAGAGCCCCACCCGCGCGGGCGGAACCCGCGCCGCCGTCACCGCAAAATAGCCCAAAATCCCGAAGAAGATCGTGACGTAATGCTTGCCGCCGGAAACCTCGCTACCGAACGAATGCAGGCCGATGCCGCCGGTCAATTCCGCCGTCATGATCACCACGGCAAAGAAAAAAATCAGCGGCCAGGTGATTTCCGGGGCGGAAAGAAAATGCGCCCGGCTGTTCACCGCCCGGTGCAGCACGGAAATCCCAAAACTGATTGCGGTCAGCAGCAGCCACACCGGCGGCGTACCCGGCAGAAAAAAGATCGTCATGCCAAAATTCCAGCCGGCGATCAGGAAAAAATGGTGCCAGCGCAGCAGGATCGGTATGAGAAAAACGAGCGCCAGGATGCCCGCATAACTGAAGGTAAACCGGTCCGCCGGCGTGGCCAGCAGATAGCCAATCCACACCGCCAGCGGGATGCACAGCGCGTAGATAATCAACGACCGGATGGCGGCGGGCGCGTTGTTGCTATTCATGGGCTGACAGAATCACCGGCTTGAATGCTTAATCTGCACTTACTTTAATCCAATACCCAAAGCGCGGGCAATCCGATTGTTTGCCAATCGGATAAATGCTTTTCCAATTTGCAACCGTATTCTAACCTCGGAAAGTTTATTTCCATGAACCAATTCCGCCATCAGCCGCTGGACATCGTCACCGCCTGCCGCCTCAAGGATCTGCACATCCTGAAGCTGGCGGCCCAAAAACTGCCGCAGATGGTGCCGTTCAAAAAATTGCATGTCCTCGCGGCCCGCCAAAATTTTCCGGCCTTTGCCAGAGCGCTAGGACCGGACGTAGCGTTGCTTGACGAAGATACGTTTGTTCCCGGCCTGACGCTGGCACAAATGCGCACGCTAGCCGAACCCGGTTTTCCGCAGGGCGCGGGCTGGTATTTCCAGCAATTCCTGAAATTCGGTTTTGCGTTCCAAGAAACTGGCGATGACCACTACCTGATCTGGGACGCTGACACCGTGCCGCTCCGGCCGCTGGAATTTTTCGATGACGAAGGCCGAATGCTCTTCACCACCGCCACGGAACATCACCGTCCCTATTTTGAGACCTACCAGAATTTGTTGCGCCACAATCCCCGCCGCGAGTTTTCCTTCATCTCGCAGCACATCATCGTCCGCAAATCCATCCTGCGGGAAATGCTCCAGACCATCGAACAGAATTTTCCGGGGCCGGAAAACTGGGCCTGGAAGATCATGCGCCATCTGGCCGGCGACGGCACGAACCGGTTCAGTGAATACGAAACGCTCGGCCATTACGTCAAAAACATCCATCCGGCCACGGCGGTTTTCCGCCAGCTGCCCTGGCTGCGGGAAGGCTCCAAGCTGGTTTCCACACATCCGTCGCCCGCGGATCTGGCGCGGCTGGCAAAAGATTATGCGTTCGTCTCCTTCGAGGCGAACCATGGAATTTTACGCCAGATGGCGGCGCGACTGAAAAAATGGCTGCCCTGACCGCTGCCTTCGTACGGCCGGCCCGACTTTTTCCTTGCACCCGCCTTGCAACGTGCTAACAAGCCGCTGCCGAAATCAAAAATACCGTCATGCCGAAAATTTCCATCATCGTCCCGTGTTTTAACGAGGAAGACGTGCTGCCAAAATTGTTTGAGCGGCTCGGCGCGGTCGCCGCCTCGTGGAACGCCGACTACGAAATCATCTGCGTGGACGACGGCTCGCGCGACTGCACCTGGGAAATCCTCAAGGCGCAGAACCAGAAGGACGCTCGCTGGCGGTGCCTTTCGTTTGCGCGGAATTTTGGCCATCAGGTCGCCGTGAGCGCGGGGCTTTTTTATGCGACTGGTGACGCGGCGGTCATCATTGACGCGGATTTGCAAGATCCGCCGGAGCAAATCGCGCGGCTGCTCGAAAAATGGCGCGAAGGCTTCCAGGTTGTTTATGCCGTCCGGACCAAGCGCGACGACGCGAAGCTGAAACAATTTCTGGCGTGGGGATTTTACCGGCTGCTGTCCAAGGCGGTGCCGTTCAACGTCCCACCGGACGCGGGTGATTTCTGCCTGCTGGACCGGCGCGTGGTCGCGGTGCTGAATGCATTGCCGGAGCGCAACCGCTACCTGCGCGGCCTGCGCGCGTGGAGCGGCTTCCGGCAGACCGGCATCGAGTTCCAGCGGCACGCGCGGGCGGCGGGCGCGCCGCAATACACCTTCAAAAAATCGTTCCGGCTGGCGATGGACGGCGTGTTCTCGTTTTCCACCGTGCCGCTGAGGCTGGCGACCTGTCTCGGTTTGATCGTTTCGCTGGCGGCCTTTTTGGGCGCGCTCTTCACGCTGTGCGAAAAGATTTTTGCAGAGCAATTTGCGAAGCTGGGCTTCACCCCCGGCCCGCACGGCATTCCCACGCTGGTCATCTCGACCCTGTTTCTGGGTGGCGTCCAGCTCATTTGCCTCGGTATTCTGGGCGAATATCTCGGCCGCATCTACGATGAGGTAAAAGGCCGGCCGCACTGGATCATTCAGGACCAGGCTGGCTTGGACGCGAAAACCATTCCAGAGACTCGTGACGGATGAACACCACATTTTCTGTCTGCAGGCGGATCACCGGGACACGTCAAATTTCATTGCAAATTTTCCTCTGCACGGGCTTGGTTGACGTTTTGTCCAAAAAATCATGGAAAAAACACGGAAGACTTCAGATGCTGTCTCGTGAATGAACTTTCTTCCTGCATGGCAGCGGGCATTGCGATTGCATCAATGGCCCAAAAACCTGCTTGTGCTCATCCCGGTGATTGCCGGGCACAAGCTGGAAGATTTGCCGGTGCTGGCCCGGGCGTTGCTGGGCGTTGTAGCGTTTTGTTTCTGCTCTTCAAGCGTGTATGTGATCAATGATTTGACCGACTTGGAATCGGACCGCGCACACCCGACCAAGTGCAAACGGCCGTTTGCCGCCGGCCAACTGTCCGTGACGCAAGGCTTGAGCGCGGCCGTCATCCTGGCACTGGCGAGTGCGGCCTGCGGACTTTTTCTGCCGCCGATGTTCATGGCCTGTCTGGCGGCCTATTATTGTATTGCCATCCTTTATTCCGGCTTCATAAAAAAATTGATGCTGCTGGACGTGTTTGCGCTGGCCGGACTTTATACCATCCGCATCCTGGCCGGACAGGGTGCCACGGGAATCAAATGTTCAAGCTGGCTGCTTGGTTTCAGCATGTTTCTATTTTTGAGCATGGCCCTTTTGAAGCGTTACATCGAACTTCACCGGGTCAACCTTGCGGGCCGGACATCGGCTGCGGGACGGGGTTATTTCACGAGCGACCTGCCGATGTTGCTTTCCCTGGGGCCATTAAGCGGCTGGCTGGCGGTTTTGGTGCTTTCGCTCTACATCAACAGTGTGATTTATCATCATCCATTAAGACTTCTGCTGGTCTGCCCCCTGCTGCTCTATTGGATTTCCCGCGCCTGGCTGCTGGCGACGCGTGACATATTGCATGATGACCCGGTCGTTTTCGCATTGAAAGACCGGGTCAGCTACGTTGTCGGCGGATTGACGGCATTTTTAATCTGGTTTGCCAGCATATGAAACCCATGGTCGGGAACGGGACAAGCCTGTTGCATCAACCGCCGGCTGGCGGTTTGCGCCATAATTGGAAGGCAGCAAATTGTTCCGCCGGTCTGTAGCCATTGTCCCGCAAAAATTTACGGATTGCTCCTGACTGGTCATAGAGGTCCACTTTGGAAAGCACAAAGAGATTCGAGGCGGGCGGCACCTTTTGCAAATCTTTGGCATGGAACAAGACGATTTGCGGCGTTCCGGTGTCGCGATCTTCGCCGCGAATCAAACCATAGTAAAGTGCCGTCTGTATGTCTGCCGCCCAATAAATCTGGTCGCCTCCAGCCACGGCTTTTTTCGCCACCGCCACCGCTGACCGGTAGTCGTCCTTGGCGTGACGCGGGGCGAAACGAATCTCCAACGCAGAAATCAACGCGCCTGCCAGCAGGCACGCGACCAGTCCACGCGCCAAAAACCCGCTCCGCCAGAGCGTGCTGGCGAGGTAACTTGCCAGACAGATGACCAACGGCAGCGCCGGCGTGAGATAACGCGGAAGAACCCGGATGCCATGAAGGTAACCGGCAAGCATGATCGCGATCACCGGGAAAAATAAAATCAGGTAGAAAACCACGGTCCGGTCAAATGCCGGCCTGAATTTCTTGCAAAGCACGCAAATCATGGTCAGCCCCCAGCCGGCGCCAAAAATGGCAAGCGAAAGATAATAGCCGTGGAAGGCGCCCAAAAATTCCACCCGCATCGCGTTGCGTGCCGGCCCCAGACCCGCAAAGCCGAAGAGTTCATAACCGGCGAAGGCCAGGTTGGCAAATCCAGTGCTGCCCATGCTTGGCACGTCCGCACCGATTTTCAGACTCCACAGATAATATCCGCCAATCACAAGCATGCCCGAGACAAGGATCGCGAACGCCGCCGGGAAACGCCGGATGAACTCAAGCGGGAAATATTTTCCACGCACATACCAGGCGGCACCAAAGGCGCAGGCGGCCCACGGAGCGGCGATCATGCTCGTGGCGCACAACAGCAGCGCCGCGCCGGCGAACAGCCACGCCCAGCCGCCGCCGAATTGCGCCGGATCCTGCTTGAGTCGGTAAACCGCGGCGAACAGGAGCGTTGCGCCGCTTAACATCAACATGTAGGGGCGCGCCTCGTTGAGATAGAACCAAGCGAACGCATTCGTCAACAGGAATAAAATTGAAAAGTTAAACCGGACCGGGTCGTTGCGGAACGCCAGCCACAGACCGTAGACGGTCAGCAAAAAAAACGGGGCGTTTGCCAGCCGGAGAATTCTTTCCCCGGAACCGAAGATTTTTTCCCAGACCCACAGGTCAATCAAATACAACGGCAGTTGCATGTTGGAATTATGTTCCCAAAGCATGGCCTGCCACCAGCCCGACAAAGTGGGCTGGATGGCTTTGTAAGCGCTGCCCCCCTCGTCAATCCAAAAACTTTCACCAGACACGGCCACCAAAATAGTCGTCGTCGCCGCCAGCAACGCCACGAGCAGATTGAACCTTTGCCTGTCCGGCGCGGCGGCTGGCGAAGAATCGTTCATGGGTGAATCATTTGCGGCAAATATGCCAGTAATGGGGATAAACCCACATCCGTCTGGCGCCTCCTTCTATAATATCAAGGCCGCCCTCCCGCAATAATTTTGCCGCGTAGGCGCGGGAGATTTCATGACCGATTTCCCCGGCGGAAACCAGATCGTGCAGCTTGTTGGCCAGGCACAGCACCGGCCGGCCCGCATCAATGTCCTTAAAAACCAGGACGGCTCCGGGCTTCATTTTTTTGGCGATTGCCTTCAGTGCGGACGCTTGTTGCCGTGGCAGGATATGATGCAGAACGTCAATCATCCAGACGTAATCGAAATCAGAAATTTTTTCAGGAAGGTTAAGCCCGTCGTAGGTTTCAAGCGCAAGCGGAACTGACGGCGAAGCCTGCCGGATCCGCGCCTGGGCAAAGTTGATCAACTGTTCTCGAATTTCAATCCCGCCCAGCATCGTCGGGTGTTTGGTCGCGGCAATTCTGGCCAGCAAATATCCCGTGCCACACCCAATGTCGAAAGATGAAACTCCATCCGGCAAATAACCAAGAATTTGATCGAACGGGCAGATCAAAGGCCGCCCCCACATTTTCAAGCGTCCAATCAGGTTCATGGGCGGTGCATCAGTCGTTTCATTTTCGCCCCTGCGAGATGCGCCGCATCAATTTCGTCGGCAGGGCATCCAGAATTATTTTGCAGGCTTTGCTCGGCAGCAAGCTGCCCGCCATCTCGACCGGATCCAGCCGCAGACGAAATAATTTTTTCTCGGCCACGCGCAGACTAACAGTGCCGGGATGCTCCCGCAACTTCACCGCCTCGAGCAGCCCTTCGTCGCTGACGTCATGGATCTGAACCTGCCAGTTGTCAAGCAGCGAAAGATAAGGGCGCAGCCATTTGCCCTTGCGGAGCTTGGCATCGTGCGCCAGCAGACGTCCGCCCACGGGAATCCGGTCCGCCAGCAGTTTGAATTCGGTGATCTGCTCGAACGGATTGTCGCCGCCGTCCAGAAAAGCCACGTCCACCACACAGTCCGCCCCCTTTTCAGCCAGCCACATTGGAATGATTTTTTGCGAACGGCCAAACAGCGGTGTGAACCGGGGCAACGCCTCCGGCGCAGCGGTGCGGATGTTTTGGATCATCCGGTCATAGATGCTGCGGTCGGCTTCAATGCCCCACAAGTGCCCCTCGCCGTTTTGATGCAGGGCGCGAAGAAAGTGCAGCGTACTGCCGCCGCCCAGCCAGGTGCCGACCTCCAGCACTACATACGGTTTTTTGGACGCGCCGCAGATGGCCGAGATCAAAATCTGACACTCGCGTTCATTGAGTTGTCCGCCAATCACGGTTTGCGTCATATCCGGCAAGAGGCTAAAGCAGTTGCCGTGTTCGGGCAATCCACAAAGGACGGCGGAGGACTTCCTGATAAATCTCAAGGTGCCGACGGGCAACGACCGATGGACGAAAACGCTCCTGCGCGCAGTGATTGGCCTGCGCCGCCAGCGCGCGGGCCAATTCCGGCTGCGCCAGAATTTTTTTGACCGCACCACCCATGCTCGCGTCATTGTGCGGGTCGCACAGCAACCCGGTTTTTCCGTCTGCGATCAAATCCGGGACACCGCCGACGTTGGCCGCGACCACCGGCACGCCCGCCGCCGCCGCCTCCAGCACCGTCATCGGGCAGTTGTCCTCCAGCGACGGCAGCGCCAGCAGCGCCGCCCCGCGCAGCCAATGTTTCAACTGACCGCGATCCACAAAGCCATGATGCTCGCACCATGGACGCGTCCGCAGCAGTTCAAAAAATTCGCGGCCATACGGGTCGTCGCGCAATCCCAAGCCCAGAAAAACGAGCCGGATTTTTTTGGCGGCCGCCAGCGGATCGAGCGCACGGATAAAGGCATTCTGGTTTTTCCGCGAGCTGATGACTCCCACGCACAAAATGACCGGCGGTTCGGCGAAATTGATTTGCGGCCGCACGTCAAAAAAGCCCCCGTCCACCGCATTCGGCAGCAGCCACGTTTTTTTTGCCAGCCCGGCGACGGCCTCGCGCGTGTAATTCGTGATGCATACCACGCCCGCAGTGCGCGGCAGGCAGAACGCCTCCAGTCGCGCCGCGAGCCAGTGGTAGGAAAACGGCGGCGCGGGGTTGAGCCAGGCTACCAGCCGCATATTGCCGTGGATGGTCAGGACGTTCGGGAAGCCGGAAAAAACCGCGCCCAGCGCGGAGTCGCGCTCCGTGCCCTGGCCATGGACGATGTCGGGCCGGAGTTCACGCAGTTTCTTGCGCGTCGCGCGGATGCAGCCCTGATAGAGCGTGCGCAGCCAGCCGATTTTTGGGACATGCAGGCTGTGGAAAAAAATGTTGTCCGCCAGTTTTTCCGGCGAAGCGGCCATGCGTTGTTGCGTGCAGGAAATGACATGCACTTCCACGTCCGGCAACTGCGCGAAGCCCTGTAGCAGCGCTTCGGGCGCCGTGCCGAACCACGGGACGGGTTTGTGATATTCCCGGAACGGCTCGCGGTTGTCGGTGGTGAGGAGGGCGATCTTCATCGGTTCAATCGCCTTGCGTATTCCGCCAGGAGCCGGTCGCCGTAATCCTGCCAGGTGTTGCGCACCGCGCCCTTTTTATACGCCGCCTCGCCCATGCGCTGGCACAATTCACCATCGCGCGCCACGCGAAGCATGGCTTCGGCGATCTGCTGTGGATCGCGCCCGTGAACAACGATTCCCTCCACGCCATCTTCAACCAAGGTGGTCGCGCCGCTTTCATAACTGGCAAGGATGGGCAGGCCGGCTCCCATGGCTTCGGAGATCACCCGCGCAAAGCCTTCCTCCTGCGAAGGAAAGACAAATGCGGTGCAAGTCTGCAACAGTCTGGCCAGTTCCAGGTGCGACAAATAAGGGATGTGCTTAAACGTGCCCTGCCACTTGGGCCACTCTTTTCGAAAATCCGTTTTTAAATCGCCCACACAGACCAATTCCGCATCGGGCAGTTGCTTTTTCACAATCTCAAAGGCGCGGAAAAGATACTGGTGTCCCTTGCGGACGCAGATCGTGCCCACGGCGACGAACTTGGGCGGCAGCGGGACGGCCTCCCGCTTTTTGAAGATGCTTAAATCCACGCCGAACGGGTTCACAAAACATTTATCGGCCCGGATGCCGTTGGCCACCATGGTGTCGCGCACGAACACGGACGGGCAAAGGATGAGGTCCGCCCGCTCCAGTTCCCGGTTCATGCGGGCAAATATCCAGCGCGGAATTGGCACCTTTTCGCCGGGACACCAGAGGTCGCACTCGCGCTGCCAATAACCGCAATAAGAAACCGGATGGCTGTTCGGACAGTCCAGCACCTTCAGCGCGCCCGTCCTTTCCGCCCGGTCAAACGGCTCGGTGGCAAAACCCATGATGGCGTGGACAACATCACATTCAGGCCAGGGCTGCGCCTGGAACCAGGATTTCCAGATGGGGAAAAATGCGTAGAAAGCCGTTTCCTGCCAGATTTGCGGGGCACAATGAAAGAACGGCTTCATGGCCAGATGAAACGGCCAGCAGCGGCTAAATTTGTTGGCCGGCAACCCCGTGCTGTTCTTGTTGGAAATCCACAAACCCGCCAGCGCATCCCGTTGCTCAAAAGCCTTCGCCGTGCTGGGCAGATGCCACCCTCCGGGAGTCGCCAAAACAACTTGCATTCAAAAATGATTCTCAATAATCAATCAAACCAATGCAAGTGTTTTTCAAAAGCGTCCGCCAAATTCTTCGCTTGCGGAAGTATTCGGGCAGCTAAAGAATTCACCCGAATGGAAATTCGCCCGGAGCACATCACAATCGCCGTCACCGTCTTCAACCGCAGGGAATATGTGTTCGAGGCCATACACAGCGCGTTAAGCCAGACCATTCCCGTCAAGGTCATCGTTGTGGAAGATTGCGGGCCGGACGCAACCTTGCGGGATTTCATAGTCGCCGAATTTGGCAGCCGCATTGAATATTTTCGCAACCCAACAAATCGCGGACTGTTTGATAATTGGAATGCCTGCATGGACTACTGCCGGACGCCCTGGTTTTCCATCTTGCATGACGATGACTGGCTTTATCCCCATTTCATCGAAACGATGCTGGCCGTGGCCCAACAAGCACCCGGCCGGAAGCTTTATTATGGTCGGCGTGACCGGTTGCTGCCGGATGGGAACTTTTACCCTCCTCCTCCGCCTTCATGGAATCAATGGCGCGACCTGGATTCAGGCCAGGGTTTAATGGAAATGCTGGATGAATCAATTCTGGGATTTCCGGGGCAGTTGATTCACATCGCAAGCGCCAAAACCATCGGCGGCTTTCGCAAAAATTCCTTCTTTACGGGCGACTGGGACATGTGGTTTCGAATGGCATTACGGTTTGGCGCGGTGGAATCCGCCATTGCGGTGGCTGTCGGACGCTGCCACGAAGATTTTGACCGTGCCTCATCGCACATCACTCGCAAAGGCTGGAAATGGCTGCTTGATAATGTGCAGCGCAAGCGCAATCTGGCCATGTTGGCGCGGGAAAAAGGAATGGTTCTTCCATTTGAACGTGCAAAACCGGTGAAGCAGGATCCGTTTCCATTGCGTTTATTGCTGCGCTTTGCGCATGGTTTTTCCAGCCGCCTTTTGTTTTACAATTGGTGGCTCTTCACGCAAAGCAAGCCGCCTCATTGGCGCTACGCCATGCTGCAATGGTTCATCCGGATTCTCGGCCCGCGATCGCTTCGAGTTTATTCCAAAGCGTCAAAAATTTACGCGGCGAAATGCGGCGCGTTCCTTCTGTAAAGCGGAGCTTTCAGCTGCATTTTTTGGTCAAAAGCACGCTGACCTGGTCACCACGCCCATTGGCATTTACAATTCTTGATTTTCCAATGAACTGCTTCATTTGCGCCTTCGTGAAATAATCAGCCGGATTTACCATGACACCAGACCGGTCAATCAGGGGGATGCCTTTTTGATAAAGTTCACTGGCCCAAAATTGTGCCGCGTCTGAATCACAAATCCAATTTTTAACCTCCAATCCAATGCGGGCGGCCAGCAACTGAAAACTCTTGCGGGTGTGCAAGAACAAATGCCGTGGCGCATCCAGCTGCAGCCAGTTTTCACGATACGTTTCCCAGGCTTCCGACCCGGCCACGGGAAACCGCATCAGTATGGTGCCTTGGGGCGACAAATGCTGCTCGCAAAGCGCCAACATCTCCGCGCCAGACTCAATGTGTTCGAAAACATGATTTAAGATGATCAAATCGAACTGTTCATTGATTTGTCCCAAGGCGGCCTTGCGCACGCATAATCCCGGCGCGACCTGAATATCTCCAGGCAGATAAGGATCGATCCCGCCAACACGATCAAATCCGGCTCGATGCAAAATGCTCAACAAAAATCCGCGACCACAACCGACATCCAGAATCCGTGCATGTTTTCGGGCCGGAACACGGGCCAAAGCGACCAGATCCGGGCGGCTTGAAATCAAAGGGGTGATAAATCTTCCCAGCAGGTTGGTTGCCACACACAAATCACGGATGGCGGCCAGCCGCGACTTCAATCCCGATTGTGGGACTGGCTGCACATTAAAGCTGTAGTAGTTGGCAGGATAAAAACGCCCCAAGTCGGGTGGAATCGTTGCTATTTGAAGACATCCACACCCGTCGCATTCGAAATAAGCAAATTCGTCGCCCCAGCCGAACATCTTCTCGCGGCAGCGGTAGAAAGCATGAGGAGCATCACTTGAGCAAATCCGGCAAGGAAGGTTCATGTTTAACGAAAAAATAATTTTGGTTGCTTAAGAAGTTTCTGATGTTTCCACGTCCGAGAAAAAAGTTCAAACACAAATTGCGAGATTTCAGCGCGCATGACCAGCAATCGGGGGTTGCTAACCCGTTAATAGTTTGAAAAAATATTACCCCATCAATTGAAACAGGCCGGCCTGTTGGCAGGCTCGAACTCTTAAACACAAATCCATGAATACAGAAAAAATTTATGACCAATATTGGCGAAGCGGCCTTCATGCGACGGTTGAATGGGATAAAAAAAGCCTTCAAAAGGCGTTTGCGCCATTGATTGGCCTGGAAAACGTATTGGATTATGGATGTGGGATGGGTCTGGCTTATCAGCGGCAACTGGCCAAAGCAGTCAAGAATTACACCGGGGCGGATGTCGGCACGCTGGCATTGGCCGATGCACAAAAAAAAGGATTTAAAACCCTCAAAATCAATGTTGAAAATGGAACCATTGGCGCGCCGGACAATTCATTTGATGGAGCGTGTTGCGTTGAAGTGTTTGAACATCTTTTTGATCCTTTGCAGGCGGCACGCGAGCTGCGGCGGGTTTTGAAACCGGGCGGTGTGCTGGTGGCAACCGTCCCAAATTTTGGTTATCACGCCTGGCGATTGCTGGCGTTGCTGCGCGCGCAAGTACCATCTGAACCCGAAGATGCCGTGGGCAATCGTTATGGGGGGGTACACATCCGCTTTTTCAGCAAGCTGATGCTCACCAGAATGTTGCGCCATGCAAGTTTTGAAAATATCCGGGTTGGCAGTATTGGCAGTATTGATAACGCTTCGGTTTGGGATATTTTTTACTGCGCCGGACATTTTGGCCATATCACCAGAATTGCCCGCGACAAACTCCCGTCTCCGTTCCACTTGAGTTTTTTGCAGGATGTTTGGCCGAATGTGTTCGCGACGCGTTTGCGCGCGGTCGCTTACAAGCCAAAATAGCAGAATGTGAACGGCGACTAGATTGGGGAAATTATATCGGACTAAAAAGGGGCATTGCGGTCAGCTCAAGCCTTTCTTGTCCGCGAAGAAAATCGCTCACCATAAATCTCTCGCCACTTCAACCGACGAAAGTGGCGACGGTTTTTCAAACTCGGCGGGCCATGGCGCCAACGATATATTAAAATATCCCGCCAGCGTCGAAGCCACCATGGCCAATAAGGATTCAATTTGATCCGCAACTGTCGTGCTCTGGAATGGCGGCTGGCTTTTTCAACCGCATTTATCTCCTGATTTTTTTCCCAGACGGAAACGTAATCACTTTGTTGCGGCGGCGTGGCGAACACCGGGACATCGGCGATTTTCTGTGCAAGCAGAATCATGAGCATTGGCCGGGAAGAAAACAATTCACTGCGCTGACATGTGACGGCCGGGTCGTTGACTTCGAAAAAAGCCGGCTCCGCTTTTGAAGCATCAAACAGAACGATTTTGCGGTTGGCAAACCCATTTTCTGCACTGAATACCCGAAAAAAAAGTTCGGGGCTGAACTGATAGAAGCCATGCCCCATCTGGCCGGAAGCCGGCGCGATGGTCACAAAATGACCGCCAACCCGGAGCAGCTCAAGACAGTTTCGCAGTGCCGCCGGATAATTGAAGATATGTTCGAGGGTGCCGCCGTCCACCACCAGGTCAAATTGGCCGCGCGCTTTTTCCGGGAACCGGTCGTTAAGATCGTGCAAAAGCGTGGCACCTTCAAAATCGCTGCGGTCAACCGCGGCTGCCTCCTTCGCGCCGAGAAAATGGAAGAATTCGTCGGCATACAGGGCGGTCATCGGGGCGTGGCGGAAGCAACGGTTGATCTCGTCGGGCGTGGCCGTCATGCCAAAATCTTTCAG
>Ga0302324_100011137_pt1 | contig 18509 bp, 20 predicted proteins | sample Palsa_T0_1_FD_201949 | JGI IMG/M metagenome (GOLD analysis project Ga0302324, IMG submission 201949) | Peat permafrost microbial communities from Stordalen Mire near Abisko, Sweden - Palsa_T0_1 | ecosystem: Environmental > Terrestrial > Soil > Palsa > Peat permafrost | place: Sweden: Abisko... | reverse complement strand
TCTGGATCGGCAAGCTGGAGGGCAAGACCTTCGACCTGGTACCGGGGGCGGAGCCGCTCTGCGGGAAGACCATTCCGGGAGCGACGGTCGCGGCGCCGGCCTGACCGGCCAACGTCGGTGACATCCCGGCCGGCAGAGCTCTCGGGTTCCGCCGGCCGGTGATGCACCTCGGCAGGGCGGCGTCCGTTGGGCGCTTTCTGTGTTGAGGGGTTCAGCCGGTGTTGGGGTTCAGCCGGTGTTCAGCCGGTGTTGGGCGGGTCAGTCGGTGAAGACCGGCAGCGTGGCCCAACCTCGGACGGCGCTCGAGTCGAGCTCAGCGTTGTCGGTGTCCACCTGCCATTCGGGGAACCGGTTCAGCACCTCGTCGAGCGCGATGCGTCCTTCGAGCCGGGCGAGTGCGGCGCCCAGGCAGAAATGGATCCCGTAGCCGAAGGCAACGTGGTGACCGAAGGTGCGATGGATGTCGAAGACGTCGCCGTCGGGGGCAAAGACCCGATGGTCCCGATTGGCGGCGGCGGTGACGAACATCATGGTGCAGCCCGCCGGGACGGTCTCGCCGTAGTACTCGACGTCGCGGGTGACGTAGCGACAGCTCTGGAGAGACGGCGGCTCGAACCGCAGGATCTCCTCAATGGCGTTGGGGATGAGCGAGCGGTCCCGGGCGAGTTCCCGTCGCTGGTCGGGGTGGTCCGCCAGCACTTTCCCCGTCCAGCCGATCAGCCGGTTGGTCGTCTCGTTGCCGGCGGTGGCCAAGACGTTGACGAAGGTCAAGATCTCCCCGCGCGTCAAGCGCCGCACGGTACCGGTCTCGTCGGTGAACTCGGACTGCAACAGTTCGGTCATCAGGTCGTCCGCCGGGTGTGAGGCCCGCCACTCGATGTAGTCGCCGAAGAAGGCGGGATCCGCCAGGTTGTGGTCGCCGAACTCCTTCGGCCGTCCGGGCTCGCGACGGAGCCGCTTGTCGCCATGGGCCCGGATCGCCTGCAGATCGTCCGCCGGGATCCCGAGCAGCATGCCGATCACCCGGATGGGCATCTGCGCGCCCAGATCGGCGACGAAGTCGAACCCTCCGCCGCCGATCAGCGGATCGAGGGCACCGGCGCAGAACTCCCTGACCTGTGGCTCGAGGGCGTTCATCTTCTTCGGGGTGAACACCCGCGAAAGGACCCCGCGGTGGGCGGTGTGCATGGGCGGGTCTTCCATGATGAACACACCCTGGGGGAACTCGAGGTTGGCCCTGATCATCTCGAGGATCACCCCACGGCTCGAGCTGAAGGTGGCGTGGTCGACCAGGCCCTTCTCGACGTCCTCGAAACGGCTGAGGGCGTAGAAGCCGTACTCCTCGTTGAAATAGAGCGGCGCCTCCTCGCGTAGCCGCCGGAACACCGGGTAGGGGTCGTCGTAGATCTCGAGGTCGTAGGGGTCGTAGTACACGTCGCTGGCCGCGGTCGTGGTCGACCTCACGGCCGGCCTCGCGGCAGACCTCGCGGCAGACCTCGCGGCAGACCTCGCGGCAGAGCGCCCCCTGTTTTCATGCCAGCAACTTTGGCACCAATATCTCGGCGCGGTCAACCACCGGATCGGGCGCAGGGTTCGATCCGATCGGTCGCTCCCGATCGATCGGTGGAGGGCGGCACCGATAGATTGCCCCCATGTCCGACACCACGACCCCATCGCCGATCATCAGCTACTTCGTCCGGGAGATCGAGCCGAGCCTTCCGCCAGCCGACAAGGAGAGGTTGGCCCGCTACCGCGAGGAGATCGCCAAGACGACGCACCACGGGGACTTCCGACGGGCCTGGCACTGCGCCGAGTGGGCGCTCCACATGGCCGAGGGGCCATCGTCCTCACACCTCGACCATTTGGTCAAGGATCTCAAGGAGCTCCGCAAACTCGAGAAGGACAGCGTCTTCGGGGCCGAGTTCGGACTACACAAAGACGGGGGGAAGTTCGCTCCGGGCGAGGACGCCGAGATTCAGTGGGTCGACGACGCCGTCGCCGTGGCCAAGGCCGAGGCGGAGCGATCGGGGTGGGATGCGGTTCCCTGGGAGAAGCTGCTCGGGGAGCTGCTGGCCATCGCCCCTCCCGAAGAAGCGGCCTAACTACGCGTTGTCCTCGGGCGGCCGGGCGGCGGCGGCGGCGAGGGCCCGAAAGCGGAACGCCCCGGGTGTCAGCTCGCCGGCGGCCCGCGCCCGCTCGAGCGCCGTCGACCACCACGCCAGGTCTTCGAGAACGATGGTGAGGCTGACGTCGGTCAGGGGGTTGGTCGGTTCGCCGTCCTCGCTGAAGGCGTCGGTGACGTAGGGGATGATCACGCTGTTGCGCAGCGGCACCATCTCGGTCTCGATGGCGATGTGGGCGAAGTGCTCGATGGCCCGGGTGCCGCCGGCGATGCCTCCGCTGTAGCTGACGACCGACACGGGCTTGTTCCGCAGGGCGAAGGAGATGAAGACGCTGTCGATGGCGTTCTTCAGGACGCCGGGCACGCTGTGGTTGTACTCGGGGGTGACGACCAGGTAGGCGTCACCCTCCCTGACCTTCTGGTTCCAGCGCTTGACGATCGGATCGGAGTAGGTCGGATCGTTGAAGTCGCCGATGGTCCCGGCGTGCTCGCCGAACATCGGCAGCGGCCAGTCGCGCAGGTCGAGCAGTTCGACCTCGAAGGCACCGTGGGCCGACGCCCGCCGCACGACCCAGGGGACGACACGGTCGGCGGACCTCGTGGGACGCGTGCTGCCGACGATCACCTGCAGTTTGGACACGGCCTCTCCTTGTCAGTCCGGTGGGTCGGTTCAGTTGGCGGTTCAGCGGCGATCAGGGACGGTTGACTCGCACGACGACCGTGCCGGACACCTTGTCGTGCAGTGTCTGATTCTGACGGTCCCAGAGGGGGAAGAGCATGTCGATCACCCACGGCACGAAGAACGCTATGGCCAAGAACATCTCGAAGGCGGCGCGCCCGAGGGCCGGGCCATAGCCGATGGGGCCGCCCGTGGAGAGCTTCACGGCCTTGGTTCCCATGATCATCATGCCGAGGGTCTGCCCCCGGGTGCTGCCGCACAGCAGCGTCCCGTAGGCGATCACGATGAGCGGTGAGAGAAGGGCACCGGGTGTACCCACCCTGAAATTGACGGTGCCGGACACGTGGCTGTAGTGATACGAGTGGGTGAGGATGGAGATCGGCACGCTGACCACCAGGAGGAGGACCCAGTCGATCAGCCAGCCCGCCAGGCGCTGTCCGTAGTCGGCCAGGGTGGGCGACACCGAATACGGTGCGCTCGTGGTGGGGTACGGCGCGGAGCCGACCGGATAGGGGCCCGGTGGCGCCGCGAAGGGCGGCGGAGACTGAGTGGGCGTGGGAGGCGGAGGCTGGAAGCTCGGGTGTGACTCGGGCGGATACCACCTGCCGTCGGACGCCAGCCACCAACCGGGGCCTTGTGACACGTCCGACATCTGGCTCCCTCCCGTCACGACGGTCCGGCCCGCCCGCTCCACTATGCCATCGGACGACGCGCCGACCCGGGCTTTGCCGCCCGCTCACCGTGGCCACGTACCGCGGTGACGCACCGTGGCGACGTACCGTGGCGACGTACCGTGGCGACGTACCGCGGAGACGTACCGCGGAGACGTACCGCGGTGACGCACCGTGGCGACTCACCCTGGCGACGTCGGCCAGTCGATCGCCGACAGGGAGGCCAGCGCGTGCACCAACGCCTGGGTGCCGTCGCGACCGTGACCCTGTGCCTGCAAGGCGACGTAGAGCTGATCGGCCAGCGCCAGGCCGGGTAGCGCCAGGCGAGCCCGCTTCGCTTCGGCCAGCGCGATGCCGAGGTCCTTGACCAGGTGGTCTACGAGAAAGCCCGGGGCGAAGTTGCCGGCGACCACCCGTGGCGCCAGATTCGACAGCGACCAGCTGCCCGCCGCGCCACCGGACACCGAGGAGAGCACATCTTGGAGGTCGAGGCCGGCACGCACGGCGTAGACAAGCCCCTCGGCCATCGCCACCATCGTGCCGGCGATCAGGACCTGATTGACCATTTTGGTGTGCTGGCCCGCCCCGTGATCCCCCTGGCGGACGATGGTGGTGCCCATCGCCTCGAAGCACGGCCGCACCGCGTCGAACACCTCGGCCGGTCCGCCCACCATGATCGACAGCGATCCGTTGCGGGCGCCCACGTCACCACCCGACACCGGTGCGTCGAGCGAGTGCACGCCGCGGGACGCGGCGACCTCGGCGATCTCCACCGCCAAGGAGGGCTCACTGGTGGTCATGTCCACCAACACGACACCCGGCCGGGCGCCGCCGAGTGCTCCCGTCTCCCCGAGCAGCACCTCGCGGACGTCGTTGGGGAAGCCGACCATGGAGAACACCACGTCGCTGGCCGCCGCCACCTCCTCGGGGGTGTCCGCCCACCGGGCCCCCTGCTCGAGCAGGCCCCCGGCGCGCGAGCGCGTTCTGGTCGTCACCGTGACCTCGTAGCCGCGGCGCAGCACGTGCGCACACATGGGCGAGCCCATCACACCCGTGCCCACCCAGCCCACACGCGTCGAGTCGGGCGACGCGGGCGCCAGGGTCTCGGCGTCAGGCACGGCGGGTGCTCGACCCCGACACGCCGGGCGCGTCGTGCGCCCCTACGGCCAGCTGGGGCACCGTGTGGGCCCCGTCCACCTTCGCCCTCGCCATCCGCGGCGAACCTAACTGCCCCCCGGACGACCCGTCAACCGAAGGGCTAGAGTCCCGGTGCACACGCGCACAATGACATGAAGTGGCGCGGACACGAAGTGGCGCGGACATGGTGTGGCGCGCGCCGGGTGGGGGAAGGGAGGGCCCATGGGGACGTTGATGCTCGAGGGCAAGGTGGCGATCGTGACCGGGGGTGGCTCGGGGGTGGGCCGGGGTGTGTGCATCGCGCTGGCGCGGGCCGGCGCGCAGGTGGCCGTGTCGAGCCGCACGCTGGCCAAGTGCGAGTCGGTTGTGAAGGTGATCGACGCCGCCGGCGGTGAGGCGATAGCCGTGGAGTGCGACGTGAAACTCCCCGAACACATCGAGGCCTGCGTGGCGCGGACGCTCGACTGCTACGGCGGGATCGACATCCTGGTGAACGCGGCCGACGACCCCCGGGTCGATGTCCCGTTCCTCGAGCTCTCCGAGGAGGTCATGGACGCCTCCTGGCGGACCGGCGTCATGGGCACCTTGCGTTTCACCCAGGCGTGCGTGCCGCACATGTTGGCCCGGGGCGACGGCGCCGTCGTGAACGTCGCCTCCGGCGCCGGTCTGCTGGCCCCGGTCGGGATGGGGGCCTACTCGGCGGCACAGGAGGCCATCCGATCACTCACCCGCACGGCGGCCATGGAGCTGGGTCCGCAGGGCATCCGGGTCAACGTCATCTGTCCGGTTGCCTCGGGCTCCGAGTCGCTGGACAAGTGGATCGCGCACGATCCCGAACGAGTGGCGTCCTACGTCTCCAACACGCCGTTGCGCCGCTTGGGCGATCCGGTCGACGACGTCGGCGAGGGTGTCGTGTTCCTGTGCGGTCCCCAGAGCCGCTACGTCACCGGGACCACCCTCATGTTGGACGGCGGCCGCTCGTACCTGCGCTGACTCCCTCGGGGAGCTGACGAGGCCCACCGGGCGTCGATCGGGCCGGGAGCCGGGCCCGCGCCGGTCGGCCGGGGAGATGAGGTTCGACGCGCCGCGGTGGAAAGATGGGCGCCCGTTCGATGATGAGGAGGCCGGGAGTGGTTCGAGCAGAGGACGACCTGGGACAAGAGCTCTGGCTGGACAAGCTGGCGATCCGTGAGGTGCTGGAACGGTTCATGCGCTGCGACGACGATCGGGCGATGGACCAGATGATGGAGCTGTTCGACGAGGCGGCGGTCTTCCGGGCCGGCGATGGGGAGCACGTCGGGCGCGCCGCCATCAGGGCGTTCATCTCGCGCTCGCCGCGGGCCGATCCGCCGCACTGGACCGCTCCGGGCGAGCTCGGTCGGCAACCCACGACGGCCCATCTGTGCCTGAACCCGTTGATCGAGGTGGACGGTGACCGGGCCACGGCGGAGTCGGACTTCGTCGTCTTCATGGCGGACGAGTCGGCCCGGCCGTCCCCCGCCTACGTCGGGCGGTTCCGTGACCGCCTCCGGCGGACGGAGAGCGGTCACTGGGTCATCACCGACCGGGCGTCGGTCACCCTCGCCCCGAGGGCGACCTCCTGAGTCGGGGGACGGGACCCGAACCGTGCGCGTCCACCTTCTCGATGGGACCTACGAGCTGTTCCGCCACTATTTCGGCCAGCCTCCGCGGCCGGGCGAGGACGGGGCGGAGATCGGCGCCACCTACGGCGTGGTGGCCACGGTCCTCACCATGCTCGAAGGGGGCGCCACCCACCTGGGGGTGGCTACCGACCACGTCATCCCCTCCTTCCGCAACGAGCTGTGGCCCGGCTATAAGACCGGCGACGAGGTGCCCGAGGTTCTCAGCGCTCAGTTCGAGGTGCTCGAGGAGGCCTTACGGTCACTGGGGCTCGTGGTCTGGCCCATGGTCGACCTCGAGGCCGACGACGCCCTGGCGTCGGCCGCGGCGGTGGCCGCCGAGGACCAGAGTGTCGAGCAGGTGATCATCTGCACGCCCGACAAGGACCTGGCCCAGTGCGTGGTGGGAGGCCGGGTCGTGCAGCTCGATCGCCGCAAGGACCTTCTCGTCGACGAGGACGGCGTGCGGGCCAAGTTCGGGGTGTCACCCACCTCCATCCCCGACTGGCTGGCGCTGGTCGGGGATGCCGCCGACGGCTTCCCGGGCCTGAGCGGGTGGGGCAAGCGCTCGGCGGCGGTGGTCCTGGCGCACTACGTACATCTCGACTCCATCCCCGACGAGGCCGGGCATTGGGATCCCGAGGTGCGCAAGGCGGTCCGCGGCGCGGAACGGCTGGCGGCCACGCTGCGTGACGAGCGCGACCTGGTGGAGCTGTTCCGCGTCCTGGCCACGCTCCGGATCGAGCGCTCGCTGCTGACCAAGGTGGCCGACCTCGAATGGCACGGGCCCACTCCGGCCTTCGACGACACCTGCCAGCGCCTGCGCGCTCCGGCCTTCGCAGCGCGTGCCGCGGCCCTGGCCTCTCGTTAGTCCCGGTTCATCCGGATTTACCGAAGGCCCCGGAGTTTGCGCCGGGCTCCAAAATGCACAGCCAGCGCCGGTTGGCCAGCGCAGGTTGCGGCGAAGATCTCCGGCTCGGTCGGGTATCGGGCCCGTTGGGGGCTAGCCGATCGGTGATAAAAGTGATACTAATTTGATATCACTTTTATGCGGAGGAGCACGCCATGATCAGCACCGAACCGCCCACCGCCGCCCCAGCCGCACCCGGACCCGTCGCACCCGTCGGGCACCAGGGCGCCCGGGTCGACATCACCGAGCGCCCCGCCTTCGCCCCCAACGGTTGGTTCGGGGTGATCGTGCTCGCCGGCTCCATCGCCGGAGCGGTGGTCGCCGGGAAGGACGGCACGCCGTGGATCGTGCTGCCGATCGTGGTCGCGGTCCTGGTGGCCACGGCGTTGGTCATCGTCCCCCCGGGCCAGACCTCGGTGGTCCAGTTCTTCGGCCGCTACATCGGCACCGTCCGGCGCCCCGGCTTTTGGTGGGTCGCGCCGCTCACGGTGCGCCGCCGGGTCAGCATCAGGGTCGGCAACTTCGAGACCGGCCACCTGAAGGTCAACGACGCCGACGGCAACCCGGTCGAGATCGCGGCGATCGTGGTCTGGCAGGTGGCCGACACGGCCAAGTCCACCTACGCCGTGGACAACTACCGGGACTTCGTCTCCGTGCAGTCCGAGTCGGCCCTGCGTCATGTCGCCACGAGCCACCCCTACGACGACACCACCGGTGCCGGGACGTCGCTGCGGGGGTCCACCGACGTGGTCTCGGCGCAGTTGGCGACCGAGGTGGCCGCCCGCGTCTCCCTGGCCGGCGTCGAGATCGTCGAGGTCCGGATCTCCCATCTGGCCTACGCGCAGGAGATCGCGCAGGCCATGCTCCGTCGCCAACAGGCCAACGCTGTGGTGTCCGCCCGCTCGCGCATCGTCGAGGGCGCCGTGGGGATGGTGGAGATGGCCCTGAACCGGCTGAGCGAGGGTGGCGTCGTCTCCCTTGACGAGGAGCGCACGGCCAGCATGGTGAGCAACCTGATGGTCGTGCTCTGCAGCGACCAGCCGCCGTCGCCGGTGGTGAACGCCGGCTCCCTCTATACGTGAGCGAGCGGCGACAGATCCTTCTGCGGGTCGATCCGGCGGTGCACGACGCCATCAGCCGCTGGGCCAACGACGAGCTGCGCAGCGTCAACGCCCAGATCGAGGTGGTCCTGCGCCGGGCGCTGCGCGAGGCGGGTCGCATGCCCACGCAGGCGGCGCCGCTGCCCCGGCGGGGACGCCCACGGGCCACGCCGGACCCGGTCAGCTGAGGGCGTCGAACACCAACGACAGCTCGGTCGGGACCGGGGTGTCGAGCTGGGTGTAGGTACACGAGGACGGCTGCCGGTCCGGTCTCCAGCGACGAAACGACGTGCCGTGACGGAAGCGCTGCTCTTGGAGGTGGTCGTAGCCGACCTCGCAGACCAGTTCGGGCCGGAGGGGCTCCCAGCTCATGTCCTTTCCCGCGCTCCAACGGCTGGTACCGCCCGGGATCCGGCTGGCCCCGGTGGCCGACCCCAGCCAGGGGTGGCCCTCGGCGGCCTCGGCCCGCAACGGCTCCAGCTCGGCGACGAGCTCCCGGCGCCGGGCCGCGGTGAAGCCCGAGGCCACCCCGACGTGGTGCAACACCCCGTCCTCGTCGTACAGGCCGAGGAGGAGCGACCCGATGACGCCGCCCTCCTTGTGCCAGCGGAAGCCGCCCACCACGCAGTCGGCGGTCCGTTCGTGCTTGACCTTGAGCATCGCCCGCTTGTCGGGCAGGTAGCGCAGATCGCCGGGCTTGGCCACCACGCCGTCGAGTCCCGCCCCTTCGAAGCGGGAGAACCAGTCGGCGGCCACGTCGGGATCGGTGGTCACCGGGGTCAGGTGCACCGGCGGGGCGGCCGAGGTGAGCATCGCCTCGAGGAGCGCTCGGCGCTGGTGGTAGGGGGCGTCGCAGAGGTCGCGATCGCCTTCGGCGAGGAGGTCGAAGGCCACGAAGGAGGCCGGCGTCGTCGCCGCCAGGAGGGTGATCCGGGACTCGGCCGGATGGATCCTCTGCGAGAGGGCGTCGAAGTCCAGGCCGGAAGGGCCGGCGATCACGATCTCGCCGTCGAGCACGCACCGGTCGGGCAGATCGCGCCGGAGGGGCTCCATCAGCTCGGGGAAGTACCGGGTCAGGGGTTTTTCGTTCCGGCTGCCCAGCTCGACCTCGTCGCCGTCGCGGAAGACGATGCAGCGGAATCCGTCCCACTTTGGCTCGTAGAACATGCCCTCGGCTCGGGGGAGCTCCCGGGTGAGCTTGGCCAGCATCGGGGAGACGGGCGGTCTGAGGGGAAGGGTCACCGCCCGATCGTACCCAGGGGGTCCGGCGGCCTCAGGCGGCGTGGGTGGCCGTCCAGGCCAGGAGCTCGTCGGCCGAGCCGCGGTTCACGACGCGGTCCTCGGGCACCTCGGCCCGGACGGCGTTGGCGCAGCCCCGCCCGAGCCATTCGAGCTGGCCGGGCGCGTGGGCGTCGCTGTCGATGGAGACCAGGCAGCCCAGGTCGATGGCCAGGCGCAGGAGCTCCTCGGGCGGATCCTGGCGCTCGGGACGCGAGTTGATCTCCACCGCCGTGCCCGTGCGGGCGCAGGCCGCGAAGACGGCCTCGGCGTCGAAGGCGGAGGGCGGCCGCCCCCGTCCGCTGATCAGCCGGCCGGTGCAGTGCCCGAGAATGTCGGTGTGCGGGCTCTCCACGGCGGCCAGCATGCGCGCCGTCATCTCGTGTGCGTCCATCCGCAGCTTGGAGTGCACGCTGGCCACCACCACGTCGAGCTGGGCCAGCAGGTCCTCGTCCTGGTCGAGGGTGCCGTCCTCCAGGATGTCCACCTCTATGCCGGTCAGGATCCGGAACGGGGCCATCTCCTCGTTGACCGCCTGGACCGCCGCCAGCTGCTGGCGCAGCCGCGCCGCGTCGAGACCGTGGGCCACCGTCAGCCGGGCACTGTGGTCGGTCAGGACCAGGTAGCTGTGACCGAGCTCTCTGGCCGCCTCGGCCATCTCCGAGATGGTGCTCCCCCCGTCCGACCAGTCCGAGTGCGAGTGGCAGTCTCCCCGGAGCTGGCCGAGAAGCGCCTCGGCCGGCGCCTCGAGGGCGATGGACGGAGGCTCGGTCTCGAGCGTGGCCAGGTAGGCGGGGACCTCCCCGGCCAGCGCCTCGGTGATGGCCAGCGCGGTCGACCGGCCCACGCCGGGAATGCTCTGGAGACGCCCGCGGGCGGCCAGCTCGGCCAGCTCCGATTCGGACATCGGTTCGACGGCGCGGGCGGCGTTGCGAAAGGCCCGGACCTTGTAGGTGTCGGCGCCGTCGCGCTCTAAGAGGTAGGAGATCCGGCGCAGGGCGGTGACGGGGTTCACCGCTACGCCTTCTTCGCCCGGCTGGGGGCGACCCGCGTCGGCTCGTCGGCGCCCTTGGGGTACTCGGGCGGCCAGGGCGCGTCGTGGAGTCCGGCGGCCCGGTCGCGCTCGGCCAGTTCGAGGAGCGGTTGGAGCGACTGGGGTACCTGGCCGATCTCCGCCCAGGGATCACCCCTGCGGCGCAGAAGGTCCGGGACGGTCCGGATGGTGAGGTCGTCGGGGACGACGTCGGCGATCTCGTCCCACGACAGGGGCGTCGACACCTGGCCGCCGGTGCGCGGCCGGGCGAACCATGCCCCGAAGACGGTCTTGTGCGGGGCGTTCTGGTTGAAGTCGACGAAGACCCGCTCGCCCCGCTCCTCCTTCCACCAGTCGGCCGTGATCAGGTCGGGATGGCGGCGGGCCAGCTCCCGGGCCAGCGCCACCGCCGCGGCGCGCACCGTGGTGGCATCCCAGCGCGGCTCGAGGCGCATGTAGAGGTGGAGGCCGCGGTTGCCGGTCGTCTTCGGGTAGGCGACCACGCCCAGCTCGGCCAGCAGCTCGCGGCAGCGGAAGGCCGCCGCACGCACCTCGTCGAACCCGACGCCCGGCTGGGGGTCGAGGTCGATCCGTAGCTCGTCGGCGACGTCGGGGTAGGCGGCGAGGTAGGGCCACAGGTGCAGCCCGAGGCAGCCCAGGTTGACCGCCCACAGCACGTGGGCGATATCGGCCACCACGAGCGCGTTGGAGGTCGTCCCGTTCGGAGTGGCCACCGTCGTGGTGCACAGCCACGAGGGCGCGCCGGGCGGCACGCGCTTTTGGAAGAACGAGCTGCCGGTGGCCCCGTTGGGAAACCGCTGCAGCATGGCCGGCCGGCCGCCCGCCGTGTTGAGCAACGCCTCGGCCACCTCGAGGTAGTACGAGACAAGGTCGAACTTGGTGGCGCCGAGCTCGGGAAAGTAGACCTTGTCGGGGTTGGAGACCCGGACCTCTCGGCCCCCAGCCTCGACGAGGCGCTCGCGTTCGCCCGACACCGACCCAGACTCTACTAACTCCGTAGGGCTTGGGCTCTGGGCTCAGGAGCGGAGCACCTGGACTTCCACCACGTCTGAGGAGAGCACCTCCCCGATGACTCCGAGGTCCACCCCGGCCCGTCGCGCCACCTCGCGGACCACGGTGACGTCCTTGCGCATCAGGTCGGAGAGGTGGTCGCCCACCGCGTCGACCGACCCCACGCCGGCCACGACAGCGAGGCCGCGGCTGGCGCCACTGCCGTGCTGCACGGCGGCCAGGATCACCTCCTCGTCGATCCCCAGCGCGCCGGCCAGCCGCACGGCGTCGACGGCGAGGCCCACCTGGGCCACGAACAGGGAGTTGTTCACCAGCTTGACCCGCTGCCCGTTACCCGGAGGGCCGACGAGCATGATGGGGGAGGCGTAGGTCTCGAGCAGGGGACGCATCTCTTCGAGCACGAGTTGGTCACCGCCGACCCATAGCGTGAGGCGACCGGCGACGATGTCGTGGGGACCGCCCGAGAGCGCGGCGTCGAGCACCCGGATCCCGCGGCCCGCACCCGCATCGACGAGGAGCTGCGCCGTGGCGGGGTCAGAGGTCGTGTGCTGGACGAGCGTCGCCCCCGCGGCCATGGCGGCGATCGCCCCGTCCGGGCCGAGGCACACCGTCCGGACCTGGTGGTCGTGGAGGACGACGACGAAGACCACCTCGGCGCCGCGCACGGTCTGTGCCACGGTGTCGGCGCACGTCAGCCCGTCGGCCTCGGCGGCTGCCCGGGTCTCGGGTCGACGCGTCAGGACGGTGACCTCGTGGCCCGCCTGCACCAAATGGTCGAGCATGGGACGGCCCATCCGGCCCGCACCGAGAAAGCCGATCTTCACCCGGGTGCCTACGGCGGGGGAGGAGCGATACGCCGGCGCCGGCTCGAGCCCCTGCGCTCCGCGGCCATCAGCCGCGCAACTCCCAGCCGTTCCCGGCCGGGTCCTTGCAGTTCACCAGCCGCTGTCCGTCGAACTCACCGGCGGTGAACGGCACACCGGCGGCGCCGAGTCGCGCCTCAATGGCGTCGCACTCGCCCCGGATGTCGATCGCCGTGTGGGCCATCTCGGCGGCCCGGTGCTCGGGGTCGAGGCTGAGGTGGATCTGCGTCCCGTCGTCGGCTTCGAACCACAGGGCGCCGAAGCGGCGCGCCGCCGGTGGGGGCTCCAGCCGGCGGTAGCCGAGGATATCGACCAGGAACTCGCCCTCTGCGTCGGCCAGCTCGGGCGGGACGCCCAGATTGGCGTGGTGGAACTTGGGCATGTGTGCCTCCTGACCGTTCTATCCGAAGAGGTCGGCGATCCCGGGCATCATGGCGCCGTCGATGAGGATGTCGACGCCCGAGACGAACGACGCGTCGTCCGAGAGCAGGTACGCCGCCAGCGCGGCCACCTCCTCGGAACGGCCCAGCCGGCCGAGCGGTGTCTTGTCCAGCATCACCTTCATGATGGGGTGCTCCTCGAACTCCTGGAGGCCCATCGGCGTCTCAATGAGGCCGGGTGCCACCGAGTTGACCCGTCCGCCGCGTTGGCCCCAGGGGACCGCCGCCCGCGCCGCCGCCCGGATCACACCCCGCTTGGCCCAGGCGTAGGCCGTGCCGCTGTCGGAGACCAGCTGCACCATGCGGTCGAGGAAGTCGGGCGCCAGGGGGACGTCGAGGACCGGGTCACGCTCGGGATCGCCCGCGCTGGGTGCGATCTGGTACGCCGAGCTCGAGGACCAGCACACGGCGGCCGATCCGGGCACCACCAGGGGCTCGAAGGCCTCGAGCAGGAGGGCCGTGCCCACCAGGTCGACCTCGAGCACCCGGCGGGCGTCCGCCATCGTGGGGGAGACGCCCGCGGCGTGGGCCAGCGCCCGGAACGCACCGAGCTCCTGCACCCGCTCGACCAGCCTGGCGATGGCGCTCGGATCCGAGACATCGCAGGCCACCCCCTCGGCCCCCTCGATCTCCGGCGCCTTGAGGTCGACGGCGATCAGGTGCTCGGTGGTGCCGCGCAGCCGGTCGACGCAGCTGCGGCCCATGCCGCTGGCGGCTCCGGTTACCACGGTGACTGTCATGCAGACTCCCCCTCCGGGTCGCTGTCCGGCCCGGGTCGCCCGTCCCGTACGGGACCAACGACCACTGCGTGGACCTTACTCGACCGGCCGCGCCGATCCCCGGTGGTGCCCCGGTCCCATCGGGTCGGGTAGCGTCGGCGCCCAGCCAGGTGGAGGCCACCCCGGGTGGAGGCCAGCCAGGTGGAGGCCAGCCAGGTTGAGGAGGACGGGGGGTATGGAGATCTACGTCGTGACGCCCGCGCTGACGACTCTCGGGGAGAATCCGATCTGGGACGTCGACGAGCAGCGCCTCTACTGGATCGATGTCTTCGGTGGACTGGTGTTCCGCAGCACGGCGGACGGCCGGGAGATCCGGGTGCTCGAGGCGCCCGGGCATCTCTCGTCGCTGGCCCTCCGGGCCGGGGGAGGGGCCATCGTGACCATGGGCACGGCCATCGCCCTGCTCGATCTGGAGACGGGGGAGGCCGAACCGATCTTCGACCTGGAGGCCGGGCCGGGCTGGAGTTTTAACGACGGCAAGGTCGACCGTCAGGGCCGGTTCGTCACCGGGACAGTCGACCGGGGTCTCCTGGAGACGAGCGCCCGCGATCTCGTCGACACCCTGACTCCCCCCTCCAAGCTCTACCGCGTCGACCCCGATCTGCAGGTGCACCTCTTGGCCGGGGGCATCGGGATCAGCAACGGTCCCTGCTTCAGCCCCGATGGCTCCACGCTCTACTGGAACGACAGCTGGGCCCGTCGGACGTACGCCTACGACTACGACACCTCGACCGGCGAGGCGTCGCAGCAACGGGTGGTGGCGGCGTTCGGAGAGTCGGCCGGGGTACCCGACGGGGCGACGGTCGACGAGGAGGGGTTCGTCTGGCTCGCCTCCTTCAACGGCGGTGACGTCCGCCGCTACGCGCCCGACGGGACGCTCGATCGCCAGCTCCCCATGCCCTTCGGCATGCCCACCAGTGTCGCCTTCGGGGGTCCCGACCTCGACATCCTGTTCGTCACCTCCATGGGCGGTGCCACGCTGGACACCGAGCTGGCCCCCCCGGGCCCGTTGGGCGGCTGTGTGCTCGCCGTGCGGGGCCTCGGTGTCCGAGGCGTGCCCGAGAGGCGCTTCGCCGGCTGAGCCGGCCCGTTGCACACCGCCGGCATTGACCCCCGTCGAGGGGTGCTCAGCCGGCGGGCGGCTGTTAGCCTGCCGCCAATGTCGTGGCACCCTCGCATCTCGGTGGACGAAGAGTGCGCCGGTGCCATCCCCTTCGTCGAAGAGGTCGAGTTCTGGAAGGAGCTCGGCGTCACCAACATCGGCGTCATCTCGCCCAAGATCGAGGCGATCGGCTGGGACGCGGCACTGGTGGCCGACACCGGTCTGCAGGTGTCGAACATCGGCACCGAGCAGCGTGTGCTGCCCGAGGCCCTCGAGTTCGGCGCGGCCGTGGGCGCGGACTCGGTGTGGATCACCCCGGGCACCATCGGCTCGCGCCTGTGGGAGGAGGCGGCCGAGGACTTCTGCCGCCTCATAGAGCCCACGGTGGCGAGGGCCAAGGAGCTGGGCATCACGTTCGCGGTGGAGCCGACGAACTCGTTGCGGCTCGACATCAGCTTCATCTTCACCTTGCGCGACTCGCTGGAGCTGGCGCGTGCCATTGGATCGGGTGTCGTGCTCGAGCTGGCCTGCTGTTGGTATGAGCGCGGCTTCGAGGAGCTGCTGCGCAAGAACATGGAGATGATCACCCTGGTCCAGATCGCCGACTTCAAGATCGGGACCCTGTCGTCGCCGGACCGCGCGGCCATCGGCGACGGGGACATTCCCCTCGAGCGCCTGCTGGCTATCATCCTCGATGCCGGCTACGAGGGCATGTTCGACCTGGAGCTCATCGGCCCGAAGATTGAGGCCGAGGGCTACCTCGCCGCCACCCGGCGCAGTCTCGAGCGGGCGAGCGACATGCTGGACCGGCTGGGCGCCTGAGCCTGCCGGGGGGCGCCGAGGGTTGGCCGAGGGGGTGGGCTGGTGAGTGAGGCCAAGGGCTACGTGTGGGGCCCGATCAACGCCGAGGATCTGGCGCCCGTTCCGGCCACCAGCTGGGTCGTCACGTCCGGGATGACCGGGGTGAGCGCGGCGCAGGGCCGGCTCTACGCCGTCGACCGGCGGGACCACTCCTGCAACGAGATCTTCCCGTATCTCGCGTCGTACGCACTCGACGAGGAGCGCTTCGGGAGCATGGCGCCGCTCGACCCCCTGCGTGTCGAACCACACGGCATCGACGTCGCGGCGCGCCCCGACGGCGTCACTGAGCTGTACGTCGTCAATCACGGCTGGCGCGAGTCGGTCGAGGTCTTCGAGATCGACGTGGCGGGCGCCCGGCCGACACTGCGCTGGATCGGCGCCGCCGTGCTGCCCGCGTCCGCGGTCGGCAACGATGTGGCCGCCGTCGACGGGGGTGGATTCGTGGTGAGCGTCAACGTGCTCCACGGCGATGGGCTGGAGCACGGCCTCGCCCGCGCCGAGGCGGGCGACGAGACCGGCGGGGTCTTCGAATGGTCACCCGAGCATGGCTGGGCCGATCTCCCGGGCACCGCCATCAACAGTGCCAACGGCGTCGCCGTCTCGAAGGACGGCCACTGGGTCTACATAGGCGGCTGGCACTCGCGCTGTATCAAGAAGGCCCGGCGCGGCGCTGCGCCGGCCGAGTCGTCGGTCGTGGGCACCGACATCCTGACCGACAACCTGACGTGGACGGCCGACGGCCGGCTCCTGGCCGCGGGGGCGTGCGACACCACCGCCGAGGAGTTCATCGCCGGTCACTTCGGTCCCGAGCCACGGCTCGCCTTTCCTTCCCGGGTACTGCGGGTGGACCCCGATTCGCTGGCCGTCGAGACCGTCGTGGCCTACGGGCCCGAGACGTTCGGCGCGGCGACCACCGGACTCCAGGTGGGCGACGAGATCTGGGTCGGCGCCGCCCGCGACCAGGGACTGGCCCGCTTCGCCTATGACCCCGCCCCCGGGAGCGGTCCGTCGGGGGCGGTCACCGCCTGACGCGGACCGAACGAACCGGTCAGCGCACGCTCTCGAGCTGGCGCCACGACGCACCGTCGTCCACCATCCCGTCGACGGGGTGGGGAACACGGACCACCTCGGGGGCCAGCGCGCTGCCCGGGGGGAGTTCGCCCTCCTCGGCCGCGGCGAGCGTGTCGAGGATCAGCCGGCGGGCCTGGGCGACGGCGACGTCGCTGGAGGAGAGGTTCTCCTTGGATCGGTCGACGATGGGGCCCATACTCACCTGGACGAGGGCATCCTCGTCAATCACGCTGCGCGCCACGCCGGTGAAGTGACCGGCGTCCATCAGCTCGCGGTCCTGGCCCCAGCGGTTCGATCGATCGCCGCCGGCGGCGGCGAAGTTGCGCGGATCGGTCTCGATGTCCTGTCGGACCGAACGGAACTCCCGCTGCCCCATCTGCATCACCACGCCGTAGTTGCCGAAGAAGACCTGGTGGTGGGTGTCGTCGATCGGAGTGAAGGCGAAGATCTGGGTATGGTCGGCGTAGCCGGTGGGCACCACGATGACTAGCGGGAAGAAGTAGTGCGACAGCCGGGTGTAGGTCTGGCCGTCGCCGACGGTGCGCAGCGAGGCCGCCCGCATGCCGTAGGGCGTCACCTCCGTCTCGTAGCGCGGCACGGCGGCGAACGTCAACTGGACTCCTCCGGAGTCTATGGATGCACTCATTTCCTTGGAGACCTCGCGGATCCAGCTCTGGTGCAGGATGGGGCCGTGCGCCGAGTCGAGCCCCCCTTCTAAGCCCTGGAGCCAGTTGCAGGGCAGGACCGAGACGGTCATGTTGGTGTTGACCCCGTGCTCGGCATCGAAGGGCAGGTCGGGGAAGGCCGGCTCGGCGGCGGCACCCAGCCACACCCAGGCGATCCCCCCCGTCTCGTGCACCGGGAAGTGGGCGACGCGCACGTTGGCCGCGAACTGCTCGGGCCGCTGGACCTGGGTGGGCGCCTCGACCACGCAGCCCGACACGTCGATCTTCCACCCGTGGTAGATGCAGCGCACGCCGTTGCCCTCGAGGCGACCCAGGGCCAAGGAGGCCCGCCGGTGGGGGCAGAGCTCGTCGAAGAAGCCGACCTGGCCGTTCTCGGCCCGAAAGGCGATGTAGTTCTCGCCGAAGAGGCGCACCGGCGTCGGGGCGTCGCCCACTACCAGGTTCTCCGACAGGGCGAAGGGGATCCAGTAGTTCTCCCGCATCAGCCGGCCCATGGGCGCGTCACCCTCGACCCGGGTCATCAGCTCGTTCTCTTCCCGGCTAACCATGACCGCTCCTCATCTTGTGTGGAAGGGCGCCTACGCGGCGTGTCGTCACGTGCGCCTAATACTACGCGTCCCTGGGCGATGTATGTCGCAGTCGCTCAAATATCTCGTTCGGCTGGACTGGTCCGAGGCCGTGGCCCAGAATACGGCTCATCGTCCTGGGTGCGAAACGGCATCCGCTGAGGGCATCGATCACGTGAGACAGCCGACAGGGAGGGTTTCGATGCAGATCTCGTTTGACGGACAGGTCGTCGTCGTCACCGGAGCGGCTGGGGCACTCGGACGCTCGTACGCACTGGAGCTTGCTGGACGCGGAGCGGCAGTTGTCGTGAACGACGTCGGCGGGTTGGAGAGCCCGGAGGGACCGGCTGCGGACTCGGTTGTGGTCGAGATCGAAGCTGCCGGGGGAAGGGCCGTAGCCTCCTACGACTCCGTAGCGACACCGGACGGTGGCCGCGCCATCATCGAGAGAGCGCTGGAGTGTTTCGGCACCGTGGACGCGGTCATACACAACGCCGGCGTCTGGCGACACGTCTTCTACCAGGACATGACGCCAGACC